>Ga0068859_100007487_pt1 | contig 11087 bp, 4 predicted proteins | sample KBSSwiS22_FD_66585 | JGI IMG/M metagenome (GOLD analysis project Ga0068859, IMG submission 66585) | Switchgrass rhizosphere microbial communities from Kellogg Biological Station, Michigan, USA - KBS Switchgrass S2-2 | ecosystem: Host-associated > Plants > Roots > Rhizosphere > Soil ... | reverse complement strand
AACGTGATGATGCGCGTCGAGTCGGTCTGGAACGCCGTCGCCATCAGGTCGAACATGATGCGCGTGTGCTCGTTGTAGTTCTCCGGCACACTCGGTGACGGCCGATCCATCTCGGGATCCAACGCGCTCTCGTTTTCGGTCTTCTGAATGCGCGTTTCGATGTCGCGAACTGCGTACAAGTACTCATCCAGCTTGCGGCGATCGGAGACGCCAACCGCACGTTCGAGGCGCTTCGCGTCCTGCAGTACCGAATCGAGCACGCTCTTCTGGTACTTCTCATTCCGCGCGCGCTTCGCCGGATCGCGCTCGATCTCGCCGGCGCCAAACAGGCGCTCGAACACGGCGCGCGGACGAATCTCTGGAGGATTCGGCGTCGACGGCGTGCGCCACGAGATGCTGTTGCTGTACGCGCAGCTGTAGCCGTTGTCGCAATTGCCTCCCTGAATGCCCTCTTCGCATCCGAGCTCCAGCGACGCAAAGCGCGTCTGACTGCCGATAACGCTGGCCGCATATTGATCCATCGAGATGCCGGCCTGTAGATCCTTGCCGAACGTCTTCTTGGGATGGGCGCCCGTCAGGTAGCTGGCGCCCGCGCGGCCGTGGTCGCCGGGGCCGTCGCCGTGCGCGCGGCCCCCATCGACTGTGAGACCGCCCAGGATGGTGATGTCGTTACGGTATTTCGTCAGCGGCGCGAGAGTGCGCGGCAGCGCTTCGGGAAGCGCCGAGATTGGCGATTCGGTTTTGATGGCCCAGGTGTCCATCTGGACGCCGTTCGGAAAATAGAGAATGGCCAGGCGCGTCGGCGACGAGCCGGCGGCTTTCACGAACGCGGGTACCATCGCGTCGAGCAGCGGGAGGGCCAGGACGGTGCCCACGCCACGCAGAAACGTCCGCCTTGGAAGCTGGTTCTTGAAGATCAAATTCATTGTCTCGCGCCCTCCACAGTCTGCATCTGAAACGGTTTGCTCTTCACGACTTCCATGACGAGCGCCGAAAATTTGTAATTGCTCGCCTTGACCTGGCGGCTGATGGCTTCCACCGTAGGACGATCGAAGCGCTCCAGCCCGCGTCCAAGGCTGTAGGTGAGCATTTTTTCGGTGACGTTGGTCACGAACGCGTCCGATTTGGTCTTCAGGATGTCTTTCAGTCCTTTCGAGCCCGCAAAGGTCTGTCCTCCGGGCAGCGTCCCCGAAGACTCGATAGGGAACTTGCCATCGTGCGTGCGCCAGGCACCCACCGCATCGTAGTTTTCGAGGCCGAAGCCGAGCGGATCCATCACCACGTGGCACGGCGAGCAGCTCGGATCGCGGCGGTGCTGCTCGAGACGCTCGCGAAGCGACACTTCTGTGCCGATGTTCGAATCGTTCAGCTGTGGCACATTGTCTGGCGGCGGCGGTGGCGCCGAGCCGAGCAGGTTTTCCATCACCCATTTACCGCGCACGGGCGGCGACGTGCGGGTCGGATACGAAGACACCGTCAGGATCGCCCCTTGCGTGATCACGCCGCTGCGCTGCTCTCCATCCAGCGCCACGCGCTGGAACTCTTCGCCGTCGACGCCCTTGATTCCGTAATGTCGGGCGAGCGGGCCATTGACCCACGTAAACGGCGCGTCGATGAAGTCGAGCAGGCTTCTATCTTCTTTAATGATGGTCTCGACGAACTTCATCGTCTCCGTGCGCATGGCATCGATGAGCTCATCGTCCACGGTCGGAAACCGCTTGGGATCGGGCTTGGTGCGCCCGAGGTTTCGCAACTGAAGCCACTGCGCCGCCCAGTTCTCCACCAGGTTGTATCCCTTCGGGTCGGCCATCATACGGCGCACCTGCGTCTCGAGCACCGCCGGCTGTCGCAGCGTGCCTGTCTTGGCGACTCGCATCAGCTCGGCGTCAGGCATGCTCGCCCACAGAAAGTACGAGAGCCGTGACGCGAGCTCGATATCGCTGACCGGATATTCGTCCATCGTCGATCGTCGATCGCCGGCCGTCGATCGCTGCGCGGCTATCGCGCTTACCGGCGCGCCCGGGGCTCGCACGGTGCCGATCGACGCTGGCCGATTGACGACGGACGATGGCGCTTCGATGCGGAAGAGGAAATTCGGCGACGACAGAATCGCCTGAAGCGCCAGTCGGATTCCCTCGTCGAAGGTATCGCCTTCGCGTTGCGCTAGCGTGACGAGATCGAGCTTCGACTTCAGCTCCTCGGCCGTCACCGGACGCCGATACGCGCGCTCCATCAGGCTGCTCAGGATGGTCCGCGCGCACGGCGTAGTCTTCTGACTGCAGATGAAAATCTTCTTATGGCTCTCGGGTGGCATCGTGCTCGGACTGAACGGCCCAACGATGTCGAGATAGTCGACGAAAAGGCCACGGCGCATGTCGGGATTGATGTTCTCGCGCGGGTCGGCGAGGTTTGCCAGCTCGGGATAGGACGCCCGCAAGAACCGCTCGCCGGCCTTCACCTTTGCACGCGCGGTGAACTCACCTTGCGAGTAGCCGAATGATCCGTTGCCTTCGATGACAGTTGTAATGACCGGAGCACCATCGACACTGAGAATCAGCTTGCGGGGCGGCGCAGCGTTGCGCGCGGCCTCGTCGCGCGCTTTCAGTTCTTCGGGTGTCACCTCGCGGCGCGGCGGCGGAGGCGCAGGTTTTCCTGCGGCCTTGGCCTCGGCCAGCGCTTTTTGCCGCTCGAGCCGCAGCGCCTCGAATCGCTTTCGACGCTCCTCGGCTTGTTTCGCGCGGTCCTCATCGGTCAGATCGGTCTCGTTGTCGCCGCGGAAGTTCGCGATACGGAGGCGGAACTCGTACTCGCCGTCGACCGGGAAGGTGAAGTTGCCGTACATCGCGCCGCGCAGCGAATATGGCAGATACACACCCGAGTTTCCTTGCGACAGCACGTCGTAGGCGTCCTGCGATCGGCGGTTCATCAGGCGGATGAGGCGCGTGGGCTTCGCGGGTATCGTTTCCCCGTAAACGGCAAGGCGGGAGATCTTCTGCGCCGCCTGCATGTACTTCTCCATCAGCATCGGCGACACCGACAGCACATCGCCGTTGTTGTCGAAGCCGTACCCCGAGTCGTCGACAGGGAATTCATCGGCCGGCCGTGCCGCCACGCCGAGTAAGTCGCGAATCGTGTTGTTGTACTCGACGCGATTCAGGCGGCGCGCCGTGACGCGGCCGGCGCCCGCGCGCGCGGTTGTTCCCGCCGCCATGCCCGGCAGCGTCCGGATCCACCCTGCAATCGCGTCGCGATCGGCCGGGCTCAAGGGAGGCGCCGACGCGGGAGGCATCGTGCCGGCGGTCACCCGCTCGAGCACCTTGGGCCAGATGGTCTGGTCCGCCAATGCGGTCGAAGGCTCCTTGAACGCTTCGAGACTGAGCGTTCCAGCCTTCGAGCGATCGTTGTGGCAGGTCATACAGCTTTTCGAGAGGACCGGCAGCACGTGCTGCTGGTACTCTTCCGCCGTTGGTTGAGACTGCCCCTGTCCGACGATGGTTCGCGTAGCGAAACCGCTTCCCACAGACGCGCAAATCACCAACCCGGCAAACACCTTCCGTATCATCGTGACTCCTCGGTACCCCTATTATCTCATCCCTAGAACGTCATCCTGAGGCCTAAACGGAACTCGCGCTCGTCGTATTGCCGCCCAAGGCGGTTCGTGCTGGTGATGACGCCGAACCCATTGAGGCTCCGGACCGACCCGTCCGCATTCAACTGCAGATTGGCCACATTCGCAGCCGGGTTCGCGAAGTGGGGCGTATTGGTGGCGTTCAGCGCTTCGAGGCGGAACTGCAGCGTCTTCGTGCGTCCGAGGGCAAACGTGCGGAATACGCTGAGATCAAGATTGGCGACGCCCGGCCCGCGGAGCGTGTTGTAGCCCGCCGTTCCGAATCGGACTTCGGTCACCGGCCTGAACGCCGTGACGTCGAAATAGGGCGCCAAATCACCAAAGATCTCGACGTCCTTTATTTGATCGGCCGTCTGGTTCGTGCCATTGCCGGCGTTGAGGGACCCGTTGGCCGCGGTGACCGTAAATGGCGTACCGGAACGTGCGGTGAAGAACCCGTTGAGCTGCCATCCGCCGACGACGCGGGAGAGCACGCCATCATCATTCACGAACTTCCGCCCGTTGCCGAACGGCAGCTCGTAGATGAAAGAAGCATTCAGCAGATGAGGATTGCTGTTGGATTGATCGCCTTTGTTCAGATTCCAGTATTCGGGCTGCGGAATCGTGCCAGCCCACCAATCGATCGCTTTCGCAAACGTGTAAGCAACGGTGTACTGCAGGCCACTCGACATGCGCTTGTTTACGCTTGCCTGGAATGAATCGTAGTCCACTCTCCCGTATGGGCCCTGCACGTTAATCGCCGCGGTCGTTAGATCGCTGTACGGCTGGCTCGCCGTGCCTCCGCCCAGCCGGCCGTAGTTCTCGTTCAGGTTGCGGGTCATTTCCCGCTGGCGGTTCGCCACATAGCCGAGCGTGACGCTGTGGTTCGCCGCGAGCAGCCGCTGCAAGCTCACATTCCAGGATGTGATTTTTCCACGCTCGAACCTGCCGCGGTACGTCGTCATGCCAGCGGCCGGCCGCACGCGGCCCACCGTGAGATCGAACTGCGGCACGACAGTCACGCCGTCGTTGAGGCTGCCGACAGCCGCGTAGTTGTTCGTGCCCTGTTCGCTGATGATGATCGTAGCCGGGAACGCTTGGAACGGCGGCATCTGGTTGCGGCCCGAGGTATCGTTCTCAGGATTTCGCGAGTACCCGACACGGATGACCATTTTCTCGGTCGGCCGGTACGCCCAACCGAGACGCGGCGTGAACAAGTCTTTTTCGACGGTAATCCCGCATGTCTCGTCGTTGCCGGACACGCCGCAGATCAGGAGTTGCCGACTCTGGAAGTCGAAGACCTCCAGGCCGCGGTCCGCGCGCTGCGACAACGGGTAGTACTCCCAGCGAATTCCCGCGGAAACCGTCATTTTGGAGTTCAGCTCGAACTGGTCGCGTACGTACACTCCGTACTGGTTCGACCGGAGCGTCGCCGGCCGGTAATCCATGATGTTTTCCACGGTCGGCTCGTCGCCAATCATCGGCGTCATGGATTCGGACGTGCGCTGGAACACTTCACCCAAGAGAAAATCGGCGAACGCGTTGAACTGATTCGGACCGGCGGGCGCGAGCGCCGTCCGTCCGCCGTTGAACGTGAACGTCGGCGTCTGTGTCTCGTAGTGGTTCTGATGGAGAATCTTCATCTCGCCGCCGAACTTGACGTTGTGCTCACCCAGGGTCCATCCGAAGTTCATCGCGCCGCTCCACTGTGGATCGCGATACGCGCGCGGCTCGCCGCCCCCCGACAGCCGGTAGGTGGTGGAGGCCATGATTTGCGGAATCGCCGTGCTGCGCGAACGCGGCGGCTGGCAGCTGTTCTTCACGCCAAGCTGCGCGCCCCAGCAATCGTCCGTGTGCGGTCGTGCCAGCATGTCGGTGCGTGTAAACCCGAACACCCCGTCCATCACCATCGTCGGGGACAACGTGGAGGTGACGGCGAGTGAATGGCTGTGTACCGTCGAATCCCAGATGCGTCCCTGGAAAATCGGATTGATGCCCCCGTCGATCGACGGCATCTCCGGGGCGCTGTCCTCATAGCTGTCTGCGTATCCAAGCCGCCCGTTGATGATGACGCGGGCGCTGGGAGTCCAGGTAATCTTGCCGTCGTACTTGTTGTAGTCGGTGTCGTAGCTGTTGGTCGCGAAGAAGTTGTTCGTGAACCCGGGCAGCGTCGGCGCCACGAGCTTGCTCAGGAAGTTCTTCGCGATGGGGTTGATCCGACCAGCCGGGATGTAATTGCACGATTCGAATTGCGGACCGCTCGTTGCGGTGAGACCGGGGCAATTGGCAAACGCAAACGGCACGCGTCCCGTCCCATTCGCGGCGCCTGTCAGCGGGTCGTACAACACTGTGCCGGTACCGGCAAAGTTCCCCTCGCGCATCGCCATGGTCGGCAGGCTGCGAAGACCGTTCGCGCCCGAGTTCGAGAATGCATTGCCGGCTTCGGTGCGCTGACGTGTGCGTTCGGCGCTGCCGAAGAAAAAGACCTTGTTGCGCTTGATGGGTCCGCCGACGGTCCCGCCGTAGATATGGGTGCTGCCCGTGCCCTTCGGATCCCCGGCCGGGAGGAAGAAGTTCTTCGACTTCATCCGATAGTCGGTGACATGTTCGAACAGCGATCCGGCGAGCGTGTTGGTGCCGCTCTTGACCTGCACGTTGACCGATGCGCCGCCGGCCATGCCTTGATCGGCGTCGAAGCTGTTGGTGACGACGCTAACGGTCTCAATCGCTTCGAGGCTCGGGCTGTACGCCTGAATCTGCTGGAAGAACTGGTTGATCTGCGAAACGCCATCGAGGCGGACGACCGTGTTGTTCGGTGGCTGTCCGTTGACCGTAATCGCCATTGCTCGCGTCGGGTTGTTGCTGCCGCCGGACTGATCGTAGTTCGGCTGAGCGACACCGGGCATCAGCGCCAGCGCCGTCTGGTACGCGCGGCCGCTGGTTGGAACGGTCTCGAGCTGCGTTGACGTCGTCAGCGACTGGACGGCGGCGCTTTCGGTCTGCAGGACGGCCGCCTGTCCCGAGACGACGATCGACTCTTCGAGTGCGCCGACGTTCAGCTTGGCATCAACACGGACGTCGAGACCCTGCCGCACTGCGACGTCGCGCGCGGTGAACGTGGAAAATCCCGGGAGTTTGACGCTGACCTCGTAGGTGCCCGGCAGCAGGTTCGGCATGTTGTAGCTGCCGGTCTCGTTGGTGACCACCTCGCGCACGAGGTTCGTTTCCCGCTGCGTGATGTTGACGGTCGCGCCAGGCAGGGCTGCTCCTGTTTCATCGGTGACGTTCCCGAGGAGCGAGCCATACAGCGCTTGTGCGCCAGCGCTCGCCGCAACCGACAGGAACACCGCTACGAGTACAATTCTCCACCCGGTCGTCATACGTCCTCCAGAAACAGCCATAACTATGAGGTTTAAGGCTACCTAGTTTAGCGGAGCGGTGACGCGGAAACAAAGCAGTGATTTAGAATCAACGGCCCTGAGGAGGAATGAATGAAACACATATCAATCGTGGTTGCCGCACTGTCGGCGACGCTCGTGGGCGCCACCCTTCTGGCTCAGGCACCGTTGAGCGAGATTGACGCTCATATCTCCGCGGCAAAGGCCGCCGCTGGACAGGAGTTCCGCGGCACGTTCGTCAATCTCTGCCTGCCCAGCGCTCCGCGCGGCGGTGGGGCTGGAGCGGCCGGACGCGCGGCCGGCGCGGGCGCCGGGGGCGCTGCACGCGGCGCCGTTCTCGCGCCGCCAACGCCGGACCGGACCACGTGGTTTGCGCCGCCGTTCAAGGTGTTCGACAACTTTTACTGGCTGGGGACGCGGCAGCATTCTTCCTGGGCGCTGCAAACCAGCGCAGGCATCATCATCATCGACACCAATTTCGCGTGGGCGACCAGGCCCGAGATTATCGACGGCATGGCCAAGCTCGGCCTCAATCCCGCCGACATCAAATATGTGATCATCAGCCATGCGCACGGCGACCACGATCAGGGCGCCGCCGAGTTACAAGAGCGCTACAGCGCGCAGGTCGTGATGGGCGCCGCCGATTGGGACGCGACGCTGAAGCGGCCGGCGACAGCGCCGGGCGGTGTGCCGAAGCGCGACATCACGGTGGGCGTGGAGGGGCGCAAACTGACGCTCGGCGACACGACTGTGGAGATTGTTGCGACGCCGGGTCACACACCCGGGACTCTTTCCTACATTTTCCCGGTGAAGGACCAAGGCAAGACGGTGATGGTTGCCTATTCGGGCGGCACACTGACGGGTGCATTTGGCACGGACGCTGCGCGATGGGACGAATACATCGCGTCGCAGCGCAAGATCGCGAAAGCCGCGGCCGATGCCGGCGCCAGCGTCTTGATCTCCAATCACAGCGAATATGACGGCGCGTACACCAAGGCACGCCTGCTCGGCGCACCGCGCCAGCCCGGCGAAAACCATCCGTTCATCGTCGGCACCGATGGCGTGCAGCGCTACTTTACGGTGATGTCCGAATGCGCGATGGCGTCCAAGCTCCGGGTCGGCGCAAAATAGTGCGAAGGAGAATCCCGTGTTCGGTCGGCTGACGTTCTCGGTCCTTGTCGCCGTCTGCCTCGTTGCGCCGGCGGCTACTCAGCAACAGCCGACGTTCAAAGTCAGCGTGAACGTCGTGGACGTCGACGTCACGGTGAAGGATGCCCAGGGAAATTTCGTCACCGGCCTCTCGGCTCAAGACTTCGAAGTGCTCGAGGACGGCAAGCCGCAGAAGATTCAAACGTTCTCATACATCGAGCTGCCGGCGCAGCGGCGCGCGTCGTTCGTGTTCGGCGGCCGGCCCGTCGCCGCGGACGTTCGTTCGAACCGCGACGTCGAATCAGGACGTGTCTACATCATTGTCCTTGATGACTTGAACGTGGCCCCCCTACGGACTGCGATCGTGCGGCGTCACGCAAGAGCTTTCATCGAACAGCACTTCGGCCCCCGCGATCTCGCGGCCGTCGTCGTGACGAGCGGGCGCAAAGATGCGGCGCAGGAATTCACGAACGATCCCGCCCTGCTGCTTCGGGCAGTCGACAATTTCTTCGGGCAGCGACTTCAATCGGCCGAGATGCAGCGTCTCGACGATTACTATCAGAACCAGCTGCTCGCCCCCACGAACGACACGGTCGCGAGAGACAACGACCCGCAGCAGTCGACAACCGTGCTGAACCCGATCACGCGAAATCAATCGTTCGACCCGAGCAACCTCGAGCGCGGCCAGCGTGCCGTCGGAGTGCTGAACACAATCGAGAGCCTTGCCGAGTATCTCGAGGGCGTGCGTGGACGCCGCAAAGCGCTGTTGTGGTTCAGCGAAGGCATCGATTATCCGATGGCCGAGGTGTTCGGATCGCAGAGCGGCAACGAGATCCTGACGGCAACGCGCAATGCAATTGACGCCGCCGCGCGTGCGAACGTCAACGTTTATGCGCTCGACCCCCGGGGCTTGATCGGCATGACCACCGACTTGATCGATTCCATGAAATCCGGCGCGCCCGACTACGGGGGCACCGATCCCTCGAAAATGGTCGGCACTCCTTATAGCGGGACCCAGGCGCTGCTCAGCGAAATGCGGCTGACGCAGGACAGCTTGCGGACCCTTGCAGAAGGTACGGGCGGCTTCACGGCCGTCGACACGAACTCGTTTACGGACGCCTACACCCGCATCATCGACGCGAACAGCCGGTATTACCTTCTAGGCTATACGCCGCCGGCGCATCCGCGCGACGGTCGCTTTCATCACATCGAGGTAAAGGTGAAGCGCCCGGGCCTGACGACGACTGCGCGCCGCGGCTATCCGGCGTCGAGCGGCACCACGCGAGAAGAGCGTCGAGTCGAGGCGCTGAACAAATGGGCGCGCGAACGGCGCAACGGCGGCGAGAACGACACCTCAGTAGAGCTTCGCTCGGCGCTCAACAGCGCCGTGCAGCAGTCCGGGCTCACACTCGCCGTTCAGGCCGTCGCTTTCAAGGGCGCCCCGAAGCAGGCCGCTGTTGCGATCACGGTAGAGCTCGATGGCCGCGAGCTCGAATTCGCTCAGCAGCCGAACGGTCTCTTTGCCGATTCGATCGAGGTGTCCTACTTCGCATTGAATGATGATGGGCGGCCGCAGCGCGGCACGCGCTCGGCGCTGAATCTCGCAGTGCGCCCCGACACCTATCAACGAGTCAAGACCCTCGGCGTGAGGCTCAACTCGCGCACGCCTTTCGCCCCCGGGCGTTATCAGCTGCGCGTGGGCGCGCGCGATCCGCAGACCGGAAAAGCGGGCACCGTGTTCGCCGATCTCAGCGTGCCCGACTTCACCAGCCGTCCATTGATGATGAGCGGCGTGCTGATATCGTCCACGAACGCCGAGACGGTCTTCACGCCGCAGCGCGACGCGGCCGGAGAGAAACTGCTTGGCGGGCCGGCGACGACACGGCGCGAGTTCGCGCAGAGCGACTCGGTGATGTGGTTGACCGAGATCTACGATAACTCCGGTCTCAAGCAATCAAAGCAATTCGATATGGCCGTAAGGCTGCTGGATGAAACCGGCCGCGCCATATTCAGCGCACATGATGTGCTTACGAACGGTGACGGCGGCGCGCCGAAGTGGCAAAGCTTCGCCTACACTGGCCGTATCCCCTTCAAAGATGTGCCACCCGGACGATATCTGCTTCGTATCGAAGCGCTCGATCGCAGTGCCGCCTCACGCGAACCGGCGGCTGGGCAAACGGTCATTACCGTGAGGTGAGAGATGAAAAACATCACGCTTGTTATGCTGCTCTGTATGCTGACGGTTCCGGCGGTCGCGCAGGAGGGGCGTGGACGTGGCACTCCCGCGCCGCGGCCGAACATGCTCGACGATAACGACGTGACGTTGCGACCCCCATGGTCGAACTCGCCCGATCTGATTCCGAACCCGAATGCGCCGCAGGGACGCATTCACCGGTTCACGATGAAATCGCAGGACAGCAAGATTTACAAGGGCATTTCGCGCGACAAGCCGGGCGAGGTCGTGCCGTACGAACGTCCGGTCGCCATTTACATTCCAGCGCAATACGTGGCCGGCACGCCCGCGCCTTTCATCGTGGTCCAGGACGGCTACAACCCGAAGTACCACTACAACGTCCCGACGGCGCTCGATAACCTGATCCATCAGAAGAAGGTGCCGGTGATGCTGGCCGTCCTCGTGCAACACGGCGGAGGCGACGGTCCGGGGAGCCAGCGCGGGATGGAGTACGACACGGTCTCGGACACGTACACGATGTTCATCGAGACGGAAGTGCTGCCGAGAATCGAGCGCGACTACAAGGTGAAATTCACAAAAGATCCTGAAGGGCGCGCGACGATGGGCGGCAGCTCGGGTGCAGCGGCGGCGCTGACGATGGCGTGGCTTCATCCTGAGCTCTATCGCCGTGTGTTGAGCTATTCGGGCACCTTTGTCGATCAGGCCCGTGGCTCCAACCCCAAGTATCCGTTCGGCGCGT
>Ga0068859_100007486_pt1 | contig 11088 bp, 10 predicted proteins | sample KBSSwiS22_FD_66585 | JGI IMG/M metagenome (GOLD analysis project Ga0068859, IMG submission 66585) | Switchgrass rhizosphere microbial communities from Kellogg Biological Station, Michigan, USA - KBS Switchgrass S2-2 | ecosystem: Host-associated > Plants > Roots > Rhizosphere > Soil ... | reverse complement strand
CCTTCGACCTGGTGGAACATCGGCGAATGCGTCGCATCGCTGTCGACGCGGTAGGTGCGGCCGGGCGCGATCACCTTGATCGGCGGCTTGTGCATCCGCGCGTAGCGGACCTGCATCGGGCTGGTGTGCGGGCGCAGCAGCAGCGGCAGTCCGGTCGAATCCTTGTCGTCGATGTAGAACGTGTCCTGCATCGAGCGCGCCGGATGGTTCTCCGGATTGTTGAGCGCGGTGAAGCTGTACCAGTCGGTCTCGATCTCGGGACCGTCGGCGATCTCGAAGCCCATCGAGGCGAAGATCGCCTCGATCCGCTCCAGCGCCTGGCTGACCGGGTGGATGCCGCCCGTGCCGCGGCTACGTCCGGGCAGGGTGACATCGAGCGATTGCGCCGCGAGCTGCGCTTCGAGCTGCCGGTTGGCGAGCTCCGAGCGACGATCGACCAGGGCCGACTCGATCGCCTGCTTGGCGGCGTTGATCTCGGCGCCCCGCGCCTTCTTCTCTTCGGGCGGCAGCGCACCGAGCGCCTTCAGCTGCTCGGTGACCCGGCCTGCCTTGCCGAGATAGCGCGCCTTCGCGTCCTCGAGCTCGGCGCTCGTCGACGCGCGGGCGAAGTCGCCCCTGGCACTCTCAATCACCGCAGCGAGATCGCTCATCGTTCTCTGCAACGAAACCGGCCGCAGCGCGGCGCAGGGCCCGGGACACGGCGGCGCGGGGCCGCCGGGCCCGGCTGGATCACGACAGGTGCGGCCGGACCTTCTCGACGATGCTGCCGAAGGCGGCAGGATCGTTCACCGCCATGTCGGCCAACACCTTGCGGTCGATGCCGACGCCGGCCTTCTTCAGGCCGGCCATGAACTTGCTGTAGGTGACGCCGAGGCCGCGGGTGGCGGCGTTGATGCGCGCGATCCAGAGCTGGCGGAAGACGCGCTTCTTGGTGCGGCGGTCGCGGTAGGCGTATTGCCCGGCGCGCATGACCGCTTCCTTGGCAATGCGAAAGACGTTCTTGCGGCGGCCGCGAAAGCCCTTGGCGAGAACGAGGATCTTCTTGTGGCGGGCACGTGCAGTGACGCCGCGTTTGACGCGAGGCATGGAATTACTCCTTCAGAAGTGTTTGAGTCGACGACGAACGTTCAGAGGCCGGCGAACGGCAGCATCTGCGCCATGTGGCCCATGTTCGTGTCGTGGACGCCGACCGCGCCGCGCAGGTGGCGCTTGTTCTTGGTCGACTTCTTCGTCAGGATGTGGCGCTTGAACGCCTGGCCGCGCTTGACGGTGCCGCCCGGGCGCACCCGGAACCGCTTCGCTGCGCTCTTCTTGGTCTTCATCTTCGGCATGACTTCTCTTCCTTCTTCGTTTGCTCCTGCAGGCGCCGCCGGGTTCTCCGTCGTCTTGCAAGCCTGCAGTCGCTTCTGCTCGGCCGGGCGTCGAGGCCCGACCGGATTGCTCTGTTCTCTGTCTACTTCCGCTTCGGCGCCAGCACCATGATCATCTGCCGGCCTTCGAGCTTGGGCATGTGCTCCACCACCGAGACATCCGCCAGCTCGTCGCGAATGCGCTCCAGAAGGCGCATGCCGATGTCCTGGTGGGTGATCTCGCGGCCGCGGTAGCGCAGCGTCACCTTGCCCTTGTCGCCGTCCTCCTCGATGAAGCGGCGCAGGTTCCTCATCTTGATGGCGTAGTCGCCCTCGTCGGTGCCGGGGCGGAACTTGACTTCCTTGACCTCGATGACCTTCTGCTTCGCCTTTGCCTCGGCCGCGCGCTTCTGCTCCTGGTACTTGAACTTGCCGTAGTCCATCAGCCGGCAGACCGGCGGATCGGCCTGGGCGACGATCTCGACGAGATCCACGTCCTGCTCGCCGGCCAGCCTCAGGGCCTCGGCGATCGGGACGATGCCCAGCGGTTCGTTCTCGGGTCCGTTCAGGCGGACCTCAGGAGCCATGATTTCCCGGTTGAGCCGATGCTTGCGCTCGGCATTGGGGGTGCGACGGTCTAGAAAAGTAGCGATGCTGAAAGCCTTTCAATGAGCCCCGAGGCAGACGGAGCCCCAAACGATAAAAGCGCGCCACGCGGCCGGAATCGCTTCCGGCCGGGCAATCACAGTTTCTGGGCGATGTCGGCGGCGATCTTCCTGGCGAAGTCGTCGACGGACATCACTCCGAGGTCGTGGTTGCCCCGGGCGCGCACGGCAACGGTCCCGTTTGCCTTCTCCTTGTCGCCCACGACAAGGATGTACGGGACCTTTTGCAACGAATGCTCTCGTATTTTATAGGTTATTTTCTCGTTCCGCAAATCCGAGACGACTCTAAGTCCTTGTTTTTGCAATGATTTGGTCACTTCCCGGGCGTAATCGGAGGAGTTTTCCGAGATATTGAGGACGCTCGCCTGCTCCGGCGCCAGCCAGGCCGGGAGCGCCCCGGCATGGTGTTCCAGGAGGATGCCGATGAAGCGCTCGAAGCTGCCGACGATCGCCCGGTGCAGCATCACCGGGAAGGCCCGGCCGCTGGTGTCGGTGACGTAGTCGCCCCCCAGCCGCTCGGCGGTGTTGTAGTCGACCTGCATCGTGCCGAGCTGCCAGTGGCGGCCGAGCGCGTCCTTGAGCGTGTACTCGATCTTCGGGCCGTAGAAGGCGCCGTCGCCCGGGGCGATCATGAACTCGCAGCCGGAACGGCGCAGCGCCTCCATCAGGGCGAACTCGGCCTTGTCCCAGAAATCGTCGCTGCCAACCCGGTTCTCCGGCCGCGTCGCCACCTTGTAGATGATGTCGCTGAAACCGAAGTCCTTGTAGACGGCCTTCAGCTGCTCGGTATAGGCGACGCACTCGTCGAGGATCTGGTCCTCGGTGCAGAAGATGTGGCCGTCGTCCTGCGTGAAGCCGCGCACCCGCATGATCCCGTGCATCGAGCCGCTCGGCTCGTTGCGGTGGCACTGGCCGAACTCGCCGTAGCGGATCGGCAGGTCGCGGTAGCTGCGCAGCTGCGACTTGAAGATCAGCACGTGGCCGGGGCAGTTCATCGGCTTGAGCGCGTATTCATGCTTCTCCGACTCGGTCGTGAACATGTTCTCGCGGTAGTTCTGCCAGTGGCCCGTCTTCTCCCACAGGCTCTTGTCGAGGATCTGCGGGCCCTTGACCTCCTGGTAGCCCGTGTCCTTGTAGACCTGGCGCATGTACTGCTCGACCACCTGCCAGACCGCCCAGCCTTTGGGATGCCAGAACACGACGCCGGGGGCGACCTCGTCGATGTGGAACAGGTCGAGCTCGCGGCCGAGCTTGCGATGGTCGCGCTTCTCCGCCTCCTCGAGCATGTGCAGGTACTGCTGCAGCTCGTCCTTGGTGGCCCAGGCCGTGCCGTAGATCCGCTGCAGCATCTCGTTGCGGTGGTCGCCGCGCCAGTAGGCGCCGGCGACCTTCATCAGCTTGAAGTGGCGCAGCTTTCCCGTGCTCGGCACGTGCGGGCCGCGGCACAGGTCCTCGAACTTGCCCTCGCGGTACAGCGACACGTCCTCGTTCGACGGGATGCCGGCGATGATCTCCGCCTTGTAGGCCTCGCCCATGGCGTTGAAATGCGCCACCGCCTCGTCGCGCGGCAGCACGCGGCGCATCACCGGCTCGTCCTTCTTCGTCAGCTCGACCATCCGGGCCTCGATCGCCGCCAGGTCCTCGGGCGTGAACGGCCGCTTGTACGCGAAGTCGTAGTAGAAGCCGTTCTCGATGACCGGCCCGATCGTCACCTGCGCGTCGGGAAACAGCTCCTTGACGGCATAGGCGAGCAGGTGCGCCGTCGAGTGGCGGATGAGCTCGAGGCCGTCGGCATCCTTGTCGGTGACGATCGCCAGGCGCTCGTCGTGGTCGATCACGAAGCTCGTGTCGACGACCCGGCTCTCGGCGCCGCGGCCGACGCGCCCGGCCAATGCCGCCTTCGCCAGGCCGGCGCCGATCGAAGCCGCGACCTCGGCGACCGTCACCGGCCCGGGGAATTCGCGGCGCGAGCCGTCGGGAAGTTCGATCGAAACCATGCTGCAACTCCGGAAAACAAAAAGCGCGGCCGAGGCCGCGCTGTGATGGACGAGTCGAGTGTGAAGTGATGTCGGGACGCGCGGCGGCCTACACCCAGAACCGGGCGAAGGTAGTTCGCGGTGTCATAACCGACATGCCTTTCTCGCTCTTGAAGTGGTCCATGGGTCGATTGTAAGTCAGGGGCCTAGAAAGGGAGCACCTTGATGTCCGCGACGCGCTCCACGAACCAGAGGCCGGCGATCGCCATCGCCAGGAAGGAGCCGCCGCGGATTACGACTCGAGCGTAGCGGGGCCAGCGGCGCAGCCCGAAGAGGACGGCGGTCGCGGCGACGACCACCATCAGCTGCCCCGCTTCGAGGCCGAGGTTGAACTGCAGGAGGGCCCAGGCGAAGTCGGCCGTCGGCAGGTTCAGCTCGGCGAGCACGCTGGCGAAGCCGAAACCGTGGATCAGGCCGAAGAAGAAGGTGACGACCACCCGCCGCACCGGGAACACCGGCCAGACGTTGTCGATCGCCGCGAGCAAGATCGTCACCGCGATCGCCGGCTCGATGAACCAGGACGGCAGCGACACCAGCTTGAGCGCGGCCAGCGTCAGGGTGATCGAGTGCGCGACGGTGAAGGCGGTGACGATGCCGGCCACCGGCAGGATCGCCTGCGTCAGCCGCTCGACCGGCTGCCACCGGCCGTCCCGGCGCCGCATCACCGCGGGCAGCAGCAGGCAGAGCAGGAACAGGACGTGGTCGTAGCCGCCGAGGATGTGGCGAATGCCCTCCTCGAGGAACTGCCAGCGCGACGGGGCCTGGGCGGCCGTGGCCGATCCGCCCGCGCCGGCGGCGGCAGAGCCGGCGACGGCCGGAATCGCCGTCGCAGCTCGCGCGGGGTCGAGCACCGACAGCACCACCGGCTCGCCGGGCCGCTCGACCTTGGCGATGCCGCGATGGGTCGGGTCGATCTCGGCGAAGAGCGAATAGCGGATCGCCGGCGGCGACGGCAAGGTGCAGGTCGACGACAGATGCAGCACCGCATAGGCGCCGTCGCTTCGCCGTTCGAGCCCGCGCTCGCCGGGCTTGAGCGGGCAGCCTTCGATGGCCAGATGCGCGGTCGCGTAGGCCTCGATCCGCGGCCAGGCGGTGCGGATCTCGCCCCAGGTGAGCTTGCCGTCGGCGTCGGCATCGAGGTCGAGGGCGACGTCGAGGTCGCGCAGGGCAATGTCCCAGCGCAGCGCGAGCGCGCCGGGCCGGGCGTCGAGCTGCAGGTAGGAGTCGCTCGACTTGTGCGCCTGGGCGACGCCGGCCAACGTCGCGAGCGCGAGCGCCCAGGCGAGGCGGCGGACCGCCCTGCCCGCCCGGGCTCGGGCCGGCGCCGACAGGTCAGAGCAGCGCATCGATGCGCCGGTCATGGAGGCCGAGCGCGGCCTTCAGCCGCCGGGCTTCGTCGATGGCGGCGGGATCGCCGCTCGCCTTGGCCGCCTCGGCGAGCAGCAGCACATCGAGCGGCTCGCGCTGCTGCTCGACGTTGCCCCGAGCCAGCGACAGCGCGCGCGCCGGCGCGGCCTCGACGAACAAGGCGAACATCGCCTGCTCGCGGCCGTGGAATTTCTTCGCCTCGGGGCGCTGGTTGGCCAGGGCGATGCGCTCGCGCATCTCGGCCGCGTCGGCCGAAGCGGTGGCCGCCTTCGCCCGGCTGCCGGCGATCGCCAGGCGCAGGAGGACGGCATCGGTGCGCAGCTCGGGCTTCAGCGTCGCCAGCGCTTCGGCGGGCCGGCCTTGCGCGATCAGGAAGTCGGCATAGGCGATCGCCGCATAGGTGTCGGGGCCGAGCGCGAGCACGCGGCGATAAGCGGCGTCGGCAGCCGCGCTCCGGCGTTCGCGTTCCTCCAGCTCGGCGAGCGAGGTCAGGAGCCAGCCCTGGGTCACCGGTGGCAGGCCCGGCCGAGCAAGGAGCGCCTCGAAGCTGCGGCGGGCCGCGGCGACCTCGCCACGCAGCGCCGCGTTCTCGGCCAGGCAGGCCGCGGCATGGAGCTCGGCGCCCGCCGTGGCCACACGGCGGCAGGCCTCGTCCGATTCGGCGTAGCGGGCCTGCACGCGCAGCACGGTCGCCAAGGTCAACCAAGCCTGCGCCCGGCCCGCCTCGCCCGGGCGCGCCAGCAGCTGGCGCAGGCTCGCCACCGAAGCATCGAATTCGTGCAGGTACTGCTGCAGGGTGGCCTGCATCAGCAGCACGTCCGCCGGTGCAGTCGCGGCGTCGGGCCAGGGACGGAGCGCAGCGAGCGCGAGTCCGGCGAAGCGCGGATCCCCGGCCTGACGGGCCCGATCGAGATCGCGCTGGGCGACCCGCACCGCGAGCGTGGCGTCGCCGGGCCGGGCGGCGAGTTGCTGGCGCAGGCGCTTGTCCTCGCCGCGGTCGCCGGCGGCGGCCGGCAGGACCTCGATCACCTCGTCGTCGCCGTTCGGGACGATCGGCCCGGCCGACGCCGCCATCGCACAAAGAAGAAGACCGGCCCCCAGGGCGCCGGTCACCGGTGATCTCATCCGCATCGCGCCGCGATCGTAAGGGAGGCGCCCGCGCCTCCCTCGATCGTCTCAGTCCACCGGCTTCGGTTCGCTGGTCTCGTCGGTCGGACCGGCGACTGCCGCCGCGTCCACCGGCTCGAGCATGTCGGCCGCAGAGGCGACCAGCTTCTTCAGGTAGTCGACGAAGCCGTCGACCGAGGCGCTGGCGCTGGCCGGCACCTCGCTCGTCGCCGGCGGCGTGTTGTCGCCGCCTCCGCCGCAGGCGGCGACGAACGCTGCAGCCGACAGCGCTGCCACCATAGCTTTGGTTCGCATGGCAATGCTCCTTTCAGCGCGCGCCGGGGATCGGCGTACCGAGGTACGGGAATCCCGGCAGCAGCGGCCCCGCGGCCTTGACCTTCGCGCCGGCCTGATCGACGCCGTCGTGGAGGTTGAAGGCGAGCGCGCCCAGCGGCACGTTGGCCGGATTGCAGGAGGCGCCGAGCTTGTAGGTGTCGCCCGTGCCGTTGGCCACGCACAGGCCGCCCATCACCGCCACCAGCGAAATGTCGACGATGTCGTCGCTCGGCCGCCGGCCGTTCGGGTAGCCGGCCAGGTCACCGCCCGCGCCGGCGAGCAGGCCGCCGAGCAGGCCGAGCCGGTTCTGCGAAGCCTCCGGCGTCGGCGGGATCGCCGTGTTCAGGCGCAACATTTCCGAAGCCACGCCCGTCGACGGCGAAGTGCTGAAGGCCTTCGGCTGGGTCACGCCCGGGATACCGGTGAGGAAGGTCGTCACCAGGTCGGTCCGCGGGAAGTTCTTCGGCGCGATGTTCGGCGTGGCAAGGGCGATCTCGACCAGCGCCGGCAGTGTCGGGTTGGTCACGTAGGTGGCGAACTGGGCATCGTCCTTGGGCTTGGAGCTGTTGAACTTGTCCTTGTCGGGCAGGCCAATGATCACCTCGTTGATCAGCGGATGGCCGAGGCGCGAGACCTGGGTCCAGGCACCGCCGGCGATCACCGAGGTGGCATAGCCGCTCTTGGGTGCACTGCTGAGCAGCGACCCCTGGCGCAGGCTGGCGGTGGTCCAGCCGCCGATCACCGGCTCGGCGCCGCCGGCGGCGAGGAGGCAGCTCGTCGGCACCTCGAGCTCGAGCGCGGTTACGTTCTTGTCGCCCAGGTCGTCGCTGCCGGCATCCTTCTGCGCCGGGTCGAGCAGGAACGCCGCCTCGGCCGGGCTGAAATCGGCCGCGCCGGGGACGTTGATCAGGTCGAAGATGACGCCGAGGTTGACCGCGAACGGGTCCTTGCGCTGGCCGACGAACATCTTGCCCGGCGTGCTGCAGCCGGGGATGTTGACGCTGTAGACGTGCAGCGCGGCATAGGCGGCGTAATCGGGGATGGTCTTGACGCCGATGTTGTCGGACGGCTTGGCGAAGGTGGCGCTTCCGCCGGCGGCGTTGGTCACCGGGGAGCGAACGCCGACGCGCCGGTCGCCGCGGACGACGTCGACGGTGAAGGTCTCGTTGACGTTGAGCGCAGCGGCGTTGGGCGCGCTCACCTGGCCGGCCTGGGTGAGCGGGATGGCGACGTTCGTGCCGTTGATCGGCAAGGTCACGCCCTTGAGCGCGTTGTTGAAGCGGAATTGGAAGGTGATGTCTTCCTTGCCGTCGCCGTTGTTGTCGATGTGGATCTCGTAGAGCGCGTTGGCGTCGAGCTTGAAGTAGTTCGGGCCGCCGTAGCTGTCCTGCAGCGGTAAGTAGTTGGCCACCAGCGTCACGAAGCCGGAGCGGCCCGGCTCGTAGCTGTTGAACATGTAGAAGTCGGTGCCGTCGACCTTGGGCGTGGCGGTGATCGCCGGCGCCTCGCGGTGGCTCGACGCCTGCGCCGGCATGCCGGCGAGTCCGTACAGTGCGCCGACGGCGGCCATGACCGGCAGCAGGCGGGCGCGGTGCGCTTGGATGGGTTTCATGTCTGTCCTCGCTCCTGGGTGATGGATGTCGGGAGCGGCCCGGCCGTCTCCCGCCCGACTTTTCGCCTCAAGGCGAACCGTCTGCTGGCCGTCTACGCACGGATGCGGCGATCGGATGCGAAAGACGCGAACGACCAAACGGCGTAAGGTTTCGCGGGCGCCTTCGACCTAGCGCCACCGCCGACTGCCGAAGGGCCAGCCATGAACCGTCCATCCACCGATGCCCTCGCCGGCTCCCGAGGCACGACGATTGCTCTCGCCGTCGCGGCCGTCGCCGCCTTCGCGCAGACACCGTCGCTCGCCGCCGACACGTGCTCGGTGCGCAGCGCCGCGACCGTGCCGCCGGTGGTCGAGCTCTACACCTCCGAAGGCTGCAACTCCTGCCCGCCGGCCGATCGCTGGCTTTCAAGGCTGAAGGCCGACCCGAACGTGGTCGCGCTCGCCTTCCACGTCGACTACTGGGACCGGCTCGGCTGGAAAGACCGCTTCGCCAGCGCCGCCTTCACCGCCCGACAGGCGGAGCAGCAGGCGAGCAACGGCGCGCGCTTCAGCTACACGCCGCAGGTCGTGGTCGACGGCCAGGACCGCAAGGACTGGCCGGGCATCGCCGCGCCGCTGGCCAACCGCCCGGCAGCGCCGCTCGACGTGCAGCTGCTGCGCGACGGCGACCGCGTCACCGCCACCGTCGCCGCCACGCCGCGCTCACCGAAGCGGCTCGCCGCCTACTGGGCGGTCACCGAGCAGGGCCATGTCACCGCCGTCAAAGCCGGCGAAAACCGCGGCGCGACCCTGCAGCACGACTACGTGGTGCGCGACTACCAGACGGTGCCGGCGTGGGCACCCCGCACCGGCACGCCGCAGGCCCTCTCCTTCCAGTTGCCGGCACGGGCCGACGCCGCGACGCATCCGCGCGAGGTCAACCTGGTCGTGGTCGATGCCGACAATGGCCGGCCGGTGCAGGCGCTGAAGATCGGCTGCTGAAAGAGAGACTCAGCCCGGCGCGCGCAGCGCCGCCCGGAGCTCGGCGCCGATCTCCGGCTTGCCGGCGAAGGGATCGGTCGGATTACGCGCCTGCACCACGTCCTCGAGCCGCGTCTGCACGCTGGCGAGCGCCTTGGGATGGCTGTAGATGTAGAACCGGTCGGCCTCGAGCGCATCGAAGACGAACTGCGCCACGTGGGCGGCGCTGACCTTGCCGTGGCCGACCGCCTTTTCGCTCATCGCCTTGCCGATCAGCTGACTGCGCGTCGGCTTGGCCGCGGGCGAGCTTTCGGGACGGTTGCGCTCACTCGCCGAGATGCCCGTGGGCACGAAGAACGGGCAGAGCACCGAAGCGCTGACCTGGTCGGTGACCAGGCGCAGGTCCTGGTACAGCGTCTCGCTCAGGGAGACGACCGCATGCTTGCTGACGTTGTAGACGCCCATGTTGGGCGGATTGAGCAGCCCCGCCATCGAGGCGGTGTTGACGATGTGGCCTTCGTAGCCCGGATCCTTGGCGGCGGCGGCCAGCATCATCGGCGTGAACACGCGCACGCCGTGGGCCACGCCCATGAGGTTGACGCCGATCACCCATTCCCAGTCAGCGAGCGTGTTCTCCCAGATCAGGCCGCCGGCGCCGACGCCGGCGTTGTTGAAAACGAAGTGCGGCGCGCCGAAGCGCTTCTCGACCGCGCGCCCGAGGGCCTCCACCTCGGCCGCCTTGCTGACGTCGAGCCGCTGCGCCAGGACCTGGGCGCCGAGGCCCTCGATCTCGGCGGCGGCACGCTCGAGCGCGTCGGCCTGGACATCGGCCATGACGACGTTCATGCCGCGCCGGGCGGCGATGCGCGCCGTCTCGAGGCCGAAGCCCGAGCCGGCGCCGGTGATGACGGCCGTGCGGCCGGTGAACTGCTTCATGGAGGGTCCTTCTTGATGGCCTTGACGTGGAACCCGACGCGCGGGAAATGGACGTGGACGGTGCCGGCCCGCTCGTCGACGCGCTCGACGACCGCCTCGCTCGTGTCGAGGCCGACCAGCTTGCCGACCACCTCGTCGTGCGCGTAGTCGGCCGGCGTCACGCCGACGGTCGTGCCGGCGGCGAGGCCGGCGTCGGCGTCGACGCCGCAGGGCGCGAACGACGCCGTCTGCCTCGCCAGGGCGATCGCCTCGGCGCTCGTCATCTTCTCGGACGTGCCGTGGCCGAAGGCCGTGACCCGTGCGTACCAGACGTCGATGCGCCGGTAGCCTTCGAGATGCGCAGCCACCGGCGGCGCGCGACGCACGAACCAGATCGATTGCGCCGCGGAGAAGTCGGCGATCGACGGCAGTGCGCCGAGCAGGAAAGGCCGGTCGTCGGCGAGCAGATGCTCGAGCCGGCCGAGGTAGTCGTGGAAGTGCGCTGCCTGGTCGTGCAGCGGCGCGCGCCGGAACCCCGGCGACATCGCCGCACGGTCGGCGCCGAAGGCCTTCACCGCTTCAGGCGGCATGCCGGCGAAGAGGTGGGCGACGCCCGCCGGCTGCATCGTGAACGGGACCGCGGTCCAGAAGAACGACTGGTCGGCCCACTGGGCGACGATCGCCGCCAGGCCATGGGTGGATTCGGGATAGAGCGGCGGCTCGGGAGCGATGCGGTCGAT
>Ga0068859_100007483_pt1 | contig 11090 bp, 11 predicted proteins | sample KBSSwiS22_FD_66585 | JGI IMG/M metagenome (GOLD analysis project Ga0068859, IMG submission 66585) | Switchgrass rhizosphere microbial communities from Kellogg Biological Station, Michigan, USA - KBS Switchgrass S2-2 | ecosystem: Host-associated > Plants > Roots > Rhizosphere > Soil ... | reverse complement strand
CGCGTTCGGCGTCAGGCGGGTCGTCGTCGCGACCATGCAGGCGGTGTCGGGGGCGGGGCTCGAGGGCCCGCGCGCGATCGAGCTCCTCGACAACGTGATCCCGTACATCGCGGGCGAGGAAGAGAAGATCGAGATCGAGCTCGCGAAGATCCTCGGAGGGGCGGACGAGCGGGGGTTCGCTCCGGCGCCGATCGGGGTCGCCGCGCACTGCCACCGCGTCGGCACGGTGGACGGGCACCTCGAGGCGGTCTCGGTCGAGCTGGAGCGGCGGCCGAGCGTGGAGGAGGCGATCGAGGTCCTCTCGCGCTTCACGGGGGAGATCGCGTCGCTCGCGCTTCCCACCGCCCCGCGTGCCCCGATCGTCGTGCGCCGCGAGCCCGACCGTCCGCAGCCGCGCCTGGATCGCGACGCCGGGGGCGGGATGACCGTCGTCGTCGGCCGCGTGCGCCCCTGCCCGGTGCTGACGCTCCGCCTCGTCGTGCTCTCGCACAACACCGTGCGCGGCGCCGCCGGAGGCGCGATCCTGAACGCCGAGCTGCTCGCCGCGCGGGGCCTCCTGCGCTCGGGGTCGACCGCGTGATCGTCATGAAGTTCGGCGGCACCTCGGTCGCCGACGCGGAGCGCATCCTCGCCGCCGCCGAGATCGTGAGGAGCCGTTTGCCGCTCCGGCCGGCCGTCGTCGTCTCGGCGCTCGCGGGGGTGACCGACCTCCTCGTCCGCGCCGTCGCCTGCGCGCGCGCGGGGGACCGGGAGGGGGAAGATCCGATCCTCGCCGACCTGTCGAGGCGCCACCGCTGGGCCGCGGCCGCCGTCTCCGGGTCGCGGCGCCGGCACGACCTGGACCTCGCGATCGACGCGCGGATCGAGGACCTGCGCGGGATGCTCCGCTCCGTCCGCGTGCTCGGCGAGGGCACCCCGCGCACCGCGGATGCGATCCTCGCGACCGGCGAGGTGCTGTCCGCGGAGATCGTCGCGGCGGCCTTCGTGGAGCGGGGGCTTCCCGCCCGGCTCGTCGATGCCCGAGACGTCGTCGTCACCGACGAGGCCCACGGCGGCGCGATCCCCGATCTCGAGGCGACCGCGACGCGCGCGGCCGCGATGTGGGGCCCGCTCGAGGCCGCAGGCGAGGTCCCCGTCCTCGGCGGCTTCATCGGCCGCTCGCGGACGGGCCACGCGACGACGCTCGGCCGCGGGGGGTCGGACACCTCCGCCGCGGTGTTGGGCGCCGCCTTGGGGGCGAGCGAGATCGAGATCTGGACCGACGTGGACGGCATCCTCTCGGCGGACCCTCGGCGGGTCGAAAACGCCCGTCCGCGCGAGCGCGTGTCCTTCGCGGAGGCGGCGGAGCTCGCGTTCTACGGCGCGAAGGTCCTGCACCCGGCCTCGATCGCGCCGGCCGTGACGCGCGGCATCCCGGTGCGCGTCCTGAATGCGATGCGTCCCGAGGGACGGGGGACGCTCGTCGTCGAGGAGGCGGGTGCGAGCGCGCCGCCCCTCGCTTCGATCGCGAGCCGCGGCGGCGTCGCGACCGTGCGGGTCGTGGCCCGGACGATGAAGCTCGACGCGCCCTTCCTCGAGCGCGTGCTCGCGACGTGCGCCGCGGGGGAGCTGCGCGTCGAGATGATCGTCGCCTCCGAGGTCGGCGTCAGCCTCGCCGTCACGGCCGGCCCCGCGCTCGACGCGGTGGTCGGCGCGCTCCGCGGCCTCGGAACCGTCGAGGTGGCCGGCGAGCGCGGCATCGTCTGCGTCGTGGGCACGGGGCTTTCGGAGGATGCGGCGACGCGCGGGATCGTGCTGCGCGCGATGGCGCGCCACGCCCCGGAGCTTCTCGCGATGGGCGGCTCGCGCGTCAGCCTCGCGGCGGTCGTCCCGGAGGGAGCGCTCGACGGCTGCGTGCGCGATTTACACCGGGAGTTCTTCGAGGAGGCCGCGTGAAGTACGCGCTCGTCGGGTACGGCCGGATGGGGCGCGCGGTGGACGCGGTCGCGGAGGCGCGCGGGCACCGCCGCGTCCTCGTGGTCGACCGGGGGGCTCGCGGGCGGGACACGGCCCGGTCGGTCGAGGCGGCGCGCTTCAAGGGCGTGGACGTCGCGTTCGAGTTCACCGAGGGGGAGGGCGCCGCCGAGCGCGTCGCCGCCCTGCTCGGAGCCGGCGTCGCGGTCGTCTGCGGCACGACCGGGTGGGACGCCGAGGCACCCGCGCTGCGCAAGGCGGCGCGTGCGGCCCGGAGGGGGGCCGTCGTCGCGCCGAACTTCTCGATCGCGATGAGCGTCTTCTCGGGGCTCGTCGGACAGGCCGCGGCGGCGCTCTCGCGCGCGGGGTCCTACGATCCCTTCGTGGTGGAGTGGCACCATCGGGCGAAGCGGGACGCGCCGTCCGGCACGGCGAAGCGGCTCGCGCGCCTCATGGCCGAAGCGTCGGTTCGCGGGGACGAGGTGCCGGTCGCGAGCGTGCGCGCCGGCCACGAGCCGGGCCGGCACGTCGTCGGCTTCGACGGCGAGGCGGACGTCGTGACGCTCATCCACCAGGCGCGAGGCCGCGGGGCCTTCGCCGAAGGGGCGGTCGTCGCGGCGGAGTGGATCTCGGGCCGCCGGGGCGTGCACGGGTTCGACGAGGTCTGCCGCGACCTCGTCCGGAGGCGATGATGCGAGGACGAGGACCGACGGCGTTCACCGGGGCCCTGACCGCGCTCGTGACGCCGTTCCACGAGGACGGCCGCATCGACGTCGAGGCGCTCGACCGGCTGGCGCGGTGGCAGATCGATTCCGGCATCGACGGCCTCGTCCCGTGCGGGACGACCGGGGAAGGCGCGACGCTGCGGCCGGAAGAGCACGCGCAGGTGATCGAGATCGTCGCGCGCGCGGCGGCGGGGCGCGTGCCCGTGATCGCGGGGTGCGGGACGAACGACACGCGCACGACGATCGAAGGGGCCCAGCGCGCGGCGGCGGCGGGGGCCACCGCCCTCCTCGTCGTCACGCCCTACTACAACAAGCCGAACCGCTCGGGGATGATCGCGCACTTCGCGGCCGTCGCCGAGGCCGTACCCTTGCCGGTGATCGCCTACAACGTCCCGGGCCGCACCGGCCAGAATCTTCCGGCCGAGCTCACCCTGCGCCTCGCGGAGATCCCGGGCGTCGCGGGCGTCAAGGAGGCGGCGGGAAACCTCGAGCAGCTCGCCGCGATCGTCGCGTCGCGGCCGGACGGCTTCGCGGTGCTGTCCGGAGACGACACGCTCGCCTTCCCTGGGGTCGCCCTCGGCGCCGACGGGCTCATCTCGGTCGTCTCGAACGAGGCGCCCGACCTGACCGCGGCCCTGATCCGCGCCGCGCGGTCGGGGGATCTTCCGGAGGCCCGCCGCCTGCACTACCGGCTCCTCCCGCTCATGCAGGCCAACTTCCTCGAGTCGAACCCGGTGCCGGTGAAGACCGCGATGGCCCTCCTCGGACGATGCGGCGATACGGTCCGCGCGCCGCTGGGCCCGCCCGAGGGCGGCACGCGCCGGCGCCTCGCCGAGGTCCTCCGTGGCGCAGGCCTTCTCGAGGCGGTGCGTTGAGCGCGGGCTCGCTCGCCGACGCGATCGAGGATCTGTCCCGACGGCCGGATGCACCCGCCGCCGAGGTCGGCGAGACGGTCGAGCGCCTGCTCGACCTGCTGGAAGCGGGGACGGTCCGCGCCGCCGAGCCCGACGGGGACGGGTGGCGCGTCCACGCGTGGGTGAAGCGGGGGATCCTCCTCGCGTTCCGCTGCGGCCTCCGCACCTGGGACGCTCCGCCGTTCGCCTTCCGCGACAAGGAGACGCTGCCGCCCCGCGCTCCGTGGGAGAGCGGCCGGAACGTGCGGGTCGTCCCCGGCGGCTCCGCGGTGAGACGCGGCGCGCACCTGTCCGACGGGGTCGTCGTCATGCCCCCCGCCTTCGTCAACGTGGGCGCTTACGTCGGTGCCTCGACCATGATCGACAGCCACGTGCTCGTCGGCTCGTGCGCCCAGGTCGGCGCGCGCGTGCACCTCTCCGCCGCGGTGCAGGTCGGGGGCGTGCTCGAGCCGGTCGGCGCGCGCCCCGTCGTCATCGAGGACGACGCCTTCGTGGGCGGAGGTGCCGGGATCTACGAGGGCACGCGCGTGGGCCGGCGCGCGGTGATCGCTCCCGGGGTGATCCTGACGCGCGCGGTCTTGCTGTACGACCTCGTTCACGAGAGGGAGATCGGCCCCGACGACGGCGGCCTCGTCGTGCCGGAGGGCGCCGTCGTCGTCCCCGGGTCGCGCCCGGCGGGCGGCGCTTACGGGCGAGCGAAGGGGCTGTCGCTCTACGCGCCCATCGTCGTGAAGTACCGCGACGCGAGGAGCGACGCCGCGACCGCCCTCGAGGAGGCCCTGCGATGATCTGGCGGACCGCGGCGCGCCTTCACGGTGTCGAGCGAACGCTGATCCGCCGGATCTTCGACGCCGCCCCCCCGGGCTCGATCAACCTGGGGCTCGGCCAACCCGATCTGCCGACCCCACCGGGGATCGCGCTCGCGGGGATCGAGGCGATCGCGTCGGGGCGGACGGCGTACACCTCGACCGGGGGGGACCCGGTGGTGCGCGACGCGATCGCGCGCCGGTACCCGCACGTCGCCCGGGGCGGGGCCGGGGCCCTCGTGACCATCGGCTCCCAGGAGGCGGTGTTCGTGTCGGTGCTCGCGCTCGCGGGACCGGGGGACGAGGTGCTCGTCCCGGACCCGGGATACCCGGCCTACCCCGTCCTCGCGCGCCTGGCGGGGGCGGAGGCGGTTTCCTATCCGCTCCGTCCCGAGCGGGCATTCCGTCTGGACGCGGAGGACGTCGCGCGCCGGCTCACCGACCGCACGCGACTGGTGATCCTCTGCTCGCCCTCGAATCCGACCGGCGCGATCGACGAGGACGACGAGCTGTCGCGCCTCGCGAGGATCCTGGGCGAGCGCGGCGTTCCCTACCTGTCCGACGAGATCTACGCGCACTTCGCCTACGAGCGCCCCGCGACGTCGATCTCCCGGCATGCGCCTGGGGAGGGCCTCGTCGTGTCGGGCCTCTCGAAGGACGTCAGCATGACGGGCTGGCGGATCGGGTGGGCGGTCGGGCCGGAGGAGATCGTCGCGCGCCTGGTCGCGTGCCACCAGTACGTCGTCACGTGCGCCTCGAGCATCTCGCAGGCGGCCGCGCTCGCCGCGCTGTCGCCCGAGGGCGATCGCGAGCGCGCCCGCATCCTCGAGACCTTCCGCCGCCGCCGCACGGTCATGCTCGAAGCGCTCCGCGCGATCCCCGGCCTTCCCGTCACCCCGCCCGACGGCGCGTTCTACTTCTTCGTGGACGTCCGCGCGCGAGGCGGCTCGATGGAGCTCGCGGAGAGGCTCCTGGCGCGGCGGGTCATCACGATTCCGGGGGAGGCGTTCGGCCCGGGTGGGGCCGGCTTCCTGCGCCTCTCGTACGCCGCGACCGAAGAGGACATCCGCGCGGGCGTCGAGGCGCTCGGGCGCGAGCTGGCCGCTTAGAAGTCCTTCGGAGCCGAGGCGGCCTCCGCGGCGTCGCGGGCGGCGATCTGCTGCTCGAACTTCTCGGCGGTGACCTTGAGCGAGCGCGTGAGGACGGCGTCGTCGTCCGCGTGGTGCTCGAGGTACTCGTAGATGGCGCCGAGCTCGTACTCGGTCGCGGCGGCCAGCAGCGCCCGCGCCGCGAGGACCCGCGTGTCCCGGTCCGGTGCCTTGAGCCCGTTCTTCAACGGGCCGAGCGCTGCGCCTCCGATCTGGGCGAGGGACGAGGCGGCCGGGGCGCGAAGCTCCTGCGGCCCTTCGATCATCATCTTCTCGAGCCAGAAGCGCGCCTGCTCGTAGCGGTACGCGCCGAGCACCTGCACGACGATCGGGGCGAGCTCCGGATTCTCGATCGCGGCGTCGATCATCGGCTGGACGGCGAGCGCGGGGCGGAACAGGTTCAGGCCGCGGATCGCCTGCTCCTTGGCGTCGCGGTTCCCGACCCACAGCGCGTCGATGAGCGAGGGGACGAGCTCGGGCATCTCGCTGGGGCGGCCCTGCTGCTGCTGGACCATGATCGTGTGGACGATCTCACCGCTGTACTCCGCCGGCGAGATGTTGAGCGCTTCCTGGAGGGACAGCATGTAGCGGGAGCCGAACGTCTCGAGCGTCTTGCGGGCCTCGGCGGCGACGGCCTCGTCGCGCGAGCCTTCGAGCGGCCACGCGAGGCGGCAGACGGCGCGCGCCTGCTGGAGCGGGTCGGTGCTCGTCGTGAGCGCCGCGGCGACCGCGGCACGCGCGCGCAGGGTCTCGGGGGAAGGGGCCGCGGGCGCGGCGGCCGACGCCACGGCAACGGACAGGACGAGGACGGGAACGAGGAGCATCGGGGAGGCTCGCACCGCCGGAATATACCCTCAGGCCCAGCGGCCGGCCATTCCGCTCCGGGACGCCAGCGCCGCGAGAACGCGGTCGACGATCGCGAGGAACGCCGAGGCGAGCGGGGAGCCGGGATCCGCGGCGACCACCGGCGTGCCTTGGTCGCCGCCGTCCTTGATCGCGACGTGGAGGGGGATCTCCCCGAGGAAGGGGGCGTCGAGCCTCTCCGACTCGCGGCGTCCGCCCCCGTGCCCGAACACGTCGGTCTGGGTCCCGCACTTCGGGCAGAGGAAGTAGCTCATGTTCTCGACGATCCCCAGCACGGGGACGCCGACCTTGCGGAACATCGCGATCCCCTTGATCGCGTCGGCGAGCGCGACGTCCTGCGGCGTCGTCACGATGACGGCCCCGGCGAGGCGCACCTTCTGGGAGATCGTGAGCTGCGCGTCCCCGGTCCCCGGCGGGAGATCCACCACGAGCACGTCGAGATCGCCCCAGAGAACGTCGCGCAGGAGCGTGTCGATCGCCTTCATGACCATCGGTCCGCGCCAGATGACCGCGGTGTCCCGGTCCACGAGGAGCCCGAGCGACATGAGCCGGACGCCGTGCCGCTCGAAGGGGACGATGCCGCGCTTCTGCGGATCGAGGGCGGGCGGCTCGCTCACACCCATCATCATCGGGATCGACGGTCCGTAGATGTCCGCATCGAGGAGGCCGACGCGCTGTCCCCGGACCGCCAGGCCCACGGCGAGGTTGGCGGCGACCGTGGACTTGCCCACGCCCCCCTTCCCCGAGGCGACGGCGACGACCTGCTTCACGCCCGGGAGGATTCCGGGGTCCACCGCGGAGGGCCCCGCAGGCGGGGGCGGGGGAGCGGCGTCCGCCATCCGGGGCGGCCCGACCCGGATCGCGACCTCCGTCACGCCGGGGAGCGACGACACCGCGGCCCGCGCGTCGCGCTCGATGGCGCCGGCGACCGCGGGGTTCCCGGGCCCCAGGTCGATGCGGAAGGCGACGCGTCCACCCTCGACGACGAGATCCTGGACGACGCCGAAGGCCACGAGATCGCGCGTGAAGCCGGGATACTTGACGCCCGCGAGGGCCTTGAGGACGTCGTCTTTCGCGACCGGCATGATGAGCGGCTACTCTAGCATCCAGGCATGAGCGACGTGACGCGAGAGATCCTCGCCGCGAAGGGCACCTGGGCGGTCGTGGGTTTGTCTCCCGACCCCTCGCGCGACAGCTACCGCATCGCCTCGCTGCTGCGCGCGCGCGGCTTCCGGGTCGTTCCGGTGAATCCGCACCTCACCGAGTGGCGCGGCGAGACGGCCTACCCCGATCTCCCCTCGATCCCGTTCGCGGTGGACGTCGTGGACCTCTTCCGCCGCTCCTCCGAGGTGCCGCCCCACGTGGACGAGGCGGTCGCGATCGGGGCGAAGGCGGTTTGGATGCAGCTCGGCGTCCGTCACGCGGAGGCGGCCGCGCGGGCCCGCGCCGCGGGGCTCACGGTCGTCGAGGATCGCTGCCCGGCGATCGAGTTCCGCCGGATCGAGGCCGAGGATCAGAAGCGGTAAGAGAGGCCGAAGAAGAACCCCTCGTAGCCGACCGACTTGTCCACCTCGTTCACGGTCTGGAAGTTGATGTTGCCATTGGGCTGAATCACCGGAGTACCCGGGGTCACGTCCGAGGCGACGTCGATGTACGCGAGCTCCCGGAGGCCTGCGCTCGCGTTGAGCGACCGCCAGATCTTGAACTCCACCGCCATGGACACGTCGAGCTCGTAGGCGAGGCGCGAGCGATTCCGCAGCCCGGCGGTGATCGTCCCACCGTCCTGGAAGATCGCCTCGGCCGCGTCCTGCCCGAACGACAGAAGGAAGAGGACGTCATCGAAGGTGAGATTGAAAATGCCCTGGTCCGGATCGTTGAAGAAATATGTCGTGGTGGACGCTTGATACCGAGTGTCGATGTGGCCCCGGAGAACACCGGCAGACAGAGACCCCTTGAGCGACACGCGCGGAAAGAGCTTGTATTCGATGTCGAATCCGCCACCCAGGCCGCTCCCGGTGAAGTCCGAGGTCATCTGCGTGTGGTCGGGGATCGGGAAGAGGGGCGTGGGGTTGAACGTCTCGTCGAAGATCGGCGGGAGGAACGGAGGGAACGCGGGAAGCAGGGCGTAGTAGGTCGCCTCGCGGCTTCGCGCGTTGTCCATCGTCCGATACCCGAAGTGGAAAGAGCCCTTCACCTTCGGCGTGTCGATCGCGACCCGCTCGTACTCGATGCGGAACTCGCGCGTCTTCACGAGCGACTCGGCGGCGAAGCCGTCGGCGAGGCCGTCGTCCTGGAGCCCCGCGAACAGCGGGAACGCGAGAAGCTCACCGTAGGCGAAGTTGCCGGGATCGAGAACCTCGGCGACGCCCTCGTGGCGCATCGAGTCGTACTCGATCCGGATCGATCCCATGTCCTTCGGGAGGTGGTACCAGGCCTTCCAGTGCTCCCGCGTCTTCGCGTCCGCGGGCATCTCGATGACGCGGGTCGAGACCAGGGCCGGATCGTTGAAGATCGCCACCGCGTCGTCGTGGTTGGACAGCTCGGGACCCCAGACGTCCACGGCGATCGTGATCCCTCCCCACCGGTGGAGAGGCGGATCGCCCAACGGGCTCTTCGGCTTCGGGGGCGGAGGCGGCGCTTCGGCCGCGGGTGCGGGCGTGTCGGGCTTCGGCTCCTCGGGGGGGGTGGAGGGAGGCTCGCTCTGCTGGGCGAAGGCGGACGCGGCGACGATCACGGCGCAGACGGCCGCCACCCAACGCATTCGAATGCTCACGCTCATGCTCACCTTCCTCGATCGTTTTCGGAGGCCGCGCCCCGCGCCGCTATTTCGAGATGTAGTTGAACGAGATGCCGGCACCATCGGCACTGGACGACTGCACCGTGCCCGCGTGGGGCGTTACTTCCGCGCCATCCACGAAGAGCCGCCCGCTGATCGTGATGTTGGGAACGATCCCGGGGGGGATGATCGGCGGCCCCTGATTGACGAGCTCTTTGGCGGCCTCGAAGATCACGGAGTCCCCGTTCTTCAGCTCGATCGAGTAGCGGGGCGAGACACCCGGGTTCGGCGGAACGATGCCCAGGATGTTGACGGTCGGCAGGGGGATGGGGGGGCGAACGTTGCCGGAAGCGTCCTGGACGTAGCCGAGGAAGAAGTCCTGGTGGCCGGCTCGGACCCGTCGCGGATTCTGGAAGCTGAACGGCGGATCGTCGAGGCGGATCGGCGCCGCCGAGAAATTCGTGTCGAAGCGGGTCGTGCTGCCGAAGATCGGGAAGGTGCCGCCGTTGTTGACCGACCCCGCCACGACCTCGGGAAAGGTTTCTCCCGCGCGAAGCATGATCACGCGGAAGGAGTAGCTCCAAGGAACCGACGCCGAGCCGAGGTTGGATCCCCCTCCGGGAGGAGGCGGCGCGACGAAGCACTGGATCCGGTCGAAGACGCCGGAGCTGTACCGATCGTAACAATCATAGAGATCGACCGTGGCAATGGCGTCGATCTGCACTTCGGCGACCGACGATCCACCCTGTGACGGTTGAGACGTATTGCAAGCGGCGCCCGAGAGCACCGCCGTGAGCAGCATGAGAACGCACCCGACCCGACGCATCGCGGATTCCTCCCCGGAATTCCCAAAAATGAACCCGAAAGCTACAGAACAAGGGGACCCGAGTCAAGGCGCGGTCCCGGAGGCGGGCCGACCCCGCGGTTTAGCCTCCGCAGCGGTGGGGCGGCCCTGGGTGACCTGTTAGACTCGCCGCAGAAATATGGAGGCCCCATGTCGCGAATTTTGAGCGCCGAGCAGGTTGCGGAGGCGAGTCGTCGCACGGAACGGGTCTATTCGGTGCTCGCGCGAGTTTACGATGGGTTCTTCGATTGGGCGCTGGGTCCCGGGCGCCGGTATGCGGTCAAGCGGCTCGGCGTGGTCCCGGGCGACCGGGTCCTCGAGGTCGGCGTCGGGACGGGGCTCTCCCTCCCGGTTTACCCGACCGGTGCCGAGGTCACCGGGATCGACATCAGCGAGCCGATGCTCGAGCGCGCCCGCGCGCGTCTCGAGGCCCTCGGGCGCGACGACGTCACCCTGCAGCGCATGGACGCGCGCGCCATGGCCTTTCCGGACGGGCACTTCGACCGGCTGCTCGCCCCGTACGTCATCTCGGTCGTCGCGGACCCCGAGGTCGTCCTCCGCGAGATGGTCCGCGTCTGCCGCCCCGGCGGAACGGTCATCGTCGTCAACCATTTCCAGAGCGGCTTTCCGCCGCTCGCCTGGATCGAGCGGCTGCTCTCGCCGCTCTCCACCTGGATCGGCTTCCGGATGGACACGAAGGTGTCGTCGGTGACCCGGACGCCCGGCCTCACCCTGGTCCGCCGGGAGGGGGTCAACCTCCTGGGGCTCTGGACGCTCCTGGAGTTCCGCCGCTCCTAGTGCTCGGGCTCGGGGAGGGGGGCGCGCGCCGGCCAGGGGGCCGCCGACAGGTCCGACCGGTCGTGCTCGGCCGTGAGGCGCTCCACGCGCCGCATCTGGTCCATGACGTCGTCGAACTGCCGGTCGATGGCCTCGTTGGTCACGGTGTTCCGCGTCAGCATCTCGAGCCCTCGGACCTTCTCGCGCAGGGCCGCCGCTTCCACCCGGCGTCCCTCGAGCTCGAGCTCCGACTCGCGCAGGCGCCGCCTCAGCTCACCGGCCT
>Ga0068859_100007480_pt1 | contig 11091 bp, 8 predicted proteins | sample KBSSwiS22_FD_66585 | JGI IMG/M metagenome (GOLD analysis project Ga0068859, IMG submission 66585) | Switchgrass rhizosphere microbial communities from Kellogg Biological Station, Michigan, USA - KBS Switchgrass S2-2 | ecosystem: Host-associated > Plants > Roots > Rhizosphere > Soil ... | reverse complement strand
GCGAACTTCCAGCCGTGGAACGGACAGCGCAGGCCCTCGGCTTCGAGGCGGCCGAAGCTCAGGTCGGCGCCGCGGTGCGGGCAGGCCCGGTCGATCAGGCCCCAGCGCTCCTGGCCGTCGCGAAACAGCACCAGGTCCTGGCCGAGCAGGCGCACCGCCTTCACCGGGCGCGCGGCCATGCGCGGGTCGAGGCGCGGTTCGAACTCGTCGACCAGCGCCGCCGGCTGCCAGTAGCTGCGCATCAGGTCGCCGCAGGGCGTGCCCGGGCCGATGCGCGTGATCAGTTCGTTCTGCTCGGCGTGCATGGAGACATTCGGGAAGCGGGGCGATCAGTCTAGCCTCAGGCCAACCACTCCCGCAGCCGGGCGTAGACCTCGGGCCGGCTCAAGAGGTCGAGGTGGCCCATCTCGTAGCCGATCCACTGCCGGTCCTTGGCGAAGTGCAGCGCCCGCGCCGGATCGCGATTCCGGCCGAGCGCGCTGGCGAGCGGCACCAGGCCGTCGCCGAGCCGTCGTGCGGCGTTGCCTTCGGCCGCCAGGCTTGCCGCGATGGCATAACAGCGCACCCCGTCGGGCAGGCGAAGGTGCTGGCGATCGCCGCCGCGGCGCGCGAAGCGGTCGCGGCCGACCCAGTCTTCATCGACCAGGTTGCCGTGACGAAGGTCGGTGATGCCGGCGCTGCGCACCTTGCCCAGCCGGGCGAACGGCGCCGCGTAGGGCGTCGCCTCCAGCACCACGTCAGCCCAGTGGCCGGTGCGTTCCAGCGGCGAGCCGTGATGCGGCGTGCCGAGGAACACCAGATCGTCGAGCCGGTCCGGCCAGCGATGGCCTTCCAGCCGGGCGCAATGCAAGGCGCTGCGGGCCACGAGGCCGCCCATGCTGTGCCCGAGGATCACGAGCCGCTCGAGCGACTGCGGCCATTGCCCGATCAATTGCTCGAGCTCGCGGGCGAAGGCGCGGCCGTTGAGCGAAATGTGCCGGCCGCTGTTGTAGTGCAAGTAGACCGGCGTGTAGCCGAGGTCGCGGCCGAGCGCGGCGCCGTGGTCGTGGCCCTGTCGCCGCCATTGCAGATCGCCCATGCACAGGCCATGCGCAAGAACCAGCAGGCGCCCGCCGGCGTCCGGCAGGCGCCGCGCCAGTGCCGCGCTCTCGAGCCGCAGCGGGTGGCCTTCGCTGCGCAGCGCCAGGGGCGTCGCCAGCGGGTTGTCGGTGGCGGCGAGGTAGTCGCCGAGCACGCCGTTCAGCGCGGCGACGAGCGCCTCGCGCTTCGCGTTCGGGCGGGTCGGCGGGTCGCGCTCCGGGCTCAGCGCCGGACCCAGCAGGCCGAGCAGCGCGTCGATGCTGCCGCCGACCAGCCGCGCGACGCCACGGACGTTCTTGTAGACGAGACCGGTGATGCCGCGCGTCCGCCCTGCCGCTGCCACCAACTCGAGGCCGGGTGGGCGAGCGATGCGCTCGTGCATCGCTTCGACCAGGTCGGCCAGGCCGGTCGTGGCATCGGTGGCGAGGCGTGCCGCGCCGCGAAGATCGGATCCCCGAGACGCGGGCGCGGAGCTCATGCGGATTCCGGCAGCGCGACGGCGGTGCCGGTCTCCGTACAGCCCTCCTAGAGCCCGGCCTGGGTCACGAACTTCGGGTTCAGGTAGGGCTCGATCGCCTCGGAGCCGCCCTCGGAGCCGTAGCCCGAATCCTTGACGCCGCCGAACGGCACCTCGGGGATGCCGAGGCCGACGTGGTTGATCGACATCATCCCGGTCTCGACCTCCGCGGCGATCGCGTTCGCCGTCTTCGCCGACTTCGTCCAGGCGTAGGCCGCCAGGCCGAAGGGCAGGCGATTGGCCTCGGTCACCGCATCGTCGAACGACTTGAACGGATTGATGATCGCCATCGGCCCGAACGGCTCCTCGTTCATCGCCCGGGCATCGTTGGGCAGCTCGGTGACGACCGTCGGCTCGTAGAAGTTGCCCTTGTCGCCGATGCGGTGGCCGCCGGCCCTGACCTTGGCGCCGTGCTTGGTGGCGTCCTCGAGGTTGACGTCCATCGCGTGGCTGCGCCGCGGGTTGGCGAGCGCCCCCATGGTGACGCCGCTCTCCAGGCCGTCGCCGACCTTGAGACGCTGGGTGTTGGCGACGAAGGCATCGACGAAGGCGTCGTACACGCCCTCCTGCACCAGGAAGCGGGTCGGCGAGATGCACACCTGGCCGGCGTTCCTGAACTTGCTCGCCGCCATCACCTTGGCGGCGACCGCCACGTCGGCATCGTCGAACACGATCACCGGCGCGTGGCCGCCGAGCTCCATGGTGGCGCGCTTCATATGCTGGCCGGCGAGGGCCGCGAGCTGCTTGCCGACGACGGTCGAGCCGGTGAACGAGATCTTGCGGATCACCGGGTGCGGGATCAGGTAGCTCGAGATCTGCGCCGGGTCGCCGTAGACCAGGCCGACCGCGCCCGGCGGCACGCCGGCGTCGACGAAGGCGCGAATCAGCTCGGCCGGCGAGGCCGGCGTCTCCTCGGGCGCCTTGACGATGATCGAGCAGCCGGCGGCGAGCGCGGCCGAGAGCTTGCGCACGATCTGGTTGATCGGGAAGTTCCAGGGCGTGAACGCGGCCACCGGTCCGACCGGCTCCTTCACCACCAGCTGGTACACGCCCGGAGCCCGTGCCGGGATCACCCGGCCGTAGGCGCGCCGCCCTTCCTCGGCGAACCAGTCGATGGTGTCGGCGCCGTTGTTGATCTCGGCCTTGGCCTCGGCCAGGGTCTTGCCCTGCTCCATCGTCATCAGGGTGGCGACGAGCTCGATCCGCTCGCGCAGCAGGTTGGCCGCCTTCCTCATGATCTTCGAGCGCTCGTAGGCGCTGACCCGCTTCCAGGTGGCGAAGCCCTTGGCGGCGGCCTCGAGCGCCTCGTCGAGGTCGGCCTTCTCGGCATAGGCGAGCGTGCCGATGGTGCCGCCGCTGGCCGGGTTGACGATCGGCAGCGTGCGACCGGCGCGGGCGGCACGCCACTCGCCGTTGATGAGCAGCAGGGGATTCGGGTAGACGCGTGTATCCATGATGATGTTCCGGCGGGCGTTCGAGCCCGGTACGAGGTGCGCGGGACCGTCACGATACGTGAAACGCTCGGCCGCGGTCGACACACCCCCGGCGCAGGCGAGAATCGGCGCGACGCATCGGCACTGAAAGGGAGACGGACATGGCCACGATCGGATTCATCGGCGCCTCGGGCCTCATGGGCCACGGCATGGCGAAGAACCTTCTCGCCAAGGGCCACGAGCTCGCCCTCACGGTGCACCGGAACCGGGAGCGGCTCGCCGATCTGCTCGCAGCCGGCGCCAGCGAAGCGGCGTCGCCGGCGGTGCTCGCCGCATCGTCGGAGATCGTCTTCCTCTGCGTCACCGGCTCGCCGCAGGTCGAGGCCGCGGTCGAGGGGCCCGAGGGCCTGCTCGCGAGCGCGAAGCGCCGCCCCGGGCTCGTCGTCGTCGACTGCTCGACCAGCGAGCCCGATTCGACGGCGCGGCTGAGAAGCGTCTGCGCAACGGCCGGCGTGACCTTCGTCGACGCGCCGCTGGCACGCACGCCGGTCGAGGCCGAGCTCGGCAAGCTCAACGTCATGGTCGGCGCCGAGCCGGCGGTCTTCACCCGGCTCGAGCCGGTGCTGCGCGCTTTCGCCGAGAACGTGTTCCACGTCGGCGGCCCGGGTGCCGGGCACACCATCAAGCTGCTCAACAACTTCATCGCCCAGGCGATCTGCACCGCGACCGCGGAAGCCTTCGCGGTCGGCGCGCGCGCCGGCGTCGATCTCAAGCAGCTGGTCTCGCTGGTCTCGGTCGGCGCGGTGAACTCGGGCCTGTTCCAGATGATGTCGAAGACGCTCGACGGCGAGATGGGCGCGCTGCGCTTCGAGCTCGACAACGCCCGCAAGGATGTCCGCTACTACACCCACCTCGCGGAAAGCCTGGCCATACCGACGGTGATGGGCGAGGCGGTGCACCAGTCGCTGGCCCTGGCGAGCGCGCTCGGCCACGGCAAGAAGTTCGTGCCGTCGCTGGTCGAGGCGCAGGAGCAGCTCACCGGCGCCACGATCGTGCCGCGACGGTCCTGAGCCGAGCCGGACCGGACCGCAGACCTCAGCGCGCGCCGAGGCGCATCGCCGCGCCGTCGGCGCCGGTGCGAATCAGGAGCCGGCGGGCGCTGCCTTGCGGCGGATCGAGCGGCTCGGCGGCTTGCGTTGCCGTGATGCGGTCGAGGGTCAACGCGAACGGCTCCGTCGGCGAACGCTCGATCAGCTTGCGCAAGGCAGCGCGGTTGGCCTCGAACTCGCCCTTGCCGACGTAGGGATCGCCCCGCGCCGCCTTCTCGCAATCGATCAGTCGGGCGAAGAGCTCCCGGTCCTGCGCGATGCCGCCCTGCAAGGTCGCCGCGGCCGCGCCAAGGGGATCGGCCGGCGTGGTCGAGACGCTGTCGCCGACGGCGATGCGCAGAGTGTTCGCCGCCGCCAGGGTGCGCGCCGAGATTTCCTGGATCCGCTTCTGCTCGTGCAGCGCCCGCATCAGCGCCAGCGCCTTCTCGACCTGGACCTCGCCGAAGCGCGGCGCCCTGGACAGCGTCTCCAGCGGTTGGCGCGCCGCGTCGGTGCGCTCGACCGCATCGCGCCAGATGTTGAGCGCGCGCCCCGCCGCTTCTTCGATGCGCTCGCGAAACGCCGCCTTGCCGAGCGCCGAGGCGTAGTTCTCGCGCGCCTCGCGGGCAAAGCGCGACAGGTCCTGCACCAGCGCCTTGAGCCGGCCGTCGGCCAGGCCGTCGATCTTGGGCGCGAGCCCGGCCAGCAGCGACTTCAGATCGCGCATCTCGTCGCCCAGCGACTCGAGAAAGCGCTCGTTCGCCAGGCCGGCCAGCGACACGGCGGCGATGACCGCGGCGGCGCTGCCGTCGAGCCACCGGCCGGTCGAGCCCGCGGCGGTGGCGAGGCTGCGCATGAAGGCGAGGTCGGCACGCGCCACCGACATGGTGGCGCCGGGCGCGAAGTCGATCGCGTAGACCGCGGTCAGCTCCTCGCCGGCCAGCGCCGTGGCGACCGAAGCCGACTGCACCGGCGACAGCGGCAGGGCGATGCCGGCCGCCCACTCGCCCGCGGCCGCCGGCTCGAGCGCCAAGACGCGCTCGATGACCGGCGCGGCCGGGCGCGGCGGCGGCACGACGATGACCGTCGGCGGCACCAGCGAGACGGCAGGCGGCGGCGCGGGCGGCGGTGGCGGCGGCGGTGGTGCCTTCGGCGGCGGCGGTGGTGCCAGGGGCGGCGGCGGCGGCGCCGGACGCGGCGCGACCGGCGGGGGCACGGGGGCCGGCGCAGGCGCTGCCGCCGCCGGCGGCGCAACCGCCGGCGCGACCGGCGCGACCACCGGCGCCGGCGCGGCCACCGGCGGCGCCGGCGGCTCGACCGGGGCGGCGACCCGTTCGACCGGCGCTTCCTTCGCTGGCGCGGTGTCCTCGGGCCGACGGCGTGACTTGCCGACCCACCAGCCCAGCCCCAGGCCGAGCAGCACCAGGACGGCGGCGATGATCCATGCAGTGGTTGTCGTCATGACGCGTAGCGGATCCGGTAAATGGCGCCGGCCAGGTCGTCGCTGACCAGCAGCGAGCCATCCGGCAGGACGAGCACGTCGGCGGGCCGGCCCCATGCCGATTCTCCCTGCAGCCAGCCGTCGACGAAGGTTTCCGGCTTGCCGGCACGGCCTTGCGCGTCGACCGTCACCCGCACGACCTGGTAGCCGACCTTGCTGCTGCGGTTCCACGAGCCGTGCTCGGCGATGAACACGTTGCCGCGAAAGGCTTCGGGAAACTGGGTGCCGGTGTAGAAGCGCATGCCGATGGCGGCGACGTGGGCGCCGAGCATCGCCGCCGGCGCGACGAACTCGCTGCACGAGCGCTTGGCGCCATATTCCGGATCGGCGGTGTTGCCTTGATGACAGTACGGGAAGCCGAAATGCTGGCCGGGCTGCGTCACCCGGTTGAGCTCGTCGGCCGGCAGGTCGTCGCCGAGCATGTCGCGGCCGTTGTCGGTGAACCAGAGGGCCTTGTCGACCGGGCTCCAGTCGAAGCCGACGCTGTTGCGCACGCCCCGGGCCACGGTCTCGAGGCCGCTGCCGTCCGCCTTCATCCGCTGGATGACGGCGTGGCGCTCGCTCGGCTCGCAGACGTTGCAGGGCGCGCCCACCGGCACGTAGAGCGCGCCGTCGGGGCCGAAGGCGATGAACTTCCATCCATGGTGCCGTTCGGACGGCAGCCGGTCGGTCACAACCACCGGTGCCGGCGGCTGCGCCAGCCGATCGTCGATGGCGTCGAAGCGCAGGATCTTCGAGACCGCGGCGACGTAGAGAGAGCCGTCGCGCCAGGCCACGCCCGAAGGCATCTCCAGGCCGCTGGCGATGGTGCGCACCGGGCCGGCGCGGCCGCTCTCGATCTGGAAGGCGTAGACCTTGCCGGCGCTGCGGCTGCCGACGTAGACCACGCTCCTGCCGTCGGCGCTGCGGCCGAGCGCCATCTGGCGCGCGTTCGGCACCGCGTCGGTCACGAGCTCGATGCGAAAGCCCGCCGGCAGGCGGAGCTTCTCGACCGGCAGGGCGGCGAGCGCCGGGGCCGCGCCGCCGGCGACGAGCGCGAGCGACAGCAGCGCCGCGGCGGCGCCGCCGGCTCGCCGTGCGGGTCGGTGGCCGGGCCGGGCCGGGTTCGGACGACAGGGCATCGAAGTGAACCGACGGATCGAAACCCGCGAGGGTATCAGCGTCAGCGCGCGAGTGCCTCGATGTCCCCCGCCGCCAGTCCGACCTTGCCGCCAGCGGCGAGGATCTCGGCCCAGGTGACGCTGTCGACCGGCACGCCGCTCGCCAGCCGCGCCGCCTTCGTCGCCCGCTCCGGCTCGCCGGGCGTGAGCACGCGCTCTACCCCGGGAGCGGGCGGCGAGGCGGTGCTCCAGGCGACGAACGACTCCATCTCCTCAGCCAGGTTGGCGGCAGTGCCGAGCCGGCCGGCGTCGACGATGATCGAGAACATGCTGTTGAGGACCCGGCGGCGGCCGTCGGTCACCGGGCCGGCGGTGGCGCCGCCGGCGAGCGCGCCGCCGAGCAGCTCGCAGATCAGCGCCAGGCCCGAGCCCTTGTGCTCGCCGAACGGCAACAGCGCCCCGATCGGCTCGATCACCGTGTAGCGCGGGTTCGTCGTCGGCTCGCCGTGGTCGTCGATGATCGTGCCCGGCTCGAGCTCCAGCCCCTTGTTGAAGGCGACCCGGGTCTTGCCCTGGGCGATCTTGCTGGTGGCGAAGTCGAGGACGATCGGCTCCTTGCCCGGGCGCGGGATGCCGACGCAGAACGGGTTGGTGCCGATGCGCGCATCGCGGCCGCCGAACGGCGCGACGATCGGCCGCGACAGGACGTTGACGAAGTGGATCGACACCAGCCCGGCGGCGATGCACTGCTCGGCCCAGTGGCCGATCCGGCCGAGGTGGTGCGAATGCGCCAGGCCGACGACGCAGACGCCGTGCGCCTTCGCCCGCTCGATGCCGAGCGCCATCGCCTCGGCGCCGATCACCTGGCCGTAGCCCTGGCAGCCGTCGAGCGTCAGCAGCGGGCCGCTGTCGGCACGAATCTTCACGTGGGCGTCGGGCAGGAGGCCGCCTTCGAGCACGGCGTCGATGTAGCGCGGCGTCATGCCGACGCCGTGCGAGTCGTGGCCGCGCAGGTTGGCCTCGACGAGGTTCGCGGCGACCTGCGCCGCCTCGAGCGCGGACGAGCCGGCGGCGCGGACGACGGCGGTGACGGCGGCCGTCAGGGCGTCGGCGCGAAAGACAAGGGTATCGGTCATGGGAGGGGACTCGGGCGAAAAGGTAACGGTCGCGCCGAGTCTGGCAGGGGATTTGCGAAGGTGGCACAGTAGCGGCGACGGGTGCTCTTCGCCTCGTCGCAAACCCCATGCGTCAATCGCTTCGCATCGAGCCTCTCGCCGCCTTGCTCGCCGGCCTGGTCGTCGCCGCGGCGCTGCCCGCCGCAGCGGCCGAGCCCAAGGGACAGGGACAGATCTACCAGCAGCGCGCTGCCGACGGCCGCATCGTTCTCACCGACCGCCCGTCGTCGACCGCGGTCACCGAGCGCACCTGGCAGGTCGACCGCGAAGACAGGGAAGCGGCGCAGCAGCGCGCCGCGGACGTGCGCAAGGAGGCCGACGCGGTCAGCGAGCGCGTCCAGCGTCGCATCGACGCGCAGGAGCGCATGGCCGCGGCCGAACAGGAGCGTGCCTGGCAGGCGCGGCAACGCGACCAGCAGACGGCACACTACGACGACGGCATGTACTACCCCTACTACGCCGCCACCGGCCCGTATCCGAACCGGCCGTTCCGCTTCAAGAACACCGAGCCGCCGTTCTTCGAGGTCGGCACGCACAGGAACCAGCTCGGCAAGCCGGTGCCGAGGCATCACTCCTCGCGTTCCTCGGGCGGGGTCAGCGCACCAGTAATGCCCTGAAGTCGTTGACGTTGGTGAAGGTCGGCCCGGGCACGACGAGGTCGCCGAGCGCCGAGAAGAAGCCGTAGGCGTCGTTGCGGTCGAGCATGGCGCGCGGCGACAGGCCCAGGGCCGCGGCGCGCGCCAGGGTGCTCGGTGAAACGAAGGCGCCGGCGTTCTCCTCGCTGCCATCGATACCGTCGGTATCGGCCGCCAGCACATGCACGTTCGCCTCGCCCTGCAGGGCGATGGCGCAGCCCAGCAGGAATTCCGTGCCACGGCCGCCCCGTCCCGGGGTCCCCGTGCGCACGGTCACGGTGGTCTCGCCGCCCGAGAGCACCACGCACGGCCGGGTGAAGGGCTGGTCGCGGCGGGCGATCTGCCGGGCCAGCGCCGCATGCACCTTGCCGACCTCGCGCGACTCGCCTTCGATCTCGTCGCCGAGGATGTGCGCCTCGATGCCGGCGGCACGGGCCGCAGCGGCTGCGGCCTCGAGCGAGCGCTGCGGCGTGGCGATGATGTGGACCGTGTTGCCGGCGAATGCCGCGTCGCCGGGCTTGGGCGTTTCCAGCTCGCCGCTCTCGAGGCGCGCGCGGACCCCCGGCGAGACCGCGATCGCGTAGCGGTCCAGCACCGCCAGCGCATCGGCACAGGTGGTCGGATCGGGCACCGTTGGGCCGCTGCCGATGGTCGCCGGCGCGTCGCCGGGCACGTCGCTCACGAGCAGGCTCACGACCTGGGCCGGCGCGCAGGCCCGCGCCAGGCGGCCGCCCTTGATCGCCGAGAGGTGCTTCCTCACGCAGTTCATCTCGTCGATGGCCGCGCCGCTCTTCAGCAGCGCCCGGTTGATCGCCTGCTTTTCGTCAAGGCTCACGCCCTCGGCGGGCAAGGCGAGCAGCGACGACGCGCCGCCGGAGATCAGGCAGAGGACGAGGTCGTCCTCGCTCAGTCCCCGGGCCAGCGCACCGATCCGTGCCGCGGCGCGCCGGCCGGCTTCGTCCGGCACCGGATGCGCCGCCTCGACGACTTCGATCCGGGTCGAGCCGCCCTTCTGCCGCGCCGCAAACGCCGGCGGCAGGTAGTCGTAGCGGGTGACGACCAGGCCGCTGATCGGCGCGCCGGCCGGCCAGGCCGCCTCGACCGCGGCAGCCATCGACCCGCCCGCCTTGCCGGCGCCGAGAACCAGGGTGCGGCCCTTCGGCGGCGGCGGCAGGAACGGGGCGATCGTCGTCGCGTCCGGCAGGGCCGCGGCCACCGCCGCATCGAACAGCGAGCGAAGGAAGGATCGCGGCTCGAGCGCGTTCGGCTGCATGCGGCGATTCTCCCGCAGCCCGCTCGGTTCCGGCGCGGCCGCGAACTACGCCACGTTTGCACCGGCTGTTCGCCCCCACAGGGCCGCCGCGAGGGCCCAGCATCGCAGGCGCGGCGACCCGGCCGCAGATTGCGTGCCTTCCCCGTGCCCGACCTCTCGCGCCCGAAGAGCCTGCGCTTCGGCATCCAGTCTCGGCTGCTGGCCGTGACACTGGCGATCGGCCTGCTCTTCGTCCTCTACATCGCGTTCAACACGGCGCGCCAGTCGGGACGCGACCTGGTCAATGCGCGCGAGCAGCTCCGGCTGGTCGCGGGCCTGGCCGGCGCGCGGCTCGACGAGCATCTCGGCGACGTGACCCAGGTGCTGCATTCGCTCGCCGCCACCGTGCCCCTCGAGACCGCCGACTTCGAGCGCAACGACACGACGCTGCGCCGCCTGGCGCCGACCTTTCCCGCCAACCTGACCAGCGTCTCGCTATGGGCACCCGACGGCGCCAACATCGGCTCGTCGGAGGACGTGCCGGCGTCGGGTCGGCTGAGCGCCGCCGATCGGCCTTTCTTCCTCGCCGCGATGCGCGGTCCCGGGGTCGCCGTCGAGGCGCCGCTGCGCTTGCAGAAGGGCGGCGAGTGGACGGCGGTGTTCGCCCTGCCGATCGTCCGCGACGGCCGAACCGTCGCCGTCGTCTCGGTCGCCACCCGGCTGCAGACGCTGACCAGCCTGCTCGATCCGGAGTCGGCCCTCACGCCCGGCGGCGTGATCTCGCTGATCGACGCCGACGGGCGACTGATCGGCCGCTCGCTCGAGCCCGAGCGCTGGATCGGCCAGCCCGCGCCGATGGACCGCACCCTGCTGCTGCGCCGCTTCGCCGAGGGCCGCGGCAGCGGCGAGCACACCGGCCTCGACGGCCTCGCCCGGATCGCCGGCTTCGCCCGGGCACGCTCGGTGCCGTGGCTGGTCTACGTCGGCATCCCGGTCGATGCGGCGCTCGGCCCGGCCGGCGCCAATGCGCGCGAGAGCCTCCTGCTCGGCGTCGGCATGCTGGCGATCGGCCTCGTCCTCGCTGCCTGGGTGGCACGGCGGATCGCCCGGCCGCTGCGCCAGCTGAGCGCGGACGCGCGCCTGCTCGGCGAAGGCCGTTTCGAGCACCGCACCGAGGTCCGCACCGGCAGCGAGATCGGCCTGCTGGCGCACACCCTCAATCGCATGGCCGCGGCCCTGCAGGAACGGATCGCCGCGGCCCGGCGGAGCGAAGAGCGGCTGATGCTGGCGCTCGAAGGCTCGGGCCAGGC
>Ga0068859_100007478_pt1 | contig 11091 bp, 8 predicted proteins | sample KBSSwiS22_FD_66585 | JGI IMG/M metagenome (GOLD analysis project Ga0068859, IMG submission 66585) | Switchgrass rhizosphere microbial communities from Kellogg Biological Station, Michigan, USA - KBS Switchgrass S2-2 | ecosystem: Host-associated > Plants > Roots > Rhizosphere > Soil ... | reverse complement strand
ATAACGACAATGTCGGAGTTTGCCGTTTCCCTGTATTCGTTGGTGCCCGTTATCTGACAGTCGTAGCCCTCGATCGGTCCGGACTCGGCCAGATCCAGCGCCTTGCCCTGCGGGACGCCGGGCACGATGTCCACCAGGACAACGTCTGCGAGCTGTTTGTCCACGATACGCTGCGCGGCTGTCGCTCCAACGTTGCCCGCGCCGATAACTGAAACCTTTCGTCTTGCCATTCTCTTCTCCAGGATTGCTGTTTAATTGCTCGTAAAAAAACTAATGGACGGGATCAGCCCGTCGAACTCGGATTCGTTCGCATATCCAGATAGGTGTATTCGTGAAATGCCTTGCTGTATTGCTCGAGCAGCTGGACGCCCACCTTCGGCCGAATCAAGCCGTCCTTGACCTTCTGCTGGATGAGTTGCTCCATGCGCCGCTGGAGATCGTTGGGGAAATACTGAACGAACGCGAGGATCTCCTGGACGGTCGTGCCCTTAATGACCTTCTCCACGAAGTAACCGTCCGGCTCGTCGTCGTCGGCGTAAACGTGAACCTCGGTGACGCGGCCGAAAAGGTTGTGAATGTCACCGAGGATGTCCTGATAGGCGCCCATAAGAAAGAATCCAATGTAGTAGGGCTCGCCTTCGTTGAGCCTGTGCAGCTCCAGGCCACTCTTCGTTCCAAGTGGAGAAACAAACCGGTCCACCTTCCCGTCCGAGTCGCAGGTGAGATCGACCAGTGTCGCCAGCCGGGTGGGCTGTTCCTTCAAGCGGTGCACGGGCATTATCGGAAACAGCTGCCCAATTGCCCAGTAATCGAGGATCGACTGGAAGACCGAGAAGTCGCACAAATACTGGTCTGTGAGCTGCTCTCGCATCTCGACAAGATCCTTCGGCAACGCTTCAGAGTTGCGTTTCTGCAGGACACGTTTGATTGCCGTGCATGTGGACCAGTACAGCTTCTCCGCGAGAGCCTTTTGCTCCAGCGTCAGGTATCCGAGTTCGAACAGAAGACTGACTTCCTGCCGCTTTTCCACAGCATCGTGAAACACTTCCAGCAGGAAACCGAGAGACCGCCGTCGAGCCTTGTCTCCGACTGAAGCGAGCAGCCTGGCCAGGTCCTTCACAGGCGGACTTTCTTCGTCCTCGATCGGTCCAATCTCTTCGGAAGTCTCGCGCGTATGAGCCGCAATGGCCTCAACGATGAGCACGGAGTGGTGCGCAGTGAGCGCTCGACCGTTTTCGGAAACAAGAAACGGGTGGGGAACCTTCTCTGCGTCGCAGATTTCCTTCACGGAATAGACGACTGCGTTCGTGTACTCCTCCAGCGTGTAGTTGATGCCGTGAGGCGCGGTGACTTCACCCGCTTCATAATTCACTCCGAGGCCGCCGCCGACATTGATGTACTGAATGTCCACTCCGCGATGCCGCAAGCGGGCGTACACGCGCGCGATTTCCTTTACAGCCTGTTTGAGATTCTGAACATCCAGAATCTGGCTGCCCAGGTGAAAGTGAAGCAGCTTGAATCCGGAAATCATCCCCGCGCCAGAAACCTCATCGAGAAGCTTCACGAGCTCCGTGATCGAAATGCCGAACTTCGACGCGTCTCCCCCGGATGCCGCCCACTTTCCCGAACCTGTCGCGGAAACCTTTATCCGAACGCCGAAGCTCGGGCAAATTCCGAGTTCCCTGGCGTGGGTCATTAGCGGGCGAATCTCGGAGTATTTTTCCAGGATCGGAATAACGTTCTTACCGAGCTGCTGGCCCGTCAGCAGCAGTCGGATCATGACGGCATCCTTGTAGCCGTTGCAGATGAGCAGCGTCCGATCGTCCTCCAGATGCGGCAGCGCAGCCACAAGTTCTGCCTTGGAACCGCACTCGAGACCGAAGCCGTACGGACGCCCTGCCTCAAGGATTTCCTGAACGACTTCGTGCAGCTGATTCACCTTGATCGGGTACACGCTGATATAGGAGTTCTGGTAACCCGACTCCTCGATAGCTTTCTTGAAGGCGTTGTTGAGTTCCGTGACGCGGGAACGAAGAAGATCCTGAAAGCGGATCAGCAATGGGAATTCAATGCGCTGCGACTTCAGATCCTGGACAACCTTGTAAAGATCGATGCTGATCGGGTCTCCAAGGATGGGGCGGACACTGAGATTTCCTTCGTCGTTGACGGCGAAATAATTATCGCCCCATAACTTCACTCGGTACAGATTTTCAGAATCTTCAGTCGTCCAGACTGCATCTTCGATTTTGGCCATAGAAACGCTCTAGCTTAGCCGAAAACGGCTCTCAGGTGGAGGGCTGTTGTTGAGAAATGCAATGGAGGGTTCCGCCACCGTAGATGATTTCCGAACAGTCGATCCCCACGACAGCCCGGTCCGGGAACAATTCCCGCAAAATCGCCTGTGCTTCCTCATCGCGCGAATGCCCAAAGGCAGGAACCAGCAACACCTGATTGGCGATAAGGAAATTGGTGTAGCTCGCGGCCAGCCGCTGTTTTTTGCCTTCGACAGTCCCGCGAACAGCCGGAGGCATCGGGAGCTTGACGATGCGTAATGGCTGTCCGCTCTGGTCTGTGGCCTGCATCAATGTCTCGTAGTTTTGCTTAAGGGCGGTGTAGTTCTCATCGCCGGGCTCCTCTTCGAACGCACAGACAACGGTGGTCGGATCGACAAATCGCGCAAGATTGTCGATGTGGCCGTCGGTGTGATCGCCTGCAAGGCCGCACTTCAGCCAGATGACATGGCGCGCGCCAAGGAAGTCGGCAAGGTAACGCTCCATGTCGTGCTTGAGAAGTCCCGGGTTCCTGTTAGGGTTCAATAAACACTGTTCAGTGGTCATCACGGTGCCGCGACCATTTACGTCAACCGCGCCACCCTCGAGAATGATCCCCGGCATGAACAGACTCACGCCGAGCCTCTCGCTCATGAAATAGGGGATGTTTCCATCCTTCAGGAGTGACGGATACTTCCCTCCCCACGCGTTGAATCGCCACTGGACAATGGCGATCTTCCGAAGGTCGCGATTAACCACAAAGGTCGGACCATAATCGCGGAACCACACATCCGCATAATCCCAGATGTGAAAGTGCACCCGTCCGGGCGGTACCCCGGCCTTCTTGAGAAGCTCGCGCACCCGGGACTGCGTTTCCCTGTTTCTCACCGCAAGGTGCACTTCTTCACCGGGCGCAAGTTGAGCCATGATCTCCACGAATCGCCGGCGAACACGATCGATGTACTTCGGGAACGTGATGCGATCCTCCGGCCATGCAAGCCAGGTCGCATCGTGCTTCTCCCATTCGGCGGGCATGCGGTAGCCATCGCGGACCGGAAGGTCGGGACGAACCGGCTCGATAAGCGAGGAATAGGTATCCGGGCGGCGATTCTTGCTGAACCTCCAGCCTTCACGAATCCGTGCGTTCTGACTGATATCCAGATCGGCGACCAGAATCTGCTCCTTTGTGCCTGCCTTCTTCAGGAATTTGCCGAAGGCGTTGCACACAAATGAATTTCCCCAAAACGTCACTTCACCTTCTGTGCCGATGCGGTTCACTGCCGCCACGTGAACCGCATTTGCAATAGCGTGGCCGCGTTGAATGGTGATCCAGGCGTTCAGCCAGTCGGCATAAGGCAACGGATCGTTCCGGAGGTAGCCAATTGCCGTCGGATAGAAGAGAACTTCAGCGCCAGTAAGCGATGCGGCACGCGCCGCTTCAGGAAACCACTGGTCGTAACAAATGAGAACAGCGAGCCGCAGGTATCGAGTCTGGAAGACCTTGTATCCGAGATCTCCCTCTTCAAAGTAGCTCTTCTCGTAGAAGAACGGGTCGTGCGGGATGTGAAGCTTGCGGTAGATCCCGAGAATCGTGCCGTCTGCGTCGATGACAACAGCTGTGTTGAAATAGCGTCCGTCGTTCGACGCTTCGAAAATGGGAACGATGATGACCAGCTCAAGCTCTTTCGCCAGCGCGGAGAGAACCGTTGTGGATTGCCCGGGAACTGTCTCGGCGAAATGCGAGGCATCAACCTTTTCCTCGACAGGAAAGTAACGCGTACGAAACAGCTCCTGCAGACAGATCACGCGCGCGCCCTTACGCGCCGCTTCGCGAATCCTGCGAATGGTCTTCGTGATGTTGGCTTCGAGATCGGTTGAGACGGATGTTTGAATGAGAGCGACGCGCACCGTGTTCTTGTTCTTCATCACAGGTAACGAAAGAACATAACACGAAAGAAAAAAGAGTTTCGGGGTCAGACTATTCGAACCCCAAACTTAGCGCTCGAGGGGAATCAATCGCAGCGACGCACCTCGGGCTTGACCGGGTTCAATGCGAAGTGGAGTACCGAGGTCGCGGTATGACCGCATGAACTCGGCGTTGAGATGGGCATTCGGCTCGAGGCTCTCCCAGCTATGCAGCCGGTAGTCTCCTGGAACGATGCCGCGAAACGTGAATGTGCCGTCAGGTGCGGTGACCGTCGCGCGATAGCAGTCCAGTCTGGCCTCGTTGACTCCTTCGGGAACAAGAGTGACCTGAGCACCGACGAATGGCACATTCTCCTGATTGAATACCGTGCCAGTGATTCTTCCACCATCCCGACTGACTTCAATGGTGAGTTCATCCGAGTAGCCAACCTTTCCATAGGCGACGGGAAAAGGCGTCTCCAGCACTTTCGTCCCGGCAAAGGAGACGCTCCTGACAAACGCGTCAGCCGGGAGGTCCGACACGCTAACTGAGTAATTGCCAGGCTGAACGGCGGCCACGAGAAAGCTCCCATCTGGTGCAACGGGCACAGGCGGAGGTGAGGGGAGTGCGGTATCGATTTCCTCAACAGCCACTCTGGTTGTGCGCAATTCGCCGGCGAAATCCGACAACCCGGTGACGCGCCCGCGAACAGGAATGCCCGGACCGAGTTCCAAATCGACCACAAGGCCCAAGGAAACTTCCCTGCCCTGCCCGCGAACGAGCATTCGGCGCGAGGCCTGGTCGTTCCCAGACACTGCCGTCAGAATGTAAGAACCCGGCGCCACGGCCGGGATGCTGTAATTCTCCCGCGTCGTGGGTGGCGGATTGGCCACGCTCTTGGTCTGCATCCTCAAGACGCCGGCGCCGTCCTCCGGGGAGGAGAGTACAACTGTTGACACAGCATATCTTCCCGTCGCTAGACTGATTACCGCACCCTTGACTGTGACAGGAGATAGTCGAGTCAGCGCGAAGTCTATTCCAGTGGCCTCTCTTCCCAATTCCACGCGAACAGGCTTGGCGTCATCTATAGCTGCAAAGCCCGGAAAGTAAGCAATCGTGAGAGCCTGCGCACGCATGTCCGGCGGCGGAGGAGGCGGCAAAGCTGAAACGAAGTATTCACCGGGATCAAGCCAATAAAGGCGATACATGCCTCTATCGTCGGTTCTCGCCGAGGATAGAGACGTGAGTGTTCTATTCCCTCGCCTATCGTAGCCACGTCTTAAAGCCTGAACGACAACGTCGGCTATTGGCGCGTTTCCTGAATCCAGGATCACTCCGGAAATCGTTGGCGCCGCATCCATCCGAAAGACAATGTTCCGTAGTTCCTGACCCGCAGCGAGGTCGATGGGCAAACCCGTCGCACCCATCGCAACGCCTGGGTACTCCTGACGAATGAAGCCATCCTTCGTGACTCGAAGCCAGTAGCGTCCCGAAGGAAGTTCGGCAAACGCGAAGTGCCCGTTGAGATCTGTTCGGCTCACCAGTTCGTGCACGCCGCCCTCGAGAACGACCCGCGCGTTCACAAGGACCACGGGTGTTTCCGTTCTTGCTCGCAATACAAACCCTTCGATGACTCCAGTCTTCTGTGTCGGCCCCTGAAGCAACAGTGCGAGTATTAATAAGCTGTTCGCTCTCAACGAAGACCTCCCACCGTTTCGCTTGCGGGAATCGCAACTAACCTTAAGTGACTGTTGCTTCCGGCCGTACTCAAGCTTGGCGCGTTGACGGTGTACCGGCTGAAGAGCCCGAGGTCATAGGCAAATGCAAAGTACGCCTGCCCCTCGATTTGTTCGAAGGCTAGGACCACATAATCCGAGGCAGGAATGCCACTGATTCGAAAATTGCCACCAGCGTCTGCCGTCGTAACGAGGTAGCGATCCGCACGTCTCCGGCTTAGAGTGTCGCGAGGAACAAGTACAACTTCTGCTCCAGCCACCGAACTTCCTCCACGATCCACAACGACTCCCTCAGCGATCAGGGCGCTCTGAGCAACCTGAATGTCAAGACGGCCTGCCGCCGACGTTCCAATGGTGACTGGCGTGAGCAGGGCGTCGCGCGCGGCGTAGGTAATCGTTCTGACAAAGATCCTGTCCGGCAACGGCTGAAGTGACACGTCATAGGAGCCAGGCCCAACGCCAGGAATCGCAAAGGACCCATCAACCGCGAGCGGTGCCTCGATCTCCTGGCTGACATCGGAAGCACTGCGTGAGAGCTTGACCTTCATGCCGGCCAGGGCGGTGTTCTCGCTGGCGAATGGGTTGGTTGTTGGCGTTGCTAGAGGTCCGATTCCAGATGCTCGCCCGGTAATCGTGACCGCCGGCGCCAGTGGAATCTTCACTCCCTCAACAGGGGCAGTCGTGCTCACGCGGATAACTTCAGAGACAAGTTCGTCATTCGTTGCAAACAGGGCGTAGGTACCCCGCGACAGGCCTGAGAATCGAAACGAACCGCAGAACCTGGGGGCAGAATCCGCATCTGTCCGCAGGAGGCCGCCTTCCTGGGCCAGTGCCACGCGCGCACAAATGCCCTCAGGGATCAGCTGCCCGCTGATCGTGTACCTCGGGGCGTCCCTGAGAAAAATCTGTAAACCCGTCGCATCGCTGTCGCGTCCCACTCGAACTGTTTGCGATTCGGAGGGGTTGTAGCCGCCGCCGTAGAAGATGGTCGGCAAGCCATCGTCCGGTTTGGAAAGATTCGGCGTCAGCCTCAATCCCTTGGCGCCGGTGCGCTGTTCGCGATCGCTGAGACCAGCGGCAACGTAGTATTCAGCTGGTCGGAGGCGAAAGAGGCGAAACTCTCCGAGATCATCCGTGAGCACGGACATGACCGATTGAATCCGGCGACCCTGCGGCGTGTATGCCGTACGGAAGGCCTGGATATGCGCTCCCGCCACGCGTTCGCCATTGGGGTCAAAGACGGTGCCGACAATTGCCGGTGCAGACCTTACTTCAATGGTGTAGGTCTCGAGTCGCTGGGCCCTGGTGACGGTGACAGGCAGCTGAACTTTGATGCCGTCGTGGACGACGGTCAGTGCATACTGCCCCGGATCGACGTTGCTGAACCGGAACCTTCCGTCCGGATCGGCCTTGACCGTACGGGTCGTCGGCCAGAGTCCGATTACTTCGCCGGAAAGTGGTTGTGCGGTGCCTGCTCGGACGACAACGCCCTGCAGAACTGAAGCCTGCTGCTGCGTCAGGAGCCATAGGAGAAGCCAGAGGGTTGTCGTCATGCGAATCTCTCAGAGAAGGACAAACGTAACGCGCCCAATGGTTCGCGAAAATCTGGAGTGCCGCAGGACCAAATACAAATGACGGCGTCACACCCCAATCAGCTTTGAATAGACCGAGCGCGCCAGCGACGCTTCCTCGGTCCCGCGAACAATCGCTCGGCCGTCCCGGAACAACGTCACCTCATACGGGGGCGACAGACACCTGAGGAGGAACTCGTTGAACTGAACCTCGCCTTTTGCGGGAATCGACTTTGAGAGTTCACTGAAGTTCAGGTCCGCCTTCACAGCGGGGATAAGCTGCACGGCGTTGCGACCGCAAAGGGTGATGGTGCGCAGCGGCGTTCCATTCAGATAATCGAAACGACCTTCCGAGCACACAGGGCATGTCGCCATCACCTCGGTTGCCAACTCCATGCTCCGGAAACTGTGGGTCCAGACATCGTAGGTGGTCAGACGAAATCCGGACGGCTCCATTGTGCGGCAGATGAGCTTAAGGGCTTCGGCTACCTGGATCGACGCAACGATGTGGGTGATCGAACCGATCACGCCCGCGGTATCGCAGGTCGGTGACGTGCCCGGCGCGGGTAGACTGCCCAGCATGCATCGCAGGCAGGGTGACTTGCCGGGCATGATCGGCATCACGAGCCCGTAACTGCCGACAGCAGCCCCATAGATCCACGTCCGGGACTGTTTGGCACAGGCATCGTTAAGGACAAAGCGGGTTTCGAAATTGTCGAGAGCGTCAAGGACGAGATCGACGTTGTCGATGAAATCCTCAACGTTGGACGGATTCACATCGTCAACGACCGATTCGATCTGAACTCCCGAGTTGATTCGGCGGAGCTTCGCGGCTGCCGCTTCTGCCTTCGGCAGATTCTGTCGGACGTCGTCTTCGTCGTAGAGAGACTGCCGCTGCAAATTCGAGGACTCGACAAAGTCCCTGTCAACGATACGGATATAAGCAACGCCGGCGCGAACGAGCAACTCCGCCGCGACACTTCCCAGCGCGCCCGCTCCAATCAGCGCGACGCGCGAAGCCGAGATTCGTCCCTGGCCTTCGACGCCGATCGGCGCAAACCGGATTTGGCGGGAGTAGCGTTCATCGCTTTGCAAGCGCTTCCATCTCCTTCTTCACCGTTCGGTAAATCGCATTGATCAGTGGCTGCATGTCAATGGTCATGGCCTGCGAGATGGCCTTTTCAAACTCCGCGCGATGCTCGGGCAAAACGAAGAATGGTGTGAGCCCGGCGTTGCGAAGCGGCAGGTTGCCGAGGATCAGCGCGACTGTTGAATTCCCAAATTCAAATGGCCACACATCGATGATTCGTGTCACGACCAGCGCGCACTGCTCAATCGGATGAATCTGCGTAAAGCTTTCAGCCGTGAGCCAGGTCATGAGATTGTCGATCGACCGCTCAATGAATTCGGGTGGTGCACAGTCCTGGCCGCGATACAGAGGTCGAAGAAAAGCTTGTCTCCATTGCCCCGCGCCCGCGCGATCCGGAAACAGAAGTGCGTGAATGCGAAGGAGACCGTCCCTGCTGAATGTGGTCAGGCTTTCGCGTGCAGCAGTCACGCCGGTTGCGCCTTCAAGTGCAGAAATCCACGCATCGGTCTGCGGAAAGGCCAGCGAAACATCGGCCCCTTTCAAACGCTCCAGTTCGGCAAACTGCAGCCCGGTGCGAAGTGGTGTGTCGGAATAGATCGGAAGATCTTCGGGCATCGAACTACTTCCTCTGACTGATGGCCTGACGCGCTTCCTTGTCGATAGTCTTCATGCGCGAGACCTCTCTCTTATCATGAAGTTTGCGCCCTTTAGCGAGGGCAAGCTCGCATTTGAGCCTTCCGTCCTTCAGGTACACACGCAGCGGCACCAGGGTGAGTCCCTTTTCCGTTGTCCTTCCGATCAGCTTGCGAATCTCACTGCGGTTCAGCAGAAGCTTGCGGGTGCGAAGCGGATCGTGATTCGCGTAGTTTCCATGCGAGTACGGACTGATGTGACAGTTGAGCAGCCAGACTTCGCCGCTCTTGACCAGGCCGTACGCATCCTTGAGATTGACGCGGCCTTCCCGGGCGGACTTGATTTCGGTTCCGGTGAGAACGATCCCCGCCTCGAGCCTTTCAAGAATCTCGTAGTTGTGAAAGGCCTGACGGTTGACCGCGACTTCCTTCGTCACCTCGGGATCTGGCCGGGCGTCGCAACAACTCCAGGCGTCGCACCGTTAGGCGTCGCACCGCCCACAGTTCCGGGACCGGTCGGCTGCTGCGAGACAGGCGTTGCCAGCGGGAAGCCGATCGCGGGAGCGGCTGCACCAACAGCCGGTGCACCCACGGGTTGATTAAGCGGATTGACCCCACCTGGCACGGGCGGCAGTTGTCCCGGCGCCACCATACCGGGGGGAGGCGCATTCGCGGCCGGAGTCTGATTATTGGGGTTCGGCGTTACTCCGACGGGTGCTCCCTGATTTGGCTGAGCGGCCGGATTGATGGGAACAGCGGGCTGAACAGGAGAAGCATTAGGAAGTGGCGTCTGAGTAATCGGGCCGGAGTCCGGAAACGGGGAACTCGCGGAGGTCGTCGTGCCTGGTAGCGCCCTGCCGGAAACATCGATACCCTTGCCTGCGATCAGGGAGTAATTCAACGGCTGGCCTTCAAAAATCTTCTGGACGGCGTCTTTGAGCTCCAGGCCCTTAAAGCGGACACTGATCGGACTGTTCGCTACTTCGGGTGCAACCTTTGACTTAAGACCCATCGCCCTGTCCAACAGCGACACGACGCGGGACAACGGCATGCCCAGCGCAGACATCGAGATTTTGCCGTCGACCACTTCGATTTCCGGGGCCGGCGCCTGAGCCTGGGCCTGAGGTTGGATCTGCGCGAACAAACTTCCCTGCAGAACAACCAGGCCCAACAATACTCTGTACGCGACTTTCATAGAGGCCTCCGTGGGGGAAACGACCACCCTTTACAGACCTTCAATACTATATGGCGGTTCACTTTTGAGACCAATTTTCTTATCGTGCCCCGCGTCCGAGGATGACGACCGGAACTGTCTTGAGCAAAATTTTTAAATCCAACAGAAGCGACCAGTTGTCAATGTAGGTGAGGTCGAGCTTCATCCAATCCTGGAAGTTGACCTCGTTTCGCCCGCTGACCTGCCAAAGGCACGTGATGCCAGGCTTCATGCTGAGCCTTCGCCGTTGCCAGCGTTCGTACCGGGCGACCTCCTGCGGGAGAGGGGGCCTGGGACCGACCAGACTCATGTCGCCACGCAGGACGTTATAGAACTGAGGCAACTCGTCGATGCTGAACTTTCGAAGGAACCTTCCGACAGTGGTCCGTCGCGGATCCCGTGACGATTTGAACACCGGTCCATCCATTTCGTTCAGTGCTTCGAGTTCGAACCGCGTCTGCTCGGCATTGTCCACCATGGACCTGAGCTTGTACATGGTAAAGAGCCTCCCGTTCAGACCGCATCGCTCCTGCTTGAAGAACACTGGACCTGGAGATGTCAACCTGATAGCAATTGAACTGATGCCGATGATCAGTAGTACCGGTATGCCGAAAGTGCATACTATGGCAAGGTCCATGATACGGCGGACAAAGAGCAGCGCTTCGTTTGTAGG
>Ga0068859_100007477_pt1 | contig 11091 bp, 9 predicted proteins | sample KBSSwiS22_FD_66585 | JGI IMG/M metagenome (GOLD analysis project Ga0068859, IMG submission 66585) | Switchgrass rhizosphere microbial communities from Kellogg Biological Station, Michigan, USA - KBS Switchgrass S2-2 | ecosystem: Host-associated > Plants > Roots > Rhizosphere > Soil ... | reverse complement strand
TCGTTGACGAACCGCACGCCCTTGACCTCCACCACCCTCTGAAGCGCGTGCTCGAGCCCATCGAACGCCTCGACCGCCGTGCGCATCGCCGCAGGAGGCACGCCGGCGAGCCGCGCCACCGCAGAGGCGGCGAGCACATCGGCCAGCAGGTGACGTCCAGGGAGCTTCACCGCCGACACGGGCATCAACTCGGTTGTGCCCGACGGCCGGCGTTCGACAATCGCACCGCCTTCCACTGTCACGCCGCGCGGCACTGCCGCTTCGAGCGCAAAGTCGAAACGGCGGGCCCGGCCGGCGCGGGCCAATGCCAGTGATTGCGGATCGTCCGCGTTGATCACGGCCCAGTCGTCGGGCGTCTGATTCGCGAACATCCGCGCCTTCGCCCCGGCATACTCCTCGAAGGACGCATGTCGATCGAGGTGATCGGGCGATAGGTTGACCAGCACCGAAATCCACGGATGAAAACGATCGGTCGTTTCCAACTGGAAGCTGCTGACCTCGACCACGTGGATCGCGTCGGCGCTCGACTCCGCAACCTGTGTGCTGAGCGGCGTGCCGAGATTGCCGCCGGCCGTCACGGTGAATCCGCCTGCCTCGAGCATCCTCGCCGTCAACGTCGTCGTCGTCGACTTCCCCTTGGTGCCGGTGATCGCGACGACGCGTCCATTCAGCCACCGCGACGCCAGTTCGATCTCGCCGATGACGGGCACCCCCTTCCGTCGTGCCGCCTGAAGGACAGGCTGATTTGGCGGCACACCGGGGCTGAGGACCACGAGCGCCGCATCGAGCAGCAGCGACTCGCGATGCGGGCCCAGTTCCACTGCGATGCCGAGGTCGCGGAGGCGTTCCATGCCCTGAAACGGATCGACGCGGCTGTCCGTCAGCGTCACGTACGCGCCGCGCTCGTGCAGCAGTTCCGCAGCAGCCACGCCGCTACGGGCGCCTCCGACGACTACGACCTCCTGACCTGCCACGCTGAAGCTCACGTCATCACCTCAGTTTCAGCGTCGTGAGGCTGAAGAGCGCGCAGATGATCGAAAGGATGAGGAACCGCGTGATGATCTTCGGTTCCTGCCAGCCAATCAGCTCGAAGTGGTGGTGGATCGGCGCCATTTTGAAGACACGCCGGCCCGTGAGCTTGAAGGACGCGACCTGGATAATCACCGAGGCGGCTTCCATCACGAACACGCCGCCGACGATGGGCAGTAGCAATTCCTGTTTGATCAAGATCGCGACCGTCCCAAGCGCGCCGCCGAGGCCGAGCGAGCCGACGTCGCCCATGAACACCTCCGCGGGATGCGCGTTCCACCAGAGGAATCCGAGGCTCGCGCCCACCATGGCGCCGCAGAAGATCGTCAGTTCTCCAACCGGCTCGAAGTGCACGAGCAGCAGATAGTCGGCAAACACGCGATGACCGGTGACATACGTCAGCGCCGTAAACGTGGCGGCGGAAACAGCGAATGTGCTGATGGCGAGGCCGTCGAGACCATCGGTGAGATTGACGGCGTTCGTCATGTTCACGAGCACGATCACGGCGAACACGACGTAGAACCAGCCGAGATCCGGAATCAGGTTCTTGAAGAACGGGAAGATCAGGCGGAGGTTGTACGCAGGAGGATTCTGGTCCGCGAGCCAGACCAGCACGAGGCCTACCGCAATCGCCACGGCCACTTGCGACATCAACTTGTAGCGGGCGAACAGACCGTGGTGGCTGTGCCGGGTGACTTTCAGATAGTCGTCGACGAAACCGATCGCGCCGAACAGCGCCGTCGAGACGATCGCGATCCACACGTAGACATTGCTGAGGTTGGCCCAGAGCAGTGTCGGGACGAAGACCGCGGTCAGGATGAGCAGGCCACCCATCGTCGGGGTACCGGCTTTCGGCTTGTGGCTGGCCGGGCCGTCCTGACGGACAACCTGGCCGATCTGGAACGCGCGCAAACGGCGAATCAGCCACGGGCCGAGGAGCAGACTCAGCGCAAGCGCCGTCAGGCTGGCGGCCGCCGCACGGAACGTGATGTAGCGGACCACGTTCAGGCCGGAAACGCGATCCGAGAGCGGGAGCAGGAAGTAATAGAGCACTACGCCACCTCCCGCAGTCGATCGGCCACGAGGTCGGTTCGCGTGCCACGAGAGCCTTTGATCAGCACGAGATCGCCGGGCTGGACGAGCGCGGCGACAGCGGGTGCGGCGCTGAGGCTGTCGGCGAAGCGGTGAACCCGATCGCGTGGCATGCCACGCGCCACTGCGCCGGCGGCTGCGGCATCTGCGTCAGCACCGCCAATGGCCACGAGTACGTCGACACCGGCCTCGGCGACGGCCTCACCGCACGCGCGATGCAGCGCCTGCGACTGGTCGCCGAGTTCCAGCATGTCGCCAAGCACCACAACGCGTCGACCATCGGTGCGCGTTGCCGCCAGCGCGGAAATGGCCGCCAGCACCGCCGCCGGGCTGGCGTTGTACGAGTCGTCGACGACGCGTGTGCCGTTCGCAAGGCACACGGTGGCGCCGCGCCGGGCCACAGGGCGAAGTGCGGCAACGCGCGACCGAATCGACGCGCGATCGACCTCGAACTCCACGGCGACGGCGACAGCAGCCAATACGTTCTGCAGATGCGCACGGCCCGGCAGCGGCACGTCGAGTTGCAACGGACCCGCGGAGGTCTGAACGTTCGCCGACGTACCGTCGAAACCACGATCGATGACGTCGGTGGCCCTGATGTCGGCGCCGGACGCTTCGCCAAAAGTACTGACGCGCATCGACGAACCCCGCACGTGGCGCATGACCAGCGGATCATCCGCGTTGGCGACAACCACAGCGTCGGTCGTCGGCAAATCGAGAATCTCTGCCTTGGCATCGGCGACGACTTCGCGGGACCCGAAGTAGCCGATGTGGGCATCACCGACGTTGGTCCAGACCCGGACATCCGGCTCGGCGATGTCGACGAGCGCGTGAATCTCGCCAGCGTGATTCATTCCAAGTTCCACGACCGCGACTTCGGGGCCGTGTCGCAGCTCGATTAGTGAGAGCGGCAATCCAATGTGATTGTTGAAGTTCCCGCGGTTCCGGAAGACGCGGTACCGTGCCTCGAGTAGATCGGCCGTGACTTCCTTGGTCGTGGTCTTTCCGGCGCTGCCGGTGATGGCCACGACGCGCGCGCCCGATGCGCGCCTGATCGCGCGGGCAAGCGCGTGCAGCGCCAGCAGGGTGTCCGGCACCAGGATGATCGCCGCGCTCCGCGACTCCGAGGGCAGAACGCTGACGAGCAGTCCAGCCACGCCGCCGGCGATCGCTCGATCCAGGAACGCGTGCGCGTCGAACCGGTCGCCCTTGAGCGCCACGAAGAGCGCACCCGGGACCAGCGCACGGGTGTCTGTCGACACGCCCTCGAACACCGTCGTCGGATCTCCCGAGACGAGTCGTCCTCCGGTCGCTTCGACGACCAGGGCGGCGGTCACGACAACGGGCGGCACTGGGGCTGTCACACTTTCGATGCAGGACGGCGATGACCAAGCGCAGTACGCGCCACGTCAACGTCGCTGAACGGCAAGGTGCGGTCGCCGATGACCTGATAGGTCTCGTGGCCCTTGCCCGCAAGCAGGACCAGGTCGCCGGGCTTGGCGACGCGGATGGCGTATTCGATGGCCCGACGGCGGTCGAGCTCGATGACGAACTCGGTGGCGTGGCGCTTCGGTGCGCCCGGCTCCGGGGTCGGAGATAGACCGCGGACGATTTCCTCGACGATCCGCTTGGGATCTTCCGATCTCGGGTTGTCAGATGTGAGCACGACCAGGTCGCTGAGGCGTCCCGCCACGGCGCCCATCAGCGGCCGTTTCGATCGATCGCGATCACCGCCGCACCCGAACACCGTGATCAGCCGGCCGGCAGCCAGCGGCCGCGCCGTTTCGAGCAAGTTCTTCAGCGCATCGTCGGTGTGGGCATAGTCCACGACGACGCGCACGTCGTCGGCTGCACTCGAGACGAGCTGGAACCGACCAGGGACTTGTTCGAGGGCCGCGATGCCGCGTTCGATCGCGTCCGTCGGGAGATCGAGGGCCACACCGGTCGCAACGGCGCCAAGAATGTTGTAGACGTTGGGCCGGCCGACAAGCGACGAACGGATCGCGAGCGGGCCTGCAGGCGTCTCGATATTGAACGCCAGCCCTTCGAGCGTGTAGTCGATGTGTGTGGCGTGCACGTCCGCCTTGCGGTCGATCGCAAACGTAATCGCACGCGGCAGACCGGCGGCCAACTCCACCCCGCGGGGGTCGTCGACGTTGACGATGGCTGGCGCGCCTTGAGGCAACATTTCGAACAGCCGCTTCTTGGCTGCGAAGTACTGCTGCATGTCACCGTGGAAGTCGAGATGATCACGCGTGAGATTGGTGAAGATTGCCGCGGAGAAGCGAAGGTAGTCCACGCGATGCAGCGCCAGTGCGTGCGACGAGACCTCCATCGCGCAGGCCTCGCACCCTTTCGTGCGCATCTCGCGAAGCAGCCGCTGAACCTCAGACGCCTCAGGCGTCGTGTGGGAGGCGTCGCGCTCGTCGGCCGCTGACGGTCCAACCCGGAACGTGACGGTGCCGAGCCGGCCGCAGGGCATGCTGGCGGCATCGAACATCGAAGCCAGCAGGTAGGTCGTGGTCGTTTTGCCGTTGGTGCCGGTCACGCCTACCAGCGTCAGTTCGCGGCTTGGGTGGCCGTGGTAGACAGCCGCGAGTTCCGCAAGGGCCACGCGGGCGTCGTTCGTGACGAGCCACGGGATCGAGGCATCCGCTGGTGCCGGTGACTCGGACACGACCGCAATCGCACCTCGCGTCACGGCGTCCTGCGCGAACGCGGCGCCGTCGGCGCGCCGCCCAGGAATCGCGACGAAGACGGCGCCTCGCGACACCGCACGCGAGTCATGAACGACGCCGGTGACGACGAGTTGGCTGACGCGGTCGCCGTGCAGGGCGTCCGGCGACAGCGTCCTCGCGCCCGCGACGAGCTCGGCAAGCGTCATTGCCGGGTCTCCGACACGTCTGGCCGCACCCGTTGGAGTTCGATCGACGCCCATCCACCTGGCTCGACGGGTGCGCCCGGCTCCGGCGACTGACGGACGACGAAGCCTGAACCGCTGACGTGCGCCGTAAGGCCCACGTTGCTGATGAAGCGCAGCGCCTGACGACTGCTCACGCCACGCAGGTCGGGCATGAGCGCGGAACCGTCGCCGCCCCGCACGCTCGTCGGCACAGACTCTTCGTACCTCACGACCCTCAGTCCCGTCGGCACCGGCAGCGGTGCCGGCTGGCTTGGGACGAGAATTGGCGGTTCGGGATGGACGGTCGATGGAATGCCGGCGTACTGCAACGCGGCTTCGGCAATTCGCTTGAAGATCGGCGCCGAGACGGTGCCACCGTAGTAGGTGCCGGCTTTCGGCGTGTCGATGACAACGAGAATCGTGAACGCAGGCCGACGCGACGGCACGAAGCCGACGAACGACGCGTTGTAGTCGGTCTGTGAGTAGCGGCCGTCGACGATGCGGTGGGCCGTGCCCGTCTTGCCGGCGGCCGGGTAGCCCTCGATCTTCGCCGCTGTCGCGGTGCCGCGTTCGACGACGCCTTCCATCATCGTGGTCAGCATCGCCGCCGTGTCCGCCTCGATGGCCCGATTGAGCACACGCGGCGCCACCGGCTCACGGACACCGTCGCGCACGAGAGCACGGACGAAGTGTGGCTCCATCAGCAGACCGCCGTTCGCGACGGCGCTGACCGCCGTCACCATCTGCAGCGGCGTCACGCTCACCTGATATCCCATGGAAACCGACGCCAGTCCGCTTTCCGAGAGGTTGTTCGCGTTCCAGAGACCGCGACTGCCTCCCGCAAGATCTGGTGCAAGCAATTGGCCAAAGCCGAACAGCTTCACGTAGCGCGTCATCCGTTGCGCGCCGGTGCGCAGGCCAACCTTCACTGCGCCAACATTGCTCGACTTCACAATCACATCTTCAAAGGTGATGACGCCGTTGTGGTGCGTGTCGTAAATCGGGCGGCTCCGACCGGCAACCGTGACGTATCCGGGATTGGTGTCGATCAGATCCGACATCGTCACGATGTGCCCTTCGAGCGCGGCGGAAGCCGTGACGATCTTGAAGGTGGATCCGGGTTCGTAGACGTCGGCAAGTCCGCGATTCCGAAGCTGTTCGTCGTTGAAGCGCCCAACCGCGTTGGGGTTGAAGGTCGGATAGTTCGCCATCGCCAGGACTTCGCCCGTAAAGGGATCCATCACGATGGCGGTGCCGCCGCGCGCGTGGTTGGCCTCGACGCCAGCCTTCAGCTCCCGCTCGACGAGGAACTGCAGCTGAGTGTCGATGCTCAGCTCCACCGTGGCGCCGGCGATCGGCTGGCGTTCGACGCGCGTTTCGAGTCGCTGGCCCCGGGCGTCGACTTGGACGTACGCGAGGCCGTCCACACCCTTGACTGCGTCATTAAAGGAGTACTCGATGCCAGCCTGACCGGCGTTCTCGAGCCCGACGAATCCGAGAATGTGGGCCGCCAGTTCGGACTTCGGATAGTACCGCCGCGTATCACTGCTCAGGAAGATGCCGGGCAACTTCAAGGCAGTCACGCGGTTGACCTGATCGGGCACCACCGTCCGGGATCGGCGCAGGTAGACGAAATGGCCTTTCCCGGAGAGCTTCCGCTGAAATTCCTGGCGATCCTTCGCCGCACAGTCGCCGAGCGCCGTGCAGAGCGCCGTCACGCTCTTCGCCACGTCGTCGACGCGCCCCGGATCGGCCACGATGGAATCGGCTTGGACCGAGAAAGCCAGTAGGTTGCCATTCCGATCTCTGAGATCGCCGCGCAGGGCTTCGAGCTTGATCTGCGACTGCTGCTGCGCCGTGGCATCGGCGAGGAGCGCCTCGTGCTGGAAGACCTGCAACCGGACCAGCCGGGCTTCGAGGACGGCGGCCCACAGACCGACGAGCGCCAAGGCGCAAAGAGCCCGGCGTTTGATGACGGAGCGCCAGGCGCTCTCGAACGCTGCGTCCGGCCGTCCGGCCGGATCGAACAGCTCCGAAATACTGGACTGCAACGCGCGGACGAGCGGCTCGGGCGCAGGTGCACGCCCGTGTTCACCGCGAGGACGACGGCCCCAGAACGTCGGCATTGGGTCTTCCTATTGCGCGCGGGCGACGAGCGCGCCTGACGGCGAGGCCTCGCGGGCTCGCTCGATGACGAGTGTTTCGGCCAGCGTCGGTCGACGCAGACCCATCTGGAGCGCGCGGCGCTCAATCGTCTGAGGCGCGCGCAGGGTCTCGACGTTCAAGCGCAGCTGCCGGTTCTTCGTCGTTTCGTCTTCGCGCGACGCGCGAAGCCGTTCGACCTGGTAGCCGGTGAGCTCGAGGTTGCTGCGCTGCCAGACCGAGAACAGCAGCATGGCCACCGTCACGACGCCAAGCACGAGCGTGCGGCGAAGCTCGCGTCCATGCCGGCTGTCTGTTTCGCGAACAACGGGGTTGTTCTTGACGTCGGTCCTGATGGCGTATTCCAGGTCAATGCTCATGCCACCCTCTCCAACACACGAAGATGCGCGCTGCGCGCGCGCGGGTTCCGGACACTCTCGGGATCACCCGGCGAGACCGGCCGCTTGGTCAACACACGAAATCTCGACGCATCCGCTCCCAGCGCGCGGAACCGATGCTTCACCTGACGGTCTTCCAACGAGTGAAACGCGATGACCGCGAGGCGTGCGCCCGGCGCCAGACACTCGGGCGCCGCCTCGAGAAACGCCTGCAACCCGGCCAGCTCGTCGTTCACCCAAATCCGCAGCGCTTGAAAGGTGCGCGTGGCCGGGTCAATCCGTTGCCAGCTGCCTCCACCCGCCACGCGCCGCACCACCGAGGCAAGCGCGGCCGTGTCGACCAAGTCGCCACGATCCCGAGCCGCAACAATCGCCCGGGCAATTCTCCGCGAGTGCCGCTCTTCGCCGAACTGCCAGATCACGTCTGCCAATTCGCCGTCACCGACCTCGTCGAGCCGCTCGGCCAGCGTCAGACCGCGCGTGCGATCCATGCGCATGTCGAGCGGCCCCGCCTGCCGAAAACTGAATCCGCGGGACGGCTCGTCGAGCTGCATCGATGACACGCCCAGGTCCACCACCATGCCCTGGACGGCCTCGAGTCGCTCGGCCGCCAGCACCGCCGCCACGGCGCGATAGTCCTCGTGGACGAACGTCACTCGGCCGACCTCCGCCGCAAGACGCTCACGCGCGTGTTCCAGCGCGTCGGCGTCCCGATCGATCGCCACGACTCGCCCGGCACCGGCCTCGAGCAATGCGGCCGTGTGCCCTCCCAATCCGAGCGTGCCGTCCACGTACACCCCGTCGCGGCGCGGTGCGAGCCAGGACACGACCTCCGCCACGAGCACCGGCTCGTGAACGGGTTCAGATGCCAAAGTCCGCAAGCGCGCGGGCGTCGTCGTCGGTAAACGGCTCGCGCTGCAGCTTCGCCAGGAACCGGTCGTGATTCCACACTTCGAGAAAATCCACTTGCCCCAGTACGTCCACGTCGCCGATCATTCCGGCAGATTCCCGGAGCCGAGCCGGAACGAGCACGCGGCCCTGCGAGTCGAACTCCAAGGCCTGGCCGTAGTAGTTGACGCGGTCGAGAAACTTGGTCCGGGCCGGGTGGGAGCTGGGCATACGGCTCAGCCGCTGCTCGACGCCGAGCCAGACAGGCATCGGATACACGCGCACGGAGTCGCCGGAGAGACTTGTGACGTACAGAGCCGCGCCATGCTGCTCTTCCACGAACGCCTTGAAGGCGGTCGGGAGCTTGAGCCGCCCTTTGTCATCGATCTTGGCGGGGTAGCTGCCGCGAAGCACTTTTACTCCACTCTGGTCCAGAAAACTCCACGGCGATGGTAGAGGTACCCTCGGGGACTGTCAATCGCAAACTGATGCAGGAGTTGAGGTTACGCTTTTACTTCGCCATGAAATTTGCGCGAAGCTTTGGCGAAAATTCGAGCGTGGTACCATGCTCCGCTCGAGATGCTTCCGCGCCGGATCATCGTCTGCGAAGCGCAGGTGCCATTCGTGCGCGGCGGCGCCGAGTCACTGGTCCGGGAACTCGCCGGCCAACTGCGGGGACGCGGGTTCGAGACAGAGCTCGTGAGCGTGCCGTTCAAGTGGTACCCGCGCGAAGAGCTCTTCACCCACGCAGCGGCCTGGCGTTTGTTGGATCTCAGCGAGAGCAACGGGCGGCCCGTCGACCGCGTGATCGCCACCAAATTTCCGACCTACTGCGTGCGGCATCCAAGCAAAGTGACCTGGCTGGTCCATCAGTACCGCGCCGCGTACGAGTTGGCGGGAACGATCTACAGCGAGTTCGAACACGTCGAGCCTGACCTCGCGACGCGACGCCGGCTGATCGAACTCGATACGACGATGCTCGGTGAATCGCAGCACATTTTCACGATCGCGAAAACCGTCACGGATCGTCTCGCGCGCTACAACGGCCTCACAGCCGAAACGCTCTATCATCCGCCGCGTCTCGCGGCGCGCCTGCACGGGGGCCCCGCGGGCGGCTACATTCTCTCGATCGGACGGCTCGAATCCGTGAAGCGCGTGGATTTGATCATCCGCGCCCTGGCGCAGGTGCCTGGGTCGCTATCGCTCGTCGTCGCCGGCACCGGCACGCAGCGCGCGGTCTTCGAGCGGCTCGCCGAATCGCTCGGCGTCGCATCGCGCGTACAGTTTCTGGGCGAAGTGAACGATGACGATCTCGTGGAGCTCTACGCGGGTGCGCTGGCGGTGGTCTATCCTCCGTTCGATGAGGATTTCGGCTACGTGACGCTCGAAGCGTTTCTCTCGAAGAAGCCCGTAATCACCACGACGGACGCTGGAGAACCGTCGTCGTTCGTGATCGACGGCGTGAACGGCCGCGTGACCGGGCCGGACGCCGAATCACTCGCGGAAGCGATCCGTGCGCTCTCGGTCAACCCGGCGCAGGCGGTTCAATATGGATTGGCTGGCCACGAGTGGGCCCGCCTGATCACCTGGAACGACACGATCGATCGACTGGTCGCCGGCCTGTGAAGCTCATCATCCAGATTCCCTGCCTGAACGAGGCGACGACGCTGCCGGCCACGCTGGCCGATCTGCCGACGTCGGTCCCGGGGATCGACGTCATCGAGATCGTCGTCGTCGATGACGGCTCCACGGACGATACGGCCGCGGTGGCACGCGCGCACGGCGTGCAACACGTCATCCGGTTTCGCCGCCGCAAGGGACTGGCGGCGGCGTTCATGGCAGGCATCGACGCCAGCCTTCGCGCCGGCGCAGACTTCATCGTCAACACGGACGCCGACAATCAGTATGCGGGCCGTGACATCGCCAAGCTCGTCTTGCCGCTGGTGTCCGGCCAGTCCGACATCGTCATCGGCGATCGCAACATCCGCGAGATCAGCCACATGTCGTGGCCGAAGCGGCTCCTGCAACGGCTTGGCAGCTGGGTCGTCCGGCAGATTTCACGCACAGAAGTCCCCGACGCGACGAGCGGATTCCGCGCGTATACGCGGGAGGCGGCGCTGCGGATGACGGTCGTCTCGGAATTCTCGTACACGTTGGAATCGATCATTCAGGCCGGCAAGAAGCGGATGGCGATTTCGCACGTCGAAGTTGCGACGAACGCGATCACCCGGCCTTCCCGGTTGTTCAACAGCATCTGGGGCTACCTGAAACAATCGGGCGCGACGATTGTCCGCATCTACACGATGTACGAGCCGCTGAAGGTGTTCTCATACATCGGGTCGTTCATTTTTCTGATGGGCTTCGCGATCGCGGGGCGCTTCCTCTACTTCTACGTGTTCGATGTGACCCACGGCACACACGCCGCCGACGGCAAGATCCAGTCGCTGATTCTCTCGGCCGTGCTGATGATCGTGGGCTTCCAGGTCATTCTGATCGGGCTCGTCGCCGACGTCATTTCGGGCGCGCGCAAATTGCTCGAGGACCTGCTCTACCGGGTGCGCCGCATGGAAATCGATCGCGCACCCGAAACAGACCGGCTGAAGGATCTCTGATCCCACATGGCCGATCCCTCCGCCGTCT
>Ga0068859_100007476_pt1 | contig 11092 bp, 8 predicted proteins | sample KBSSwiS22_FD_66585 | JGI IMG/M metagenome (GOLD analysis project Ga0068859, IMG submission 66585) | Switchgrass rhizosphere microbial communities from Kellogg Biological Station, Michigan, USA - KBS Switchgrass S2-2 | ecosystem: Host-associated > Plants > Roots > Rhizosphere > Soil ... | reverse complement strand
CCGCGCCGACGACCCAGATGTTACGTTCTTTCAACTGCTCTATCAATCGAACCAGATTCGTCACACGCGCCACTGGAACGTACTCGAGCGCGCCGGCTGCGACCTTCGCCACAACACTGGTCAAACCCACCGCACGCCGCTCGGCAATAAATACTCCGTGAACTCCAGCACACTCAGCCGTCCGCAGGATTGAACCCATGTTGCGCGGATCTTCGATGCCGTCGAGACCGAGCGCCAGAGGCGGGTCTGCCGTGGCGATTCGGCTTTCAAGCTGGTCCAATAGGTCATCCGCGTCTGCGTAACGAGCGGCAGCGATGCGCGCCACCACTCCCTGATGGCGCACGTCGCCAATATCAAAACGCGGCACACGATGAACAGGCACACCTCTTTGACGAGCCAGATCGAGCAACGCTTTCATCCGATCGGGCCGAGCACTTTCGAGAATCGTGATCGTCTCGATCGGCCGCTTCCCCGCCCGCAACGCCTCGAGCACCGCGTTTGGCCCATAGACCAGATCTGATCTTTCTTTATCTGCGCTCATCTTCGACTTAAGTAGTAACGTAATCGCGAGTAACGCGTAAACTGAGTTTCATTACTTCTGATCGTTGACACGCCAACACTGAGCTTTCCTGGTCCCTCGCGGCGCCAGCCACTCGACTGCGTTTCGGATTCCATGGTCCATACAAGTTCCAGCAGGTTTCGCACGCGAGCGTACGAATCGTCAACCTTCGCGTTTCTCGCCTTCTCGATCATCAATCCCAGCAGCTTACCAATGTTCTCATTAACGACCAGCGCCTTGTCGCGTCCGAGACAGGAAAAGTCGAAACCACTTGCACCAACACGCCAGGTCGAGGAATGTGTCGCCGTGTAGAAATCAATAACAAATTCATCACTGAAAAATTCGCTCGTATCGAGAATCTCGTTCTCAGACTTACGAGTCATCCGTTCCTTGATCTCGAGCCTCGTTTCAAACAATCGTCCGGTCACGATCAAAACAATGTCGCCCCAGGAAATATCTGTCGCTGCGCCGGCCTGATGAATCGTCAACGAAGTGTCGTCAAACGTCATCGACCGCACTCGTCTAACGTCCTTACCAAGCTCGTCATCACTCACAGTCAAGCAATCCAACCCAAGCTCGCGCATCCGTTCAGTTACCAGCTCAGCTTCGACACGATTGGCAGTATACGTCACCGGCAAAGGCACGCCCTGCGACACACACGCGCGCACATTCTCAGCGGTCAATTTCAAAAGCTCAGCAGCACCGGCAACAACTTCATCCGAGACGGCTTGCTCGTGTGGCAACATGATGTTGTTATAACCTAGCTGATGCTTCTCAGGCGGGCGCAGAACCGGTTTAATCAAGCGCGCGGAAGATTCTGTCAGCGGCAACGGAGCGACGCAATAAAGACAACTTGCCCTCGTTGGAGGATTTGCTCTCAGGCATTCCTCGCAACGGATCATCTGTTCTGCCGAAAACCCCTGTGGCTCCGATGGCTCAACTGGTCCAAGGAAGGGAATGTTTTCGTTATCTTTAGGCAACAGCTCCTCCAAGTATTTGGATTATACGACGATGAGAAAATCAGAGGCTAAGAGAATGAGATTAAGAGTTATCCACAGATTACACAGATTAATTCATCTGCGTAATCTGTGGATGACTGCTCTAGTGTTGGCGGTACTAACTTGCACGGCCTGCGCCGCCTTCCAGCCAACTGACGCTAACGGTCCAACGGCTAACGCGCCGCGCTATCCGATCGCACAAGCAGACGCGGGAACCAGACTCGAAGAGGCAGCGCAAGCCTGGTACCAGTTGTCGCAACACTACGGCCTCCCCGGAAAGACGGAAGCGAATCTCAATCCATACACTGCAACGCTCGAAAGCTTGCCGGCGAGTTTACCCGCACCGATCTATCTCCCGAAGGTCGGTTTGCCCAACGCTCCGACCGAGGACGATACGCGCGAATCGCTGCGCCGTTTTATCGTGGAATGGCAACAGTTGATCGGCGCCGATCCGAATCAACTGTCGTTAGTGGAGCGCATCGACGAACCGTCAGGCGTCAAAGTCGCTCGTTACGAGCAACGTCCGTTTCGTTATCCGTTGCGTGGAGGTTTCGGCAATCTAACAATTCGCTTTCGCAGCAATGGACAGCTAGTGGGATTTTCGAGCAACTGCATTCCCAATACCGATCGTATTCAAGCGACGCTAAATGGTCTTACGCCGAAGGTCACCGCAGAGCAGGCAGTCAATCACATCAAGACCCAACAAACCCCGTCTTTACCCGCGAATGCGACCGTCGTAGCACGGCAGTTAGTCGTGTATGCTCAGCCCTCAAAACAGCCATCCAGCGGCCTGGAAATAAGACTTGCATGGGAAATCGAAATCACGGGCGGCCCGGTAACCCGGGTCTATTTGGATGCGATTTCCGAGGAAATAATTGCAACATCTTAATAACAGGTCCATAGACCTTCTCAACTTGACCAAGGAACGGCAAAACAGCATGCTAGTTACAAATTCACGGAGGGTATGTTCGGAGTTCAATTTATGCACAATTTTGATCCGACAAATAATATTTCATGGCAGTTAGGACATCGCGGCAGGGTCGCAGTTTTTATCGACGGTAACAATCTTTTTCATGCAGCTCGTTTCCACAACATCGACATCGACTACAACAAGTTGTTGCGAGTCCTTTTGGGCGACGGGCGGCTGCTGCGGGCTTTCTTTTACACGGGCGTCGACGTCGGCGCGGAACGTCAGCAAGGTTTTCTTTTGTGGATGCGCAGGAATGGCTTTCGTGTAATCCAAAAGGAATTGAAGACGTTTTACGACGGAACACGAAAGGCAAACCTTGACGTCGAGATTGCGGTTGATATGCTTTCGCTCGCCGGACGTTATGACACGGCCGTGCTGGTGTCAGGCGACGAAGACTTCGTTTACGCAGTCAACGCAGTCGCGTACAAGGGATGTCGCGTAGAGATAGCAGGCTTTAGATCAAACACGGCGCCAAAGCTGATCGACGTTTCTGACTACTTCATCGATCTGGGCGAGATCGCAGACAAGGTGCGTAAGGAAGTTACGCACGGCGCGCGTTATGACTGCGAACGTGATCTACACGACCCACTGCCCGCGCCGTACATGCACGATCAGCAGGATAGTTTTCAAGCGGCGATGCGCGTCGTGATTGAGACTGAGATCGAAGAAGAGGCCGCCGAGTTTGAGGCAGCGACGGAGTTCATTAGAATCACCGACGAACATTGACAGTTTCACGCAAAGCCGCAAAGGAAGACGCAAAGGCGCTAAGTTTTCTTTGCGGCTTTGCGGATTCCCTTTGCGCCTTTGCGTGAAACTTCTTTAGAAAATGAAAATCTTCACCGTACAGGAAGCGAATGCCTTACTACCCGAGGTAAGAATTATCACCGGGAAGATTCAGCGTGCGCATCGTCAGTTATCGCGGTATCGCGATGAGGCCAGGAAGGCTTCAGAGGCTGCGGAACAGGGTGGCGGCGGCATGGCCCAGGGTGTCGCCTATGCCACTATCCTGACCGTACTGACGACACAACTCTCCGAATTGGAAGTGCTTGGCGTTCAACTCAAAGACTTCGAGCGTGGTCTGGTCGACTTCCCTTCACTCCGAGACGGCCGCGTCGTATTGCTTTGCTGGCAACTCGGCGAAGGCGATGAGCTCGAATGGTGGCACGACGTTGACGCCGGCTTCGCGGGCCGCACTCCTCTCTAATCTCTTAACCCCTACGCCTGCATTATTTTCTCATTGACCACTTAAAGTTATTCCTGATAGTATGCCGCCTCGAAATGGACTCATCCCCCAACGAAGCAACTCGGCACACTGAAAGGAAAAGCACACTGATCGAATTTCCGGGTGTGTCGCGCCACGCGATGCCTGAGTGGCGTAAAGAGTTGAGCGAGAGAGTGCGCGAAGTGCAGGAAAAACGCGCACGTGAGACCGCACGCGAAGCAGCCGAAGCTGAACGACAGCGTGTCGAGACTGCCATCAACCCGCCGCAACTGGAATTACTACCACCAGCGCAAATGCCGGCCATAAATCCTCTGGTCGTCGCTGCTCTCAAGAGAATCGAAAGAGCACACCAGCCCGCGCCCGCCGAGAATCGTCAACCAGCAACGACACTCGCGACCGCGGTTGCGTACGCACCGGAACGAGAAGAAAACGACATGAGCGAAACGGTTTCCCCCGACCAGCAACTCGCTTTTGAACCCGAGCTTCCTGTTGCTGAACCACCGCCGCCACCGGTAGTTGAAAAACCGCATCATCTCGCAGTGGTGCCGGTTAGTGAGCCTGTTATTGAGAAAATCGTTCCACCGAAACCGTCGAAACGTTTAATCATCGACGACAACAATCCATCGCTGAACTATCTCGACTCGGTTGCGAAGAATGTGCGTGTTGATGAGCTAGCCAAACGAAGCGCATCAGCTTTTCGTCGTCTCGGCTGCGCCGTGCTCGATCTTATCTTCTGCGCGTTGTTGAGCTCGCCGATTGCGGGCGCGATGTATCTGACAGGCAGTAACTTGCAGGACAGACGCGCGGTCGTAGTTCTTGCGGGCAGTGCGATAGTCATCACGTTTTTTTATCTGACGTTGATGACGGCGCTGACAGGCCGCACCTGGGCCATGCGTCTGCTGTCGCTGCGAGTGATTGATAGGAAAACTGGCCTGATTCCAACCGGCGGACAGTCAATCGGCAGATCGTTCCTCTACCTGCTTTCCCTGGCCACAGTAGTCGGCATCGTCTCCGCGCTCGTCAGTCGTGAGGGTTATACAGTTCACGATCGCTTCACCCGCACCGCAGTTGTAGTCACTTGAGCCGCAGATTTTCGCGGATGGACACGGATCAAATCCAAGCTGTTGTTGAAGAGCTTCGGACTACTCTTCCTGGACGATTCTTTGGCAAGATTTTTCAACTAACGCCGCTTTCGTTTGCCTTCGACTTCGGTCTGCGTGGCGACTTTCTTTACGTCAGCGTCGAGCCTGCTAGTCCTCGCCTGTATTTAATTCATCGCAGATTGAGAGATTTGGAGAAGCAATCGATGCCGCACGCGCCGTTTGCGCAGTCTATGCGCTCGACGCTCAGTGGCGCTTCACTGACGCAGATCTCGAAAGATCCGCTCGACCGCATCGTACGTTTCACTTTTCATAACGATGGAGTTTTTCGCAGACTGATCATCCAACTAACCGGCAGGACCGCGGACCTCTTTCTTCTCGATGAACTGAATCGCATCACTGCCATTTTGCGGGAACAAGGGAAGACGAGACGCGGCGATGTTTATTTGCCGCCGCCGCGTCCACTGAAAGAACCGTCCGAAGCATTCGCATTGAATGCCGGACCACCATCGGCTCAACTCGACGCGCATTTCGCATCACTCGATGCTACAAAAGCGTTCGACTCAAGAGCCAAAGCGTTGCGTTCAAAACTTACCGGCACGATCCGGCGGCAACGCACATTGAAAGCGAATCTTCAGCAGGACCTTGCCCGTCACGGTAATCCGGAGGAACACAAACGAACCGGCGATCTACTGCTCGCGAATATCGCTACAGCCACGCGCGCCGGCAACAAGGTCCGTCTCACTGATTACTATGCTGAAGGTGCGCCCGTGATCGAGATTGAAGTAGATGAGAATCGGTCGCTTCAGGATGAGGCTGCCGCTCGATTTCGACAATATACGAAAGCAAAGCACGCCGCTGCGGAGATCGCTGAGCGTTTGCAGCAGATCGATCGTGAAATAGCGGCGCTCGAGCGACGGTTGCAGGAGTTGGACACGATCATTCAATCGCGAGACGAGGTTGCGTTAGCAAGTTTTGAAAAACCGCCGCCGGCGCCGAAAGTCGCGCCAAAGAAAGCCGGTAAACAGGAAAAGATTCCGGGTGTTCGTCGTTATCTTTCTACGGATGGTTATGAAATTCTCGTCGGGCGCGCGGCACGTGATAACGACCATCTAACGTTTCGGGTGGCGCAATCCAACGACGTCTGGATGCACGCCGGTGATTATCCCGGCTCTCACGTCGTCGTGCGCAACCCGACAAAAAAAGAGATTCCGCAACGCACTGTCATCGAAGCCGCGCAGCTTGCGGGACGTTTTAGCCAGGCGAGTGAAGACACAAAAGTTGTCATTCATTACACCGAAAGAAAGTTCTTATCCAAGCCAAAAGGCGCGGCGCCCGGCCTCGTGCGCATGTCGCGCTTTCGCTCGATCACTGTCGAACCGAAGGAAGCAGTTCAGCGGCTGCAATAATGTTATCCTCGTAACATCATGCAATCACGATCAGAACAGCTTTTCACTACTGCGCAGAGCCTCATACCCGGCGGGGTGAATTCTCCGGTGCGCGCTTTTCGCGGGGTCGGTGGCATACCGCGATTCATTAGTTCAGCGCGAGGTGCGACGATCACCGATGTCGATGGACGGACGTATATCGATTATGTCGGCTCGTGGGGGCCGATGATTCTGGGGCATGCTGATGATGAGGTGGTGGCGGCGCTACAGGAGGTTGCCGCAAGAGGGACGAGTTTTGGCGCGCCGACGGAGTTGGAAATTAATCTGGCGCAGGAAGTGATCGATGCGGTGCCGTCGATCGAGATGGTGCGCATGGTGAGCAGTGGCACTGAAGCGACAATGTCGGCCATTCGTCTCGCGCGTGGTGTCACCGGACGGACCAGGCTGGTGAAGTTTGAAGGTTGTTATCACGGCCACGCTGATAGTTTGCTGGTCAAAGCCGGATCGGGTGTGGCGACGCTGGGATTGCCTGATAGTCCCGGCGTGCCCGCCGCACTAGCCACGAACACGATCACCGTTCCCTTCAACAACACTGCCGCGCTTGAACAAGTCTTTGCTGAACACGCAGACATCGCCGCAGTGATCATCGAGCCGGTGGTCGGAAACATGGGTTGCGTGCCGCCACAACCCGGGTATCTTGAAGCGGTGCGCAGGCTTACTCGCGATCACGGGGCGCTGCTGATCTTTGACGAAGTGATGACGGGATTTCGCGTCGCGCGTGGCGGCGCACAGGAGCGCTATAAGATCACCCCTGACATCACTACCCTCGGAAAAATAATCGGCGGCGGCTTACCGGTGGGAGCTTATGGTGGCAGCAGCGAGATCATGAACCACATCGCGCCTGCTGGTCCGGTTTACCAGGCCGGAACGTTGTCGGGAAATCCGCTCTCAATGACTGCGGGACTAATCACATTGCGACGTCTGCGAGACAAGTCTGTGTACGATCAACTCGAAACCGCGAGCAGCAAGCTCTGCGAGGGTCTGGCAAACGCCGCGCGAGAGGCCGGTGTAACAACTGTGACGAATCGCGTTGGATCGATGTGGACCAGTTTTTTTACGGGGGAGCCGGTGGTTGATTGGGGCAGTGCGAACAAGTGTGATCGGCAGCTTTACGGCAAGTTCTTTCACGCGATGCTGGATGAAGGCGTTTATCTCGCGCCCTCTCAATTCGAAGCCGCGTTCGTCAGTTTGGCGCACGACGATCAAGTAATCGAACGCACTATTGAGGCGGCGAGAAAAGCACTAACGCGGATTGACGCCGGATTTATCTAAACAGGTAGGTCGATCTTGAACTTCGAGCCCTCTCCGGGTTCGCTGGCGACGCTGATGCGCCCGCCATGTAGCTCGACGATCTGCTTCACGATCGCCAGGCCGAGGCCGGTGCCGCGCTTTTTGGTTGAGAAGAATGGTTCGAAGATTCGATCGCGCGTTGCTTTATCCATTCCTTTACCGTGATCGACGATCGTGATCCGAGCGTATCTACGCGCCGGTTGACCGTCGCCGTTAGTATCCGGAGCCAACAACTCGGTCGAGATCAACACCGCGGCGTTTTCCTGACTGGCGTCAACAGCGTTGGCGATCACGTTCACGAATACCTGTCGCAACTGGTATGGATCCCATTGGCCCATAATCGAACCACCCGCGAAGTGCTTCTCGACAGTGGCCTTCTTTTCCAAAATCTTGTCGCTGACGAGATCGATGCTGCGGTCAAGCGAGTCGTGTAAATCGACCGTAGATCGTTCGAGTTCCTTCTGACGCGAATACTGCGTGACGTCTACCACCAGTTTGTTGAGGTGCTTGATCCCGCGTTCGACGAGCTCGATCGTGTTCAGCGCCTCAGGGTCATTTAGCACGCTATCGCGCAACATCGACACCCCCAGGCGAATGCTACCGAGTGGATTGCGAATCTCATGCGCAACTTGCGTGGTCGCCTGCCCCACCGCGGCGAGCGATTCACTGCGACGCAGCGTGCGTTCAGATTCAGCAGCTTCGGTGGCGTCGACAAGCGTCACGATCTGACCGCGGTCGCCATCGATTGCGAGCGGTGATGAGTAAACGTCGAACGCCTTCTCTTCGTCATCAACTTTGGCGATTGAGCGGCCATGATAGGTTTCCTTGATAACGCGAATGGAAGTAACTGTTTCCAGCATTTTCATCGCGTCTTCTGGTCCAAGCTTTTCAAGCACTGACGCGCCGATAGTCGCGTTCGGAAAGATACGGAAGAAAGCGGCATTTGCGCTGCGGATTCGATCTTCTTCGTCAAACGCGGCAACAGCACTGACCATGCCTTGCAGCACTTGCGTGGTGAAGGTGCGCTCGCGACGAGTCTCGAGCACGCTGCGACGCATGTCGCTGAAGTGATGTTGCACTTGCCAGATAGTGACCGTTGCGACTAAGGCGCCGAGTAGAACAGCGATTATGCTCCATTTGAGAATGGTTCTGTTGGCATCACGCTGGAAAACGGCGATATCTCCAGCCACGTCGTCATAATTCTTTTGCGCTTGAGGTATTAGTTTTTTGAAATCATTTTCGAGTGCCAGGTAGAGGTTGAACCCATTCTGATTAAAGTCACGTCGATCCTCGGTGACGTTGATAAAGGCTTCGAGATCTGCCTTAAACTTCTCCCAATCTTCGGGTTTCACGTTAGGTATAGGTGTCAACAATTCCTGTGCTGCGCGCAGCTTGTCGCGCGCAGCGGCGACGTTAAGATCGTACGGAGGTAGCAATTCACGGCGGGAATACGCACCGTCGCGCACACGAGCCTCGGTGTTTAGGTTAACAGCCTTAAGCCGCACATCGGATAGATTGCTCAGTTCAGTCGAATACTTGAGCGTGAGCCTTTGTGCGCCATTTCCAACATCGGCCGACTTATTGGCACTTTTAATACCCAGCACGAAAAGAACACCGAGCAACAACAAAAAGCCGACTATTAGCGGAACAGTTGCAGGTGCATATCCCGGTCCTCGCTCAGACGAACTACTCGCACCAGACCTCGGATCCGGCATCCTCCGGTAAACGACCTCAGGTTTTTTCGGCGCAGGTTTCATTAGGATTCTTTAAGGCTTTGCGTCCATCCAATTGTCGCCCACACCAACATCAGCCACAAGAGGCACATCCAGCTCAACAGCAGTTTCCATTTCGTGCTTCAGTACTTCCATGACTTTCGCGACCTCTTTCTCAGGCACTTCAACCAATAACTCATCGTGAACCTGCATCAGCAAACGCGACTCGAGCCCCTCACGTTTGAACTCCTCATCGACCTTCAGCATCGCCATCTTCACGATGTCGCTCGCCGTCCCCTGAATCGGCATGTTGATCGCCTCGCGTTCGGCCGCTTTACGAATGTTGGCGTTGCGATCGTTGATGCCCGCCAGTGGCCGGATGCGGCCGTAGATTGAACGCACATATCCATGCTCGCGCGCGCGAATAGGCACTTCTTCCATGTAACGCCGCACGCCTTTGTACGTGTTGTAGTAGTCTTCGATGACTTTCTTCGCTTCCTGCCGGGAAATTCCCACTCGTTGCGACAAGCCCCAGGGCTCAATCGCATAAGCGATCGCGAAGTTCACGATCTTCGCGAACCTGCGCGCTTCTTTGAGTTGCTCGTCAGTCCTGGCGCCAAACACGAGCCGCGCCGTGCGGGCGTGAATGTCTTCGCCCTTCTGAAACGCTTCCAGCATCACCGGATCCTGCGTGATGTGGGCCAACAAGCGCAGTTCGAGTTGTGAGTAGTCGGCCGAGACGATCTTGTTGCCTGTCTCGGCGACAAACGCACGGCGAATACGACGACCCATCTCGCTTCGGATCGGAATGTTCTGTAGATTCGGATCGCTCGAAGACAAACGTCCCGTTGCGGCTACGGTTTGATTGAGCTGGCAGTGAATGCGCCCGTCGGTCGCGATCTGCTGCGGCAGTGCATCCGTGTAGACGCTCTTCAATTTATCGAGCTCGCGATAGTCAATGATCAGACGCGGCAGCTCAAACTGTTGCGCAAGCTCTTCGAGCACGGCCTTGCTCGTCGAAACACGGCCGGTTGAAGTCTTCCTGCCGATGTCGATGTTCAGATCCGCGAGCACTTCACCGACTTGCTTAGGCGAACCGATGTTGAACTCGCGTCCGGCAAGTTTATAAATCTCCACCGTGAGTTTATGAAGCTCCTGGCCGATATAGTTTGAAAGATCGGCGAGCACTTTCGGATCGACTTTTAATCCCGCACGCTCCATTTGATAGAGCAGCGGCGCCAAAGGCAGTTCGACTTCGGAATAGATCGATTCGAGTTTTTTATCGAGAATGCGCTTACGCAGGACGTGCGCAGTTTGCGCGGTCAGGTCGGCAGCAGTGACGGTTTGCCACGCAGTGTCAGGCCAGTTGGCTGCGGGAGCGTTGTGGTCTTCCACTCCGAGCGCCTCGCGTGCGAGATCGTGCAGTTCATATTTACTACGACTCGGATCGAGAAGATACGCAGCCAGGTAAGTATCGTCTTTGACACCTTCGAGAGTGATGTTGAAACGGTCCAACAAACCAACTGCGCGCTTTAGATCATGAACTGACTTGTCGATCAGACCATTCGACAGCACTTCGCGAAGAGTTCCAATCGCAGTATCAACTCCGCCCGAGAACTTTTCGAGATCCACATAACCTGCAACCCCGGCTTTCGTCGCGAAAGCGATTCCGCGTGTCGTCTGCAACTCCGTAAAGCACTCCTGCGCGCCCGTTCCGGCGGGAGTCGAATCCGCGACTGCCACGCCGACACTCTCCGCGTCGAACAACGTGCGCACGAGGTCGTCGAGATCAC
>Ga0068859_100007473_pt1 | contig 11092 bp, 4 predicted proteins | sample KBSSwiS22_FD_66585 | JGI IMG/M metagenome (GOLD analysis project Ga0068859, IMG submission 66585) | Switchgrass rhizosphere microbial communities from Kellogg Biological Station, Michigan, USA - KBS Switchgrass S2-2 | ecosystem: Host-associated > Plants > Roots > Rhizosphere > Soil ... | reverse complement strand
TTCAGCGAGGTCATACTCCTCGGGCTTTTCACTGTTTACTCCAAACCCCCAACGATATGGCAACGCCTGCGAATACAACTCCGGAATTCCCGGCCCCATCTTCCCGTTAAGTGTCTGATCGGGATCAGGTCGAAACGGCACGAGATCGAAACCGGAAAGCCGCACGACGATCTGCAAACCGGGCGCAACCTGACGGATCCCTGCAACTATTTCCCGCAGGAACCTGGTCCGGTTTTCAAAGCTCCCGCCGTACTCACCTGCTCGAGTATGCGCGCTCAGGAATTCATGCCCGAGATAACCATGACAATGTTTCACGTCGACAAACTCGAAACCGATTTGCTGCGCTAAGCGTGCAGCGCGCAGGTAGTCGTCGATGATGCTTCTGATCTCGTCGTCTGTCAGAACCGGATAGCTCTCATCGATACCCACACGCCGATCGAGAAACGGGTGATGGTAAAGAATCCGCGGCTCGGCTTTTCGCTTGTCGTTCGGACGGCTGAAGCGGCCGGAGTGCGTCAGTTGCAGACCTAAATAGAGATCGTCGACGGCACCGCACGCTTCCTGGTGAGCCGCAACAAGCGTCTCTCTCAGTGAGGCAAGCTCACTCAGCGTATCGTTGTTGATGAGCAGTTGATTTGGATTCGCGCGGCCTTCGTGACTGACCGCAACAGCTTCGCCGCCCCAGATCAGCTTCGCCCCACTTAACCCAAAATGGCGCCATCGTCTAATGGTCGCGTCGCTCGGCCGGCCGTCACTTGTTCCGTCCCAGCCTTCCATTGGATGAATGCAAAAGCGATTGCCGATCGTTTTACCGTTGAGCTGCAGTGGTTGCGTGAGTACACCACTCGGGCTGATCTCATCGTCGCATGGAATAGACAATCCGAGGCCCGCGAGATGCTCCTTGAAGCTCGCAACGGTCCGCATGCCGCCGACGGCTGGATACGTTCGTTCGCTCATCCTCGCTACATCAGTGCATTTGCCCGCGTAAGATCCGGAGCGCACGTTGGAGCGCTTCGACGAAAAAGAATTCACCCCACATGACCGATTCGTTTACTCCCAGGTCCTTGTGAATGTGGTAAACACCGCCTCGCAGGATCCCTTCCCAGCCGGGCACACTCTCACCTAAATACTCCGTCGCCAGGGCGCCGATCGTTTTCAGAGCGCATTCGCGATATTTTTGCCGACGCTCTTCGCTGCTCGTAAATTCCGCGAGGTTTAGCAAGCCAACCGAGGCAATCGCCGACGCACTGGTGTCAACCTGCGCGCGACCCAATGGTCCAGACTCGGGAGCGTCAAAGTCCCACGGCACGATGCCGTTTTCAGGCGCGTGGCCCAGCCAGTACTCGGCATTCAATTCCGCCGTCTCGAGGTACATCGGATCACGCGTCAAGCCGTAACACGTGCCAAAGCCATACAATGACCACGCTAGTCCGCGCGACCAACAGGATTCTCCACTGAAACCCTGTTGCGTCGTTTGCCGAAGAAATTCGCCGGTCTCCAAATCGAAGATGCCTTCGTGCGACGTGCTGCCGTCACTCCGCACGAGCGTACGCCGTGTCGTTTCACAATGCCGCCGCGCGAGTTCCAGCAATGACGAGTCGTTCGTTTCCAGCGCGGCGTAAAAAATGATTCCGACGTTCATCATGATGTCGATGAAGTTGGAATCAGGGCCATGAAAGGAACGCATGCACCCGGCGCGTTCGTGAAAACGAAGCGCCAAAGTCTGGCCCGCGTGAATCACTACATCTTTCAGCGATTGATCGGGCGTTCCGGCGCGCACGGTCGCTTCGTACCAACGCTTGTAAGTACCGTGATAGAAGATGAAACCGAGATCGTGAACTTCGCGATCGTCTTTGCGTGGTTCGAGTGCTTGAGAATACGTCTGGGCCAGCTCACGCCATTCGGGATCTCGCGTCTCCTCGTGGAAGATCCACATCATGCCCGGGAGAAAACCGTCGCACCAATGTGTCCATGCGGGTTTCTCGTGTCGCCAGCGTCCCCGATCGGTATACAGCGGATAGAAGTTCGGATCACGGCGGGTCAGCGCGCGCACCTGTTGCTGCGCGAAGTCAAAAGCATGTTCGACTATTGGTAAAAGCGATTGTTCCATAGGCCGAGACATAATTCGTTTTCTTTGCGCCTTTGCGCCTTTGCGGGAAAACAATCCAGCTCTACTTGCTCCGACAAAATCTCCCGCAAAGGCGCAAAGAAACTCTCATAAACGACGCAGGTGAAAGCCGCCGTCAACATTGATCACTTCACCAGTCGAGAACGGCAGGAGCTCTAACGCAATCGCCGCAACGGCGCGGCCGACGTCTTCCGGTGTACCCCAACGCTTGATTGGCGTCAGATCAGCATCAATCAAGCGATCGTATTTTTCTTTCACACCGGCGGTCATGTCGGTTGCGATCACACCCGGGCGGATCTCATAGACTCTAATTCCCTCACCCGCGAGTCGAACGGCATAGAGGTTCGTCATCATCGAAAGACCCGCTTTTGAAACGCAGTAATCACCGCGTTCAGGCGACGCGGCGTAAGCCGAGATGGAGCTAATGTTCACGATAGCGGGACGATAGTCGTCGATTGCACCCGCCGAGCGTTGTTCGATCATCCAACGCGCAACTGCCTGCGTCAGAAAGTAAGGACCTTTCAGATTAGTGCCGACGACTCGATCGAAACTTTCGGCCGTGGCGTCCAGCAGATCGACTCGCTGTGCCGGAGCAACGCCGGCGTTATTCACCAGGAGATCAAGCCGTTCGAATCGCGAGCGTGTTTCGTTGACCAGACGATCCCGGTCATCAGCATCACCGATGTTGGCCCGACAGGTTTCGACGCGGATCGCCGAATCGGAACTAGCAGCGACAACGGCGGCGGCGGCTTCACCAGCAGCAGCCTCATTGGTCGCGTAGTTGATCATCACGTCATAATTGACGCGTGCGAGTTCGATCGCAATCGCCCGGCCGATCCCGCGCGAAGCTCCAGTGACCAACGCCACTTTGCGCTGATTCATATCCGAACTCGATCTCTCTTGGGTAGTAGCATTACAGCCATCGAACCAATGAACGCCAGAAGAATCAAAATACTGAATCCCATCGCATAGCTGCCGGTATTATCTCGAGTCTTCGCGACAATCACCGGAGCCAGCGCTTCGGCAACGCCATCCGCGGTTAACACAACTCCCATTAGCCGTCCTAAAATTTTCACCCCGAAGATCTCCGCTGCCATCAGCGGAATTATCATGTAGTCGCCGCCAAGCCCGATTCCGAAGAGTATCGCAAAGAGGTAAAGAAAAGGCCGATTCGAGGCGAGGAAAAGCAGCGGAATCGAACCCGCGACGATCAAGTAGATCAACAGCATTACATACTTCTTCGGAAAACGATCGGCCAGCCAGCCCATCAAGAGTCTGCCTACGAGACTCGAGATCAGGACCAGAGAAAGGACGTAAGCCGCCGTAGACTGCGCCTCGGCCTGAGGGAGACCGCGAAACAGATCGCCCGTCATGAACAACTTCAGATTTTGAAAGATGCCGCCGACAGCGCCGATCGAGCACATGCTGCCAATCGCGAGCAGATAAAAGTGCCAGCTCTTCAGTACGCCGCCGATCGATATGGACGCAGCTGTCGAAGACTGTCGTGCTTCGCTGCCCGGATTCTCTTTCACGAAGAACGCCATCGGCAGTGCAATCAGTACGAGCAGAATTCCCAGGATCCGCAACGCTCCGGTCCAGCCGAACTGTTGCGTAAACCGATTCGCCAGTAGCGGTGCAACCGCACCGCCGACACCGATCCCGAGATAAGCAAAACCCATCGCCTTACCACGCGCCTCATTGAACCAACGCGAGATCAGTACCTGATTCGGCAGGGGTCCACCGCAGACGTAGCCCAGTGCATTGAATAAGTAGAAAAAGTAGAACAGCGCGAGCGTCGTAGTGAAACTCAACCCGACGAGCGCAATGCCAGCCATCAGGATGCCCGCCATCATCATGCGACGCGGACCGAAGCGATCGACAACCCAGCCGGCGGCAAAACCAAACAGTGGCCCAATCAGCAGCTTGCTGTAGAAATTGCCCGACGTAACCTGCGCTCGGCTCCAGCCGAAGTCGTTGACCATGAAGTCGTAAAAGAACGGCAGACCGTAGAGGGCAAGTCCAACGATCGAGAACAAGGCAAGAAAAGACGTAGCCGCAACTTGCGTCTGTCCGCCTTTCGAAGCTAACTCCACCGTCCCAACGGACAGAGTGTCCTTCGCGGTCGTGTTCATTTGGTTTCCTGCGGTCTCAGTAACTGAGCGTACTTCCGCGATTTCTAGCCTTCGGTCTAACCAATCGACCTCGCTACAAATCGTGAAGCCTTTGCCGCTTTAATGATTTGATAGACTGTTGATGCCAAAAAACAAAGATATTTCGGGGAAATCGCGGGCCATTCTGAGTGTTCGGCTAATCCGTTGTCAAGATTTATTTAATTGACCAATGTGTGAGGAAACAGGTCAAAGGTAAGACCAGCCGTTATGGAGGCGAGTCGCTGACCGTTCGATCTGCGAATGAGTCGGGACTGTAAGACACTCGCTCGGCCAGAGAGTCGAGCGCGTCTGAATCAAGTTTGAACGCCTCCACTTCATCATCAGTCAACTTCAGGCGAACGAGGTATGCCGCCACACCACCACATACAACATCGATGAAATACTCGCCCGTGGACTCGTCAAGTAATACGATATAGGCCCACTCTTTTTTGTGCACCGTTTTCATAACATTCACTTCCTGAACATTGGCGGGCTAACAGTTACTCCACGGGTTGGTACAGGATCTATTACAACTTCGGGCATTCCACCTTTTGTATATCCTCCCCACCGGAAGAACTCATTTGCTCCTCTTTCAAGTCCGCTTGGCATTCGAGCGTTGTGCAGCAAAGGATTGTCTATATCGATCCGCCGCAGTGGTTCATTCCATGCGCGCTCCGGGATACTTAGTCGCTGCTTAACGACTGTAATGTCACCGGCGGCGTCAGAGAGTATCGCATCCATATAAGACTTGGTCGTAATGTACTGCCCGGCCGGGTCGCCAACCGTAGGCTTACCTGCTACATAATTCTCATAAGCACTTTCGGGAATGAGGAACGACCCTCCTTCTCTGAACATTTCCAGATGGGACGCAATTCCAGCGCGTGGATCTTGTAGCGCCGGGCTGGTTGTAGCATCACCCAACCCGCGTTCGGTGGAAGCAGGGAGCTCGATCCCCTCTTGCTTACCGATTGGATTGAGCCGGCCTCGTCCAGTAGTAAGATCCGCGATGTTTCCTTCTGCATCTGCAATGAAGCGAGTCGAACGAGTCTGACTCTCCTCCACCGCCGCCGTCAACAATCGCGCGGGATCATTAATGTATCGATCACTAGCAGCCAGCGAACGAACGGAGTATACCTCCGAGCTAGTGGGCCCCTCGGGCGGAGTGAAAGATGTAAGTTCAGTTCCTAGTCCGGTCTTCGATTCGGCCAGTAAGGTTCCGGAACGTTGGTTATACGACTGCCTGGCGCCATAGGCAGTACCAACCAGGCCTGCCACACCAAACACGATGTCAATATTGCCTGCATGCGTTTGACCATTCATTCGCTCACTAACACCCTGAGCGATGCCGACCGCAGAGAGAGTTCCGCCGACCACTAAGCCGGTTCCGCCGCTGAACGCCAGCGCAGGAGCGACCACTGCACCCGGTAGGCCTTGGTAGACCACTGCTTCGCTGAGGCTGAAGTCTGTTTGTTTACGCGTGCCATCTCTGATCTCCGCATCTTGCTTCGCAACTCCATAGAGCACACCCAAGAGGAAGCCGATGAGAATGATCGCAGCGGCGTCGTCAATGCCGACAATGTGACCCGACGGATCGGTATTGATGACGGGATTGCCGTGCCCATAGGCATAACGATTCAGGCTCTGGGCCACCGGCGCCATGCCCGCGAAGCTGTCTTGCTGAATGAAACTCCCGACGGTGGGTGAGTAGTAGCGTTCGCCGTTACCCAACGGCATCAGACCAGTCTCGCCGTCATATCGCTGGCCCGTGTAGCCGATTACGTTGTTGCTCGCACCGGTCGTACTGAAGTAGTTGCCCCACGTGTCGTACTCATACGTCGCAGTAACACTGCTGGACGTCGCACCGTCCTGCTGGGCCAGCGCGGTGACTGATTTCGAACCGTCGCCGAAGTAATGACGACTCCCCTCACCGCCCAACTCAGCCCGCACGACTTCATCCGCACCGAGGTCGTAGCGATTCTGGAGTTGGTTATCGGAGTTGTATTCGCCGATAACTTGATTGCCGCCGTAGACATACTTCAGCGATGAAGCGCCGACAGTCTTGGCGAGCCGGTGCCGCTCGAAGTCGTAATCATAGGCAGCTATTTCCTGACCACCACCGTTGCGCACGCGACGCAACTGGTCACGACAGTCGTACTCGAATTGTGACGTGACCTGGCTGTTTTGTGTTGTTGAGGTCAGATTGCCGTTGTTGTCGTAACCGTAAGTCGTGAGGACACTGCCGGACGCATCACTGCTGAGTTCAGTCAAACGGTTTAAGTCATTGAACGTCGACGTGGCCGTGACTAACGGACCATTCACCGTCTGTCGCGTTTCACTTGTAACGCCGTTGTCGTCCGTCGTCAGCGTGATGGTCGTGGTGTTATCGCGCGTTTTTGCGATATTGCGATTGCCGACTTCATCGTAGTCGAATTCGTTCGAGCGCTGTGCTTCGGTATAGCTTACGCTCTGGCCCGCCGGGGGATTCGCCGGACGCTGTCCGGGTGTGGTGTATCCGGCGCTGGTTAGACGATCGAGCAAATCGTAGGAATACGTATTTGCCCGCGTGGTGTGGCCGTCGACCTTTCTGGTTTCACTCGTGCGATTCGAATTCGGATCGTAACCGTAGACGAACTGCTGCGTCTGAACACCCGACGTGCCGACGGTGTTCGTTACTTGCGTCAGCCGGTCGGCATTGTCGTACGTGTACTCGCGCTTCAGTCCGGCGCCGTAGTCCACGGTCTTCAATAGACCATCCGCGAACCAGCTATAACCCGCAGTGGAGCCGTTTGGCATCGTCACGTTTTGCAAACGATTAACAGCGTCGTAGGTGTACCTGGTTTCGTTCCCCGCCGAGTCCTTGATCGTCTTCAGCTTGTTGGTGGCGAAGTAAGAATAGGTAACCGTGCGATTGAACGGATCGGTGGTTGTCTGTAAACGATTGCGCTCGTCGTAGCTGCGGGCGTAACGACGCGTCGTCGTCGGCGTGAGCTTTTCCTCGACGCCGGTGAGATTGTTTTCCGTGTCGTACTCGAAGTCGAAACCTAACGGACTCGAACCACTGGTGTTTGCATAGGCGAGCGTGTCAGCACGATCGAGTTCGTCGTAGACGATCGTGGTGACCTGCCCTTTCGGATCGGTAATGGAGTTACGGTTGCCGTTGGCATCGTAACCATAGAGCGTGATGACATTCTGTGGCTGAGTAACCTTCTGCAGCCGATTCATCGCGTCGTATTCGTAACTAACGACTCGAGTCCGCGCGTCCCTTACACTTCTCAGGTTCTGCGCATCGTCATACACAAATTGCCACGCGCCATTTTTGGCGTCCGTAATCTGCTTCAACGAACGCAGCGCATTGTAATTGTAGAGTGTCTTGTGGCCGGCGCTCTTGGGATCGGTTTTCTCCAGCAGCAGGCCTTCGCCGTCGTAACTTAGCCGGGTCACGTTGCCTTCGCCATCCGTGCGAGTCTTCAGGTGATCCAGCTCGTCATACTCCATGGACATGGCCGGCCCACGCCCGTCGCTGTAAGTCAAAACATTTCCTACGGCGTCGTAACTGAAGGTTTCCGTTTGCTGGTCCGCATGATTGATCGTTTTCACGCGGTTGAGCTTGTCGTAGTCGTAAGTGGTGGGATGGTCGGAGCCATCGGTCATCAACGTACGATTGTTGTTGCCGTCGTACTTATAACTGACAAGAGATTCGCCGCCCTCGACAACACTGGTCAGTCGACCGAGCGGGTCATAGGTTTCAACTTTCGTATAGCCGCGGCGGTTGGTAGTCGTCTTGGTGTAGCCGTTGTTATCGCTGTTCGCGATGTTCAGGACCTGACCCTTGCGATCTTTAATGAGCTTCACTCGATCGAGCGCGTCGTATTCGTACTCCGAGAACTTTCCTTTGAAGTCGCTCTCACGTTGCAGGTTAACGCCGTCGTAGAAGTAACTCTTTGTCTTATTGTCGGCGTTGGTCAGCGAGCTCAGACGATGTAGTCCGTCAAACAGGAACAGCGTGGACTTGCCGTTGGCATCCGTTCGGACTTCCCGGTTGGCGGCGTCGTCATATTGCGTCGTGAGGACCGAAATCTGCTGCGTCCCATCCTGGACTTTTTGCGTCAACCGGCGGCGCAGATTGTCGTACGTCATTGTCGTGAGCGCGCCACGCCGATCGTTGTGGGAAAGAACTAAACCCTCGCCGTCGTACGTGAAGCTTTCACTGAAACCGCCTGGGAGGTTGATTTGCGTGGCTCGTCCCAGACCATCGAGCGTGTAGGTCGTTTCGCGGTTGAGCGCGTCTTTACTGCTGCGCATTCCGCCCATGGGTGCGTAATGCATCTCCTGAACAAACGCTGGATCGGCGCCGTTGACGGTCAAGCGACCGACTTCGTCAAAGGCCGAAAGATCACGAACCGTGACCGTCCCGCGAGGATCCGTTGTCGTTTGTCTGCGTCCGTTGTAAACGTGAGTCGTGAAGTAGTTGTTTGCGCCGAACTGTAGCTCGTGACGTATCACGCGTCCGAGACCATCGCTCCGAAGCAATTCCGTTAAGCCTTGTGGCGCGCGTTGAATCGTGACTGAGCGCGTGGCATCGTCGTAGGTCCAGGTTGTAATGCGTCCCGCGGGGTCGCGCATCGATTTCTGCCGGTTGGCTGCGTCGAACTCAAACCTGGTCTCGCGGCCGTTGCGATCTTTCGTCAGAGTGATATTACCGTTCCCGTCGTAGCCAAACTCTTCGGTGTAGTTTTCTGGAAGATGCCTGATGGAAAGGCGATGCAAGCCGTCGTAATCGAGTCGTATGCTCTGCCCGTAGAGATTCCGGACCAGCTTGGGATTACCAACCTTGTCGATCTCCTCCGCGCTCAACGTCGTGAGCGAATTGCCATGAGGACCTGAGAGAGTTTCGCTGGTGATGTAGTTTAGTGCGTCGTAAGTGTAAATTCGCTTGACGCCGCGGCGGTCTGTTTCTTCCTCGAGGTTCGAATTCCTGTCGTACTTAAACGGACGCACGAAAGGTGCGGAGCCGTTGGGAGTCTCGGTAGTCAGAATTACCCGGTTCAACCCATCGTACTCATTAACGATCGACAACTGCTGACCGTTTCCGGAATGGGTCACGGTCTTTATCTGCCCTTCGGTGAGATAGGTCGCTGTGGAGGTCAGTGTTTCGCGGAACCCGGCAGGATCGGTCAGAGTCCGTTGCACCAGATGGTCCAAGCCATCGTAAGTATTGGACAACGTCGGAGCGATGTCTCCTGAAGAAGTCTTCAGGCGACTGCGAACATCGAACGTCTGGTTAGTGGTGACAAAATTCCCGCTGGAGGCCTGACGACGAATCGTCTGAGGATTGCCGTGGGCGTCGTAGTTATCATAAGTGGTGACAAAACCAAACTGATCGATTACTCGTTGCACGTCCCCGTTCGCCAGGTAGTCAGTGATGACTGAACGACCGGTCGGCAACTGGACGCGAGTGACGTTTCCGTGACCGTCAATCGTATAGCTCGTAGTTTGCTGATTGGCGTCCGTCATGGACGTTGGTTTATTGAACGTCGGATCGTAGGTAGCGGACGTGTGGATCGACAGGCCTTGTCCAGACACGGTTTGTTCAACCAGATTGCCGCGCTCGTAACGTGACGTGGTGGTTGTGCCCTCCGCATCCGTTTCGCTCAACCGGTTTCCGAATCCGTCGAAAGTGACGATGGTCTGCGCGCTGCGAGGCGCGGACGTCGTTACAGTCTTGGCGAGTTGATCGGGACTGTCTGGACTGTAGGCCGGGTTGTTTACAAACTGGTACGCCGTTGGATTACCGCGGCCGTCAGTGACGTTCGCGCCGGTAATCTTTCCGTTAGTAAACGTGTAGCTGTACCCGACACTCACGTTCTCGGGCATTTGAATGCTGGTGACTGGCCGCCCCGGCTTGTTCAGATCGTACTGGAAAGAAGTCAGACGACTCTCGGTCAGCGGCTGGTTCGGAGCTTTGACCGACTTAATCAAGTGATTGAAGTTGGGGTTGGCATTCGCTCCGGACGTCGGATTGTAGTCGTATTGCCAGATGCTATCGGTTGTACCCTGACTGATTTGGTCCGCGCCCGATCGACTGACGCGCTGCAGGTTGCCGTTGCCGTCGTAATCGTAGTTGACTTCGAGTCCACCTGGACCAGTTACCTTGATGATGTGCCACGCACGGCCTATTTCCGCCTGCAGGAAACGCTGACGCAAGCTGCGCAGGAAGCGGCGGCTGGTGCAGTTGGTTGCCTGACCCGTCACCGAGCCGGAATCGACCGTGCCTACGAACGGCGTCAACGCTTGTTCATACGTGAATTCCAGTTTGCGGTTGGACGAATCTGTAACTGTGAACAGACGCCCTTGCGCGTCGTAGTTGAGTGTCAGCTTGTTGAGGTTGGGCTCTTCGACGTACGACAAGTTACCCATGTAACCCAGGTTGAAGAGCGCAGCACTGCCGGCTTCAATCGATTGATTGAAGTGATATCTGACGTGGCCTCGGGTGAAGAAATCGAAACTGTCGTCCGAGTTCTTGCGGAGTATGCCCTGGAAGGGCGCCCGCGCGTGCGCTTCAACACCAGGTCTTACATCGCCTTCTAAGAATGTTTGGCCACCGCCTTCACCGCCGCTGATTTCATAGAACGGACCAGCCGGACTATTCGGATTATTTGGATCGCCCTGCGAATGGTGAACCAGCAACACCTGATAATTGTGTTGCCAACCGTAACCGAATGGATTGAACCCTGATGAGGCGCCGCTGTTGTAGAAACGCGTGAACGACAACGACAAGCCGCGGTTCTTGATCTCGGGGACATCGTTATGCGTT
>Ga0068859_100007471_pt1 | contig 11094 bp, 14 predicted proteins | sample KBSSwiS22_FD_66585 | JGI IMG/M metagenome (GOLD analysis project Ga0068859, IMG submission 66585) | Switchgrass rhizosphere microbial communities from Kellogg Biological Station, Michigan, USA - KBS Switchgrass S2-2 | ecosystem: Host-associated > Plants > Roots > Rhizosphere > Soil ... | reverse complement strand
CCAAGTTTGAGTTGCGTCGTCAGGTTGACGAGTCCGCCGCCAGTGCCCGTTGTCCATGCGTAGATGACCACGATATTGCCTTCGAGGAACGAATTCTCGGTGCGGATCGCCGCACGAGCAAAGGCAACTGAACCCAGCAGCGGATCGCTAAACTGCGAAGCCAGCGTCTGATAATCCGTCAGTGTCACTGCCCGGTCGTTGGTGCGGGTGTAAAACGGAATGTTAATGCGCGCCTGTTCCAGCGTTTCCGCGTCCTGACCGCCGACGCCAGTGGACGTAGCATTGGTAACGGTGACAGGCACCGGATTGGACAAGCTGGTAACGAGCCCCGTAATCGTCGTGTTGATCGTGTTGAGCGCAATGTTTCCCGAGAGACCGCCGCCCACGCGATACGTCACAGCAATCGCCGCATCAATGGGAATGATCGCGCCGAAAGTGCCGTCGCCAAACACGATGGCTGAGTTGCCGGAAACGAACGTGACCACTTGGTAAACCGTGTCGGTGGCGCTGCGAAAAGCCGTCGGCGAGACACGTTCCCAAATTTCACCGTTCACCGTCACTTCAACGGAGTTGTCAATCACCGGCGTGCGGCTCAGTTTCACGGCGTAGCTGGGCGACGTAACTGAAGGTGCCACAAACGTGTCTGTAATCGTCTGGCCCTGCACAAGCTGAATACGCTGCTCGTATACTTGCGCTGAAACCGTACCGGTACTTCCCACAAAGGGCCTGTCCAAAACCATGCGGGTGAAATTACTGACCGCGCCCGGCGAATTTTCCAAGCTCTGAATCGTGTAAATGATCGAATCCGCGCCCACCAAATTGAACGATTGGCCTGCCTGAATAAACTGTGAAAGATCAATGCTCGAATCCACCAAATCCACATTCACTGAACCACTTGTGACGGATACAAAGCTGTTGATAACTTTGGCACCATTGATTAGCGGGGAGAAAGTCACGACCAGCACGCGGGGAGTAAGATTACCCGCGAGGATGGTGTTATCCACGGCCACTTCGAAAGGAATACCGGAGCCGTCCGACGTGCGGATCAAGGTGCCCTGCTGGATCACCACGTCGGCTGTCTGCGCAGTGGTCAGGACAGCCTCACATGACACAGTTGCCGGAAGTGGGCTGTGAAGCGCGTAACCGGTCAAGCTGCCGAGGCGGATCGCCGACTCCCGCAAGGTCATCGTGGAGACAAAGTTCTCCGCCCCGATTCGGTTGAGCAGGAAGGCCAGCGTCGCCAGCGCCCACGCCACGAGGTCGACGAGCACAATGCCAAAGCTGTTGGCGAGAAAATCGTTCCAGTTACGCGGCCAGCGGTCGCGAATACGCTGGAGCAGCGCATCTTTGTGCGACTGGTAATCAATCTTGATGTACCGGAGAGTATTATTCGTGGCCATAATCAGATAATGGAATGCCCATGCCGCAAAATGTCTTTGTACGCCGACTCACCACCGGGTGACCCGCGTTCTTTAATCGCCAATCTCAAAACGGCCTGCGCTACTGACATCGAGTCGTAGCCCACTCTCCGTCCAATGTTAAATTTGCCTTCACCAGAATCAGTCGAAGGATTTATCAGCCCTGCCTTCACCAAACGCAGGTACAACGTTCGCGCATCCGCAACGATGTCTTCAACCCCTTGATCGAAAAAATAGGTTTCACCGTAGCGATTCAATTCGCTACGGGGATCGACATCATCCGGCCCTTCCTCAAGAAGATGGGCAACGACAGCGCGTGCGGTCATGCCTTAACTACGCCCGCTCCAGATGAAGCAAATCAACAAGTTCATTGGCCAGATCGTCCATGACTTTTTCGGGGTCACTGTGGCCGTTTGATTTGGTAGCGATCAATTTTTGACGGATGGACTTCAAGCCAAACAGCGTGCGTTCAATACTTTCAAGCTGTTCCACCTGAAGCTCAGTGAACTGACGACGTTTCCAGTGTAAAACGTGCCGCACGATCTGAATCTGATCGTCCAAATTAAAGTGTCCAGCCATCACTTAAAGAACAAAAATCTTTGAGGCACCATTATCCCACGTGATCGCAATCGGCGCGCCATTGGGATTCAGGGGTAATCCTGATACCGCCGTATCGAGGTAGGCGATCAACGGCGAACTGAGCGCCGTGCCTGAGTTGGCGTACAAAATGACCGCATTCACGATATTTCCCGTAACTGAACCGAACGAAATGTCCGCCGCATCAGCAACTCCCAGCGTCGCCGTTCGACCAGTGAGCGTGCCCGAAGTAGCAATGCGGGCGGCTGTAGGAACGTCAGCCAAGGAAGCGTGCGCCGACGAGAATGTGTAGTTGGCCGTGCCAACCAGAAGGCAAACAATCGGATCGGACAGCCAGTTCAACTGACCGCTCAAAAACTTTTCTTTCGCTGCTGGATAAATGGCGTCGCTCACGCCCTAACTACTGCGTTCTTGGGATGCGTATGAACGCGCCCAATCAGCCACTGGATTTCTTCCCGATGGATACTCCTCGGGAAAAACAGATCAAAAGTTTGGAATTCGTTCAGCGGGCGGTCGAGAAGAATTACACCGACATTATTATCAGCGCGCCAACGGGTATCGGTAAAACCGGGATTGGAGTAGCCATCTGTTTGTGGGCTTCGCAGGCCATTGCGCCGGAGTTCATGCCCGGCGGCTACTACCTTGTCACCCAGAAGCTGCTTCAGGATCAGCTTGATAACGATTTCCCCTCGTTTCTTGAGCAATACCGAAATCTGGGCTGCTCCCTGAAGTCAGCCACGGAGTACAAATGCCCGAAATACACGACCTGCAAAGCGGGCAGCTACATGCCCGACGCCCTCCGCTGCCGGGAACGCGCTGCCAACCTGTGCACGTATACACTACAGAAAGAGGACTTCGCCCGATCACTGGTTGGCATCACCAACTACCCGTATTTCTTCACGGAACGCAGCTACGTTAAGAAAATGGAACCTCGTACCGTGCTGGTAGCCGACGAGTGTCACACGCTCGAAAAGCAGGTTCTGGGCTTTGTAGACATTCACATCAGTATCGAGTCACTGGAAGAGTGGACGCCCTTCCTGCGTCCGGTACCGGTACTGCCGACGATCACTGATTTTATCTCTTGGCTCCGCCGGAAATACATCGGCGCGCTGGAAGACAAGCTGATCGACCTGAAGGATAAAATCATCGGTGAGCACACCAACACCAAGTTCCAAGCAGAATTGAACAAAGCCGAAAATCATCTGGGCCGGATCAAAGCAGCGATTGTAGACATCGAACAGGAACCCAGTAGCTGGGTATACTGGCAGGAGGAAAAGAATGGCCAGCTTGAGAGCATCGCCAAGCCGCTGTACGCCCACCGCTTCACCAAACAACTGCTCTTCGATTCAGCCAAAATCAGGGTTTACATGTCGGCTTATCCGGGGCCGAAGGCCGTGTTTTGTCGCAACCTCGGGATCGATCAGTCGAAAGTTGCGCGCATCGACCTGAGCAGCACGTTTCCCATCGCCAATCGTCCCATCCATTTGCTGCTCTCCGGTTCCATGGGGCGCAAATACATCGACGAAACAATGCCCAGAATGCTGCGCATGTGTGAGAAGATTCTGGGCGCGCACCCGAACGAAAAGGGATTGATCCACTGCCACAGCTATAAACTGGGCGACGCCATTTTCAAGCACCTGAGCGGAACGCCGCACGCCAAACGCCTGCTGTATCCGAGGAAGGCCGATGAGCGTGAAGCCCTGTTCCTGAAGCACACCGAGAGCCCGGAGCCGACCGTGCTGCTCAGCCCCTCGATGACGGAAGGCTTCAGCCTCGATGATGATCTGGCCCGCTGGCAGATCATCGCCAAGATGCCCTATCCCAATCTGGGCGACAAACAGGTCGAGGCGAAAAAAGACCTCGATCAGGAATGGTATACACTCCAGACCATCACATCGGTAATTCAGGCGTGCGGGCGCATCGTTCGCTCCGACACCGACCATGGCGTGACTTACATCCTCGACAGCGATTTTCAGATGCTGTTCGATAAAAATCCCGAGTTCTTTCCAAAGTGGTTCACCGACGCTTTCGTCTGGCACCGCAAATAAATTTATGCAACAGGAACAAGCCCAAATCAGAGAATTCATGGTCAACGCCGAGCAGCAAATCCCTGACCGGCCCACGCTCCCCTCCATGCAAGTGCGCATTGGACGACTCAAATGGATCGCGGAAGAACTGTGCGAACTGGCCAATGCGTGGGGCGTGAATCTCCAAGTGGATAACGACCATGGTGCCTGTGACCACTTCGTAGCCACACCCTTTGAAAAGCCGCTCATTTCGGACGAGGAAACGGCCATCACCGAAGCCTACGACGCCAGCCTCGATTTGATCGTATTCGCCGTCGGCAATGGCGTGGCTTCCGGCTGCCAACTGCAAGACGGCTGGGATGAAGTCCACCGTTCCAACATGAGCAAATTCATCGACGGGCATAAACGCGAGGACGGCAAATGGATAAAAGGCCCAAGTTACAGCCCGGCGGCGCTTGCACCTATTATACGGCGTCAAATCGAAGCTGCTGAATCTCGTGACAAGCAACTCCTGCTTGAATGAATCCGCACGCCGACAGGGTAAAAATGTGTGGTTCCAAAAACCGCTATCCAGACAAGAAGTCTGCCCTGACCGTAATAAACCACATCGCACGGACTCGTGGAGAACGACTTAAAACTTATCCGTGCCCGAATTGCAACGGGTGGCATTTAACCAAAGGCAGGTGACATTGCGTATACAACCGGGCAGATTGAGTGAGTAGGATTTGCCCTCGTAATTAACTTAGAGCGCTATGCGTAAAAACCTGCTTGAATTTCTATTTGGTGAAGAAGTCGTGCCAAAACACGGCGACGACATCGGCGAAAATATCGTCAAAATGTTCGAGGAAGCAGACGAGCTTGAGGCCGTCGAGATGGTCGCCGACAAGAAGCCGCTGGCCGACGCGCTGAGCGCGATTGGTGTCAAAGGCACCGTCGATCCCAGCTACCAGATGGCTGAAATTCGCTTCGCCGATCCCAACGAATACCGCGAAGCGATTCGTCTCCTGAGCGAGCCGGAGAACGTCCACAAGCTGGCCGAACTCGGTTGGGTTGCTACTCACGAAGGTGACATTGCGATGAGCAACGAACCCGCTGAGTACAAGTTGAATTTCATCGAGATCAGCGTGGCGTCCGAAGATGCTGAAAATAAGGACAAAGCTCCCGATCTCGAAAAGGTTATCAAGCAGGGGCAAGAGATTGACGTGAAGCCGGTTGACCGGGATGACGACATGAACCCGGTGGACAACACCCGCACCGTCAAAAAGGGCGATAAGGACGCTGGCGTCGGCAAGCCGAAGGATGGCGAAGCTCCTGAAGGAAAGCCCAAAGGATCGACCAAAAAGACCGAATCCAAGGCCCACGCGCTCGCGAACAAGTTGCTGGAATCTCCCGGATCAACTAACCTCGGTAGCACACGCAAACAGGCTCCGTTCTTCCGCACTGACAAAAATCTCGGCATGAAGAAAAAGGGCAAAGTCACCGAGATGACCGCCGCTGCTGCGATTCCTGCTGTGGAAAGTCCGATGCCGGTGCAAAGCACCTACCGCGACAAGTTTCAGAAACTCAAAAAGCGCCGCGATCCCGGCAATCTCGAAAAGTAAGCTGTACGCCTGATGAACACATTTCACGATTACGAGAGTTTCGGAAACGTGGATTTCAGCCGACACTCGGCAGTCATCCTCGAAACCTATTCCGGCACGGAGATCATCAAGTGGCATGGTCGGATCACCGACCAACTCGTGAAGATGACCGAGGAAGCCGAGAAGGGCCGCAACTTTCCCTACGCCGACAAGGTGCGCGAATTCCTGAAGACGTGGCGCGCCAATGAAATCACCGGCTCCATCAATCGTGAAACGCTCGAAGTGCTGAAGGCAGCAGCCGACATGCTGGCTGTTGATTCGTGGAACTTTCGCAGCTACTTCCACAGTCTGGCCACCCAGTTGAAAGTTTTGATCGGCTCAGAAGAGCAGTTGCCTCGCGACGTGGACATGAATCAGAACGATCCCGCCGCAGGCATGGGCGGTGGTGGCGGCCCTCCGATATCTCCGTCTTTCGGCCCCGAAGGAAAGCCCGGCGAGGGCGGCCCCGGCGAACCGGGCGCACCCGGCGGCCCTGAAGGAACTCCTCCGCCCGGCGGAGAAGCTGGCGCTCCGGGAGGCGCACCCGGCCCCGGCGCAGTCCCTCCGGGAGAAGAAGATCAGGAAGAGCAAAAACCTCCGGGTGAAGGCGAAGCTATCGCGAGCGCATGAACAAGGCCGCTGAACTCGTTTCCAAATTGATGGAAGAGGGGCCTGACGAACTCAACCCCAAACGGGAGATAATGCGCCTGCCGGACAATGCTTTCACCATCGATCCTGCCGATTATCAAAGCGACGATGATCCAGAATACGTCTGGCGAAAAGAATTGGTCGATCAATTAAACCGGCTGTCCTCATTGGCTACCGAACTGGGACAAAGTGGCCGCCGTGTTGAAGCTCAGGATTTGGACTCGATCATTTCCCGCGTTGCAGAATTTGAAAGTATTCAGGCCGCCAATCGATGACACGTGCGCAACAACTCGCCAATCGCCTGCTCGAAGCTGATCCCGATGAGATAGCTCCGAAGGATTACGTCAACGCCATTGATGCCGAAAATAAATCTGGCGTCGTCAATTCTACCTCCGCAATGACTGCCAACACGTTCTATCATCGTAAGATGACGTACAAAGGTCGCCCAACGGAGCCTTTGCAGGTGCGCAGAAACGGTCGCACGCAGACGTGGAAAACGCGTCCGGGTAAATTTCGCATTCCGTGCAAGTATGGTATGTACGAATACTTCGACATCACCGATGAGAACGCGCACGAGTGGTCGACAATTCCGAAGCCACCGCAGTAGTTAAACAAAGATTATGAACACGCAAGAAATCGCTCAGAAAATTTTGGAACGGCGTAACCGCATGAATCCCGTCGTCATGAGCGGTGAAATGCTTGCCGACATAGGCTCCGACGGCATGAGTGAGGCCCTCCAGCGCCGCTGGCTCGTGCCCAGCACCGAAACCGGTCATTTGCAGGTTTCCACCGACATGGCGGTCGTGGAAGAAATGCGCGCCGTCGCCGCGACGCCCGTGCCGGAGCCGCAGCCGGTCAAGGAATCGGCTTGCCACGGCTATGCTGTCCACCATTCCGAGCGCGAACGGGGTCAGATCACCGAACTCATGGCTCCGATGACCGGCCATGACAACTCGGCCCCTTTCAAGCCGGTCGCACCTGCCGCTCCAACTGCGACCACGATGCCCAATGGTGGCGCTCAGGGCCCCGGCATTGGTGACGAAGTGATCGTTGCTGAAAACGGCAAAGACTTTACCGGCACCATCGGTGCAGTCGGTCAGGACGGAAAGTACACGCTGTCTTTCGGTGCCAACAAGCCTGCCCAGAACCGGAACTACGGCACCAACGAATTCAAGGTCACCAAAAAGGCGACTCCCGGAGCTACTCCCGGCGCTGCCCCAAACGCCGCTTGAGTGAACGCCAAAGACATCGTAATTCTCGTCTGCGAGAAGAAGTCGCCAGCACCCTACTGGACGCACGCACACGGCATTTACGCTGATCTCTCCCACTGGCCTAAAACCATCGACTACTACGTGAAGTGCCCCGAATGTGGGGCAGTCCACGGCACTTACAAGTCATGGTCTGAAGCACGCATCAAACGTCTTTGCGACACCTGCCAGTTTGATAAGGTTGAAAAAGCCAAAAAGGAACTGGCCAAGCTCAGCGAAGCTGAAATCCCCATCCCACCGGATCAGCCAAACGAGCCGACACCGGATCAGCCGATTGATCCTGATGCCCCGTACGACGTAAAATCGGAGGTCACGCGTTACATGCAGGGCGACTGGGTCACGCTGGCAAAATGGCAACTGGAACAGGCTCTCGGTGAAAGAGTTGATTTTGAAGATGATAGCTACGTCAACCGCGCTGTTGATTTCAGTGAGCCGGAAAGCTTTGATAAATTTACAGTAGTCGGCGAGTCCAGTGGCATCACTTACATCGTGTGGAAATCCGAAGATTTAGCTGAAGCTGAAGCGCTGGAACAGGTCAGAAATGGTTTGAGAGACGAACCTGAAATTTATACGCAAAGCTGGCTGGAAGGGCACATCGATACCAATAAGCTTCGAGACTTTCTTTACTCTGATCAGATCAACTGGACGCAAGAAGACTTCGACGAAAATTACTCCGATTACGATTCCAAAGTCGAATTTTTGGTAAAAGAAGGAAAACTTCCAGAAGAAACTTTTTACAAAAAGAATGGCGATTTACGCAGACCGACACCAGCGCTGGAACGTCTTTTGGATCAAGCGGTCGAAGAATGGGTCAAAGAATTAACTGATGACCGACTTAGCGACCCCATGGACTACCTTCGAGAAATATACCCGGAGGAAGAAGTCATGAAGCACGCCATGGAATGGGGCGGCATCGACATTGAAGCAGCAGCAAAGGACGCGGTCAATACGGACGGCTGGCAGCATTTTCTCTCGCATTATGACGGCAAGTCTATAGACTTGCCGGGCGGTGCAGTTGCAATCCGAGAATAGATATGGCCACTCTAAAAGATGTCATCCGGGAAACTGGCGCTATCATCGCCAAGCACGAACTCTGGCCCGATCTGGACTCTCTGTGGCGCGCCATCAAATGGCAGGAGCAAACAGACGCAGAATCCGATCTCGACGGCGTCGCCCTGACCCCTTCGAATGAGCCGGTCATACGCCTCTTCCCGAACCTTTCTAAAAATCCGCGTGCTGGTGAGTGCGTGCTGCGCGAATTTGGCTATTTCATTCTGCGACGTGGTGGCGACCGGGCCGAAAGCATCTGGGAGAAAAAGCTGCTCGTCCCAGAAGAATCCCAGATCAATGACTTCGCCAACAAGCTGGCGGACGAAAAACTGCGCAAGACCTGTCACTCCTATGAGGAAGTCATCCAAACGTATCCATCAAAAGGGAACTCAGTTCCCCGTTTGGTCGCCATCCATCTGGCCAACGCGCTGATCGCGAACAACATTCCGTACGCTGATAGCGTGGGTGTAGACATTCGCAAGTGGGGCCCGACTGTTGAATTTGCCAACCTGAAGAAGTATTACTCGCTCGTCCCGTTGACCTCCGCCTATTGCCCGAAGCTCGTCCACGAAAACTTTGGCGTAGCCTTTGCGGAACTGATCGTGAATAACCTCAGCAAGGTTCAGGACAAAAGCGTGGCCTACGGGCTGAAAGTGATCATTCGGAATGTCCTGAAACGGGCTGAAGATTAGTGATAAATCTTTCCGTCATCGCCGACGTAAAGATCAAAACTCCCCCACTGATGCGCCGCTGCATCAAGCCTGTCGCGCACATCCTCTGGTAAATTATTGCGATCAAAAAATCCTGCACCTGATCCGCTACGTGTGAGCCAGAAATCATGACCTCCCTGTGCTGCGGCGCTCCACTCCCGCCCGGCCATGTCGTATTGCTGCAAATCTTCAGAATTCTGGCGCTGAAACTCAGCACAGTCCTCAGCCATTTGCTTTAACGTGGCCGGATCAATATCCTTTTCCGAATAGTTATTCTCCAGTTGAGGAGGGTCTTCATCGCGACGAACGCCGCAACCCTCAGCCGAGCACATCGGCGTTTGCTCAAACTCAGGCTCTGGCAAGCTGTCCAAAACTGCTTCACGCCCACAGCAAGGACATTCTCCGTAAGGAGGCCCAGAAGTATCCCACAGCGCTGCTTGGATGTAAGCCTGCGTGAACTCATCGAGACTCTTCCACCACGGATTGGTGGACATCACATAATCCCGAGCATTCAACGAATCGGGATCGTTCTCAAGCAATTTGGTTACGAGGTCTTCGGCGCGCACAACTTAATTACAGGAACTGAATGCCTTCATGTTGAAACACCCCTATTTCCTTTTCGTCATACTCGGGATTTTCCACTTGAAACGAAATCTCAGGTGCTCCTTCAGGATCAGGCGAAATCTGAATGATCGTTGATGGGCCGCCGGGGTATTCTCCGTAAGCTTCAGTGTTCACCCTCACGCCTACCAGCAAGTCACCGTAAAGCTCAAGGGCTTCGCCGCCCTCAATGAAAGAGGCGCTGGCATGGGTGTCTGCCATAATGTAGATGCCCTCGCTAAACAGGTCGCCGTAATTTTCAGGTCGGCCAAACTGCTTAATAGCCGAGCGCAGAACCAACGCATACTGGCGGTGAGCTTCATGATCACTCAAGGAACCTGTCATTCGACGCTTCATCTGATCACGAACAAAATTTACGGCTGCATCGAACGGCTGCGGGAGCTTCTTCAAGTACGACAAATCTGCGCTGTCGGGATCAGTTTCCAACAGCGCAGATACAAGCACTTGGGCGCGATTACTCACGCACTAACTATGGTTCAGCCAGAGTGAGAGCGTCGGATTTGATGGTGGAGCGGTCAAACGTGCGTGCCCACTTGATGACAGCCTGCACCGCTTTATCGAAATGCCACACAACCTGCTCCGCTTCTTGCGGGGTCTTGTATACGTTGGGGCCGCGCTTAATCGGAATCTCTTCGTCCTGAGGGTCAGCCGCCCGCGTGGGTTCCGCGAGAATCATCTGCTTGATCTGACCGACGGTCATGGTGTTGCGATTCTCTTCGTCCCAGACCACCAAGCTGTCCCCACCGGAAGACTTCAACTTGTTGGCATCGAGTTGCAAAGCGAGATTGGTCAGACGACGGCGTTCGAAGTTGCTGGCCTTGCGGCTAATCCAGCTTGGTACCGGTACTTTGAAGGTGAGGTAGACGTAGAACGTCCCGTTACCCGTGCTGGATTTCCAATTATCACCGAACGAGCGGCCTTCGCCATCGAGCACTTCGTCGAACTTCTGCCGGTTTGCCCACGCCCATTCATCGTGTCCGTATTTCACCGCCGCCGCATACGTCAACGGAGCCAGCGCCGTGATCACATCATCGTCATAAATCACATCCACCCGGATGTCATCACGGGCCGCCTTGGACGCGAAATAGCGATCCACCTTTTTGCTCACCAATTCCATTGCCTCGATGGTCGTAATC
>Ga0068859_100007463_pt1 | contig 11099 bp, 5 predicted proteins | sample KBSSwiS22_FD_66585 | JGI IMG/M metagenome (GOLD analysis project Ga0068859, IMG submission 66585) | Switchgrass rhizosphere microbial communities from Kellogg Biological Station, Michigan, USA - KBS Switchgrass S2-2 | ecosystem: Host-associated > Plants > Roots > Rhizosphere > Soil ... | reverse complement strand
CTTCGCGGACAGCCATCTCGCCCACCTCCACGGTGCCGCCGAGCCCCGCCATTGCCTGAGCCAGCAGTTCGCCGATCGCGAGAGCGGACATCCGGATCGCATAGACGGTGAGGACGAGGAACTTCGATCGGTCGTCGAGCAGCGCACGGCAGTCGGCGATCAGCGCCGGGAGATGTTCCTCCAGCCGCCACACCTCGCCATTGGGGCCGCGCCCGAACTTGGGTGGATCGAGGAAGATGCCGTCATAGCGGCGGCCGCGGCGCACCTCGCGCGCGGCGAACTTGGCGGCGTCGTCCACCATCCAGCGGATCGGGCGGTCGGCCATGTCGGACAGGAAGGCGTTGGCCTTCGCGGCGTCGACCGACTTCTTCGACGCATCGACATGCGTGACTCGCGCGCCCTTTGCCGCGAGCGCGAGGCTGCCGACACCGGTGTAGCCAAACAGGTTTAGGCACTCGGCCGCGTCGAGCCCGGCGATGCGTTCGCGCATCCAGCTCCATACCGGCGCCATGTCCGGGAAAAAGGCGAGATGGCGGAACGGCGTGGTCTGCGCGGTGAAACGCACCTCTTCCCAGCCGAGCGGCCAGCCCTCGCGCGGCACCGCCTGTGCGAACTGCCAGCGGCCGCCGCCGTCCTCGTCGGAGCCGGGAATGAACTCGGCATGCGCCTGCCAGTCGGGCGCGGCCGGCGCCCAAAGCGCCTGCGGCTCGGGGCGGATGAAGCGGTAGTTGCCGTAGCGCTCGAGCTTGCGGCCATGGCCGCTGTCGACCAGGCCGTAATCGGCCCAGCCCTCGCCGACCATGGTGATCGGCGTCATGTCCGCGGCCGCGCGCGCTCCGCGATATAGGCGGTCACGGCGTCGAACGTCGCGGGCAGCACGTCGTAGCGCTCGAGCCGCTCGAACAGGTCGCCGACCCGCGGCGGCAGAGTCGGCCGCGATCCGGTCGCGCGTTCGACCGCGTCGCGGAACTTCGATGCGTCCGCCGTGGCGAGCGTCACGACCGGCACATCGGGCGCGAGCCCGGCGCGGCGCGCCGCCGCGAGCGCGATGCCGGTGTGCGGATCGAGCAGCTCCTCCGACTCGGCCCAGGCCCAGCGCATCGCCTGCGACATGTCGTCGGCGTCGACGCGGTCGCTCGTCAGCAACGCGGCGGCGCCCTGCTGCTGCGCGTTGGTCAGCCGCATCGCCTTGCTCGCTTCGAACCCGCGCATCTGCTCGGCCATGGCGTTACCGCTACGCCCGCCGAGATCGAACAACAGCCGCTCGAAGTTCGAACTCACCTGGATGTCCATCGAAGGTGCCGCGGTCGGCGTCACGGTGCCGACGGAATAGTCGCCCGACGACAGCGCGCGGTGGAGGATATCGTTGACGTTGGTCGCAACGATCAGCTGCTTGACCGGCAGCCCCATCCGCGCCGCGACATAGCCGGCGAACACATCGCCGAAGTTACCGGTCGGCACCGAGAAGGCGACTTCGCGCTGCGGCGCGCCGAGCCGGACGGCGGCATAGAAATAATAGACCACCTGCGCCATCAGCCGCGCCCAGTTGATCGAATTGACCGCCGACAGCTGGAAGCGACCGGCGAACTCGGGCGAATTGAACATCGCCTTCACCAGCGCCTGCGCGTCGTCGAAACTGCCTTCGATTGCGATGTTATGGACGTTGGGCGCGAACACCGTCGTCATCTGGCGGCGCTGGACGTCGGAGACGCGGCCCTTGGGGTGCAGCATGAAGATGTCGATGCCGTGGCGCCCGGCGACCGCGTCGATCGCCGCGGATCCCGTATCCCCCGAAGTCGCGCCGACGATCGTCAAATGCGCATCGGTGCCGGCCAGGAACTTCTCAAACAACAGCCCGAGCAGCTGCAGCGCCACGTCCTTGAACGCGAGCGTCGGCCCGTGAAACAGCTCGAGCACCCAATGCTGGTGATCGAGCTGCTTGAGCGGCGTCACCGCGGCATGGCTGAACCGGCCATAGGCCTGGGTGCACAGCGAGCGCAGCTCATCCTCGCTAAGGCTGTCGCCGACGAACGGCGCCATTACCCGCACCGCGGTCTCGACATAGGAAAGCCCTGCGAGCGCGGCGATCTCGCCCTGCGTCAGCGTCGGCCACACCTCGGGCACATAGAGCCCGCCATCGGAGGCAAGGCCGGCGAGCGTGACGCCGCGGAAATCAAGGGTCGGGGCCTCGCCCCGCGTGCTGACATAGCGCATGGTGTGGGGCGCTTAGAATGGTGCGGCGGCTGGGGCAACCGCATGCCGCACGCGACCCGTCACGCCAATGTCTCGGCGATGACGCGCGCGATGGGAGTGGTCGGACGGCCGATCAGCTTTTCAAGCGTGCCGCTGTCGTCGAACAGCCCGCCGTCGCGCGCGCCACCGTCCGACTTGGCGATCAGACCAGCGACGAAGGCGGGCAGGCCGATCTCGACCATCGCGGCTTCGAACTCGGGCTTGGGCAGGTCCACGGCGGTCACGGGCCGGCCGCTCTGGCGAGCAGCTTCAGCGGCGAGATCGGCGAAAGTAAAGCTGGTGCTGCCGGCGAGCTCATAGACCTTGCCTGCCTGTTCTTCGTCAGCGGAGAGCACGGCGACCGCCGCCTCAGCGAAATCGCGGCGTGACGCGGCGGAGATCCGGCCATCGCCGGCGCAGGTCGGCAGCGTGCCGCGTTCGACGGCGGCCTGGACGCGGAACATGTAATTCTCGCAGTACCAGCCGTGGCGCAGCAGCACATAGGGTACGCCGGCCTCACGAAGAATCGCTTCGGTTAGCTTGTGCTCGGCGGCTATCGGCAGGCTTGTTTCGGAAGCGCGAAGCACGCTGGTGTAGGCGATCAGCTTCACGCCGGCCGCCTTGGCCGCCTCGATCACGGCGCGGTGCTGGCGCTCGCGTTCGCCCACGGCGTTGCCGGAGATCAGCAGCAACTTGTCGACGCCGGCGAGCGCGGAAGCGAGTGATTCCGGCTGGTCATAGTCGAAGCGGCGCAGCTCCGCGCCCATCGCCACTAGGGGCGCCGCCTTGTCGAGGTCACGGACCAGCGCCACGATAGGGATATCGGGATGGCGTTCGCGTAACAGCCGGACGACGATCTGGCCGAGCTGGCCGGTGGCGCCGGTGACGGCGATGGTGGCTGAGTTGGCTGTCACGAGCAATGTCCTCCCTAAGGTCGCGCCTGGTGTCGATGGCGGCGTATTGCAAATCCAATCCGTCACCCCGGCCTTGTGCCGGGGTCTGCCTGGTCACGCCGGAAGCCTTGAGACCTCTTGCTTTTCCCCTGCCTCCCGGTGGACCCCGGCACAAGGCCGGGGTGACAAAGTGAGCCAGATGGAAATCGCGAGCTGCTAGGTCTCCGCAGGTTCCTCCTCAACCGGGGTAACCTCGCCCCGCACGATCTCGCCCAGCGTCACATAATCGATCTTCCCCGTCCCCAGCACCGGCAGCGCATCGATCACGCGAATGTCGCGCGGAACCGCCAGCTCCGCCACACCATTCGCGCGAGCCCAGGATTGGAGCGCGGCGGCCTTGGCATCCTTTGCCGTGGTGAACAGCACCAGCTGCTCGCCCTTGCGCGCGTCGGGCCGGGTCACCACCGCATGCTCGGCCGCCGGCCACACTGCGGCGGCATAGCCTTCGACGGCGGGGAGCGAGACCATCTCGCCGCCGATCTTGGCGAAGCGCTTGGCGCGGCCGCGGATGGTGACGAAGCCCATGGCGTCGATGGTTACGATGTCGCCGGTATCGTGCCAGCCATCGGTCGGCGGCTGGAGCACGCCCGGCGCGTCGGCCTTCATATATCCCGACATCACGTTTGGGCCGCGGATCGCGAAGCGGCCGCCTTCGTCGATCCCGGGCACCGGCTCGATCCGCGCTTCGATCCCCGGCAGCAACCGGCCGACGCTGCCGGCGCGAAAGTGCATCGGGGTGTTGACGGCGATCACCGGCGAAGCCTCGGTCGCGCCATAGCCTTCGAGGATGCGTAGCCCGAACTTCTCGTTCCACACCCGCCGCGTCTCGTCGCGGACGCGCTCGGCGCCGGCGAAGACATAGCGCAGCGAATAAAAGTCGTAGTTCGCCGCCATGCGCGCGTAACCGGCGAGGAAAGTGTCGGTGCCGAAGAGGATCGTCGCGTTGGCGTCGTACGCCAGCGCCGGGACGATGCGGTAGTGCAGCGGGTTCGGGTAGAGCAGGGTCTTGATGCCGTTGAGGATCGGCAGCAGCGTGCCGCCCGTCAGCCCGAAGCTGTGGAACACCGGCAAGGCGTTGAGCACCACGTCCGACGAGTTGAAGTCGATCCGCGCCCCGAGCTGGTGGCAGTTGGCGAGCAGGTTGCGGTGGCTGAGCACAACGCCCTTGGGCAGCCCTTCGGAGCCGCTGGTGAATAGGATCACCGCCGGATCGGTCGGCCTGATCGCGCGGCGGCGATGCAGCCGGCCGGCGAACAGCGTCTTGACCAGCGCATCGAGCTTGGCCGCGCCGTCGATCCGTGCCGCAAGTTCCTCGAGATAGAGGATGGTGCGGCCGTCCTCGCGCAGCCCGTCGATCACCGGTGCGAGCTTGGCCTGTTCCACGAACGCGCGCGCCGTGACGATCGTGTGGACCTGGGCGGCGAGGCAGGCGGCCTTCAGATTGGCGAGCCCTGCGGTGTAGTTGAGCATCGCTGGCACGCGGCCGATCGCCTGGAGCGCGAAAAAGCCCAGGACCGCGCCGTTGACGTTCGGCAGCAGCAGCCCGACCGCTTCGCCCTGGCGCGTGCCGCGCTCGAGCAGCTCGCCGAGCGCGAGGCTGCCGGTGATCAGGCGCTTGTAGGTCAGCGGCTCGCGGCGCACGTCCTCGACCACCGGCGCCTTGACGCCATGGATGGCCTTCGCGTCGATCAGCGCCTGGAACAGCGTGCGCTCGATGTCCGACGTCGCGAAGATCATCGTGCTCATTTCGTCGTAGAGCCGGCGCCCGGCGATCGCGCGGCGCTCGCGCGCGGGCATCTCGCCCTCGATGGCGAAGCGGCGCGGCGGCAGCACGGTGAGCGTGATCTTCGGAAACGTCCGTAGGCGCACCTTGCCGCGCAGATGCGAGAAGGGCGTGAACTGCGCGCCGTCGATCCGCACCGGGATGATTGGCGCATCGGCCTTGTCGGCGACCATGCCGGGCCCGTCGAACACTTTCATCAGCGCGCCCGTGACAGTGATGCGGCCCTCGGGGAAGATCACCAAAGTGTTGCCGTCCTTGACCGCGCGCACCATCGCCTTGGTAGACATCGGATTGGTCGGGTCGACCGGAAAGGCGCGAAACAGTTTGAGCGCGGGCTGAATCCACCAGCGCTGCGTAACCGCGGTGTGCACCGCGAACACCGGCTTGCCCGGCAGGAACACCGCGAGCAGCAGGCCGTCGAGCCACGAGACATGGTTGACTACGACGACCGCGCGTTCGCCGGGCTGCGGCATGTTCTCGGCGCCGTGCAGCTCGATGCGATAGGCGAGCCGCAGCAAGGTGCGTAGCGTCGACTTGATCACCGTTTCGGGCAGTAGCCAGCACGAAACCAGCGCGACCACCAGCGTGGCAAAGCCCATGGTGGCGATGACGGCGGGTATCGAGAATTCGGCGCGCGCCATGGCTGCCACCACGACCATCACGATCACCGCGACGATGGCATTGACGATATTGTTGGCCGCGATCACGCGCGAACGCTCGGCGACCGGGCTGTTGGTCTGCAGGATCGCGTAGAGCGGCACGATGAACATGCCGCCGGCGAAGGCCAGGCCGGCAAGGTCGATCAGGACCCGCCAGCTGCCGGCGGACCGCACGAACTCGGCAATCGTCGCCTCCGACTTTGCCGCGACATAGCTGCCGGTCGAAAGCCACAGGTCGATCATGAAGCCGGCCATCAGCAGCGCGGCAACGGGAACGTAGCGCGCCGACACCTCGCCACGCAGCAGCTTGTTGACGGCGACCGATCCCAGCGCGATCGCCACCGAGAAGATCAGCAGGAACAGCGTGACGACATGCTTTCCGCCACCGAGCGTGTTCGAGACCAATGGTGCAAAGTCGTTCAGCAGCACGGCGCCGACCGCGAAGAACCAGCTGATGCCGAGGATGCACAACCAGATGCCGCGTCCATCATGCGCGGTCTTGAGCACGTGCCAGGTGCTGCGCAGCGGATTGCGATCGACCTTCACCACGCTGACCGACGGGGCAGGCGGGATCGCCAGGCTGACGAGCAGGCCGACCACCGCGAGCAACGTGGCCGCCAGCCCTGCTTGCCACGGAGCATCGACGAAATTGGGCAGCAGCTGGCCGCACAGGATCGCGAGGAAGGTCCCGGCTTCGATCAGCCCGGTACCACCGACGATCTCGTGGGGGCCGAGGTGCTGCGGCATGATCGAATATTTGACCGGCCCGAATATCGTCGAATGGCAGCCCATCAGGAACAATGCCGTCAACATCACCGGCACCGATTCGAGCCACAGGCCCGCAAGGCCGATCGCCATGAACAGGATCTCGGCGGCCTTCACCAGCCGCATCAGCTTCGCTTTGTCCCAGGCGTCGGCGATCTGGCCGGCGAGCGCCGAGAACAGGAAATAGGGGACGAAGAACAGGCCGGTCGCAATCGCCCCCAGCGTAGCCGCTGACGCCGAATCCCCCGCAGAAAGCGAGAAGTTCACCAGGAACAGCATCGAGTAGCGCAGTGCGTTGTCATTGAACGCGCCGGTGAACTGCACCACGAACAATGGGCCGAATCGGCGCTTGGCGAGCAACGAGAAGTCAGGTGCGGACATGTGGCTTACCCCCGCGTGTGATCGTCGATGTTTTCGGCCGCGTCCAGCGTGCCGGTTACGTGTGCATCAGGCAGGAAGCGGCTGTAGATCCAGCCGACCAGGATCAGGCTGAATCCGAGCGCGACGAACGAGCCGATGCGCAGCAACCCTTCGAGCCCGGCGGCGTCGAACAGGAACACCTTGCCCACTGCCGTGAGCATCAGCACCAGCGACGCGATGCGCCAGTCGCGGTCGCCGTGCGCGATGCCCCAGCGCAGGAAGCCGAGCGCGATCGCAATCGCGAGCAGCGAGCGGCCGATGTCTTCGGCCTGGAGCACGGGTCCGGCGGAGAGCATCGAACCGTGGAAGAGCTGGCGCAGTGCCGACGCAGCGAAGAACAGGATCAGCGCGATCCGCACGCCGGTCTCGATGCGGCGTGCCACGGGGCGATCGCAGAGCCGCACGATCATCGCGGCCGCCGCCCAGGCACAGGCATAGGCGGGCAGCAGCCACGGACCGACCGCCTGCGTAGCCCAAAGGGGATCGTGCACCACCAACGTGAACCAGAGGAAATGGGCGAGGCTGGCGCCGGCCAGGGCGAGGGCAGTGCGCGTCCATGCCAGCCGCATTGCCCCGAACGCGGCACCGAGCAGCAGCATTTCCCACAGGCTGCGCTCGGCCATGCCCCAGGCGGCAAAGGCTTCGGGCGTCGTGATCGCGAACAGCTGTTTCCAATATATGTGCAGCGTGATCACGCCGAGCGTGGCCGCCACGCCGATCAGTGCCGCGCGTGTACCCTTGGGTTCGGCACGGCGCCACAAGGTCAACCCCAGCGCCAGCGCCGGTGCACCGAGATGGATGAGTGCAACGGACGGCGCCGGCAGCCGCACGAGCAAAGGTGCGCCGGCCAGCGCGGCACCGCCGGCGGCCAGCCAGACGAGCAGCGGCTCGATTGCCCAGCCCGCGGCGATCGCGCCAGTGACGCCCAGCGCGGCGGCGCGGCGCGTGTCGCGCAGCGGCACGAGGGCGAGCGCCGCGAGCGTAGCGGCGGGGACGAGCGGCAGCCCCGCCACGGGCACGAGCTGCGCGACGGCGACATAGCCGAGCGCGGCGGCGGCGCCGGCGGCCAGGTAGCGGACCAGCGCCGCGCTCGATTCGCGCGCGAACCCGATGGCGGCGAGCGCGACTACCGCCCAGCGGGCCAGGTCGGCGAAATTGGGAAGCGGTTGCGCGATGCCAACGGCCTGCAGCAGCGCATGATCGACCGGCAGCGAGGGCAGCAGCATCAGCGCAAGCGCGGCGAGCGCCTGCGCGCCGGTCTCGACTCGCGTATCGCCGGCTCGACGCGCGAGCAACAGCGTCAGCAGCGCGGCGACCGCAGTGATCGGGCTCCATGCCGTCTGCGGCGTCACCAGCGCCGCCGCCATCAGTCCGAGTGCCACCGTGGTGAGCGACAGCATTGCGAAGCGCGCGTCGGCAGTGCGCGCCGGCCGATGCCAGCCGAGCGCCGCGGCGCCGCTGGCGAGCGCGGCGCCGGTCAGCGCGAGCGCCGCGAGCTGCCAGTCGCTCGCGATTCCATGAAAATGCGCGAACGGAACGCCGGCGATGCCGATCGCCGCAGCGGCGATCTGCGCGGCGTCGCCGAGCCGGCCATCGCTGCGCCACAGCCGCACCAACGCGGGCCCGGCATGGATCAGCGCGCCGCCCGCGAGCACCGCGGCAAGCAACGCGCCATCGGGCGCTTGCCACAGCAATGTCAGGATCAGGCCGACGGCGATTCCCGCAAGCGGCGCATCGGCGAGCAGTGGCTGGCGGCGCGAGAGCCAGACCAGCGCCGCCGCGATCAGGCCATAGAGTGCCCAATCGAGCCCGGCGAATCCGCCGGTCGCGACCAGCGCCGCCATCTGCACGCAGCCGACGATCGCTGCGGCGAGGCGCGCCAGGGAACTGGTCGGGCCGGTCAGCAGCAGCGGAAAGCCGATAGCGAGCAGCAGCGTGAACAGTCCGGCGGCGAGCGCTGCGTCGGAACCATGTGCGCCGCCGAGCACCAACAGCAGGTTCCACAGGAACCCGCCGAGAATCGCGAACGCTCCGAGCCACGGCCGACGCTGCGCGCGCCCGAGCGCCGCCAGTCCGCCGACGATGAACGCGAGATAGGTCGCGAGCAGCGGGACATTGGGCGATTGCGCGCCGACCAGCGCGGGCGCGGCAAGCCCGCCGACCAGCCCGAGCACTGCGCTCGGTGCGCCGAAGCGCAGCGACAGCCCCGCGGCAAGCAAGGTGACGGCGACGAGCCCGGCGAACGCGCTGCCCGACGGGATCAGATGATAGAGATGCGTGGCGACCAGGATCGCGGCATAGAGCGTCGCGACTCCCGCGCCGGCGAGCGACTGCGCCACGCGCGCGTCGCGCACCAGACGCTCGGCGCGCAGCGCGGCTTCGGCACCGGCAATCAGCGCGCCGCCGAACACCATTCCTGCAACGACGCGCACCGCCGGCGAGAGCAGCCCGGCGTCGATCGAATATTTGACGATCAGCACGCCCGCGACGATCAGCGTGATGCCCCCCGCCCAGATCGGCAGATAGCGTCCGAAAATGTCCTCGAAGCCGAGCCCGCGCTTCACCGCCGCGGGACGCTGAACTGCGGGCAGCACGGGTATCGGCGCGGGTTCGCGAACCGGCGGCGGCGCCGCGACGGCCTCCGGCGGGGGCGGCGAGGGCATCGCCGGCTGCGGTCGCTCGGCCACCGCGGGCTCCGGCATCGGCGCGAGTGGCGCAGCTGGAATGGCCGTGGCAGGCGCGGCGGAGCGCAACAGCAGGTCGATACGCAGCTCGAGCTGGCCCACGCGGTGGCGCAGCCGCAGCCACAGCGCGAGCAACGTCAGCAGCAGGATCCAGGCGATCAGGTCCATTTCCGGCCTCCACGGAGCGAAGTGTCAGCGCGATAGCGTATAAATGAACAGTGTTCAATAAAAGAATTGGACGGTGTTCAATTACCTTCCTATGGCGCGCTGATGGGTCGCCGTTCCGATCATACGCGCGCCGAGCTCGAGGCGCTGATCCTCGCCGAGGGGCATCGCCTCATGGCCGAGGTGGGCTATGCCGGCTTCTCGGCGCGCGAAGTCGCCAAGCGGATCGGCTATTCGATCGGCACGATCTACAACGTCTATGGCAGCCACCATCGGCTGGTAATGGCGATCAACAGCCGCACCTTCACCTTGTGGGCGAACATGGTGCGCGAGCGGCTCGCCGAGGGTCCCCGGGATCGCATCGCCGTGCTGGTCGAAGGCTATTTCGCTTTCTCCGCGGCGAATCCCAATCTGTGGATGGCGATCTACGACCACCGGCTGCCGAGCGGCGAAGCGCTTCCCGACAGCTATCGCGCGCAACGCGGCGAACTCACCGGCATCGTCGAGGAAGAGATCCGCCGCGTGCTTCCGCCTGACCGCGCCCGGCTGGCGCCGGGCCTCGCCCGCTCGCTCGTTGCGACGGTGCACGGCCACTGCGTGTTCGCGCTCACTGGCACGTTCGAGCTGCTCGGAGAGACCGATCCGCAGGGCGCCGCACTGGCGCGCGTGCGCGAATCGCTGGCGGCGGCAGGGGCGGGGTGAGCTGAGTTCGCGGCTAGCGCGCCTGTGGACGAGGCCGGTTCCATAAAGACAGTGATTACAAATATTTATGCGATATTCGCGAAGGCCGAGCGCGGCCTGAAAATCCAACGAAGTTGACGAAGTTGATGGCTGCCATTCGTTTCGCGCTCCTTCCCTGCCGAGACCTGTCGCGCCCGCCGTCCGGCTAGCGTTTCGATATGAGGATGGATATGTGTTCCATATTTGTTCCATGCGGTTCGCGTAGGGGGACTTCTCCTACATTTCAATCCGAGCGCGGGCGTTGGCGCTGCTAGCTCACTACGAAAGCCAATCCCGCGCAGCGGGTTCGTGCTTCTCCCACACTCGGCCGTTGCGGCGCGATCGCTAATTGGCCGTTCTCGCCAAAGGCAGTCACCGAGCTAACCTTCATCCAGCAAGGCCGCGCGCCATGCCGATCAATGCCTTGAACGCTGCCGAGGAATTTCTTCTGCTAGGATAGTAGAGGCACAAGGGTGCTAGCGGTGGGGTCCAATCTTCCAAGACCCGAACGAGACGCCCTGCCTCGATGTCCTCGCGCACATCGGATTCCATGAAGTAGCCAATACCGACGTGATCAAGGACAGTGGTGCGCGCGAGGCTGGCCTCGTCGAGCGTGATAGGACCTTGAGCATCGATCTGAACCGGCTGACCGTCCTTCTCGAATTGCCAGTGATGCAGCGCGCCATTCGGCAACCGGATCCGAAGACATGAATGGCGC
>Ga0068859_100007462_pt1 | contig 11100 bp, 5 predicted proteins | sample KBSSwiS22_FD_66585 | JGI IMG/M metagenome (GOLD analysis project Ga0068859, IMG submission 66585) | Switchgrass rhizosphere microbial communities from Kellogg Biological Station, Michigan, USA - KBS Switchgrass S2-2 | ecosystem: Host-associated > Plants > Roots > Rhizosphere > Soil ... | reverse complement strand
CGGGTCGTCGCGAAGCCCCTTCGGAAGCAGGTCGAGTGCGCCGGCGCCACGCTCGACGATCACCTCGACCAGGCCCTTGTCGAAGCTGGCGACGACGTCGACCGGGTCGGCCTGGATGTAGGTGTCGAGCAGCGAGCGCATGCCGGCCTCGAACTGCTTCATGTCGACGTTCTCCTTGGCGCCGAGCTCGACCTCGTCGCGGACAGCCACGTAGTGGGCGACCTCGGCCTTGATAGCCGCGGCCTCGGCTGCCGAGTACCCGGCCGCTGCCATCTCGTTCGCCAGGGCACCGTAGGCCCGCACCAGCGAGGCGACGGACTTGTAGAGCTCGACGCGCGTGGGCTCGTTGGCCTTGATCTGACCGACGTCGCCCGGCGTCTCCGCCACGAAGTAGTGCTGGTACTCGAGCGTTCCCTTCGGCGGGGCGACGGGCTCACACAGGGCCCGGACACGCTCGAGCGCCTCGTCGAGATCCTTGCGTGCCTGGCCGGTGCGCTCCTTGAGCAGCCCGTCGATGTCGGTCTTCTCGTAGCCGTCCAGCGCGCCCGACGTGTAGTCCCTGATGGCGTTCTTGAGGGAGTTGAACAGGTCGCGGTAGTCGACGACGTAGCCGTAGGTCTTGTCGTCGCCGTCGAGGCGGTTGACTCGGCAGATGGCCTGGAACAGGCCGTGGTCGCGCATCTTCTTGTCGATGTACAGGTAGGTGGCGCTCGGTGCGTCGAAGCCGGTCAGGAGCTTGTCGACCACGATCAGCAGCCGCATCTGGCCCGGCTCGCTGATGAACTTCTCCTTGACCTCCTTCTCGAACTGGGCCGCCTTTTCCGGCGTCGATGCCTGGTCGGCGGGCTCCTGGAAGTAGTCGGCGAGCATCTGCCGGTAGATCTGGTACTGGCGCAGCTTCTCGGTCGCGCCCGCGCCCGAGTCCTCCTTGGCGATGTCGCCCGGGTTCGGAACGTAGCTGGTCACGATGGCGACCTTGCCCGTGAAACCGGCCGCGACGAACAGCTCGTAGAACTTGCAGGCCTGGTAGATGCTCTCGCCGACCAGCATGGCGTTGCCCCGGCCGCTGACCAGCCGCGGCGCCGTATCGAAGTCCATGAGGATGTTCTGCACGATCATCTCGGCGCGGCCCTTCGCCGAGAAGACCTTCTGCATGGTGCCCCACTTCTTCTTGAGGCGCGCCTTGCTGAGGTCGGTCAGTCCCTTGGTCCTGGTGTCGAACCACTTGTCGATCTGCTCGGCGCCCTTGAGCTCCTGGTCGATGTCGCGGGCCTCGTAGCGCAGGTCGAGCACGACGCCGTCGGCTACGGCCTCGTGGAACTTGTAGGTGTGGATGAACGAGCCGAACTTCTCGATAGTGGTGGACTTGTCCGTCTTGAGCAGCGGCGTGCCGGTGAAGCCGATGAACATCGCGCCTGGCAGCAGTGCCTTCATGGCGCTGTGCATCTTGCCCGACTGGGTCCGGTGGGCCTCGTCGACGAAGACGAAGAAGTTGCCCTTGGGCGCGAAGTCAGCCGGCAGGCGTGCCCGCAGCGCGGCGATGAACTCGTCACCGGCCTGGTCGCGGTCCTTGTCGTCGTCCCCGCCGCGGAACTTGTGGACGAGCGAGCAGATCAGCCACGGCTCGTGCTTGTTGAGCTGCGTCACCAGGTCGGCGCCCGAGGTCGTGCGATAGATGTCCTCGTGGACGCCGCCGAAGACGTTCGCGATCTGCTCGTCGAGCTCGGTGCGGTCGGTGATGATCAGGACCCGGGCCTGTTGCTGGTGCTCTCGGATCCACTTGGCCAGCCAGACCATCGTCAGGCTCTTGCCCGACCCCTGGGTATGCCAGATGATGCCGCCCTCGCGCGCGGCGACGCGCTTCTGCGCGGCCTTGACGCCGAAGTACTGGTTGTGCCGGGCGGTCTTCTTCACACCCGCGTCGAAGACGATGAAGTCGTGGACGAGCTCGAGCAGGCGTTCCTTCGAGCACATCTGCGTCAGGGCCTGGTCGAGACGCTCGTGCTCGTCCTTGCCGACCGCGCTGTCCTCGGGTTCCTTCCACTCCAGCCAGTACTTCTCCGGCGTCTCGATCACGCCGTAGCGCAGGCCTTCGACGTCGTTGCCCGCAAAGAGTAACTGCACGGTTGAGAAGAACGGCCGGATGAACTCGGCCTTCTGGTTGCCGATGTGCTGCCGGATGCCCTCCGTCACACTCACCTTCGAGCGCTTGAGCTCGATCACCGCCAGCGCGAGGCCGTTGACGTACAGCACCACGTCCGGGCGCTTGGTGTGCTGGCCAGCGACCGTGACCTCCTCGGCCACGGCGAAGTCGTTGAGCTCCGGATGGTCCCAGTCGATCAGCCACACCGTCTCGAACTGCTCGCCCACACCGCGCTTGACCTTCACGCCGTAGCGCAGCAGCTCGTAGACCTTCCGGTTGGCCTCGTACAGGCTGCGATTGCCGCCCACGGCGGCCTCGTTGCTCAGCACATGGAGAGCCCGGCCGACGATCTCCTCGTCGTAGCCACGAGCGATCAGGTTCGCTCGCAGGCGCGACTCCTCGATGTTCGAGTTGCCCGCGCGATCCGCCCAGATACCCAGGTACGAGTAGCCCAGCCGCTCCTTGAACAGCTTGACCACACGGTCCTGCGTCTTCCGCTCGACCTGACCGACTGTGCTCATGCCGGTACTTCCTCCGAGGGCAGTCGGGTGTGGCGGGTCAGGAGTCCCTGCATCATCCCCTGCTTGATGGCACGATTCTTGGCAAGATTTCCCTCAAGTGCTGCGATTTCGTTCTCGATGTCGGTGATCACAGCTACAATTCGTCTCTGTTCCTCGCGTTCCGGAACCCATAGAGATAGTCGCCGGAGCCGCCCTGTATCCAGCACGCCGGTACCGCTTCCAGCGGAACTGACCAGTCGCAGAATCTGTTCCTCGCGAGCTTGCAGCGAATAGGTAAGGAACTCTGGTTCAAGGTCAGATGACGGGAGGAGCGCCTTCACGTCCTGGTTGAAAGCGAGGGGGCGGGTTGCAATGCCAACGCGCACTTCCCTATGCAGAGCCATGCCGCGCACGAGAATCAAAGTCGAGCCTTCTGGTGCCAACTTGCTTCCGGCGCCAACCCCCGCAGAGGTAAGGTACTGATCCGAGGTTCGTAGTCGCGTCTGCTTCATCGTGAAGGCCGATATCCAAGGAATCGACCCACCCCAGTATTCTGGATTTTCCCGGGGTGGCGTACCACCACTTGTCGCGCGTGTCAATGAGCCAACCGTCGAATCAGTACCTTCCCCTGCGAATCCAGGAAGGCGAGTCCTGCCGGTCAGGAGCTCCTGCATCATGCCCTGCTTGATGGCGCACTTCTTGGTGATCAACTGCTCGAGTGCCCCTAGGAGGTCATCGGCGTCACGAAGCAGGTGCACAATACGATCTTGCTCGTTAACGCTTGGCAGTGGTATCCGCATAAGCCGGAAATAGTCAAGTCCGATTGTCTTTATTGTACTACCGTTCGAGATGCGCTCGAACTCGGGCTTGCAATACTGGAGCCAGTAATAAAGAAACCAGTTCCGGAGAGCTGGCCCGCAGGTCCACGCCATGAAGTGTTGGGACACCGCCATGTCGGATGCGATGACACCACTCTTGCCGACACCCGCGTCGCGCAATAGTACGACTGTACCAGCGGGGTGCATAACAGCTGATGAGTGTGCCAGCCCCCTGTCTGAAATGGTTGCTGTTGTTTCGCGGATCAGGCCGCGATCAAGACGAAACGTGTCCTTGAGGGATACCCAATGGAGCCTACCGTCCCAATAATCGGGATGGCTCTTGCTTGGAGTGTGTCCGCTACCCCTCCGAGCCACATCATCGAGCATTGCCAGTGGCCAGGTCGGCGGAGTGTTTGCTGTCATTTGGTAACCGCCATCGCTGCCAAGTGCGCCGAAGCCTTGGCGCTCAACCTGGCGACCTCGGTGTCGAGTTCGTCTAGGGTCTGGGCATAGCGGACGGTGAGTTCGCTCAGGCGCTCCACGAGCTGACTCGTCAAGGCGTTGAGTTCGGAGTGGGCGCCACGTATGAAGCGGGCGCCCCACTTGTCCTCGATGACCAGGCTCTGGACTTCCTCGGTCGTGAGCTTGCCGTACCGCGCAAGGGTCAGCTGGTCGAGCTTGGCCCCGTAATCCTTGGCGACCTTCTTGGTGTTGCTCTCGGCGTCGTAAAGGTCGATGAGTTTCGCCAGCGCCGCAGCCTCGGCGCCCCTCGGGTCCTCGCGCTTGGCGATCTTCAGGCGTGCGACTGCCAGCACCTTGCTGATCTTGTCGTCGTCGATGGCATCGACAAGGAGGCCGTCCTCGCCGGAGTTCTCCTCGACGAACTCCTCCACCGCCTGCGCGGCGGCCTCGGCGGCAAGGGTGAGCTCGTCGAGCATGGCCTTCTCGTCAGCGAAGTAACGGTTGACGATCAGGGCCGGAGGGATCAGGTCCATCTTGAACCTGGTGGCGCCGCGGCCGGTGCCGATGACCAGGTCAGGTGTCTCGGTGAGCTTGCGGTCCTTGTTGTCGATCGTCCGCCGCGGCTTGGCGGCACCGTCCCAGCCCTCGTGCATGATCAGCGCCACGTCGTCGTGCATGATGTAGTTCCAGTAGCTCATCAGCTGCTCGTACACGCCGTACTCGTCGATGAGCGGCTTCAGGCGGAAGCGGTCGAGCAGGGTCTCGCAGAGCTCCGAGATCAGGTTGTTCGGTCGAGTCGTGGCATCGATGCCGATCAGCAGTTCGGTATGGGTGTTCCACCACTGCTGGACCGTGCCGGTGGTGTCGCCGGAGAAGGCCTCGTACTCTGGCGAGCCGGTGATGGTTGCCTGGATCTCGGCACGCTCGACGGCCAGCCCGGAGTAGCCCGGGCGCAGCGGCTTGAACAGCACGTCGCGCAGCGACGGGAAGGCGTCCCAGTACGGCTGGAGCGCGTCGAGGTCGCGATCGGGGATGCCGCCGTGGAGGTGGGCGCTGAGGTCCTGGATGTCCTCGGGTTCGGAGGCGTCGATGTAGCGCGGGATGTTGAGGTTGTAGTCGTTCTTCGGGTCAGCGATCTCGCTGACGGGCACCATGCGGGAGTACCGGTCGATCTCGGTCTGCTTGGTGAAGACGTCGATGATCTGGTGCATGTCACGGGGGCGCAGCCGGTTCTTCGGTCCGTCCTTGGCGAAGCCCCTGCTCGCGTCGATCATGAAAATGCCGGTGCGGGCCTGGGCGTTCTCCTTGTCGAGCACGATGATGCAGGCCGGGATACCGGTGCCGTAGAAGAGGTTCGCCGGCAGGCCGATGATGCCCTTGATGATGCCCCGGCGGATGAGGGCCTTACGGATGGTGGCCTCGGCGTTGCCGCGGAACAGCACGCCGTGCGGCAGGATGACCGCTCCCTTGCCCCTACTGTTGAGCGACTTGATCATATGGAGCAGGAAAGCGTAGTCACCGTTCTTCTCCGGAGGTCGCGCGTAGCCGTCGAAGCGGCCGTACTCGTTCTCCAGTCCACTGGTCCAGGACTTGATGCTGAACGGCGGGTTGGCGACCAGGAAGTCGAACGTCTCCAGCCGGTCGCCGTCGCGGAACTTCGGGTCGACGAGGGTGTCGCCTTGGCGGATGTCGGCCGTCTCGTTGTCGTGGAGGATCATGTTCATCGTGGCCAGCGCCCAGGTGGCGTTGTCCTTCTCCTGGCCGTAGATCGTCAGGCCATGCGGCGCGGCGTCGGCGACCTTGAGCAGCAGCGAGCCAGACCCGCAGGTCGGGTCGTAGACGGTCGCCGACCGCGGTGTGCTCGGCTTGATTCCGATGAGCTGGGCCATCACGCGGGAGACCTCGGCGGGGGTGTAGAACTGCCCCTTGCTCTTGCCCGACTCGGTAGCGAAGTGCCGCATCAGGTACTCGTAGGCGTCGCCAAGCAGGTCATCGCCCTCGGCCCGCGAGCCCGAGAAGTCAAGATCTTGGAAGATGCCGATCAGCTTCGAGAGCCGGTCGACGAGGGCCTTGCCCTCGCCGAGCTTGTTCGGGTCATCGAAGTCGGCATTGTTGATCACGCCGACCAGGTCGCTGGCGTCGGCCAGCTTGCGGATGGCCTTGTTGACCCGGTCGCCGATGTCGTTCCGGCCCTTGAAGGACACGAGGTCGTCGAAGGAGCCACCCGGGGGCACGTAGATCAGGCTGTTCGGGCGTGCCTTGGCCTTGTCCGAGACGTACTTCACGAACAGCAGGGTCAGCACGTAGTCCTTGTACTGGCTGGCATCCATGCCGCCACGGAGCTCGTCGGCCCCGGCCCATAGTGAGCTGTACAGGTCCGACTTCTTGAGCGCCACTACCGGATCACCACCCGCGCGGTGTCGGTGACGGAGCTTGATCGGGTCGGTCGACGGCTCACGCGGCTCAGGGATCTCCTCCACGCCAAGGGCGTGCTTAGTCCAATATGGGGCTCGCTCCCAACTTAGCGGGGCGTTCCGGCAGGATCCCCTTGCCGCGCCGCGATGGCTTCGCTAGACATCTACCGCACCCCGAGACCGGGCGATCCGCTGCCTACGCAGCCGCCCGTCCAGGGCCGGGGCGGCGTCCCGGGCAGAGGTCTCGTGAGCCTCGGTGCGAAGACGGGCCTGCAAGAAGGACAACGGCGTAATTCCCCTGTGACACGCTGTGCATACGTGCCGGTAGCGGAGGCACCCATCACCAACCATGACGAGAGGTTCGACGTCGGCGGCGATCGCAGACGAAGCGTCGGTGGCCGGCTCGGTCACCGCTGTCGACGCCGGCCCGGCGGGCGTCCTCGGCAGCATTACGGCGCTGGCGGGCGTCGGCGTACGCGATCAGTGCGGTGCCGAGGTCGACGGCCTCGTTGCTGGTCTTCCTGATGTAGCGGCCGATGTTGAGGTCGAAGCCGTTGGCCTTGATCTCGTCGAAGTCTGCGACGTGGATGTACGCGCTGAGGTCGGGGCCATCTGGGGCGAGGCTGGTGCGGTACGCCTCGGTGAGCGTCTTGATGTCGACGTCCGAGATGGTGTTCTGGTTCTTGCCCTTGGCGAACCGGCCGGAGCCGTCGATGAAGACGACTTTGTTCTTGCGGTCGGCGGGCTTCTGGTGGCGGAAGACCAGGATGCAGGCCGGGATGGAGGTGGAGTAGAAGAGGTTCGGCGGGAGGCCGATGACGGCTTCGAGGAGATCCCGTTCGATCAGGGACTGGCGGATCCTGGCCTCGGCGCCGCCGCGGAAGAGCACGCCGTGGGGCATGACGACGCCGACGCGGCCGGCGCCGGGCCTCATCGAGGCGACCATGTGCTGGACGAAGGCGAAGTCGCCGTTCTTCGCCGGCGGGATGCCGCCGACGGCGCGCGGGTCGGTGGCCCACTGGTCGGCGCCCCAGCTCTCCAGGGAGAAGGGGGGATTGGCGATGACCATGTCGAACTGGGTCAGCCCGCCCGAGGGCTCCTTGAAGAGCGGCGTGCGCAGCGTGTCGCCGCGCTTGATCTCAAAGTCCTCGATCTCGTGGAGGAAGAGGTTCATCTTCGCGATCGCCGAGGTGGTCAGGTTGACCTCCTGGCCGTACAGGCGCAACGTGCGGTGATCCTGACCGGCCTCGTGCACCTGGTTGATGGTGGCCACCAGCATGCCGCCGGAGCCGCAGGCCGGGTCGTAGATCGACTCACCGGGCTCGGGCCGCAGGATGGCGACCAGGAGGCTGACCACCTCGCGCGGCGTGAAGAACTCACCGGCCTTCTGGCCGGAGACGTCGGCGAACTTCTTCAGCAGATACTCATAGCCGGCGCCGAGCAGGTCGTGGCTCACCGTCGACGGGGCGAGCGGAATGCTGTCGAACGCCTTCACCAGCCCGCGAAGCGCCGAGGGCGGCAGCCGCTCCTCGTTGCCCCAGGACGCGTCGCCGAAGATGCGGGCGCTTGCCATTGTGACGGGCGTCCTCGTCCGGACGGGCCCAGGCGGTCCGCCCGTAGCCCATCGCGACGAGGCCGCGTTCCGCCAGACCGCTTCGCGCGTTGCCATCGTGCTCGCTGGTTGGGAGCGCCGTAACAGGGGCCCAACGACCGTCGATGTAGCGGTTCTCGAAAGCGGGATGCGGGCCTGGCCGCCGACGTCTTTATGACACCTTCGGAGCGTGCGTCGCCGGGCGAACCCGTCTACCCGCCGTATTGAGGCCCTCGACGCGCTGCCGATCCGGCATCTGTGAGAGCCAGCGGCCGGCCGCATTCCGAAGGAGGGCAAGAGACGACGTAGCGACGTTTCTGGTGATGTCGGTGATGTCGTTCGTGATGTCCACAGGTGTCAGCGTGTCCACAGGCTGGCGCTGGTGCCGTGCGACTGCGGGGGCGCTGATGGTCCACTCGGGCTGGTTGATTGACGCGTCTTTGGGAGGTGGCGATGGGGTGGCATGCGCGGGCTTGGGAGCTGGTCGGGTGGGAGGGGCCGGGAGCTGGAGGCGGCGTTGATGTCGGTGGGGCACGGCGTCGGGGTTGCCGCATCGGCCGGCGTTCGACAGCGGGGCGTAGCGCTGCGTGCGCTGCTGACCTGTCACACGGGCATCGGGACTTTCGTGCCGCTGTCGCCTGACCGTGCGCGGGCGTTGCTCGACGCGTATGCGGCCGCTGCCGCTGACTCCCGCGAGATGCTGGCGGCCTACCGGGTGCTGCCGGGCGTACGGTCGCGGCCGCGGCTGGCGGCGTATTTGGCCGGTACCGCGCCACCGCGGATGGCCGCGCCTGTGGGAACGCCGCCGGGAGAGCGGATAGCGGAGCGGTTCGCCGGAGGTCGCTGGAGAGAGGTCCGCAACGGTTACCAAGGTCTGTTTCGGTGCGGGTCCTACGAACTCACAGCCGCGCCGGAGCGCACGAGTGAAGAGCTACCGGTCCTGCTGCGGCCGGTCGACGGCCTGACGTTGACCGGCCGGGAACCGCAGGTCACTCTCGCGGCGTTGGCCGCGCGTCACCTGCCCTACGGCGACTACCTCGTCCCACCTCCGGATCACGCGGGCTTCCATGGTCAGCCTGGACCTGGCGATCTCGGACGCAAGCGTCGGCCTGTGAGGCTTCGCCCGCGGGGAGACGGCGAAGCAGACAGGGCGATTGATGCCGTATCTCATGTCTGGCCCGGTGGCGTCCCGCCCGCATGGGCGGCGCGGCGACAGACCGCCGTGAGCGAAGGGAGTCGCACGATGTCAGGGGAGATGTGGGCGGCGGGATCCCCGGAGCCCGGGCCGGCTGGTAGTCGCCACGCAGCCTCCGATGCCGCGTCGAAGGCGTGGCATGGTGTGGCGACGGTGCTGCTGGGCCGGTGCGGAACGCCGTCCTGGGAGACGGCGTGGCTGCTGCTGGAGCAGTCGCGGGCTGGGTTGCTGGTCGAGCCGATGGCCTCTGAGGTCCGCGCGGTACGGGTGCATGCAGCGGTGGTGTCGGCGGCGGCCGAGTTGGAGTTCGCCAGCCTGCGCCGGCCACGGCCACCCGCGCCAGGGCCGGCCGCGGGTAACGGGCCGGTCGGCTGGGCGGATCTGCGCGCCATCTTGGAGGCCGCGGTCGAGGTCTTGCATGCCTGTGTGAGGACGGCCCCGGATCCGTCGGTGACGGCGCGGGCGGTGATGTACGTCCGGGACGCGTTGGCGGCCATCGATGACAGCTGAGCCGATCACCTACGGCCGGCTCGCCGAGGCGGCTCGTCGGCAGACAGCGGCAGCGGCGACCGCGCTGCCACCGGTGGCGGCCGAGAAGGCGGTCCACGACGCGGCTGGGCTGACCGCACTGCTCGCCCTGATCGGTCGGCACGCACGGTTCGTGGGGCAGTACGCCGGACAGGGCAACGTCGCGCTGGAGTTACACCACCGGATCGAACAGGTCCTGGCCGCGGCACGGCCTCTGCTGCCGGAGATCCCCGGCGCCGAGGCGGGCAGATGGGCGGCAGCGGCCACGACCCTGGGGGCCGCACATGACCTGCTGGCCGCTCAGCTGGGCCCGAGGGGGGAGCCTCGGGGGCCGGACGCGGTCGCGTTGCGTCATCCGGCAGCGGTGACTGCGGTGACGGGCCGGCTGGTCGGGGTGGTCTGGGTGCTGCTTGATGCCGCTGAGCGCCGTGCCGCCAACCTGCGTGACCGTCTGCTGGACGCGACCGCGGCCGACGGGAAGAACAGCGACGCTGGTAGGCCGGATAGCGACGGGCCGCCCGCTGTGCTGCGGACGGCGCAGGCGCTTGACCGGTTGGTGTGGCTGCGCGGGCCGCTGTGGGCGGTCGAGTCACGATGCGGCGCGCCGGGAGGGCTTCGAGTTCTGGACGAGGTGATCCCGCTGCTCGGCGATCAGGGCCTGTCAGGATTCGAGCTGGACCTGGAGCGGCTACGGCACGGCGTCCACACGCTGGCCTATCCCGGCACACGTGCACATCACCGTCCGCTGGTGGCCGTGGCCGCGCTGGGAGTCGCGGTCAGCGGCTGGACCGTCGATCTGGTCAGCCGTTACACCGCCGCTCACGACCCATCCAGGCGGGTGCTGTTCACCCGGGTCGCCGTGGCCGGCGGGCAGGCGCTGACCGCCTGGCAGGCAGTCGACGTGCGGCTGCGTCCGCTGCGGTCCATGGGTCTCGATGGCCGGCGGGTCGCCGAGGCTGTTGACCAGGCCCGTCGGGGCGTCGAGACGCGGGCACGCGCGAGCGCGAACGCGGCCGGCTTGGGGGCCGCGTTGGTGGATGTCCGCCGGGCCGTCCTGCTGCTGCCCGAACTCGCCGCCAATGCTGGTCTCGTCTCGCGGCGGCTCGCGGCCGAAGGCCACTGGGCGAACGCGGCCGGCGCCGTTGAGTTCGTCGGCGCCAACCTGCTGGTGGAGGCGTTGGCCGAGGCCGCCGAGGCGTCCAGAGTCCTGGTCGGCGCGTGCGCGGCGCTGCCCGGCCCGCAGCCGTTGCCTGGTCGTGCCCGTCTGCTCACGGACCCGAGGCTCCCCGCGCTCACCGTCGCCGCCCGCACGCCACGGCCCACGTTGCCCGCCGATACGACACCGCCGGAACACACTGTCTGCCTGCAGGATCGGCGACTGGGCATCCTGACCTGCGACGTCGACCTGTTCGAACAGGCGCTACGCCAACCGGATCGGCAGCTGTGGGA
>Ga0068859_100007461_pt1 | contig 11100 bp, 12 predicted proteins | sample KBSSwiS22_FD_66585 | JGI IMG/M metagenome (GOLD analysis project Ga0068859, IMG submission 66585) | Switchgrass rhizosphere microbial communities from Kellogg Biological Station, Michigan, USA - KBS Switchgrass S2-2 | ecosystem: Host-associated > Plants > Roots > Rhizosphere > Soil ... | reverse complement strand
TATATCGAAGTTTGGAAAGGCGAATACGTTGCCAACAGCGGTTTAATTGTAGCGCCCGAATTCAGGAAAAGCGGTGTGGCCAAGCAGATCAAAAAAAGAATTTTTGACCTGAGCAGGGAAAGATACCCAGAAGCAAAAATATTCGGCTTAACCACTGGTCTTGCCGTAATGAAGATCAACTCCGAGTTAGGCTATGAGCCCGTTACTTATAGTGAATTAACGAATGACGAAGAGTTTTGGGCCGGTTGCAAGAGTTGCGTTAACTACGATATCTTAATGAGCAAAGACAAAAAGAATTGTATGTGTACCGCAATGCTCTACGATCCAAAAGATCATTACGAGCCTGCAGAAACCAAGCAATTCTTTGAAGAAAACAAAAGTATTTTCGAAAGGCTGATCCGCTTTAAACAATGGAAATTATTAAAACCATTTTTTGATAAGCAATCAAATGGTGGCAATAGCGGAGGCTCATCAAAATCAGTATTCAGGTCTTTCTTTAATTTTTAAAAAGATGGAAGCAATAGTACAGCAACTGGAAAATATTATTAACACTTACACAGTTAAGTTTTTAAATTTTACTGAAGCAGAACTATCTCTTAAACCCTCGGCTGATAAATGGAGTAAGAAAGAGATCATTGGTCATCTTATCGATTCTGCACAAAATAATATCCGGCGTTTTATTGTAACACAATATGAAACCACACCTAATATTGTTTACGCCCAGGATACATGGGTAAACATCCAAAACTATAATAACTATAACAGTAAGGATTTAATAACACTGTGGGCATTGCTCAATAAGCATATTGTTGTTATTTTAAAAAATATGCCGGCAGAAAAATACCAGTTGCAATGCAACACCGGTAAAGGTCAGGAAGAATTACACAGCATTGAATTTTTGGCAACAGATTACATCACACATCATCTTCATCATTTAAAACAAATAGAGCAATAAAATGAAAAAAGTTGTTTTAGGTTTCAGCGGCGGATTGGATACTACCTACTGTGCAAAATATTTTACAGACGAGAAAGGATACGAAGTGCATTCGGTTATAGTTAATACCGGCGGCTTTAACGAAGATGAATTAAAAAAGATTGAAGCACATGCTTACAAACTGGGTGTAAAAACGCATACTACCATTGATGCGGTAAAAAGTTATTACGATAACATCATTAAATATTTAATTTTTGGCAACTGCTTAAAAAATAATACTTATCCTTTAAGTGTGAGTGCTGAAAGATTGAGCCAGGCTTTAAGTATTGCAGCGCACACCAAAAAGTTAAATGCAGATGCGGTTGCGCATGGCAGCACCGGTGCAGGTAACGACCAGGTAAGATTTGATATGATCTTCAATATCATGATACCGGGCGTAGAGATTATTACTCCTATACGTGATATGAAACTGAGCCGTGAAGAAGAAATCACTTATTTGAAAAGTAAAGGTGTGGAGATGAACTTTGAAAAAAGTGCTTACTCAATAAACAAAGGTTTGTGGGGGACAAGTGTAGGTGGTAAAGAAACTTTAAATAGTAAAGGTTTGCTGCCTGAATCGGCATGGCCAACACAGGTTACAAAAGCAAATGCAGAAGAAGTAAAACTGGGTTTTGTAAAAGGAGAATTGTTTACTGTAAATGATAAAAAATTTAATCATCCTTCAGAAGCTATACAATATTTACAAACTATTGCAGGGCCTTTCGGTTTAGGCAGAGATATACATGTAGGCGATACCATCATCGGTATTAAAGGCCGTGTGGGTTTTGAAGCCGCAGCGCCAATGGTAATTTTAAAAGCTCACCATGCTTTGGAAAAACATGTGCTCACCAAATGGCAATTGAACTGGAAAGATCAGCTGGCATTATTTTACGGCAACTGGTTGCATGAAGGACAAATTATGGACCCGGTGATGAGAGATATTGAGGCCTATTTTACCAACAGCCAGCAAACTGTGACTGGTGATGTATTTGTGCAATTACAACCTTATCATTTCCAGATCATCGGTATTGAATCGGAATTTGATTTGATGAGTGCCAAATTTGGCAAGTATGGTGAAATGAATACTGGATATACAGGTGATGATGTGCGAGGGTTCAGTAAAATATTTGGTAACCAGGTTTCTATTTATCACAAAGTAAATGCGGCAGGCGATGGCAAATAAAATTCGGGTAGGCATTATCGGTGGGGCTGGGTATACGGCAGGCGAATTGATAAGGATATTATTGAACCATCCCAATGCAACAATAAGTTTTGTGCACAGTAATAGTAATGCAGGAAATTTTGTGTACCAGATTCACCAGGACCTTGTTGGAGAAACGGACCTGAAATTTGCCGGTGAATGGAATAATGATATTGATGTATTGTTTTTATGCTTAGGCCACGGAGAGTCTGCTAAATTTTTAGCCGAAAACAAAATAGCAGATGCTGTAAAAATAATCGACCTCGCCAATGATTTCAGGTTGCATAAAAAATCGTCCATTGGCAACAGGAACTTCGTGTACGGCTTACCGGAATTGCAAAGAGAAAAAATAAGAGCAGCCAATAACATTGCTAACCCTGGTTGTTTTGCAACCGCCATTCAATTAGGGCTATTACCGTTGGCAAAAACTGGTTTGTTACCTGCAGAAATTTATACCACAGGTATCACCGGTTCAACAGGAGCCGGTCAGGGCCTTGCAGCCACATCACATTTTAGCTGGCGGGCTAATAATATACAAGCTTATAAAACACTTACCCATCAGCATTTGGCCGAGATAAAGGAATCCTTGTATTCTTTGCAGGATGGTTTTGGTGGCGGTTTAAATTTTGTTCCCTGGCGTGGCGATTTTACAAGAGGGATCTTCATCAGCTCACAATTAAAATGTGAGTTAAGTTTAGAAGAGTTGAATGTGATCTACAAAGATTTTTATAAAGGCCATCCGTTTACAACTGTAACAACTGAATCAGTTTTTTTGAAACAGGTAGTTAATACTAATAAATGTGTAATTCAATTAGAGAAACTAGGGAGCAATCTTGTTGTACATTCCGTAATTGACAACTTAACAAAAGGAGCCAGTGGACAAGCCATTCAAAATATGAATTTGATTTTTGGGTTAGAAGAAACAACAGGACTTAAACTAAAAGCTTCGTGGTTTTAAGGTGTAAGGTTTAAGGGATAAGGAAAACAACATTATTGTTATAAATTTATTATTGTGAGAGATTATAAAAAATTAGAAGTTTGGAAAAAATCGCATGAAATGTACATGTATGTCAAGAAAAATATTACTGTAAAATTTCCGAAAGAAGAACGTTATGAAATGACTTCTCAATTAAATAGAGCGGCATTATCTGTGCCATTAAATATAGTGGAGGGGTGTGGAAGATATACTGATAAAGATTTTGCTCATTTTTTAGATAATTCTTTGGGTTCTGTAAATGAAGCTGATTATTGTGCGTTTGCTGCAAAAGAATTAAACTATATTTCAGAAGATGAGTATAATAAAGTAAACAATTTAGTGAATGAAGTAAGGGCAATGTTGATTGGGTTCCTGAAATTTTTGAGAACTGAAAAACCTTAAACCTTATACCTTAAACCTTCTTTAACATGCAGCTATTCGACGTTTATCCACTCAACGACATTGTCATCGACAAAGCACAAGGTTCTTATGTGTGGGATGATAAAGGACAAATTTATTTAGATATGTACGGCGGTCATGCCGTGATATCGATAGGCCATACCCATCCGCATTACGTAAAGCGATTAGAAGATCAGTTACATAAAGTGGGGTTCTATTCCAACTCCGTAAAAATTCCATTGCAGGTGCAATTAGCACAAAAGCTGGGCGAAGTCTCCGGAAAAGAAGACTACCATCTTTTCTTGTGCAACTCCGGTGCTGAAGCTAATGAGAATGCTTTAAAGTTGGCATCATTTTATAATGGCAGAAAGAAGATCGTTTCTTTTTCAAAAGCCTTTCATGGCAGAACATCTTTGGCGGTTGCGGTTACTGATAATCCAAATATCGTCGCCCCAGTTAATCAAACAGACAATGTTGTTTTTCTTCCGTTCAATGACGAAGCGGCGTTGCAAAAATACTTTGATGAGCATGGTAATGAAGTATCATCGGTTATTATTGAAGGCATACAAGGCGTTGGCGGCATCAATGTAGCCAGTGAAAGTTTTTTACAAAAGATAAGAAGCCTGTGTGACCAATACAACGCCGTGTACATTGCCGATTCTGTACAATGCGGTTATGGACGTACGGGTAAATTTTATTCGCAGGATTTTAGTGGTGTTGATGCCGATATTTATACCATGGCGAAAGGTATGGGTAATGGATTTCCGGTTGCAGGTATTTCTATTGCACCCAAATTAAAAGCCAAACATTTTATGCTGGGCACTACGTTTGGCGGTAATCATTTGGCATGTGCAGCAGCTTTATCTGTACTGGAAATAATTGAAGAAGATGCGTTGATGAAAAATGCGGCTACTGTTGGCAGTTACTTAATTGAGGAATTGAAAAAATTACCGAAAATAAAAGAAGTGAGGGGTAGAGGTTTGATGATCGGAATTGCATTACCAGAAGAATTGAAGGAAGTAAAAAAGAATCTGTTGTTCAAACATAAAATTTTTACTGGTGAATCAAAGCCAAATGTAATAAGGCTATTGCCAGCGTTAAACATTACAAAAGCGGATGCGGATATTTTTCTTAAGGCCATTACTGCAGAGTTAGGCGTGGTCTGACGCCCACGTCTGACCATGCCTAACTCTGTCCATGGTCAGACGAGGACGTCAGACCATGTGGCACTTGATCTGACGTCCCCGTCTGATCAAGTGCCTGCAGAGTGCCCCAAAAAAGAAACATGAATCTTGTAAAAAATAAATAATTAAAATTGAAAAATTTTATTTCTGTACATGATGTTAGCGATATCAATGCTTTGGCAGCAAAAGCTTTAGCATATAAGGCAAACCCCTATGCCGACAAGAATTTGGGTGCCAACAAAAAAGTGGGCTTATTATTTTTAAATCCCAGCCTGCGTACTCGTTTAAGTACACAAGTGGCTGCAAAAAATTTAGGTTTAGAAGCCATCATTTTTAATGTAGATAAAGAAGGCTGGGCTTTGGAATTTGAAGAGGGCGCCATCATGAGTGGTACCACCGTTGAACATGTAAAAGATGCAGCGCCAATCCTTGGACAATATTTTGATATGCTTTGCATTCGTGCATTTCCTTCTTTAACTAATAAGCAAGAGGATTACAGTGAATTAGTAATGAAATCTTTTATACAATTTGCAGGCGTGCCCATTGTAAGTTTAGAAAGTGCCACATTGCATCCATTGCAATCTCTAACGGATATCATTACTATCAAAGAGCAAATTACAAAATCTAAAATCGGCAATCGTAAATCTAAAATTGTTTTAACCTGGGCGCCGCATATCAAACCATTACCACAATGCGTTGCCAATTCATTTGCACAATGGATCAATGCTTGGGGCGAAGCGGACTTTGTAATTACACATCCTGAAGATTATGAACTGGATGAACAATTTACAAAAGGTGCTACCATTACACAAAACCAGGATGAAGCTTTGAAAGATGCAGATTTTGTGTACGTAAAAAACTGGAGTACCTACACTGATTACGGAAGAATTTATTGCAATGACCCCAGGTGGATGCTTACGCCTGAAAAATTAATAGCCTCTAACAATGCTAAAGTGATGCATTGTTTACCGGTAAGAAGAAATGTAGAATTAAGTGATGAGATATTAGATGGGCCCGACAGTTTAGTTACCATGCAGGCGGGCAACAGGGTGTGGGCTGCGCAAGCGGTACTTGCAGAAATATTAAAAGCAAAGTAATGGAACAGTTATTTGTTATAAAAATCGGCGGTAATGTAATTGATGATGAAAAAAATCTCTCCGCATTCCTTACAAAATTTGCCACCATTAGCGGTAAGAAGATTTTAATTCATGGTGGTGGAAAAATTGCAACAAAGATTGGAGATAAGTTAGGCATTGAATCCAAATATATCAATGGCAGAAGAATTACTGATGCTGAAACCATCGACCTGGTAACAATGGTATATGGCGGTTTGGTGAACAAAAAAATTGTTGCCCAATTACAGGCGATGAACTGCAATGCTATTGGATTAACTGGTGCCGATGCCAATATTATTCCTGCATCAAAAAGGCCTGTTAAAGAAATTGATTATGGTTTTGTGGGAGATATAACTATAAATGAATTAGGCGTTGGCAACCTGGTATTATTTGCAATGAGTGGTTTAACACAAGTAATTGCACCGCTTACACATGACGGCCATGGACAAATATTGAACACCAATGCAGATACGATTGCTTCATCAATTGCTGTAGCATTATCTGCAATATATGATGTACGCCTGATCTATTGTTTTGAAAAGAAAGGAGTATTGGAAAATGTGGAAGATGAAAATTCAGCTATACCATTGATCACAAAAGATATTTACCAAAAATTAAAAACTGAAAATAAATTATTCGACGGTATTCTGCCTAAAATTGACAATGCTTTTGCGGCTATTGACAGTGGTGTAAAAGAAGTATTGATAGGCCATGCAGATGATTTATTACAAAATGTAACTGAACAGACAACCGGTACTTTAATCAAGGCGTCTTGACGGTTGTAACCGTCTGACGCCTTGTAGGGGTCAGACGGCTCCAAGCTGTCATGACCCCTAAAAAATAATTATGCAACAAGAACAATTATACAACGAAGCAGTAAACTTATTAAAAGAACTAATTGCCACACCTTCCTTTTCTAAAGAAGAGAATGACACCGCAGAAATATTAATGGCTTTTTTTACAAAGCATGGTATTGAATATGCAAGGGTGGGAAATAATATTTATGCAAAGAATAAATATTACGATAGCAACAAGCCTTCCATTTTATTAAACTCACACCACGATACAGTGAAACCCAATAAAGGCTATACACTGGACCCTTTTTCTCCCATTGAAAAAGATGGTAAGTTATTCGGGTTGGGCAGTAACGATGCAGGCGGATGTTTAGTAAGCCTGATAGCAACATTCCTGCACTTTTATAATAATGCAAACACAAAATACAACGTGGTATTTGCAGCCAGTGCCGAAGAAGAGATCAGTGGTGTAAATGGTATTGAATTGGTATTGCCTTATTTGGGCAATATCAATTTTGGCATTGTTGGCGAGCCTACCAAATTAGAAATGGCCGTTGCTGAAAGGGGACTAATGGTAATTGATTGCACTGCACCAGGCAGGGCGGGCCATGCTGCAAGAAAAGAAGGGGAGAATGCTTTGTACAATGCCGTGGATGATATCAACTGGATAAGAAATTACCAGTTTGAAAAAGTAAGCGATCTTTTAGGAGAATCGAGGCTAACCGTTACCGTTATTGAAACAGAAAACAAGCAGCACAATGTAGTACCTGCACAATGCAAATTTGTGATTGATGTTCGGGTAAATGAACTATATACTTTTGATGAAATACTAGACGCATTAAAAGCCAATTTAAAAAGTGCATTCAAGCCACGTACTACAAGAATGAAATCAACATCCATTGCACTGGATCATGCGTTGGTGAAAGCAGGGATACATTTGGGTAAAGGATATTATGGTTCACCCACCACATCCGACAAAGCGTTAATGCCTTTCCCCACTTTAAAAATGGGGCCTGGTGATAGTGCAAGAAGCCATACCGCAGATGAGTTTATCTACCTGGACGAAATAAAAGATGGTATTGCAACTTATATTAAAATGGTGGAACAGATAGTGTAGTGATATTTGTTTTTTAATTTAAAATTTAGTAATTTTAAATTAAAATTTAATAAAATGCTGGATGCAATAGTACACCGGTATCAATTACTGGTAAACAACCTGGGGCAACTGATAGAAATGAGCGGGTACAGAAATGATTACCTGGCTCAAAAAATTGGTTTAAAAGCGGCTAATTTTTCAATAAAAAAACAGAAAGGTAACTGGAGTACTGATGAAGTATTGAAGATATTGGCCATAATAGAAAATGAGGAGATTGAAAATTTTATGGATGAGGTTAAGATGAATGACCAAAAGAAAGGCAATTACATTACATCTTCTGAATTTGAAAAAAGAATGGGATGGAAATAATGATTGAAGAGTTGTTTGTACAACAACTTCAAAAATGTCCTTCGGGTTTTCAACAGAAATTCAGGAAAATTTATCAGCAATTAAAAGTGGTTGATAAGCCGGCTGAAGTAAAAGGAATTGTTCAGACAGCTGCAAATAAAAATCATTATAAATTATACATCGACGAAAGCAGGATAGGATTAGCAGTAAGAGGACGAAAATTATATATTGTGTGCTTTCTCTACAACCAATATTTCCATTAACTAAGTAATCATTCATCAATGAAACTCTGGCAAAAAGATAAAGCATCATTACAGGAAGTGGAAAAATTCACTGTAGGTAAAGACAATGAGCTGGATATCCACCTGGCACCATTTGATGTGTTAGGATCTTTGGCACACACCAAAATGCTGCAATCGGTTGGTTTATTATCCAAAGAAGAATTGAACTTGCTGGAAGTAGAACTAAAAAATATTTATCAGCAAATACAAAAAGGCGGTTTCAAATTAAATGAAGGTGTGGAAGATATTCATTCCCAGGTGGAATTAATGCTCACCGAAAAATTAGGAGATGTAGGAAAAAAAATTCACAGTGCCCGTAGCCGTAACGACCAGGTTTTAGTGGACCTGAAATTATTCCTGAGAAGCGAAATTGAAAAACTGGTACGTAATACAAAAGACCTTTTTGATCTCCTCATTCAACAAAGCGAAAAATACAAAACCGATCTGTTACCCGGTTATACGCATTTGCAATTAGCCATGCCATCTTCATTTGGTTTATGGTTTGGCGCTTATGCAGAAAGTTTAGTGGATGATCTTACAACAGTACAAGCAGCTTATACAATCGTAAATAAAAATCCCCTGGGCTCAGCAGCAGGCTATGGCAGTTCGTTTCCTATCAACAGAACATTAACCACACAATTATTAGGCTTTGAAGAACTGAATTACAATGTTGTGTATGCGCAAATGGGTCGCGGCAAAACAGAACGCATTGTGGCGGCGGCAATGGCCAATATTGCAGCCACGCTTTCTAAATTAAGCATGGATGCCTGCTTATTCATCAACCAGAATTTTGCATTCATCAGTTTTCCTGATGAGCTTACCACAGGCAGCAGCATTATGCCGCACAAAAAAAATCCTGATGTATTCGAACTCATCCGCAGCCATTGCAACCGCATCCAGGCTTTGCCCAATGAAATTATGCTGATGACCACCAACCTGCCTTCCGGTTATCAACGGGACCTGCAATTATTAAAAGAACATATCATTCCTGCATTTGAAAACTTAAACAACTGCTTGCAAATGGCAGGGTTGATGTTAAGCAATATCGAAGTAAAGAAAGACCTGCTAAAAGATGAAAAATATAAATTCCTCTTTAGTGTGGAAGAAGTGAACAAACTGGTTTTACAAGGTGTACCCTTCAGGGATGCCTATAAAAAAATTGGTATGGATATTGAGAATGGAAGCTTTACTTATTCTACCAATGTAAATCATACACACGAAGGTTCAATCGGTAACCCCTGTAATCCACAAATTCAGCAGGCAATGCAAAATATTATTCAAAAATTCAATTTTGATAAAGTGAAAATTGCGTTGCACCAATTATTAGGTTAGATTTGCGACACAATTTTTAAAAACAAATGGCTGATCAGGCACCCAAAAAACGCATCGCTATCTTTGGTTCCACCGGTTCTATCGGCACGCAGGCATTGGAAGTTATCCGTGCCAATTCTGATGTATTTGAAGTAGAGATACTCACTGCACAAAACAATGATGAGCTGCTGATCAAACAGGCACTCGAATTTAAACCCAATGCGGTGGTGATTGGCGACGAAAGCCGTTACCAAAAAGTAAAAGACGCTTTAGCACAAACCCTGGTAAAAGTTTTTGCAGGTACAAAAGCCCTGGAAGAAGTGGCCGATTTTGACAGCTACGACCTTATGCTGGCAGGCATTGTGGGCTTTGCAGGATTAAAGCCTACAATGAAAGCAGTTGAAAAAGGTAAACCTGTTGGCCTCGCCAACAAAGAAACCTTGGTGGTGGCCGGCGACCTGGTAATGCAAAAAGCCATCGAAAAAAGAGTACCAATAATTCCAGTTGATAGCGAACACTCCGCCATATTTCAATGCCTGGTGGGTGAGGGCAGGAACAAGATCGAAAAGATCATACTAACTGCAAGCGGCGGCCCCTTCCTGGGTAAAAAGCCCAATTACCTCGTTAATGTAAAACGTGACCATGCGCTGCAACACCCAAACTGGTCCATGGGCGCAAAAATTTCCATTGATTCCGCAACGCTGATGAACAAGGGCCTGGAAATGATTGAAGCAAAATGGTTGTTCAACTTAAAGCCAGAACAGATACAAGTTGTGGTGCATCCGCAAAGTATAGTACACAGCCTGGTGCAGTTTGAAGATGGCAGCATGAAAGCGCAAATGGGTTTACCTGATATGAAATTACCCATCCAGTATGCCATGGCATTTCCGCAACGCATCAAAAATAATTTTCCAAGATTGGATTTTAGGAAGCATCCCAGCTTGAGTTTTGAAGAGCCGGATGTTAAAACTTTCAGAAATTTAGCCCTGGCAACACAAGCTTTGTTCAAAGGAGGCAATATGCCTTGTATATTAAATGCGGCAAATGAAATTGCGGTGTGGGCCTTTCTCCGTAATCGTGTTGGCTTTTTAGATATGACAGCAATGGTGGAAAAAACTATGGAAAATATAAAATTCATTCCAAAACCCACCATGCAGGAATATTTTGAAAGCGACGGCGAAGCCCGTAATTTTGCCGCTTCGTTAATAAACCTGTAGAAAGTTTTTTTTGGGCCGGGCCTCTGTACTACTATTGAGCTTCATTGGCGTCGCACTCTTCAACTTTTTCAGCTATATTGAGCCCCTTAAACACAAGCAATATTCATTATTAAAAACAATTACCCTAAGCAAGATTAAAGTTATATGACATTATTATCAATAGACTGGCCGGTGGTAGGCGTAAAAGTGGGACAGCTTTTACTGG
>Ga0068859_100007460_pt1 | contig 11102 bp, 5 predicted proteins | sample KBSSwiS22_FD_66585 | JGI IMG/M metagenome (GOLD analysis project Ga0068859, IMG submission 66585) | Switchgrass rhizosphere microbial communities from Kellogg Biological Station, Michigan, USA - KBS Switchgrass S2-2 | ecosystem: Host-associated > Plants > Roots > Rhizosphere > Soil ... | reverse complement strand
CACCATTCAGGGACCGCAAGGTCGTGACGACAATACTTACCAGTTTGTCGATAATTTTTCACACAACCGCGGTAACCATCACTTCAAATGGGGTGGCGAGTACCGCACCTATTCGCAAGACCAGGTCTTCACCTTCATCAACAACGGCTTGTACTTCTTCACCGGCGACATGGTGGATATTCTGGGCAAACCGCTCATTCCAGGCCTGACTGCCGCGCTCAGCGATTTCGCCCGAGGCGACGTTCTCGAGTACGTTCAGAACAGCGCTGGAACGCCGCGTTATGAAACACAGAATTACACCCTCTTCCTCCAGGATGACTGGAAAGTTAAGCCACGCTTAACCCTGAATCTTGGTGTGAGATATGAATTGGATACGCCGCTCGTTGATAGTGAAGATCGAGTCAACACTTTCCGTCCCGGTCAGCAATCGACCGTGTTCCCAACCGCTCCCAGGGGCATTGTGTACCCCGGCGACACTGGGATTACGCGTTCGACGTACCAGACCGATAAGAACAACTTCGGTCCACGCGTCGGCTTCGCCTGGGACGTATTGGGTTCCGGCAGGCTAAGCCTGCGCGGCGGTTATGGTCTGTATTACGACACAGTGATTTCGGAAACGACCCTACAGTTCCTGACGGCTCCTCCGTTTGCAATTCAGCCGTTCTCGGACTGCACGACCATCAGTAATCCGTTTGCGAACGCACTGTGCACGAATCCGATCCCACAACCTTTCCCATTTACGCCCATCGAAAGGGGCGGATCGTTCGACTTCACCAGCGTTGCTCCGATCGGGATGACGATCAATGATCCCGATTTCAAGACTCCCTACTCGCATCAGTACAACGTGAATATCCAGTGGGAAGTCATGAGGAACTATCTGCTGGAGGTAGGGTATGTCGGAACCATGGGCATCAACCTGCTGACGCGTCGCGAAATTAACCCGTCGTTGTTGCTTGGCGCCAATCCAAGCAGTGCGAATACCAATCAGCGCCGCGTGTTCAATCAGAACAATCCGAATACTGCCGCATTTGGCGGCCCGGTGTTCGCCGGTATAACCAACCAGGAGACCTCGGCCAACTCGAACTACAACAGTCTCCAGGCAACTTTTTCCCATCGCTTCTCGGATGGTTTTTATTTCCAGAACGCTTACACGTGGAGTCACTGTATTGACAATGCGTCCGGATTGCGGTCCAACGTTCGCTGGAACGATCCGAAAGCGGACCGTGGCAACTGCGATCAGGATGTTCGTCACCGCAATGTCCTGAGTTACATCTACGAACTGCCTCTCTACAAGGACCAGCACGGCTTCGCCGGCAAGGTCCTGGGCGGTTGGCAGCTCAGTGGTGTAACCGTATTGCAGACAGGATCACCATTCAACATTACTGAACCGACCGATCGTTCACTCTCAGGAGCCGGAGCTGATCGGCCTGACTTTACCGGTACCGCAGTGGTGTTTTTGGATCCACGTAACACCGATACGGCTAACGGCGGTCCAAATCGCTCCTTCAACGGAACGGGTGGTGGTTCTGCCACAGCGGCTACCAATCCATTCTTCCGCAGGGTCGGTTCCGGAACGTCTCTCGCCCAGGGCGCGGGACGGTTCGGCAGCCTGGGTCGCAATGTGTTCCATGGACCAGGCAGAATTAACTTCGACGTCACCATGTTGAAGCGCACGAAGATAGGTGAGAGCAAGATCCTCGAATTCAGAGCTGAGTTCTTCAACATCTTCAACCATGCGCAGTTCGGTAATCCGAATGGCAACATCGGCAGTGCAAACTTCGGTCGTATTACCACGACCGACGATCCGAGGCTTATTCAGTTTGGTTTGAAATTCACGTTCTAAGACTGAAAAGCTCGTAATTGAAAGGGGCGGCTCTAGAGTCGCCCCTTTCGCTATTTTTAGGTTGGTCACGTCGACAGTCTTTCGGATTCGCTGTAGACTTTTACTGCATTTACCCGTCTGAGAGGATCCATCATGAAAGTTCGAGCCTGGCTCCGGCGCCTGAAGCGTCTGCTTGTTTTCTCTGCACTGCTGATCGTAATCACCGGCTTCGACGCTTTCGCACAAACAGATCCAAACGCAAGCCGAAACACTATTCAGGGCGACATAATTACACCCAACGGCCAACGACTGGATCACCCGGTCATAGTGTGGCTCTCCAGCAGCAGAGGTGAAACATCTACGACGTCTAATGGGAACGGCTCGTTTTTCTTTCGCCAACTCGGTGGTGGTCGCTTCACTGTGCGGGTTGATGCTGGTGATGCGTATGAGCCGGGTACTGAGGAAGTGAACATCGCAGACAGCGGCTCGAGCGGTAACATGAGCCGCGTAGGGCAGATCTACAGCGTTCAAATTCACTTGCGCCTTAAATCCAACGAGCCGATTACGAAGGGCGTGATTTCGGCTAACGATCCGCCGAAGGCCGCGGTTGATCTGTTCAACAAAGCGTTGGAGTCGGTTAAGGATGGTAATCGAGACAAAGCGATCGAGCAGCTTAAGGCCGCCCTGGCGATTCATCCGACTTTCGCTGCGGCGTTGAATGGCCTGGGCGTTCAATATCTAAAGCTTGGTAAATATGAGGCTGCTTCTGAGGCGTTCACAAAGGCGCTCAAGCTCGCGCCGGACAATTTTAATCTTCATCTCAACAACGGGATTTCTCTGTTCAGCTTAAACAGGCATGCCGAAGCCGAAACGCAATTTGCAGCAGCGCTCGCGAAGAACGAAGCGTCGGGAACGGCCCACCTGTATCGCGCCCGCGCGTTGATTGCGTTGAATCGTTTGGACGATGCGGCGATCGATCTAAAACGCGCGATCGAGATTGGCGGCGACGATGTAAAGCTGGCCCATCGGTACCTTGCAGGTATTTACGTAGAAAAAGGTGAGAACGTGGAAGCGGTAAAGCAGTTGGAGCTGTATCTCCAGGTTTCGCCTGATTCGAAAGAGAGAGACCAGATCAAAAATCTAATCAAAGAGCTCAACAAGAAAACCGGCCGCGATTAGTCGCGGTTAATTGTTTGAACAGGATTAATTTCAAAAAGGCCATTCGTCTCGTACCGATGCGTGCTTTGGACTTCCCTGCTGAACAAAATTCACCCACGCCCTACGCCGAAAGAATGACAATCAAATTCCACCATGGCTTACGCCGAAGGCGTTCGCTAATTTCAGCCCTGGGACCAGCAATCAAAAGGCGTTCTAACCCTGAAAGGGTTTGTCTCAAGGGGCTTTGCACAAAAACTCGTGATAGCGCTCATCTCTGTGCAACCTCTGCGTCCTCTGTGTCTCGGTGGTGATAAATTCCGAGCAAAAATAAACCACCGAGACACAGAGAACGCAGAGGTTGCACAGAGAAACTACAGAACAGGACTTTTTGTGCAAAGCCGTCTCAAGGCGAACCCTTTCAGGGTGAGAACAATTTAATGTTATTGGTCCCAAGGTTGTCGCTGTCGCTCCAACCTGGCTGAGATTAGCGAACGCCTTCGGCGTTAAACGACTCGCACATGCGATCATTGGCGATTCTTGCCGTCACGAAAATTCAACGAACTTACGTCAGAATAATAATAGTCAGCGTCCTTCAGATCTGATAATCTTCGCCTTCCTTTTGACTCACTACCTCCCTGTAGGCTCTGTGAAATTTCTGAGTGCTGTGACTCTGTGGTCGCTTACGTGAGAAAATCACCACAGAGAAACTGAGCACCAGAACGTTGCAAGAGCCCCATTCGTCATGAACGCTGAAACACCGGATTTGGCTGTCCTGCTGGCGCGTGAGCACGCTATACGGCAGGAGACTGAGATCCTCAGAGACGCCAACATCGCGTTGACGCAGAACCTCAGTCTCGAGAGAGTGCTTGAAACTCTGCTCGATTATTTGGTCAGGTTAGTTCCCTACGACAGTGCGAATGTAATGTTGTGTGACACTGAGTGGCGTTTCGTCGTCAGCGCACTCAGACGTTACGAAGGTTATCAGAACGTCCAGGACACGCGTGCGATCGTTTTAGACGGACAGAAAAACCCCCTGCTGCGACGCATCTATACTACGAAACAGAGTCTGATCGTTCCTGACACGTCCGACGAACCTGGATGGGAGCTTCGTATCGGCGCCGATCACGTGCGTAACTGGATGGGCGTTCCGCTCGTAACGTCGGGTAAGGTCATCGGCTTGTATTCGGTCGACAAAGCCGAACCTGACTTTTTCAAGCCGGAGCATGCACGGTTGGCAGAAACCCTCGCCGCACACGCCGCCACCGCGATCCGGAATGCGCAGTTGTTTGAGCAGAGCCAGCGTTATGTGGGTGAGCTGGAAGAACGAATCGCGGAACGAAAACGCGCTGAGGTAGCGTTGCGTGAGAGTGAAGAGCGTTATCGCGAGTTGTTTGAGAATGCCAAAGACGCCATCTACGTTCACGATCTCGAAGGGACTTACCTCAGTATCAATCGCGCTGCCGAAACACTCTCCGGCTATTCGCGAGAAGAGATAGTCGGTCATAACTTCAAGGAGTTTGTCGCCCCCGAACACGCGAGGTATGTGCGCGATAGTTTCTGGAAAAAACTGGCGCAGCAGGGTGAGACGACTTATGAAGTCGATGTCATAGCAAAAGACGGGCGGCGCGTGCCCATTGAAGTCAGTAGCCGCGCCATCTATGAGAACGGAACGCTTGTCGGCGTGCAAGGCATGGCGCGCGATATCACCGAACGCAAGATGGCTCAGGACGCCCTGCAAATGTTTTCGCGCCAACTGATCGAGGCGCAGGAAGAAGAAAGACGGCGAATCGCACGAGAGCTGCACGACCAGATCGGCCAGATCCTCACCGTGGTCAAGATGAACCTTCACGCAGTGCAACAGGTGTGTCAGGGGTCGGACGCCGGTCCTTACGTTAAAGACAATATTGAAGCTGTTGACGAGGCGCTGCGACTAGTGCGCGATCTTTCAGTTGAATTGCGACCGCCGATCCTCGATGACCTGGGCCTGACGACTGCTCTTCACTGGTATGTCGATCGTTACACCAAACGCACCGGTTTGACTGTCGACGTGGTGATTGATTTGCAGGATGAGAATGAGCGTTTCTCACGCGAGTTTGAAACCGCGTGTTTTCGCATCGCGCAGGAAGCGTTAACCAATGTGGTGCGTCACGCAAAAGCGACCCACGTCGTGGTGCGACTCGCAAGGAGTCGCGAACTATTACTGCTCACCGTGAAGGACAACGGTGCGGGCTTTGACGTAAACCGGCTGCGTAAACGAGCGCCGCGGGTGTCGACGCTCGGACTCATCAGCATGCAGGAACGCGCACACGCCGCCGGTGGACGAGTCGATATCGAGTCGTCTCCTGCGGGGGGAACTGAGGTGCGTTTCAGCCTGCCGCTCGACGCAAACTCGGCAGGTTACACTGATGGCAAAAAAGCTGGTTCATTTCCTCTTCCACTGTTCTAAGCGACAAGTTTTGATACCCGGGATGCGGTTCAGAGTTCGTCGCAAACCAGGCTTCGTGTTGCGCAGCGTTTAGCATGGCTGGATCGTAGCCAAACGTCTTGACGATATCGATCTTTAACGCTTTCATCGCCCTGAGCCACTCGTCGTAAACGAAACTCTGTGTTCCGGGCGACACTCGGTGCATGCCGCTGTTGCGCGCGCGGCCTTCTTCACACAACTTGAGATACATGCGCGCCTCGATCAGCGCTGCAAGTAAACCACCGGTTTCCAGTTGCACGATGCGTGTCGGCACTGCCTCGGGCGCCCGAGAGACAAAGTTGTACGGGTATCCAAGGTAAGCGATCTGAATAGGACCACACGGGCCCAGCTCAGATCTTACCTCCCACGTTTTTTCATCGACGTGAAAATCCGGTTTGGTTTTTAGATAGTTAATGATTGGACCAAATTCCTGGTCGCCACCCGAACCGCTGAGTAGGCGTATGCCCGGTTTGTGATTGAGTGGCCAATTGTTCTTGAAAGGGTTACGACCGGAACAACCGATGACGCAGTCGCAGCGCATCATCAACTCTTCGAGCGAGTCTAACCGAGATATGTGCCGCTTCAGCGTTGGACAGATCCGCAAATCCCTGCGCGGATCGTAAAAGAAGACTCGCTTGCCCTCGCGCGCAGCGAGGTTCGCCATCGCGCGACCGATACTTCCCAGTCCGATTAAGCCGAGTTGTTCGCGTTGAAAAGCCCATCGCTCACGGAGTCCGGTGGTCAGCCTATCGATGAGACATTGAGAGAAGATCGGGCCACCGATTTCCAGTTTTACAGCCGTCCTGGCCCACGAGATCACTGCAAACGGCGGCGGCTTTTCTTCAAATCGAAACATTCCGAGAGACGTTTGCTCGACACCGCACATTGAATAACGTCTCAACAGCTCAGGCGGTACGGTGCTAATGCAGAAGCCACCGTCATCCAGAACGAGGATGCGTTTGATGCGACGTCTCGCGAGCGCCTCAGCGGCGACTTGCCAGAGCCTCTTACAGTCCTGTTCAAAGTACTGATCAAACTTTCCCGGCTGAGGCATGGTTGAGTCGACGACTGTGACGCCTCTGTTTCGCAGTGTCTTGATCACGACACAACTGTTTGAATAGACCTTGCCGAGAGCGAAGATGTTCTCGTAACGCACGCCCATGTCAGCTACGGTGTCAAATAAATTCACCGTCTGCTCGAGCATGTGCTGAACAGCTATAAGCGCTGTGTCTTCTTCTAGACTGAACTTCGCTGCTAAAGCACGGTCTAATAACGACTGGGTCACTTCGAGAGGGGATAATTGTGAGTATTGCATAACTCTGGGGCTACCGGTTGAAACCTCTTGAGTTCGGGAGTGCTCTCGAGAACTGAGGGAAGAGGCAGTGATTGCCGGCAGCGTTACCTAACGTGGTTGCTTAGATGTCAGTTATGCGAGTTGCGGTGTCAGGAAAATTTACTGCTTTAGACATTTCTTCTCTGTGAAACCTCTGTGTCCTCTGTGTCTCTGTGGTTTGTATTGCCGAAATCACCACGGAGACACAGAGAACACAGAGGTTTCACAGAGAACACGCCTTGACACCCTAAAGACCGGACTGCTAAAGTACGCGGTCTTTTTCTGAGCAAAATTAGAATCTGTGTACATACAAAAGGAGCTGTTTTGAGTAGCGAATCAGGTTTTCTATTCACCTCTGAGTCAGTCACTGAAGGCCATCCCGACAAAATCTCCGATCAAATCTCTGATGCGGTACTTGACGCGGCACTGACTGCCGACCCAAAGGCGCGCGTCGCTTGTGAAACACTCGTGACAACTGGCCTTGTAGTTGTCGCCGGCGAGATCACAACTGAAGCGGTGCTCGATTATTCCAAGATCGCCCGCGAGACAATCCGCCAAATCGGCTACACCAGTTCGAGCTATGGGTTCGATTGCGACACATGCGCCGTCTTATCCGCGCTCGATCGACAATCCCCTGACATCGCGATGGGCGTTGACACTGGTGGCGCCGGCGACCAGGGATTGATGTTTGGTTTCGCGTGTAATGAAACGCCGGAATTGATGCCGCTGCCGATTCAGTTGGCCCATCAGTTGGTCCGTCGTCTTTCAGAAGTGCGCAAGTCAGGTGAGCTGCCCTATCTTCGTCCGGACGGAAAATCGCAGGTAACAGTCGAATACCGTGACGGTCGGCCTTTCCGCGTCGACGCTGTTGTTATCTCTTCGCAGCACGCGGACGACGTCACGAACGAGCAGCTGCGCTCCGAGATTCAGAAACAGGTCATCGAGCACACCGTCTCGTCAGAGTTGCTCGACAAAGACACGAAGTATCACATCAATCCGACCGGCAGGTTTGTCACTGGAGGCCCGAAGGGCGACGCCGGTGTCACCGGTCGCAAGATCATTGTTGATACCTATGGTGGCTACGCGCCTCATGGCGGCGGCGCTTTCTCAGGAAAGGATCCGACGAAGGTGGATCGTTCCGCTGCTTACATGGCGCGCTACATCGCGAAGAACATCGTAGCCGCCGGACTCGCCGAGCGTTGCATGGTCCAACTCGCCTACGCGATCGGCGTAGCGGATCCCGTTTCGGTGTACGTCAATACTGAGGGTAGCGGACGAGTCAGTGATGCAGTTTTGTCGAAGCTCGTGCGAGACAATTTCCAATTGACGCCAGGCGGCATTATCGAGTCGCTCAATCTGCGCCGTCCTATTTATAAGGCTACGGCTGCATACGGTCACTTCGGTCGCAGTGAAGACGGTTTCAGCTGGGAAAAGACCGACAAGGCCGAAACCTTGCGCGCAAGCGCGGGTATATAACGGAACCGAGCGCGGGAGCGCCGGGTACATTTTCATCGTAGAGGAATCTGCAAATATGAGTTCTGCACCATCCGTCGAATTCGACGTGAAAGATATAGGGCTGTCGAGCAATGGCAGGCAGCGCATCGAATGGGCCGAGCGTGAGATGCCCGTTCTTCGTCTCATCCGCGAGCGCTTCGCGGAAGAAAAACCGTTGAGCGGCGTTAAGCTCGTCGCGTGTGCCCACATCACCACCGAGACCGCAAACCTCGCGCGTGCACTGCAAGCCGGTGGGGCCGAATCAATTCTGATCGCTTCGAACCCGCTTTCAACTCAGGACGACGTGGCGGCCGCGCTCGTCAATGATTGGGGCATTCCTGTTTACGCGATCAAAGGTGAGTCGACCGAGACTTACAATCGTCACGTCAGGACTGCGCTCGATTCACACCCGGACATCATCATCGACGACGGCTCCGACGTTGTGGCCACTCTCTTGAAAGAACGCTCCGGCCAGATCAAGGAAGTTATCGGCTCGACGGAAGAGACCACCACCGGTATTCAGCGTCTCAAAGCAATGGAAACTGCGGGCGTGTTGCCCTTCCCTTCCATCGCTGTGAACAACGCGCAGACGAAGCACTTCTTCGATAATCGTTACGGCACGGGACAGTCGACACTCGACGGCATCATTCGCGCTACCAACATCCTGCTTGCTGGTCGCACGCTCGTTGTTGTTGGTTATGGCTGGTGCGGAAAGGGAGTCGCCCTGCGCGCGCGCGGCATGGGTGCGAACGTCGTCGTTACGGAAATCGATCCGATTAAAGCAGTCGAAGCGGTGATGGATGGCTTCCGCGTCATGCCGATCAGCGAAGCGTCGTCGATTGGCGATATCTTCGTGACTGTGACAGGTAATCGTCACGTGATCGACGGCGAACATTTTTCACGAATGAAAGACGGCGCGATCGTTTGCAACAGCGGACACTTCGATCTCGAGCTCAATCTCGTTGCGTTGCGCGAGATGTCAGGTGATCCTGCGACGGTTCGAACGTTTGTCGAGGAGTACAAGGTTAAGTCGAGTGGCCGCCGGGTCATCGTGCTCGGCGAAGGTCGCTTGATCAATCTCGCGGCAGCCGAGGGACACCCGGCAAGCGTGATGGACATGAGCTTCGCAAACCAGGCGCTTTCAGTTGAGTATCTGGTGAAGAATAAAGGCACGTTGACGCCCGGCGTTCACCTGTTGCCGGCGGAAGTCGATACTGAGATCGCGAGTCTCAAACTCCGCGCACTCGGCATTTCGATCGACACGTTGACAGCCGAACAACTCGAGTACATCTCAAGCTGGGAAACAGGCACCTAGCCACGAAGTTTTTAGTTTTAGCCACGAAAAGGCACAAAAGACTCATAATGATTTTATTATGACTTTTGTGCTTTTTTGTGGGTTGTTCTCTTTGTGACCTTTTGTGGCTTAAGTTCGCACGCGGGAGAGGAAGTATGTGCCGGCTGCTGTGAAGATCACTAGTGGTGACCAGCCTGCGACGGATGGGCGTAGCAATCCGTGATTGCCTAGTTGTTGAAAGCCGCCACCCACTGCCCAGTACGAAACTCCGACAACCACCGCGGCGCACAGCGCGATCACCGCGCCCTTCCTTCCAAACGACACCGCCAGCGGCATGCCAATCAACGCCATGATGATAATGCCGAAAGGTCCGGCATATTTTTTCTGCAACGCGACCGCGAGCGTCGATACGTCCATGCCGCGTTGCTTCGCTGCGTTGAGATAACCTCTCAAATCACGTGAGCTGAGTTGTGAAGGTTTGTCGATTGTCGGTTTGAACACGGCCGGCGACTCGACTCCCGCAAAAGTAGTTTCATTCTCAGTCGTGCGTTGGACCTCGAGGTCTTTCAACGTAAGCGTCTCCGCCTCACTGAGCTTGAGATGAGTCGAATCCAACCATGCGCCGCTCTTGCCGTTGACCACGCGCGCGAGATGGACCGCTTCGGGATCGAGCTCATAAACCGTCGGCTCGATCAGACTTCCGTCTTCAGCAAACTCGTATGAATAAAAGCGACGCGTGTCTGGCGACGCGAGCCACTGGCGTCCAGTGCCTGTCATTGCGCGCGCCTGGTCACCGCGAATTCTTGCTCGCAGTGCGTCCTGCTTCAGATTACTTCCGGGCATCACATACTCCTGGACCAGCCACGATCCAAGTGCGATCGCGAGCGCAAAGAAGAAGCCCGGCAACATCAAACGGTAAACGCTCTGCCCGGACGCCCACCACGCGATCGCTTCGTGTCTTCTTGCGAGCAGCGCGTACGTGACGAGCACCGAGATCAGCATCGTCGCTGGGAAGAGCTCGACTGTGATTAGCGGCATTAAAAACAGAAGATATCTCGCCACGAGTCCTGCGCCGGCATTAGTTTTTGCGATGAAGCGCCAGAGCTCAAACAACGTGAAGATGTTGAAGATTGCCGCGAGAGTCACGAAGCACACGAGGAAACTGAGCGCCAGCGAGCGAAACAGCGTCGCATCCATCAGGTTCGGAAAACCCAAAGCTGACAGGCCACGTTGCTTTACTTTCGCGGCTTTCGTTGCAGGCTCGGATCCTTTCGGTCCTCGCGACAAGCTCGAGACGGACGATAAAAACGGCACTCGCTTGACGAACAGAAATAGAAGGCTCAACGAGAGGATGAAGATCGTCGCGAGCCACGGCCCGATATAAGGTGACATCGTACCGGCGCGCGCTAACGACTCACCGAGCAGCGACAGCAGGTAGTAAAAAATCACGACGATGATCGTTACCAGCACGCCGGCGCTCTTGCCGCCGCGTCGTATTCTCAGGCCCAGAATCGCGCCGAGCAAAGAAAAGACGAGG
>Ga0068859_100007458_pt1 | contig 11104 bp, 11 predicted proteins | sample KBSSwiS22_FD_66585 | JGI IMG/M metagenome (GOLD analysis project Ga0068859, IMG submission 66585) | Switchgrass rhizosphere microbial communities from Kellogg Biological Station, Michigan, USA - KBS Switchgrass S2-2 | ecosystem: Host-associated > Plants > Roots > Rhizosphere > Soil ... | reverse complement strand
AGGGAGGAACAGAAGCGCCCGCAGCCCCTTGACGTAGGACGGGACGGTCGCGGCGAGATAGTTGTAGGTGCCGAGCCCGAACCGGGCATCGGTGGCCCCGGCGCCTTCGATCGCGGCGGACTCCAGGAGGCGCTTGGCCTTCTTGGCCTCGAACGCCGCGGCCATGGAGCGGCGCTGGGAGGCACGAAGCTCCGCAAGGAGAAGGTGTCCGGAGCCGGCCCACAGCGCGGCGTCCCCGGCGTCGTCGGGCGCCTTCAAGCTTTCCGCGGAGAGGATGGTCGCGTTGAGCTGGCGCTCGAGGGTGCCCCGCAGCGCGTCGTTCTCGTCGTCGAAAACCAGGCGCCAGTAAGTCGTAAAGGCATCGAGGAACAGGTCTTCCGTCCGCCTGGGGGGGCCCTCGGCGTTCAGGAGGGCCCGGGCGGCCTCGAACCGCCCATCGTGGAGGAGGGCCAGGACCTGGGTGGGGTCGGGGGATCCGGCCACCGCGGGGGTCACCGCGACCGCCCCGATCAGAGCGAACGCCAGCCTCCGGACACCCAAACTCACGTCCCTTTCCTTTCCGTTATCGATCTCTATATTGTCGTTCATGGACAGTATAGGTTCGGGCGCGGGAGCGGGGTCTTCCACGGGCGGGCAAGCCACGGTGACGACGGGAATGCAGGCTAATTTCAGCAGTCAGACGCTCGCGGAGATCTTCCGCGATCTGTACGTCGGAGAGCGCTCCGGGGTCCTGGATCTCAGCCGTGGGAGCATCGAAAAGAAGATCTACTTCGACCGCGGCATGATCCTGTTCGCCGAGTCCGGCGCCGACGACGAAGACCTCGGCCGGCGGCTCGTGAACGAAGGGAAGATCTCACCCGGCGCTCTGGCCGAGGCCCGGCGCAACATCAGCGAGCCCAAAGACCTCGCGCAGGCTCTCGTCAATCGCGGCCTCATCGGCAAAGAGACCCTCTCGCACACCGTCCGGTTCATCGTCGAGCACGTGGTCCAGTCGATCTTCCAATGGGAGGGGGGCACGGCGCGCTTCCGCGACGGCTGGCTCCTCCAGGAGATCTTCGAAAGCGACATTCTCCTGACCTTCGAGGTGATCCTGAAGGGGATCGGCTCGATGGTCGGCTTCGAGCCGATCCAGGAGGCGATGAAAGGGATCGACAGCCGGCTGAAGCTGAAGCACCCCACCCCCGTCCCCTTAGAGCGGCTCGCGCTGTCGCCGGCGCACGGGTACATCCTGTCGCGCATCGACGGGCCGAGCCGCCTTCAAGACGTCCTCGCGCTCCTGCCGCCGACCGAAGAGGGGCTCGCGTGCCGCTTCCTCTACGGGCTGCTCGTGATGGGCGTGATCAGCTACGACCCGCCGGTGGGTGACGGGGCGTTCCGCGTCACCGCGATCCTGCGCGACCATGCGGACTCGGTCGCGCTCGAGGGGCTCCAGGAGCGGATGATCCTCGAGACGTACGCGTCGCTCAAGGCCAAGAACCCGCACGAGGTGCTCGGCGTCCCGCAAAGCGCCGCGCGCGAGACGATCGAGCGTGCCTACGAAGAAGCGAAGGACCGGTTCAGCCGCGACCGGATCCTCCCCCGGATCCGCGAGCGCCAGCGCGCCGAGCTCGCCGTCATCGAAAGCCGTCTCGTCGAGGCCTACCTGACCTTGGTCCAGGCCCGGGCGGGGGACCATGCGGTGCGGCCCGAGGATTCGCCGTCCCTCAAAGAGCCGCACGGGATGGACGATTTCCTGGTGCGCGTCGAGATGGACAAGACCAAGACCAAGGTCGCCATCGAGGAAAACGCGAAGCTGGCCGACACGTACTTCGCGCAGGCCAAGAAGTTCCAGCGCGAGGGGGACTACTTCAACGCCATCCAGTACGGCAAGCTCGCGATGAGCTACGCGCCGAACGACTCCCGGTATTACTTCCTGCTCGCCGAGTGCCAGGTCAAAAACCCCGACGCGCGCTGGCAGCGCCTGGCGGAGCAGAACTACCTGGAAGCGGCCCGGCTCGACCAGTGGAACGCCGAATACCGCGTGTCGCTGGGCCGGTTCTACAAGCGCCGGGGCTTGAAGCTCCGGGCCAAGAAGCAGTTCGAAGAGGCGCTGACCCTCGTCCCCACGCACGAAGCCGCCAAAAAAGAGCTCGATTCGCTCTCCTAGGCCGGCCGCGGCCCTCTCCTCCGTTTGTTGACAGGGCAGGGTCGGTTGCTATAATCCGCGTTTCTTTTGGAAGCGCCATGTTCATTGATATCAACACCATAGGCTCTGACGGCCTCACCTTCGAGCGGTCCGTGCCCCTGCACGGACTCGAAGGACCCAGCCGCGAGAAAATTCCCGACGTCGCCGCGCACCTGGCCGGCACGGTCACCCCCGCGCCGGGGGGGGCCGAGCTGACGGCGGAGCTCAAGGCCACCGTGCCGCTGACCTGCTCGCGCTGCCTCGAGACGTTCGACTGGGAAGTCGACACCGACTTCACCTGGACCGTTGTGAAGAACCCGCCCTCCGCTCCGAAAGCCGACGCCGACGACGAAGCGTCGATCCTGGTCGCCCCGGAAGGGAAGATCGGCCTCGAAGACCTCGCGACCGAGCAGGTCTATCTCAACCTCCCCTTGAAGCCGATCTGCACCCCCGGCTGCCGCGGGCTCTGCCCGACCTGCGGTACCAATCGGAACCTCAATCCCTGCGCCTGCGCGACGGAAGACGACGACGTCGATCCGCGCCTGGCGCCGTTGCTCCCGTTCAGAAAAAAGATCCAGAGCTCCTAGACCGCCGCTCACCGAGGACGACACCGATGCCGAATCCCAAGCGACGCCATTCCCGAGCCCGCCGCGACAAGCGTCGCGCGCACGACGCCTTGGCACAGCCCGGAACCTCCGTGTGCCCGAACTGCCAAGAGCGAAAGCTGCCGCACCGCGTCTGCCCCCACTGCGGTCACTACAAGGGTCGCGAGGTCGTCGAGCCACCGTCCGCCTAGCGCGCGTCCCCTGCGGGTTATGATCGACAACCGCGAAGCGCCCCGGCCTGAGGCTCGCTGCCTTTTGCGCGTCCACCCGCGGAGGAGGGCTCATGGCCACTCGTAGCGCGATCATCACGGGAACGGGGATGAGCGCGCCCGCTCGCGTGGTCACCAACACCGACCTCGAGCGGATCGTCGACACCAGCGACGAATGGATCAGGACGCGCACGGGGATCAAGGAGCGCCGGATCGCAACCCCCGACGAGGCCGTCTCCAAGTTCGCCCACCAAGCCTGCAAGAACGCCATGGAGATGGCCGGCGTCGCGCCCGCGGACGTCGACCTGATCATCTGCGCCACCGTCACGCCCGACGTGCCGATCCCGGCGACCGCGTGCCTGCTCCAGCATTCCTTGGGCTGCAAGGACGCCGCGGCGTTCGACATGCAGGCCGGGTGCTCCGGGTTCATCTACGCGCAGTCGGTCGCCAAGCAGTTCATCGTCAGCGGGCGCTGCCGGAACGTGCTGGTCGTCGGTGCCGAGCTTCTGAGCAAGTTCCTCGACTGGACCGACCGCGCGACGTGCGTGATCTTCGCCGACGGCGCGGGCGCCGTCATGATGAGCGAAGGGAACCTGCCGCGCGGCGTGCTGGCGTCGGCCATGCACTCCGACGGGAGCATGAGCGACTTCATCTGGATGGAAGGGGGCGGCTCCAAGCACCCCGCGAGCGCCGAGACCGTCGCGAAGGGCATGCACTTCATCCGCATGCGCGGGAACGAGACGTTCAAGATCGCGGTGCGCTCGATCGAAGAGGTCTCCCGCGAGGTCCTGGACAAGGCCGGGCTCACTCCGGACGACGTGACGTGGTTCATCCCGCATCAAGCCAACCAGCGGATCATCTCTGCGGTGGGGGACCGGCTCGGCATCCCCGCCGAGCGCTGCTACGTCAACATCGACCTGTACGGGAACACCTCCGCCGCGTCGATCCCGATCGCGCTCGACGAAGCGGTCCGGGCGGGGAAGGTCCACGAAGGCGACGTCATCCTGATGGCCGCGTTCGGCGCGGGTCTGACGTGGGCGGCGAGCGCGGTGCGTTGGTGAGGCCGTACGCGGCGATCTTTCCAGGTCAAGGCTCGCAGCACCCGGGGATGGGCAAAGACCTCGCCGCCGCTCATCCCGCCGCGGCCGGGGTCTTCGCGGCCGCCGACGCCGCGTTGGGCTTCAGCCTCTCGGCGCTGTGCTGGAACGGCACGGATGACGACCTGAAGGCGACGGCGATCACGCAGCCGTCGATCCTGACCGTCGCGGTCGCGGCGTATGCGGCCTTCACGGAACGAGGCGGCGCGCCCCCGGTCGCCGCGGCCGGCCATAGCTTGGGCGAGTACGCGGCGCACGTCGTCGCGGGCACGTTCCCGTTCGACGCCGCCGTCGCCACGGTGAGGCAGCGCGGGCAGTTCATGCAGGAGGCGGTTCCCGCGGGGGAGGGCGCGATGGCGGCGATCCTCGGCCTTCCGCGGCCGCAGCTTGCGCAGGCGATCGCCTCGGCGGCGCACGGCGAGATCGTGAGCCTCGCGAACATCAACGGGCCGGATCAGATCGTCATCGCGGGGCACGCCGGTGCCGTCTCGCGGGCGTGCACGGCGGCGCTCGCCGCCGGCGCCAAGCGCGCGGTCCCGCTCCCCGTGAGCGCCCCGTTCCATTGCGCGCTGATGGAGCCCGCGGCCGTCCGGCTCGCCGCCGTCCTCGCGCGCGTGACATTTTGCGATCCGTCGATTCCGGTGTACACCAACGCCGACGCGTCCGCCGTCCGGACCGCGTCCGCGTCCCGCGATGCGCTCGTTCGCCAGGTCGCCTCGCCGGTGCGTTGGGAAGAGGAGGTCGTCCGGATGGCCGACGACGGGATCGACACCTTCGTGGAATTCGGCCCGGGCCGGGTGCTCGCGGGGCTCGTGAGACGGATCCGCAAAGACGCTCGCGTGCTCTCGGTCCCCGACAACGCGGGCCTGGACGCGGCGCTCGTTGCGCTGGGGAGCTGACGGTGGATCTTCCGCTCTCCGGGAAAACCGCGCTCGTCACCGGGGCCTCGCGCGGGATCGGGCGCGCGATCGCCACGACGCTCGCCCGGCACGGGGCGAAAGTCATCGTCACCGCGACGACGCTCGACGGCGCTTCGAAAACCGCCGAGACGATCGTGAGCTCGGGCGGGACCGCTCTGGCCGTCGCCTTGAACGTCGCCGACGATCAATCGGTGGCGGCGACGATGGCGGAGGTCCTGAAAGAGCATGCTACAATCCCGCTTCTCGTGAACAATGCCGGAATCACCCGGGACAACCTCCTGATGCGCATGAAGTCGGAGGATTGGAACGAGGTGATCGACACCAATCTCTCGGGGATCTACAGAGTCTGCCGGTCGTTGGTCCCCTCCATGGTGAAGGCGCGGTACGGAAGGATCGTGAACATCACGTCGGTCGTCTCGCGAAGCGGAAACCCGGGCCAGGCGAACTACGCCGCGGCCAAGTCGGGGATCGAAGGGTTCTCGCGGTCGCTCGCCCGCGAGCTGGCATCCCGCAACATCACGGTGAATTGCGTCGCCCCGGGGTTCATCGACACGGACATGACGCAATCGCTCACCGAAGCGCAGCGCGAAGCGCTTCTCACCCAGGTGCCGCTGAAGCGCCTGGGCACGCCCGACGACGTCGCGTCCGGCGTGGCCTACCTCGTGAGCGACGCCGCGTCCTATGTGACCGGAATCACGCTGGACATCAACGGCGGGATGTACATGTAAGAAGGCGCCGCGGCCGCGACCTGAAACGTCGCCGGCCGCGATTTTTTTTGACGGAGGAATGTGACGATGGCTTCCATCGAGGACAAGGTCAAGAACATCATCGTGGAGCAGCTGGGCGTCGACGAAAAGGAAGTCAAGCCCGAGGCGCATTTCGTCGACGATCTCGGGGCGGACTCCCTCGATGTCGTCGAGCTCGTCATGGCTCTCGAGGAAGAGTTCAAGCTCGAGATCAGCGACGAGGATGCCGAGAAGCTCACGACCGTGAAGCAGGCCATCGACTACATCGGGGCCCACGCCAAGGCCTGACCGTGCGCCGCCGCGTCGTCATCACCGGAGTCGGTGTCGTCTCGCCGCTCGGCCTCGATGCGCCGTCCACTTGGTCGGCGCTCCTGGCCGGCAAGAGCGGCATCGGGCCGATCACCAAGTTCGACGTATCCGCCTTCTCGTGCCGGATCGGGGGAGAGGTCCGCGGTTTCGTCCCCGAAAACTACATCGAGAAGAAAGACGTCAAGAAGATGGACACGTTCATCCACTTCGCGATCGCCGCGACGCGCGAAGCGATGACGGACTCCGGCTTGACGATCGACGCGCAAAACGGCGAGCGGGTGGGCGTGTACATCGGCTCGGGGATCGGGGGGATGCCCCTGTTCGAGGAGACCCACAAGGCGTACCTCGCGGGGGGCCCTCGCAAGATCTCGCCGTTCTTCATCCCGGGAATGATCGTCAACCTCGCGGCCGGGCACGTCTCGATCCTGTACGGGGCCAAGGGCCCGAACCTCGCCTGCGCCACGGCCTGCGCGACCGGAAACCACGCGATCGGCGAGGCGATGCGCCTGATCCGCGAGGACTACGCCGACGCGATGATCGCCGGCGGCACCGACGCCGTGATCGTCCCGCTCGCGGTGGGCGGCTTTTGCGCGATGAAGGCGCTGTCGACCCGCAACGACGAGCCCGAGCGCGCGAGCCGGCCCTTCGACGCGGGGCGCGACGGCTTCGTGATCGGCGAGGGCGCGGGGATCCTCGTCCTCGAAGAGCGCGAGTCGGCCTTGGCGCGCGGCGCGAAGATCTACGCCGAGCTTTCCGGCTACGGCTTGAGCGGCGACGCGTACCACATCTCGGCGCCCAGCGTGAACGGCGAGGGGGCGGCCCGCGCCATGCGCGGCGCCTTGAAAGACGCGGGCATCGAGCCGAACGACGTCGACTACATCAACGCCCACGGCACTTCGACCCCGGTCGGCGACACGATCGAGACGCTCGCGGTGAAGACCGTCTTCGGCGCCCACGCGCGGGAGCTGGCGTTTGCCTCGACGAAGTCGATGACCGGCCACCTGCTCGGCGCCGCGGGGGGATTGGAAAGCGCGGTCACCGCGCTCGCCGTGCGCGACGGCATGATCCCGCCGACGATCAACTACGAAACGCCCGATCCGTCCTGCGACCTCGACTGCGTGCCCAACGTCGCGCGCCGGGTCGCCATCCGCGCCGCGCTCAACAACTCCTTCGGCTTCGGAGGCACGAACGCGTCGCTCCTCCTGACGCGGCATCAATCGTGAGCCGGCCATGAAGATACTCGTTTGCATCAAGCACGTGCCCGACACGGAAGCGAAGATCCGGATCGGTGCCGACGGCAAGCGCCCCGATCTCGCCGGCGTCAAGATGATCGTCTCGCCCTTCGACGAGTTCGCGCTCGAAGAGGCGCTCCTCATCAAGGAAAAAGGCGCGGCGACGGAGATCGTCGCTCTCGGGGCGGGGGACGAAGCGTCGCAGGCGTCGTTGCGCCAGGCGCTGGCGATGGGCGCCGACCGCGCGATCCACGTCAACGACGCCGCGCTCGTGACCGCCGACGCGCTGACGCGCGCGAAGGCGCTCGCCGCAGCGATTCGCGAAGAGTCTCCCGATCTCGTCTTCACCGGAAAGACCGGCGTCGGCGATGACGAAGGCCAGGTCGGTCCGATGCTCGGCGAGCTGCTCGGCTTCCCGCACGCGGGCGCTGTCGTCCGGCTCTCGGTCGACGCGGGCGCCTTCACCGCGCATCGCGACATCGAAGGCGCGGTCGAGATCGTCGAGGGAAGCCTGCCCGCCGTGATCGCCTTCGACAAAGGGGAGCACCCGCCGCGCTATCCGTCCTTGAAGGGAATCATGGCCGCGAAGAAGAAGCCGCTCGCGGTGAAGTCGGCGAGCGAGCTCGGCCTGGCGTCCGGGGCACCGCTCGTCGTTCGCGAGAAGCTCGAGCTGCCGCCCGCGCGTCCGGCCGGCCGGATCCTCTCCGGCGATGCCGGCCAGGCCGCGGCCGAGCTGGCGCGCCTGCTTCGCGACGAAGCGAAGGTGATCTGATGGGCGCGATCCTCGTTTTCCTGGAGCGGCGCGGCGGCGACGTGAAGGCCGCAAGCCTCCAGGCGCTCTCGACGGCCCGCCGTCTTGCCGACAGCACGGGAGACACCGTCGCGGCGCTGGCGCTGGGCGCGGGGGCGTCCTCGGCCGCCGATCTGGCCGGCGCTCACGGCGCCGACCGTTTGCTCGCCGTCGACGACGCGGCCTTCGACCTCTACGTCCCGGAAAGCTACGCGGCGGCCCTCGCCGAGGCGGCCCAGTCGACCGGCTGCGACACGATCCTCCTTTCGGGCACCAGCATGGGGCGCGACCTCGCGGCACGGGCCTGCGCGCGACTTTCGACCGGGCTCCTCACCGACGTCGTCGAGCTCGAGCGCACCGCCGGCGGCGGCCTGCGCGGCAAGCGGCCGGTGTACTCGGGCAAGGCCTACGCATGGGCGGCGATCCCCGAGGCGCGCCCGTCGATGGCGACGTTGCGCCCGAACGTCTTCCCGTCCGCCGTAAAAGACGGCCGCAAGGCCGAGGTCGTCGCCGTTGCGGCACCCAACGTCGCCGCCCGCGCCAAGGTCACCCGGCTGACGACTCCCGCCGCGGCCGAGCAAGACGTCGCCGAGGCGTCGATCATCGTCAGCGGCGGCCGGGGACTGAAAGCGCCCGAGCACTTCTCCCTGATCCGCGACCTCGCCGAGGCGCTCGGCGGCGCCGTCGGCGCGTCGCGCGCGGTCGTCGACGCGGGGTGGATCGGCCACGCCCACCAGGTCGGCCAGACCGGCAAGGTCGTCTCGCCGAGCCTCTACGTCGCCTGCGGCATCTCCGGCGCGATCCAGCACCTCGCCGGCATGTCGTCGTCCAAGGTCATCGTCGCCATCAACAAAGACGCCGAAGCCCCGATCTTCAAGGTCGCCACCTACGGCATCGTCGGCGACGTCTTCGAAGTCCTCCCGAAGCTCACCGAAGCCGTGAAGAAAGTCCGCGGGAGCTGACCGGGACATTCTGCTTTTTCCTTCAAAACCTCTGTTCGTGGCATTCAGCGGCGCGCGCGGGACCGTCCGCGCGTGAGCGTGCCGTGTGCCGTCAGACCTCGTTGAAGAAGTACGGCTTCAAGCACTGGATCCGGTTCTCGTAGTCCTTCGGATACAGAAGCCACGTGGCCGCCGACACCGACGACAGCAGGGAGTTTCCGTCCTGGGGCGTGAAGCAGTAGCCGATGATCTCGGTGCCGTTGCGCACCGTCACGGTGGGCCATGCGACGACGGTGACGTTCAGGATGCGGCCGAAGTGCCCGTAGTCGCGGCCGAACGAGAAGACCGTGTTGGCCGAGCTCTTGTACGTGATCGACATCCGGTCGTTGCGCTTCACGTGCTCCAAGAGCTTCTCGGCGGTCGTGGGGTTCTTGACCTTGATGTCGAAGAAGATCATGTGCATGTACTGCGTGTTCAAGACGACGGCCGACGAGAACAGGTTCATGTCGTGGCCCATCGTGTTGAACAGGGCCCAGGCGTCGCGGGCGTGATGGGTGCCGAAGCGCGGGTCCTTGTGCTTGCCGACCTCGGGCGAGGCGACGAAGCTGTCGTCCTGGGAGAGGTCCGACGCGCGGCGCATGCAGACGAAGCGCCCCTCCACCAGGTTGTCGGGCCCGCCGTCTTGCATCGCGAGCGTGTGGATCAGGATCGACAGGTTGTGCGTGTTGCAGGAGACCACCTGGATGAACTGGTCCTCGCCGCGGCGCAGGGCCGAGTCGTTGATGCCGCGCGCGTAGGGCTTTCCGAAGCCGAATTCGCTGCCCTGGGCGATGAACCCCAGCGTGTTGTGCGTGAACTTGCTGTAGAACTCGTTCTTGTTGGCGATCCCCACGCCCGACGGCGTGCAGTCGATGACGACCGCCGCGCGCTCCAACGCTTCCATCGACTCGAAGTGCGGCTCCATCCCGAGCTCGCGGAACCCCTTGGCCGCGCCGGAGTCGACGCACAGCTTCGCGCCGCGCTTGGTGAGGTTGATGACCTTCGAGCGATCGTGCAGGAGCGGCGTGCGCTTGTGGAACGTGACCTCGTCGATCCCCAAGGGACCCTTGAGGTCGGTCAACAATCCGATCAGCGGCTCGCCGATGGTCCCGGTGCCGATGACGTGAACGATCGCTTTGTCAGCCATATCGGACTCCAAGAGGGAGGGTGACCGGGGACTATGACATTCGCGCGTTTCCCCCGTCAAGGTCGGGCGCACCGTCGCTCCGGGCTGCCTGCTAGTATTTCCCCGGAGAAGCGCCTCTCACGCATCCGAAAGGACGCACGCGGCATGGGCGACCACGACAAGAGCATCATCCCGTCGATGACCGTCGGCGAGCTCCTCACCGACGACGCGGCGGAGTCGATCCAGCTTTCGCTGCTGTCGGGAGGCGGCGGGCTGGACAACGTCGTGGACCGGCCGCGCATCCAGAAGCCCGGGCTGGCGCTCGCGGGCTTCCTCGAGCTGATCCACCCCGGGCGCGTTCAGGTCCTGGGAAAATCGGAGACCAGCTTCCTGAACGAGCGCGCGCCGGTGGAGCGCTCGCGCATCGTCTCGCAGCTGTGCCGCCAGGGGGTGAGCTGCTTCGTCCTGACCTCGGCGCTCGACCCGCCCCAGGAGCTCCTGGACGAGACAGAGCGCCAGCACGTGCCCCTCATGCGCACGGAGCTGTCGTCTTCGGTGACGATCGAGAAGCTCACCCGCTACCTCGAGGACAAGCTCGCGCCGCGGGCGGTCAGCCACGGCGTCCTGCTCGACATCTACGGCCTGGGCGTCCTGCTCATCGGTGACAGCGGCGTGGGCAAGAGCGAGTGCGCGATCGACCTGGTCGTTCGCGGCCACCGCCTGGTCTCCGACGACGTGGTCGAGATCAAGCAGATGGGGGACCGCCTGGTGGGGACTGGGCCCGAGCTGACGCGCTACCACATGGAGCTGCGCGGCGTCGGGATCATCAACGTCAAGGACCTGTTCGGCATCGCGGCGGTCCGCGAGACCAAGAAGATCGAGCTCGTGATCGAGCTGCGCGAGTGGAGCGCCGACGAGGAGTACGA
>Ga0068859_100007457_pt1 | contig 11105 bp, 9 predicted proteins | sample KBSSwiS22_FD_66585 | JGI IMG/M metagenome (GOLD analysis project Ga0068859, IMG submission 66585) | Switchgrass rhizosphere microbial communities from Kellogg Biological Station, Michigan, USA - KBS Switchgrass S2-2 | ecosystem: Host-associated > Plants > Roots > Rhizosphere > Soil ... | reverse complement strand
CAACTCAGGCGCGTGGGGGGTGCGAGCCGAGCGGCTCATCGACACGCCGGCACCACCGACCCGGACCATCAACATGAACCAGCTGGGCCGCGTGCTGACCGAGCCACAGGATCCGCCGATTTCGGTACTTTTCGTCTACAACTGCAACCCGATGGCCACCGTTCCCGATCAGAACCGTGTGCGCGCGGGCCTCATGCGCGAGGACCTCTTCACGATCGTGCACGAGCAGGTGATGACCGACACGGCGAACTACGCCGACGTCGTGCTGCCAGCGACGACGTTCCTCGAGCACTACGACATCGCCAAGGGATACGGCGCCTATCACTTTCAACTGGTGCAGCCGGTGATCCAACCCGTCGGCGAAGCGCGGCCGAACCATGACGTCTTCAGGGAACTCGGCGCGCGCCTGGGGCAGGTCTCGGGCGACGACGACTTGGGCGAGGCCGGAGCGCTGATGGAGGCCGCGTCACGGCTGCCCAGCGCGCTGGGCGCCACGGTACTGGCCGGCGAACCGGGCGTCGCGCCGGGCCACGGACGACCGATTCAGTTTGTTGACGTGATGCCCCTCACCGCCGATGGCCGCGTCCACCTGTTCCCATCGTCGGTTTCAACGCAGGCTGGACTGTACGTCTACATCCCGGATCCGCGCACGGACAAGTTTCCGCTCAGCCTGATCTCGCCGGCCAGCGAACACACGATCTCGTCAACGCTTGGCGAACTGCGTCCGAGCATGGTCAAGCTGCGGCTGCATCCGGACGACGCCCACGCGCGATCCATCGCGGAAGGCGATCCCGTGCGCATCTTCAACGAACTTGGCGAAGTGCAGTGCGAGGTGACGGTGACGCCCGAGATCCGCCCGGGCACCGTGGCGCTGCCCAAGGGCCTGTGGGCGCGCAGCACGTTCAATGGTTCGACCGCCAACGCGCTCGTCCCCGACACGCTCACCGACATCGCCGGCGGCGCATGTTTCAACGACGCCCGCGTGCAGGTGGAGTTGTGGGGCAAACACTGACACCGAGACATCGGGCCATCGGGTTATCGGATCATCGGGCTATTGCATCGGTTCATCGGGCTATTGCATCGGATCATCGGACCATTGAATCGGATCATCGAACATCGGATTCGCACATCGGTCATCGGATCAGGACATCGGGGCACCAATGGCCCGATGCTCTTAGATGGCCGATCGCCGATGCGATGATCGATGCTCCGATGCAATGAGCCGATGCCCCGATGCAATAGCCCGATAACCCGATGAACCAATGACCCGATGTCTTGTCAGAATCCTTGTCGCAATCCAATCTGCCATTGGATGGTGCGATCGACCCGGTCGTAGGGGTGGGTCGCGGCCAATTCGAGGATGAAGAGCCCGAAGAGGTTCACGCGGAAGGCGCCGCCGATGCTGCGGACGACCGTACGATCGCCGCCGGCGAACGATGGAGCGTCGGAGCTGGTCCAGACGAGGCCGGCATCGGTGAAGAAGGCCAGGTCGACGGGAAGACGGCCGTATTCCAACTGGTGATGGAACACACCAGGTACGGGCACGTGGACCTCGAGATTCGCCACGGCCAGCCGGCTGCCCAGCAGGTTGCGGAACACTTGGCAGTCTGGTCCCGACGCTCCCTTGAAACACTCGGCGGCTGAGAACGACCCGATGCCGTAGCCGTGCACGAACTCGGGATAGCCCGCATACAGATCGATGATTTGGCTGTCTTCGCTGTCGCGCCCGTAGCGGCCGTAGTGCATCGCGCGGACGGCAATTGTCCAGGGCCGGACCGGCATGAAGTAGCGCCGGTAGTCGAGTGTGGCCGCCGTGTAGTTCAGCGTGCCCACGGTTCGCGCCAGTTCGAAACGGGAACGGGCTCCGTACACGGGGCTCGTCGCGCCGAAGAACGACGTGTCGTGCACGATCGCTGCGCCGGCCTGCCCGATCACCAGCGGGCGGCCGATGGCTTCGCGCGAGGTCGCGAGAGCGACGAGCAGGCCCGATCCCGTCGTGTACGTGCCGGTACGCGTCTCCTGCGTAAACGTCAGCCGCTGGGCGGTGCCCGACACCTCGAGGCGTGTCGAGGTGTTGAAGGGAAACGACGCGAAGGCGGTCGGCCCGATACTCGTCTGGCGTTGGATGATTTCCTGAATCTCCGTCTGCCCCGTGTCGGGGTTGTCGATTCGCGTCAGGTACCCGACGGCCCACGGAGTCGCGGACATCGCCGCGCCCCAGTTCCACCGATGGCGACGGTTGATGTAGAGCAGTTCACCGCCGAAATCCGCGAGGGCGCCGCCGAACTGTCCCTGCACCCCCAGCCCGCGGTCGCCGAGCATGTCGCTGAAGACCGCGGACATGCCACCGGCCAGGCGCGTGCCGAATGCGCTCACCGATCCGCTCACCGTCGGCTGTCCGAGAAAATCGAGGCCCAGCTTCTGCCGGTACCTCTCGGTGGAGGTCTCGGCGTTCGCGGCCGGGAGGCCGCGGGTGTAGTTCGACAACAGCGCCTGCACGTCGCCGCCTTCGACGGTCCGCCCGGGTAGGACGGCCGCGGCACTCGTCGCCGTCGGTGGCACGAGCGCAACGGTCTGCTGCGGATCGAGCGCGTAGATGGCGTAGCCGTCATCTTCGAACACGCTGAAGACGAGCCTGTTGCCGCGCGACGAGGTGCTCAGTGCCGGGCTCGATGCGGTGATGCCCGCCACGCCGGTCACGAGCGACGACAGTTGTTCGATTGGGCCGCCCCCGATGCCGATTCGATAGAGGTTGCTCACGCCGTCGGGATCGGCAATGAAGGTGATGCTCGCACCATCGGCGGACACCGACGGACTCAGGTGTTTGCCCCGCAGGAAGGCCGCGATCGGCGTGACGATGCGCGTCGCGATGTCGAGACGCGCGAGCCGGAGCGGCCCGGGCTCGAGCGTGTCGAGATTCGTGCTGAACCGCTCGGTGACGAAGATGAGACTCCGGCCATCGGGCGTGTAGGTCGGCTCGAGGTCCGCGTACGCATCCGACGTCAGCGGATCGACGGCACCAGTCGCCAGCGAAATGCGGTAGAGGTCCAGCAGACCGCCCCGGTTTCCGCTGATCACGATGGACTGTCCGTCCGGCGCATAGGACGGATTCAAGGCGTCATCGAGCGACGCGAGCCGAATTTCGCGCCTGAGGCGGCCGCTCGAGACGTCGACGAGCGCCAGCACCGGACGGCCGCCGCGGATGGCCGTGAGCGCCAGTTGGCGGCCATCGGGACTCCAGGCGCCAGCCGAGTTGAGAAACTGCAGACTATCGAAGTGCGGGTCGGTCGCAGACGTGACGAGTTTGCGGTTGATCTTGCCGGTGGCCGCATCCATCAGGAAGAGGTCAATCGAAAACCGGTCGCGCTCGGAGAAGAAGGCAATCTGTGCACCGTCGGGGCTCACGCGCGGGCCGATGTTGTAGTGCCCTCCTCCGTTTTCAGGGCCGATGACCAGACGCGGCTGGCTCGTGACGGACGATTGCGCGTCAATGACCGTGTGGGCGGAAGCTTGGATCGCCGCGTGCCAGTCCGCGGTCAGCGTGTCGGGGTCGCTGCCCAACTGTCGAGCGAGGCCGGCGAGATCGAACCGCGGGTTCGCTGCCGACCGCACCATCGACGCGACGGCGCGGTCTCCGTACTTCGCCCCGATGAACGCCCAGAACGCGTGGCCCCAGCGATAGGGGAAGAACTTGTCCGAGTCCAAATCGCGGATGTGCGGCAGCTTGTTACGTTCGGCCGCGTCGCGCATCCACATCGCCGTCTGCGCGTCGAGCGGTCCCAGCGAGAGGTACTCGGCCATGCCCTCCACGAACCAGAGCGGATAGGCGAGGATGCCCGGCGCCTGGCCGGTGCTCTCGCGCGGGTCCTCGCCCGTGAGGTCGAACTGGAACGCGTGGACGAGCTCGTGTCCCAGCACGTGGTCGGTGTCGGCCAGCGAACCGGAGAGCGGCAACACGATCCGGCGCCGCATACCTTCCGTCACGCCGCCGGTCCCCTCGCCAATCAACCCCTCGACCGCATTCGTCTGACGGAAGTGGGCACCAACAGCGTAGAGAATCACCACCTGCCGTCCGCGCAGATCGTGTCCGAAGAAGCGCGACAACCGCGAGTGCCAGCGCTCAGCCAGCCGGGAGACGAGCTTGGTGGCCTCAGCCTCCTCGGGGTAGTAGTAGAGGTCGAAGTGCTCGGTGTGGAGAATCTGAAAATCGAAGGTGCGGTACTGGACTTTGTTGCGGCCAAAGTACTGCGCCCAGGCCGGCGCGGCCCAAACGGACAGGGCCAGGACGATCACGGTCACGACGCGCCATCGGGCGGCTTTGTTCATGTCGGTCCGACTAGGATCACGCCGGCGGTCCCCGCTCCGTTTCAGGTAAGATGCCAGTCGGAACCCGCTGGTCGGGAGCGATAAGGAACTTCGATTATGGCACCTGCCGGAGACGCAGGACACCGCATGGTGTTCTGCCTGAAGTTGCAGAAGGAATTACCCGGACTCGACTCGCCGCCATGGCCCGGTGCGCTCGGCCAGCGGATCTACGAGCACATCTCGCAGGAGGCCTGGGACCTCTGGGAGGAACGGATGAAGATGATCCTCAACGAGTATCGTCTGCTGCCCTTCCAGAAAGAGGCGCAGGCCCTCGTCGCGAAGCAGATGGAAGAGTTCTTCTTCAGCGAGCAGGCCGCGCCGCCACCGGGGTTCGTTCCCAAGTAACGTCGAACTTCGAAGTCCGAACTTCGAAATTCTGTCATGGCCCAACCCACCTTCTTCGGTCACCCGCGTGGGCTGTCGACGCTGTTCTTCACAGAAATGTGGGAACGCTTCAGCTACTACGGGATGCGCGGGTTCCTGCTGCTGTACATGACGTCCTCCGTTGCAACGGGCGGAATGGGGATGGATGCGGCGACCGCCGCGCCCATCTACGGCATGTACACCTCCATCGCGTACCTCAGCAATCTGCCCGGCGGATGGATCGCCGACCGGCTGATCGGCCAACGCCGCGCCGTGCTCGTGGGCGGCATCCTCATCGCCAGCGGTCATTTCTCCCTGGCCGTGCCGAGACTCAGCACTTTTTATCTCGGCCTGGTATTGATCGTGATCGGCACGGGCCTGCTCAAACCGAACGTCAGCGTGATGGTCGGGCAGCTCTACACCCAGAAAGACGTTCGCCGGGACGCCGCCTATTCCCTGTTCTACATGGGCATCAACCTCGGCGCGTTCTTCGGGCCGATCATCACTGGCTATCTCGCGCAGGACGCCGGATTTCGCGTCCGGTTGCAAGGCTGGGGCCTCGATCCCAACTCGGCATGGCACTGGGGGTTCGGTGCCGCCGGCATCGGCATGACGCTCGGGCTCGTCCAGTACCTCGTCGGCGGCCGTAATCTCGGCGCTGCCGGGTTGGGCCCCGGCTCCGCAGGCTCGCCGGCGGCGGATACCCAGTTCCGCTCTCGTACTTGGCTCGGCCTGGGCGTGGTCGTGCTGGCCATGGTCGCGTTTGGTGCCGGTATGGCGACGGGCGTGTTGCCGATTACGACCAACCAGATCGTCGGAGGGTATACGTATGCGCTCTTCGGCCTCAGCATCGGATTCTTCGTCTGGCTCTTTGTCGGCAACACCTGGACGCCGGCCGAGCGCAACCGGCTCGTCCTCATCGTCGTGTTCTTCGTGGCCGCCGCGCTGTTCTGGTCAGTGTTCGAGCAGGCCGGGTCGACGCTGAACCTGTTCGCCGACCGGAGCACGAACAACACGGTCTTCGGCTACGCGTTCCCAAGCAGTTGGTGGCAGTCCCTGAATGCCCTCTTCATCTTCATGCTTGCGCCGGTGTTCGCATGGTTGTGGGTGAAGCTCGGTGACCAGGGACCGAAGAGCCCGGCCAAGTTCGCGATCGGGCTCATCGGCGTTGGAATCGGGTTCCTGGTGCTCGTGCCGGGGGCGCAGATGACGCTTGCCGGCGCCAAGGTCGGCGTGGGCTGGCTATTCGTGGTGTACCTGATTCACACCTTGGCCGAGTTGTGTCTGAGCCCGGTGGGTCTCAGTTCCATCACCAAACTCGCGCCAACGCGCGTCGTCAGTCAGATGATGGGTGTCTGGTTCCTGGGCGCGTCGGTCGGCAATTTCCTGGGCGGCCAGGCAGCAGCGCTCTACGAAACCATGTCGCTGCCGACGCTACTGACGGCCGTCGCCATCGTGCCCACGCTGGCAGGCGTGGCGATGTTCCTGATGCGTAAGCCGCTCACGCGCCTCGGTGGTGACGCACTCTAGAATCGATCCATGGCCCTTGATGAATACCGCCGGAAACGCGACTTCACGAAGTCGCCCGAGCCGACAGGCGCTGAGAAACCCGCCAAGAAGGCGGGCAAACCCAAGCCGCTTTTCTTCTGCGTCCAGAAGCATCTCGCCAGTCACCTGCACTACGACTTCCGGCTCGAACATCACGGCGTCCTCTTGTCGTGGGCCGTGCCGAAGGGGCCGTCGCTCGATCCGAAGATCAAGCGGCTGGCGATGCACGTCGAAGACCACCCGTACGACTACGGCACATTCGAAGGCGTGATTCCCGAAGGCTACGGCGCCGGTATCGTCATGCTCTGGGACACGGGCACGTGGACCCCTGAGGTGGACGATATCGACAAAGCGCTCGCGAAGGGTGACCTGAAGTTCTCGCTCGACGGATACAAGCTCAAGGGATCGTGGGCGCTCGTGCGGACGCGCGGCTACGGCGGGCAACGCGAGGACGGCCGCAGCTGGCTGCTGATCAAGCACAAGGACGACTGGTCCGGCGACGTGGACATCGCGGCGTTCGCGCCGAAGAGCGTCAAGAGCAACTTCGACTTTCCCGAGATCCTCGCCGAAGACAACCCCGCGATCTGGCAAACGAACCGCCCGGTGAGTGGTGGTGAGACAGGCGCATTGCTCAAAGACATCATCGAGCAAGCCGCGGCATTGAAGGCCGCCCGGGGGGCTTCCGCCCCGGCCAAGAACGCCGCGAAGCGGGCATCGACGCCAAAGAAAGCGGCCGCGCCGAAGAAGTCAAAGGGGAAATCATGAGACGCCTGGCGCTACTGCTCGTCGTGCTGCTGGCGGCCGGTTCCGGCGTCCAGGCCCAGGACACCCCACCTGCGGCGATCGCTGGCACGTGGCACATCACGATGGACATGTCGATGGGGACAGCCTCGCCCGAGATCACCCTGAAGCAGACCGGCGACAAACTGACCGGCACCTACAGCGGGCGCTATGGCACGTTCAAGCTGACCGGCAAGGTCAAAGGCCGCGCGTTCGAGTTCTCGTTTGCCATGAGCGAGCAGCACCCGGTTTCGATGTGTTTTCAGGGCGAGGTATCGGCCGACGGCGCATCCCTTGAAGGCACCGCAGTGCTCGCGGAAATGGGTGACGCGACGTGGACGGCGAAGAAGAACGAAACCCCGAAGAAGTAGCTCTCGCTACGGGGTACGGCCGGCGAGCGTTGACGGCATATCGGCCGTTCCAAGCAGCTGTTCGGCGAGCAGTGCCCACACGGCCGCGCGCAGCCGCCGCCGATCGTGACGGGCGATCGCGCGGCGCCAGAAGGCCCCTTCCACCAGCCGGCATCCGTCCGGCAGGTTCCCAAGTTCCAGCGGCGTCTTCTGCTCCTTCGCGTAGCGGTCGAGCACTTCCTTGTTAGGCGCAGCGTTGTTGAAGACGACCGCGTCGACCGGCCGTCCGACGGCCCGCTCGAGTTGGCGCACGGCGTCTGCCGCGCTGAAGCCGGCCATGCCCTGCCCTTCGGTCAGCAGGTTTGCCACGTAGATGATTGGGCCCTGCACGTCGGCCAGGGCCTCGCGGCAACCATCCACGAGAAAGATGGGCAGCAGGCTCGTGAAGAAGCTGCCCGGCCCGATGATCACCGCGTCGAGGCCGCGCACCACGTCGGCAACCGTCGGGTGGATGGCGGCGGGAGGATCCAGCCAGAGCCGGCCGATCGGCTGGCCGCCGGCCTGGCCTTGATCGACTTCGACCTCGCCGCGCGTCAGGGTGCCGTCCGCGTATTGGGCACAGATGGTGGCGCGCTGAACGGTGATCGGCCAGACATGTCCGCGGCATCCGAGGAGCGCACGCAGGCCATCGACGGCGGCGAGGAAATCGCCGCCCGTGTATTGCTCCATCATCGACAGCAGCAGATTTCCGCCGGTGTGGCCGGCCAGACGGCCGTGCTCGAGCATCGGCAGCCGCGCCAGCAGGATGGCCCGCGCCTCCCTCTCGTTGCGGGCCAAGGTCAGCGCGCACTTCAAGACGTCTCCCGGTGGAAGCACGCCCAACTCGTCGCGCAACTGGCCCGATGAGCCTCCACTGTCGAACATCGTCACCACGGCGTGAAGGTCGACCCAGGGATTCGTCTTCAAGCCGCCCAGCAGGCTCGGCAGGCCGGTGCCGCCGCCAAAGCACCCCACCTTCAGCACGCGAAACTTCACGTTGGTATTGTAGCGGGCCGATGGCGCCGGACGAAGGCGGCCGCGGCGGAAGTGAGCGGATCCACGAACTTCCGGTCACGCCAACCTCGTAGAATACGGGTATGGCCGACAAATTGACGCTCGCTCCCGCTACCAGGCACGCGTTCGACCGGCTGGTGCAGGACGTCGTGCGTGTGTTCGGGCCGCGCTTCGTCGCGCTGGTCGCCTCAGGCACGCACTCGAGCGTTGCGTTCACATCGGACATCCGGCCCGGGGACCTCGAGGCTCTGGCTGCGTTGCGGGAAACCTGGCGGCACGATGGTCTCGACACGCCGCTGCTCCTCACACCACACGAGTTCCGCCGGTCGCTCGATGCCTTTCCGTTGGAGTATCAGGCCATCGTCGATCGACACGTCGTCATTGCCGGCGAGCCTCCGTTCGTGGATCTGGTGTTCGATCCCCAGCAGCTACGGCGCGCGTGCGAGGTGCAGGCCAAAGGCCACCTGATTCATTTGCGACAGGGGTGGATCGAGGCGGGCGGCCACGACGCGGATCTGATCGCGCTGATTCGCCGATCGGCCGCCCCCCTGCGGGCACTGCTCACCAACGTCGCGCGGCTGGGACCCGCGGCCGCGCAGGACTCCGACCTGGCCGCGCTCGGCGCGCGCATCGCGGGACTCGATGGCGCGCTCATCCACGAGATTCTGGCAGTCGAGACGACGCCCGAGTCGGCGCGGCACTTGGTCCGTCGCCTGTCCGACTACGTCGCCGTCACCGAACAGCTGTGGGCGTTCGTGGACAGCTGGGCTGCCTGATGGGACATCGTTCGCCAGGCCGGGTGTCCCGCGGCAGCCGCCTTCTCTTTCTTGTCCTCGTGTTGCTCGCAGCGATGCTGCGAGTGACGGCAACCGCGCAGGAACTACCGACGCTCACGCAGCCGGTCAGTGATCTCGCGCACGTGATCGATCCCGACAGCGCCACGCAGCTCGACCAGCGAATTCGCGCCTTGCAGGCGGCGACCAAGGACGCCGTGGTCGTTGCGACCGTCGACACGTACGCCCCCTACGCGTCGATCGAAGAGTACGCCGTGCGTCTGTTCGAACGTGCGGGCATCGGCTCGAGGGAGAAGGACAACGGCATCCTCATCGTGCTGGCCGTCCGCGAGCGTCGCGTGCGCATCGAGGTCGGCTACGGACTCGAGGAGTTCATTACCGACGGGTTCGCCGGCGATACGATTCGACAAGCGATGCTGCCCGCGTTTCGCAACGGGCAGTACGGCCAGGGCCTTCTGGCCGGCACGACGCGGATCATCCAGCGGGTCGCCGAGGCTCGTGGCGTCACGCTCAGCGGCGTGCCGGCGGCCGAGGTGCCGCGGCCGGCGGTCCACCTCGCGCCGTCGCAGGTGCTGTCCATCATCATCGTGATCATCATCGTCATCAATTCGATCCGGCGTGGGGGCGGTGGCAGCGGACTCACGGGTGGCCGTGGCGGGCGTACCTGGAGTGGCTGGCACGGCGGCCTCGGAGGGTTTGGCGGCGGATTCGGCGGATTCGGCGGCGGGTTCGGTGGCGGCGGCGGAGGTGGCGGTGGCGGGTTCGGCGGCTTTGGTGGTGGCCGGAGCGGCGGCGGTGGCGCGTCGGGCGGCTGGTAGATGATTTGCCCGCCACCGATGCGACGAAGGTTCACGATGGCAAATCCACTTCGAAGTTCGAACTTCGAAGTTGGATTGAAGAACAACCTCGAAGAGGATTAGAGACATGACAACTGGGTGGCAACGTCGAATCGTCGGGATCGCACTTGTGGTTGCGCTGGTGGGCGCCGGGTCCGGATGCTCCTACAACCGGTTCACGACGCAGGAAGAGGCCATCAAGGGCGCGTGGGGTCAGGTCGAGAACGATCTGCAACGGCGGAACGACCTCATCCCCAACCTCGTCGAGACGGTGAAGGGATACGCGCAGCAGGAACGTGACGTATTCCAGGCTGTCGCGGACGCGCGCGCGAAGATGGCAGGCGCAACGACACCAACGGACAAGATTGCGGCGGCCAACGCGGAGTCGTCCGCCCTCGCGCGCCTGCTCGTCGTGGTCGAGAACTACCCGCAGCTGAAATCGAATGAGACCTTCGCGCGGCTCATGGACGAGCTGGCGGGGACGGAGAACCGGCTGGCCACAGCGCGCATGCGGTACAACGACCGCATCCAGGAGTACAACACGCTGCGACGCAAGTTCCCCTCCAACGTCACGGCCAAGATGTTCGGCTTCAAGGAGTACCCGTACTTTGATGCGCCACCGTCCGCCGAGGTCGCGCCGAAGGTGAACTTCGGCCGGTGAACGAAGGCCCTGACGCACGCGCGTTGCTCCTCGCCGATCTGGATCACGAAGCGGCGATGACGCGCGCGACCTTGAGCCGCGTGCCGGCGTCCAGCTGGGACTGGACGCCGCATGCGCGCTCGTTCTCGCTCGGCGGACTCGCCTCGCACCTGGCCGAACTGCCGCACTGGGGTGTTCAGATTCTGGCCAGCGCCGAGTACGACTTCGAGACCGCCACGCCCGGCCACAAGGTGCGGGCCACGCTCGGCGAGACACGGGAACGATTCGACCGGCACATCGATGATCTCCATCGCGTGCTGTCGGCAGAGAACGCGGAATCGCTCGTTGCGCCGTGGATCCTGCGGCGCGGCTCACG
>Ga0068859_100007456_pt1 | contig 11105 bp, 9 predicted proteins | sample KBSSwiS22_FD_66585 | JGI IMG/M metagenome (GOLD analysis project Ga0068859, IMG submission 66585) | Switchgrass rhizosphere microbial communities from Kellogg Biological Station, Michigan, USA - KBS Switchgrass S2-2 | ecosystem: Host-associated > Plants > Roots > Rhizosphere > Soil ... | reverse complement strand
TCGCCGTGCGGCAGGCCGTAATAGCCCGGATCGCCGGGCCTGGCGGCATTGCGGATGCGCAGCTCGAGCGGGTCCATCCCCAGCTTGAGCGCGATCTCGTCGAGCGCGCTCTCCACCGCGAACGAGCTCTGCGGCGTGCTCGGCGCGCGATAGGCGAAGGTGGTGGTCATGTTGACCATGACCGCCTTGCCCGAGCAGGTGAAGTTCTCGATCCGGTATGGCAGCGTCGCCGACATCAGCGAGCCGCCGCTCTCGTCGTGCGGGTAGGCGCCGCTGGTAAGGGTGAGATCCAGCTCCATGCCGACGATCGTGCCGTCCGCGCTGGCGCCCATGCGGATGCGGGTCTCGCTGCCCGGGGCAGGGCCGCTCGCGCGGAACACTTCGCTGCGCGTCATCGCCAGCCGCACCGGCCGCCCCGCCTTGCGCGACAGCACCAGCGCCACCGGCTCGAGGAACACCCGCGTCTTGCCGCCGAACCCGCCCCCGATCTCCAGCGGCACCACCCGCACGTCGGCGAGCGGGATCCCAAGTATCGGGCCAACCATTCCGCGGATCATGAAGTGACCCTGGCTAGAGGCCCAGACCTGTGCCTGCCCATCGGCATTCCACTGCGCCACGCAGGCATGCGGCTCGATATAGCCCTGGTGGACCGGGGCGGTGCGGAAGGTCCGCTCGACCACGACCTCGGCCCCGGCCAGCGCAGCCGCGGCATCGCCGCGCGAATGCCCGGTGACCGCGGCGATGTTCGATGGCCTGGCCTGTGTCCGGTCCATCCCGCGGGCAATGTAGCCCTCGTGCAGCAGCGGTGCATCGGGGGCGAGTGCCTCGGCGAAGGTCATCACCGGCATCAGCACGTCATAGTCGACGCGGATCAGCGCGAGCGCCGCCGCGGCAATCTCGGGCGTGGTCGCGGCAACCGCGGCGACCGCGTGGCCATCGAACAGCACCTTGTCCAAAGCCATGCAGTGGCGGGCGATGTTCAGCATCTCGCGGCTCTTGTCTCGCGCGATGATGCTCTCGTCGTCGGGGAAGTCGGCGCCGGTGATCACCGCCTTGACCCCGGGCAGCGCCGCCGCCGCACTGGTATCGATCGCGCGGATGCGGGCATGGGCGTGCGGGCTGCGCAGGATCGCGCCGTGAAGCATGCCGGGCGCGACGAAATCGGGGCTGTAGATCGCCTTGCCGGTGACCTTGTCCACCCCGTCAGGGCGGACCGGGCGGGTGCCGATGATGCGATATCCGCTGGCCGGCGGGGTCTCGAGCTTGCCGGTGGGCGCGTTCATGCCACGGTCCTTTCCTGGCGGAGGTCGGCAGCGGCGGCGAGCACCGCGCGGACAATCTTGTCGTAGCCGGTGCAGCGGCACAGGTTGCCCGCGAGCCAGTAGCGCACCTCGCTCTCGCTGGGATCGGGATTGCGCTCGAGCAGGGCCTTGGCGGCAACGAGGAACCCCGGCGTGCAGAACCCGCACTGCAAGGCGGCATGCTCGAGGAACTTCTGCTGGAGCGGGTGGAGCCCGTCGCCGTCGGCCATGCCCTCGATCGTGGCGATCTGGCGGTCCTGCGCCTCGGCGGCAAGCACCAGGCACGAGCAGACCATCTCGCCGTCGAGCACGACCGTGCAGGCCCCGCAGTCGCCCGAGCCGCAGCCCTCCTTGCTGCCGGTGAGGCCCAGCGGACCGCGCAGCACGTCGAGCAGGGTGGCGCCCGGCTCGCACAGGAATTCCTGCGCATCGCCGTTGACGGTTGTGGTGATGTGAAGGCGGCTCATCGGCTCAGGCTTTCGTGCGGGTGGCCGCGCGTTCGGCGGCCTTGAGGACGGCGCGGCGGGCGAGGACGCCGGCCATGGCGGTGCGGTAGGCGGCGGTGCCGCGCTTGTCGTCGATCGGCCGGGCCGCGGCCTGGCACGCTGCGCTCATCGCCGCGAGCGCAGCATCGTCGAGTGTCGTGCCGACCAGCGCCGCCCCGGCCGCCTCGACCAGCAGCGCAGTCGGCGCCACTGCCCCCAGCGCGATCCGCGCCGCGCTACAGGTGCCGTCGGCCGCCAGTTCCAGCCACGCTCCCGCGCCGACGATGGCGATGTCCATCTCGGTGCGCGGGGTCAGGCGCAGGTAGGCATCGGCCCCGGTCTGAGGCGGGAGCAGGATTTCCGCGACGATTTCGCCCGGGGCAAGCGTCGTCCGCCCGGGCCCGGCGGGCACTTCGGCCACGGCGAGCTCGCGCTCCCCGGCTGGGCCGACCACCCGGCAGCGCGCGCCCGCCGCGATCAGCGGCGGAACACTGTCGGCCCCTGGCGAGGCGTTGCACAGGTTGCCAGCCAGCGTCGCGCGATTGCGCACCTGGACCGAGCCGATGAGGTTCGCCCCCTCGACCACTCCCGGCCACGCCGCGGCCAGCGCGGCATCGGCGAGCAGCGCGGTTGCCGGCGTCGCCGCGCCGATCGCGAAGCCGCCATCTGCCGTGCGGCGGATCCCGGAAAGCCCCGGAATGCGCTTGAGATCGACAATCGACGGCGCCGCGGCGCGGCCCGAGCGCAGCTGCACGATGAGGTCGGTGCCCCCCGCCAGCGGACGGGCTCCGGCCGCACCGAGCAGGCGCACCGCATTTTCGAGGCTGGCAGGCGCGTGAAATTCGGCTGTGGTCATGCAATTTCCCCGGACAGTGCGCCCAAGTGTCGGCCATCCCGGCGCAATGTCAACGGCCCCGCGGGGCACCGCCGCCGTTCGGCTTGACCGCTCGCCGCCCGCCCGGCACACCTCGCGCCTTCGCCCATCGGCCCGCTCGAAAGGATGATACCAGATGCAGCGCACACTCGCAGGCCGCCGGGTCGGCGCAATCGGTCTCGGCTGCATGAACGTCAGCCATGCCTACGGCCCGCCGCTCGATCCGGCCGAGGGCCGGCGCGTGCTCGATCGCGCGCTCGAGCTTGGCTACGACCATTTCGACACCGCCCGCCTCTACGGCATGGGCCGCAACGAGGTGCTGGTCGGCGAAGCGCTCAAGGGCCGCCGCGACAAGGTGTTCCTCGCTTCGAAGATGGGCATCTTCGTCGAGGGCAAGGAGCGCTGGATCGACTGCCGGCCCGAGACCATCCATCGCGAGATCGACAAGAGCCTCAAGGCGCTCGGCACAGACTTCATCGACCTCTACTACATGCACCGCCCCGATTTCACCGTGCCGATCGAGGAATCGGCCGGCGCGATGGCCGAGCTCGTCGCAGCCGGCAAGATCGGCGGCTACGGCCTGTCGGAGATGAACGCCGAGACCCTGCGCCGCGCCCATGCGGTGCACCCGGTCGCGGCGATGCAGAGCGAATATTCGCCGTGGACCCGCAACGTCGAGATCGCCCTGCTCGAGACCACGCGCGAACTCGGCGTTACGCTGGTCGCGTTCTCCCCGGTCGGGCGCGGCGCGCTGTGCGGGCTGTTGCGCGATACGACCACGCTGGTCCAGGGCGACATCCGCGTCGCCATGCCCCGGTTCCGCCCGGAAAACTGGCCCCATAACCTCGCGCTGATCGACCGGTTCGGACAGCTTGCCGCGCAGGCCGGCGTCACCCCGGCGCAGCTGTGCCTCGGCTGGGTCCTCTCGCGCGGCGAGCACGTGGTCGCCATCCCCGGTACCTCGCAGCTCGATCACCTCGCCGAGAACATCGCCCGGGCCGACTGGCTGCCCGACCCCGCGCTCACTGCCGCGGTCGATGCGCTGTTCACGCCCGGCGCGGCCGCCGGCGGGCGTTACTCGCGCGGGCTGCAGGAGCAGGTCAGCACCGAGGATTTCGCCTTCGCCTGAGTGCAGGCGCCAGCAAGTCAGCCCTTGAACACCACCGTCTTGTGCCCGTCGAGGAATACCCGGTCCTCCAGGTGCAGCAGCACCGCGGTCGCCAGCACCCGCCGCTCGATGTCGCGGCCCTTGCGCACGAGGTCCTCGGGCGTGTCCGAGTGGCTGATCGCCTCGACGTCCTGATGGATGATCGGGCCCTCGTCGAGGTCGGCGGTCACGTAATGCGCGGTCGCCCCGATCATCTTGACCCCGCGCGCGTGAGCCTGGTGATAGGGCTTGGCGCCCTTGAACCCCGGCAGGAACGAGTGGTGGATGTTGATGCAGCGCCCCGAAAGGAACGCGCTCATCTCGTCCGAGAGGATCTGCATGTAGCGGGCCAGCACCACCAGCTCGGCCCCGGTCTCGGCGACGATCGCCCGGATCTGCGCTTCCTGCTGCGGCTTGGTCTCGCGGGAAATCGGCAAATGGTGGAACGGCAGATCGTCGCCGATCGCGCCATTGAGCGCCTCGCGCGGATGGTTCGAGACGATGCCGACGATGTCCATCGGCAGTTCGCCGATCCGGTAGCGGTAGACCAGATCGGTCAGGCAGTGGTCGAACTTGCTGACCAGCAGCAGCACCTTGCGCCGCCGCGCCGTGGCGCGCACCTGTAGCGCCATGCCGAGCCGCTGCGAGATGTCGGCAAACCCGGCGGCGATGCTGTCTGCGTCGTGGCCGGGGCAGTCGAACCCGATGCGCATGAAGAACCGGCCGCTGTCCGCCGCGTCGAACTGCTGCGCCTCGCGAATATTGCCGCCCAGCTGGAACAGCCGCCCGGTCACGGCGGCCACCAGGCCGGGCCGGTCGGGACAGGCCAGCGTCAGGACATAGTCATGGTGCATCGTCGGCTCGCTCGCATCCTCAGGTCACGCGCGAGCGCCATGGCCGAGCCGTGCGCGCGCCGCAACCCGGCGCGCGCACGGGCAAGGCAGGTTCAGCCGTTTGTCGCCGGCAGTTCGGCCGCGGCCGCCGGGGCCGGGGCGAGATCGGCAGCCGGCGCATCGACCGTCGCGGCCTGTCCGGTCACCGGGGCGATCCCGGCCTTGTCGAACAGCGGCACCGGCTCCGCGCGCGGGGCGACGAGATCGGCCAGGCCGCCCGTCCCGGCACTGTCCGCACCCTGGCCGAAGCGCAGTTCCGCTTCGGGCGCCTCGTCGGCCAGCGAGAAGGCGTTGTCGAATGCCGTGGCCTTGGCCGCGGCGTGGCGATGCATGGCAGGCGCGGGCTCAGGCGCGATGCTGGCCCGAGCCGCGGCGGCAAGCGCGGCGGCCCGGCGTTCCGCGCGCGGCGGGATGGTGACCAGCGCCGCGTCGCCTGCCGCGGGCGTGGCGGCGGCGAGCAGTGGAGCGGACGCCGGAGCCGCAGCGCGGACCGCTGCCGGTGCGGGCACGGCAGCAGCCGGCGCGGCAGCAACCGGCGTTGCGGCAGCCGGTGCCGCCAGCGCGAGGCTCGGCGCAGCGCTCGGCGTGAAACTCGGCACCGCGCCTTCGGCCGGCGCGCCTGGGGTCTGGTAGGCGAACTGCGCTGCGTCTTCGGAGTGACGGTCCAGCCGCTGCTGTGCATAGTAGATCCCGGCGCAATCGGCCGCGACGAACGCGAGCAGCGCAATCTGCGTTGCCTGCTTGCGGGTAATGGCGCCGGATTTGCCGGCGCGTTGCTTGCGCTGCATGCTTTCTGCCCTCCGTTGCAAACCCCGGCCGATCCCCATCTGCCGGCGATTCGCTCGCTGCAATCGTATGTCACTGCACTGCTGCTGGCTAGGGCGCACGCCACCTCGCCCACGCGCGCCCTTCCCAAGCCGTCACGCAGATGTAACATTTGCTGGTCCATGCACTTGCGGCGCAGCACACCGCCGAAGAAGGAGCCCGCTTGAGGAACAGTCGCAAGACCCTGGCCGGTGCAGCCGCGCCCACGGCGGCCCCCCCGCCCGCGCACGATCCGGCGCTGTTCTTCAATCGCGAGGCCAGCTGGCTCGAATTCAACCGCCGCGTCCTCGCCGAAGCGCAGAACCCGGATTACCCGCTGCTGGAGCGGCTGCGCTTTCTCACGATCTCGGGCAGCAACCTCGACGAGTTCGTCATGGTCCGCGTTGCCGGCATCGCCGGCCAGATCGCGCGCCAGATCGAGGAAGTCTCGGTCGATGGGCTGACCCCGGGCCAGCAGCTCGCCGCGCTGCGCGAAGGCGTGAGCGAACTCGTCGCCGCGCAGCAGGCCAGCCTCGAGGCGCTGGGACCCCTGCTCGCCGAAGCCGGCGTCTGCATCGTCGGCGAAGGCCCCTGCGCCCCGCCCCAGGCCGATTGGCTGGCCGGCTACTTCGCCGAGCATGTCCTGCCGGTGATCACCCCCCAGGCGATCGACCCGGCGCATCCGTTCCCGTTCATCGCCAACCAGGGCCTTGGCATCCTGTTTTCGCTGGTGCGCGCGGCCGATGGCCAGCCGGTCACCGAGATGGTGCTGATCCCGCCCGCGCTGCCGCGCTACGTGCGCCTGCCGGGCGGTTCTGCCCCGCCCGACGGCGCGCAGTGGATGGGCATCGCCGACCTGATCCGCCGTCACGCGGCGCAGCTCTTTCCGGGCTTCCGCGTCCTCGGCAGCGGCGCGTTCCGCGTCCTGCGCGACAGCGACATCGAAGTCGAGGAGGATGCCGAGGACCTCGTCCGCTACTATCGCACCGCGATCCAGCGCCGCCGCCGCGGCCGGGTGATCCAGCTCCAGCTCGAGGCCGAGTTCGATCCCTCCGCCGAAGCGCTGCTGCTCGAGCAGCTGAACCTAGAGAACGCGCTGGTCCTCAAGACCGGGCGCGAGGTGGATTTCACCGGCCTCGCCGCGATCCTCGACGAGCCCCGCCCCGATCTCAAGTTCGAGCCCTACTCGCCGCGCTATCCCGAACGCATCCGCGAGCACGATGGCGATTGCTTTGCCGCGATCCGCGAGAAGGACATCGTCATCCATCACCCCTACGAGAGCTTCGAGGTGGTGATCGATTTCCTCCGCCAGGCCGCCAAGGACCCGGACGTGGTGGCGATCAAGCAGACGCTCTACCGCGCCGGCAAGCAATCGGCGGTGATCGCCGCGCTGATCGCCGCGGCCGAGGCGGGCAAGTCCGTGACCGCCGTGGTCGAACTCAAGGCGCGGTTCGACGAGGAGCAGAACCTCCTCTGGGCCAGCCAGCTGGAGCGCGCCGGGGTCCAGGTGATCTACGGCTTTGTCGACTGGAAGACTCACGCCAAGGTCTCGATGGTCGTCCGCCGCGAGGCGGAGGGCTACCGCACCTACTGCCACTTCGGCACCGGCAACTATCACCCGATCACCGCGCGGATCTATACCGATCTCAGCTTCTTCACCGCCGATCCCAAGGCAGGCCGCGATGCGGGCGCGCTGTTCAACTTCGTCACCGGCTACATCGAACCCCGCGCCACCGAGTTTCTCTCGATCTCACCGATCAACCTGAGGAAGAAGCTTTACGACTGCATCGACGCGGAAATCGCCCTGGCCCGCACCGGCAAGCCCGCGACGATCTGGGCCAAGCTCAACCAGCTGACTGACGAGGGCCTGATCGAACGGCTCTACGATGCCAGCCGGGCCGGCGTGGAAGTCCGCCTCGTGGTCCGCGGAATCTGCTGCCTACGGCCGGGGCTGCCGGGGGTGTCGGAGCGGATCACGGTCAAGTCGATCATCGGCCGGTTCCTCGAGCACAGCCGTATCTGGGCCTTCGGCAACGGTGCCGAAATGCCCAATGCCCGCGCCCGCGTGTTCATCTCCTCGGCCGACGGGATGAGCCGCAATCTCGACCGCCGGGTCGAGGTGCTCGTCCCCATCCGCAACCGCACCGTGCACGATCAGGTGCTCGATCAGGTCATGCTGGCCAACCTGCTCGATACCGAGCAATCCTGGGTGCTCGCGCCCGACGGCTCCTACCGGCGGCTCGACAAGGGCCCGAAACCGTTCAACCTCCACAAGTATTTCATGACCAACCCCTCGCTTTCCGGGCGCGGGGCTGCTTTGGCGAGCGGCCGCAAGGTGCCCAAGCTGGCGCTCAGGCGCGGCGGCGGGCAATAAGGGTCGGCAAAGAGGCTGGAAGGCGCATGGAACGGCAGGAGTCGCTGGCGGCGGACGATCTCGTCCCCACCCGCGCGATCATCGATGTCGGCTCGAACACCGTGCGACTCGTGGTCTACGGCGGTCCCGCCCGCGCACCCGCTGTGCTCCACAACGAGAAGGTGTCTGCGAAGCTCGGGAAGGGCGTGGCGGAAACCGGCAAGCTCTCGCCCAAGGCGGCCGAAGCCGCGCTCGCGGCGCTCGCCCGCTATCGCTGCCTGCTCGATCTCCAGGAAGTCGGCACGGTCGATCTCGTCGCCACCGCCGCGGTGCGCGATGCCGCCGACGGCGCGCAGTTTCTCGAACGGGTCGCCGCGCTCGGCTTCGCCCCGCGGCTGCTGGCCGGCGAAGAGGAAGCGCTGACCAGCGCGACCGGCGTACTCGGCGCCTTCCCCGGCGCGCACGGCGTCGTTGCCGATCTTGGCGGCGGCAGCCTCGAACTGGTCGACATCGATGGCGTTTCCGCCACCCACGGGGTGAGCCTGCCGCTCGGCACCCTGCGCCTGCCGCCGCTGCGGTCGGGCCCGCCCGCGGCGTTCCGGAGCCGGGTCGAGGCGATGCTCGCCGCGGCAGACTGGTCGGCCCCGCCCGGCGCCACGCTCTACCTTGTCGGCGGCTCGTTCCGCGCCTTCGCCCGCCACGCGATGAAAGGAATCGGCTGGCCCTCCGACGATCCGCACGGGGTCGAACTGCCGGCCGACAAGGCGCTCGTCCTCGCGCGCGCACTCGCTGGCACGAAGGCCGACACGCTGGCTCCGATCGCCGGGGTGGGCTCGGCCCGCCTCACCGCGCTGCCCGATGCCGCGGCGCTGCTCCAGGCGCTGATCGAAACGCTCAGCCCGGCCCGGCTCGTGATCTCCTCGTGGGGCTTGCGCGAGGGCATTGTGTTCGGCGCGCTCGATCCCGCCACCCGTGCCGAGGACCCGCTGCTGGCCGGCGTCGCCGCCTTCGCCCGCCATCAGGGCGTGACGCCCGCCGCCACTGCGCTGGTGGCGCGGTGGACTGCAGGCGTGGCTGGCGATGCGCCGGCCGACGAGCGCCTGCGCCGCGCCGCCGCCGCGCTCTCGCTCGCCTCGGCGAAGGTCGAGCCGAACCTCAGGGCCGAGCTCGCGGTTGACTGGGCGATGCGCAAGCGCTGGATCGGGGTCGACAGCCGCGGCCGCGCGTTGCTGGCCGCCGCATTGCTCGCCAATGCCGGACGGCTCGAACTGCCCAAGCCGTGGCGCGCCTATGCCTCCGCTGCCGATCTCACCGCCGCGCAAGGTTGGGGCCTGGCGGTACGCCTGTGCCGCCGCTTTTCGGGCACCGCCGCCGAGGCGCTCGGCTGCAGCACCCTCGTCCGCGACGGCGGGACCGTGCGCCTGTCGGTCGGCGGCCGCTGCGCCGCGCTGGTCAACGACGGGGTGGAACGCGATCTCAAGGCGCTCGCCACCCATCTCGGCCTCAAGCCGGTCTGCGAGCGGACCTAGTCGGCCAACGCCGCCTTCGGCACGTGGGTGATCCGGCAAGCCAGGTCCGCCTCGCCCGAGGCGACCACGAAGTGATCCCCCGCGTCGACGATCCCGGTCGTGAACACCACGTCGTTGAGATACATGAGCTCCGCCAGCGGCTCGGTCAGCGCTGGGCTCGCCTCGAGCAGCGGCGCGTGGCTGCCGGCGATCGCGCGCCACGGCTCGTGCTCGTCGAGCAAGGTCCAGTAGGTCCGGTAGATGCCCACGATCTCCTTGGGTTCGACCCCGTGCCACAGCGTCAGCCAGCCCCGCCGCCCCGCCACCTCGGCCAGGATCGGCGGCGCGCCCCCGCCGATCCGCGCGGTTGCGGTGGTGCCGGCATGAGGCCGGATGCCGGGCGTGAGGTGCGGCTGCCAGTGGCGCGCATCCGGGCTCGTCGCAAGGTTGATCGCCGGCCCCGCGCGCCATTCGGACCCCGGCGGATAGGCGAAGTAGAGATCGCCCAGCGGCCGCGTCTGCGCCCAGAACTTGCCGCCGACCAGCCCCTCGAAGATCAGCATGTCCTTGTTCTGGTGATCGAGCACGATCCCCTCGAACGTCCAGTCCAGCGCATTGTCCGAACTGTAGAGCGTGGTCGAATGCCGTTCGGGGCTGACCGAGCAGGTGGTCATCAGATACCGCCCCCCGACCCGACTGATCCGCGCGTCCTCGATCCCGTAGCACTGCCACGAGCCCGCCGGCGCGATCGCCTTGTCGTAGTGCATCGCCACGATCTGACCGCCGTCAGGGGTAAGCTCCACCGGCAGCAACCACGAGAGCGAGGTCAGCGCCATGATCCGCCAGCCACCGCCGTGGAGCATGAACTTGCGCGGATCGGCAGTGTCGGCCAGCTCCAGCGGCCAGCCGTCGAGCACATAGCCACCGCCACCGCCACCCTCACCGGCGCTCTCCTCCCAGCGGATCGCATGGACCTTCCCGTCCCTGACGGGCTGCCGCAGCGCCTCGGCCACGCGGACCATCATCAGCAGGTTGCCCGAGGGCAGCACCGTCAATCCCGGATTGAACGCGCCGAGCACATAGGTCTCGGCAGCGAAGTGCCCCGCCAGCGGCGAGCGGGTGAGGTCGATGTCGCGCGGGGTGAGCACGAGGTGGTCGATCCGGTAGGGCGAGGCGTCGGTAGAATGGTCCATCATGGCTGGCATAACCCTCGGTCCGCCTCTGCGATCCGGAACGCGCGAGGCTGCGGCCGGTTGGGCAAGATGAACCGCAAGAGGATCATGCCATGACGGCCGAGACCGGCGCCAGCGAGAAACACCCGTCTAAGGACCATCCCGAGCGCAAGCCGCTCGACCCCAGGTCCGACAACCCCAGCGAAAACAGCCGCCTCCACGCCGCCACCACCATACAGTCCGAGGTCACGCCGGAAGACTATCCAGAGGAGAAACGCGACCTCCAGGTGGCAGCCGCGACCGATGGGAAACTGAAGGGCAAGCCGAAGCCGAAGCCGTAGCCCGTCACACCCCGCGCATCAGCGCCGGCACATGCGCCAGCAGTTCGCGCGCCAGGAATCCCAGCGGCCCGATCTGCTCCGCGCACCGCCGGCCGGCTTCGCCGTGCAGCCACACCGCCCACAGCGTCGCCGCCAGCGGTTCTGCCCCACGCGCGGCGAGCCCGGCGGCGATCCCCGCCAGCACGTCGCCCGAACCGCCGGTCGCCAGACCAACGCCGCCCCCGGCA
>Ga0068859_100007454_pt1 | contig 11105 bp, 10 predicted proteins | sample KBSSwiS22_FD_66585 | JGI IMG/M metagenome (GOLD analysis project Ga0068859, IMG submission 66585) | Switchgrass rhizosphere microbial communities from Kellogg Biological Station, Michigan, USA - KBS Switchgrass S2-2 | ecosystem: Host-associated > Plants > Roots > Rhizosphere > Soil ... | reverse complement strand
TGCTCGAACTACCCCAAGTGCAAGTACATCAAGATGAAAGAAACGGGCGTTCCCTGCCCCGAGTGCGGCAAGGGGCAGATCGTCGAGCGCAAGAGCAAGCGCGGCAAGGTCTTCTACGGCTGCGATCGCTACCCCGACTGCGGCTTCGTCCTCTGGAACAAGCCCGTCGCCAAGCCCTGTCCCGACTGCAAGTCGCCGTATCTCGTCGAGAAGATCACCAAGAAAGACGGGCGGCGGCTGCTGTGCGAGCAGGAAGGCTGCGGGCACGTCGAGCCGGTGGGTGAAGAGGCGGAAGCGACCGCGTAGCCCCTACTTCCAGGGCGGCGGGCTCGCCGGGAAGATCTTGTTCGTCGCCATCCAGGCGTCCATCACTTCGTGAACCCGCTCGGACCGGAATAGGAACCACCGATCGCGCACCTCGGCGTGGTGCCTCAGCTCGTCCTTGAACAACTGCGGCGGGCCCTGGGCGACGAGATCGGAGAGCTTCTCTTTCAGCTCGGCGGGGATGGCGTTGTCGCCTTCGATGAACTCGTCCATCCAGTCGATCTCGTCGTCATCGGTGTAGGAGACCACGTCCAGACGCGTCGTTTCGCCGCGTGGAGCGGCGTCCCCGTCGACGGCATCGTCCATCTCGGCGTCTTCGTCGAAGTGCGCGTCCTCGCCTTCGCCGTCGAGAATGACCTGTCCGGTCACCAGATCCAGGTAATAACTGAGGTCTTCGTTCCTGTTTTCGAACGCCGCCTCGAGCTCGTCCCAGTCGATTTGGAGCGGCTTGTGCTTCATGCCACCTGGAATGTAACGCCGTCAGCTTCCGAGAATCAAGCCGGATACAATCCGGGAGCGGGAGGAATGCATGGTTGGCTTCGACGATTTGTATCGCCAGGGTGGCGCGGTCACGTGGCAGGCGGGGAAGGAAGACGTCGTTCGCCAGGTCGTCGATCTGCTGATGGGATTGACCCAGGGCTCGCGTGTCCTCGATTTCGGGTGCGGCACGGGATGGTCCGCGCCGATCCTGACCGGCAGCGGCGCCCGGTATCTCGGAGTGGATCCGTCCGCCGAGGGGATCGCGCAGGCAGAGAAGCGCTCTGGGGCCGTGCCAAGGGCGCGGTTTCACCGGATCGAGATGGGACAGTCGCTGACCGACGCCCTTCACGGAGCGAAGTTCACCCATGTGTTCGCCCTGGACGCGCTCTATTTCGTGCCGAGCCTCGAATCCTCCCTCCACGCGCTGTGCGACGCGCTCGAGCCGGGGGGCATGTTGTGCTCCATCTCGCACATCTATCGGGAAAGCCGCGTCGCCGATAGCCTGATCGACGACGTCACCCGGGAGCACGGGTATCCGCAATTCCTTTCGGGCGTGCAGTGGCAGCTCCTGCTCGCCGGCGCGGGGTTCCACGACGTCCGGCGGTACCGTTTTTACGACCGGCGCCCCTTCAACCCCGCCGCGTTCTTGGGGCAGCCGCCAAGCTCGATCGCGCTGGCGCGCGAGCTTTACGAGCGCGAAGGCGCGTTGGTCGTGACGGCCCGAAGGTGAAAATGGGGGCATGCCCCTTTGAAACGGGGCGTGTCCCCTTTCTTTCAGACGACGACGCGCGGGAGGCTGGGGTGGATTCGGGCGACGATCTCGTACGAGATCGTTCCGGCCCATCCCGCGAGCTGCTCGGCGGTGATGCGCTCGTCGCCCTGACGGCCGAGCAGCACGACCTCGTCCTCGAGGCCTGCGGCCGGGATGTCGGTCACGTCGACCATGCACATGTTCATGCAGATGCGGCCGCGGATCGGCGCGCGTTTGCCGCGGATCAGGACGTGCCCCAGCCCGGACAGCTCGCGATCGAAGCCTTCGTAGTAGCCGACCGGCAACACCGCGATGCTGGTCGGTCGCGTGGCGCGCCAGGTGCACCCGTAGCCGACGTAGCCGCCCTCCGGGACCTGTTTCACCTGGGCGATCCGCGTCTTCCAGCTGAGCACCGGCGACAGCGACAGCGAGGGCTTGCCGCGCTCCAGACACGACACGTAGGTTTCTTTCGACGGCCACAGGCCGTACAGGGAGATCCCGACACGGGTGAGGTCCAAATGCGTCCGGTTGAACAAGAGCACCGCCGCGGAGCAGGCGGAGTGCCGGAGGATCGGCTCCGGCGCGAGCTTTCCGATCTGATCGGCGATCCGTGAGAACGCCGCGATCTGGGACTCCGCGAACTCGTGGTTGGTCGAGTCCTCGATGTTGGCGAAATGGGTCGTGACGCCGGCGAGCCTCAACGCGCTCGACCGACGGATCCGCTCGATGAACGCGGCAATGTCACGCTCGAGCACCCCCTGACGATGCGTGCCCGTTTCGGCCTTGACGTGTACCGGGACCGTCGTTTGGCGTACAGAGGCGATCTCCTGCAGGCGATCGAGCGTCTCGACGTTGTAGACGACCGGCTGCAGCCGGTGGGCGACGACCTCCGTCAGCTCGTCGAGCGCGACGTAGCCCATCACCAGGATCGGCAGCGTGAGGCCCGCCTCGCGGAGTCGCGCACCCTCGTGGACGTTGTTGACGCAGAGCCAATCGGCGGAGGCCTCCGCCGCTATGCGCGCGACTTCGATCATCCCGTGCCCGTAGGCGTTCGACTTGACGACGGCGCCGAACTGCGGCCCGGCGCCGAGACGCCGCTTGAACTCCGCGATGTTGTTGGCAAGCGCCGCGCGCTCGATCTCGACCCAATTCAGCACGGGTGCTCCTACCAGAGAACGTAGGCCCCGTCGCGAATGATGGCCACCCGGCGCCCGCCGTTCTTGACGAGCTCGGCGCTCGCGACGGCGATGGGGCTCGCCTTTGCGTACACGATGTCCTGGTGGACGACGTTCGCGGGAGAGCGGAAGCTGTCCAGGCCGACCTTCCCTCCCAAGTGGTCGCTCCTCCCGTATGCCCAGTGAAAACCGGCCTTCTCGTCTTCGAGGACGTTGCCGGTCACCCTGGCGTCGTCGTTGCACCCGAAGGCGACCTCGGCCACGTTGCCCCGAACGGGATCGGCCGCGAAGAAGCTCCGGTAACGTTCGGCGACTGTGCCGTGCCCGATGACCTCCACGATGCGGTTGGCCTCGACGCGAAAGACGACCGACTGGCCGTCCTCGTGAACGGGAAGCTCGCCGCTCGTGCGGGACGGGTCTCCGCGGATCTCGCCCTCGTAGGGAACCTCGAACGTCTCGCCGCTCGGCAGGTTGATGACGGGGATGTCGTCGTTCTTGTCACGATGCAGGTAACCGTCGTCGGCCTCGCAAACCCGATGCCGCAGGTCGAACAGACAGCGGTGCCCCGTCGAGAACAGCACCTCGGCGTGGTCGGCGCCGGTGAATGCTTCCTTCAAAAGCCGGCACCGTCTGGCGACCTCGCGGTAGTCCGCGGCGAGGGAGGTTTGCTCCATCCACTTCTGCACGCCGGGCATGCTCGCGGCGCGAAACACGTCGGCCCCGGGGCGGCGCTTGCAGACGTCGCACAGCGCGGCGGTCATCGAGAACTCCGTCAGCGCCAACAGCAGGCTCGACTCGTTCAAGACCGCGCTCAGCGGGATCGTCCGCTCAGCGGCTTCCCCCTCGAGGGGAAAGTCGGCGCCGCTCCGGCCCGACGCGGGATAGCTCACGAGGGGCAGGGTCGCGAAGCCGATCCGTTCGCCGAGCCGGGCGAGGCCGTCCCGCCAGGCCGCCGCCATGGCGCGCCGCTCGCGCCAGGCGTCGTTGTCGGGAACCCCGGGAACGGGGCGGTCCACCACCACCGCGACCCGCTCGCCGGCGACCGGGTCGAAGACGTCGACGAGGAATCTTTCGAGATCGAAGGTGCCGCCCATCGAGCCTCCGGGTTGGCGGGGGCAGTCTACAATGACGCCCTCGCCGGAGGCTTCTTTGGAGACATGGCTCGTCACGGGAGGAGCGGGGTTCATCGGATGTAATTTCGTCCGCCTCGTCCTCCAAGAGACCCCGGCCCGCGTCGTCATCTTCGACAAGCTGACCTACGCCGGCAGCCTCGACAACCTCGGAGACGTGCTGGGCGACGGCCGCGTCACGTTCATCGCCGGCGACATCAGCGATCCGGGCGCCGTCGAGGCGGCGTTCGGGAGTCATCGCCCCACGGCGGTCGTCAACTTCGCCGCCGAGAGCCACGTGGACCGCTCGATCGACGGGCCCCGGAACTTCGTGATGACGAACACGGTCGGGGCGTTCGAGCTTCTCGACGCCTCGCGCCGCTTCGTCGCGGGCCTGGCAAAGGCGGAAGCGAGCGCTTTCAGGTTCCTTCACGTCTCGACGGACGAGGTTTACGGCGCCTTGGGCGCAACGGGCTCGTTTTCGGAGACGACGCCGTACGCCCCAAACTCGCCCTACGCTGCGACGAAGGCCGGCGCGGATCAGCTCGCGCGCGCATATCACGCGACCTACGGATTGCCGGTCTTGATCACCAACTGCAGCAACAACTACGGCCCGTATCAGTTTCCGGAGAAGCTGATCCCGCTGACCATCCTGAATATGGTCGAGGCGAAACCGATCCCGATCTACGGCGACGGGCTCTACATCCGGGACTGGCTGCACGTGGACGACCACGGACGGGGCATCCTCGCGGCGCTGCAGCATGGCCGGCCGGGCGAGAAGTACAACATCGGGGGCGACAACGAGCTGACGAACCTCGAGCTCGTCGCCCGCCTGGGAGACGCGATCGAGGCGATCGTTCCTGCAAAAGATAACGCGGCCATGCGGCGCGCCGGGAAGTCCTCGTACCGCGACTTGAACGTCCACGTCCCCGACCGGCTGGGCCACGACCGGCGTTACGCGGTGGATGCGAGCAAGATCAAGTCCGAGCTGGGCTGGACGCCGCGAACGGAATTCAGGGCAGGCCTTCGCGACACGGTGCGCTGGTATCTCGAGAATCGCGACTGGGTGGGCGCGGTGCAGACCAAGGCGCGCTACGAGCGCGAGCGTCTGGGGTTGGGCGCCGGGAAGAGCACGGCGTGAAGGGGATCATCCTCGCCGGAGGCGCGGGCTCGCGCCTCCATCCGGTGACGCGCGCCGTGAGCAAGCAGCTTCTGCCGATCTACGACAAGCCGATGGTGTACTACCCGCTCTCCGCGCTCATGCTGGCGGGGATACGCGACGTCCTGGTGATCACGACTCCCGAAGACCGCCCGGCGTTCGCGAGGCTGCTCGAAGACGGGAGCGGGATCGGCATTCGCATCCGTTACGCGGAGCAGCCGCGGCCGGAAGGGTTGGCGCAAGCCTTCTTGATCGGCCGCGAGTTCGTCGGCACCGACCGCGTGGCCCTGGCTCTCGGGGACAACATCTTCTACGGACAAGGCTTCGCGGGCATCCTGCAGCGCGCGGCGAGCCGGACCGAGGGTGCGACCGTCTTTGCGTACCGTGTGCGCGACCCGGAGCGGTACGGCGTCGTGACGTTCGACGGCTCCGGGCGAGCCATCGACATCAAGGAAAAGCCGAAGAGCTCCGCATCGGACTACGCGGTGACGGGATTGTATTTCTACGACAATCGCGTGCTGGACATCGCGGCGGCGCTTGCGCCCTCCCCGCGCGGTGAGCTCGAGATCACCGACGTCAATCTCGCCTACCTCCGGTCCGGGGATCTTCACGTCGAGGTCTTGACGCGCGGGTTCGCGTGGCTCGACACGGGAACGCACGACTCGCTGCTGCAGGCGTCGAACTTCATCCAAACGCTGCAGGAGCGGCAGGGGCTGCGCGTCGCGTGTCTGGAGGAGATCGCCTACAAGATGGGCTTCCTCGACAAGGCGGCGCTGGCGCGCCTCGTTGCGCGCATGGGCGGGAGCTCCTACGCCGACTACCTGCGCCGCATGCTCGAAGAGGACGCGGTCTGAGACCGAACAACGCTCTCCTTGCGACCGTCTTCGTCCTTTTGACCGTCATCTGGGGCACGACGTGGGCCGCCATTCGCATCGGCCTCGCCGACATCCCACCCTTCACCAGCGTGGCGCTCCGGTTCGCGGTCGCTACGGCGATCTTGCTGACGATCGCGAAGGTGACCGACGTCCCGCTCGGCAAACACCCGCACGAAAAGACGCTCTGGCTGGTCAACGGCGCGCTGTTTTTCTCGGTGTCCTACGGCGTCGTGTACTGGGGAGAGCAGTTCGTCCCCTCGGGGCTCGCCGCCATTCTCTTCGCGACGTTTCCGCTCTTGGTCACCATCTTCGCCCACCTCTTGCTTCCGGGCGAGCCGTTCCGCGCACGCTCGGGATTCGGCGTGCTGGTCGCGTTCGCCGGGGTCGTCGTCATATTCTCGGAGGATCTCGCGAAGATCGGCGGCCCGAACACGGCGTTCGCGGCCGGGCTGTTCATGCTCTCACCGCTGGTGTCGGCGATCTCGTCGGTCCTGGTGAAGAAGTGGGGCGGGCCGATCCATCCCATCTCGCTCGCCGCGATGCCGATGGCGGTCGCGACCGTGGTGATGGCCGCCCTCGCGTTGTCGTTCGAGCGGCATCGGCCGATCGCGTGGACGCCGAGGGCGCTGGGCTCGCTCGCGTATCTTTCGGTCGTCGGCTCGGCCGCGACGTTCACCACGTACTACTGGCTGCTCCGCCGCGTGCGCGCGAGCCGCGTCGCGTTGATCGCCTACGCGACGCCGGTCGTCGCCGTGGCGACGGGCGTGCTCTTTCTCCATGAGCCGCTGACGTCGCGCTTCGTGCTCGGAGGAGTCTTGGTGATCGCCGGGGTCGCGTTCTCCGCGAAGTCCCGCTACTGAAGCTCTTCGGGACCCGGGACCAGAGGCCGGTCGTTCTCGCCGCGGACGAGCCGCACCTTGTCCATGGGAGGCGCGGTCCGATCGCGAAGTCCGCGCAGACGCGAGAGATGGTTCTGGAACACCTCGCCCATCTCGGAGATGTTCGAGTGCAGCCTCACCAACGATTCGCGCGCCTCGTCGATACGCTCGCGAATCGTGGCGTGGCGGCGAAACGCTTCGCTCAGCGCGGCGGTGTAGGGCTCGGAGCTGTCCTCGAGATCGATGCCGCGGCCCAGAAACAGCGCGCGGACCTTTTCGACGAACGACGGCGATGCGCCGGTCTCCGACGCGAGCCTGAGGATCGACTCTTCGAGAGTGACCTTTCGCGACCTCATGGCGTCCCGCATCGTTCTCCCCGCGACCTCTCTGATGTACGGCGAATCGTTTCCCCGTCAAGCCAAACGGAACGGGCTCGAACGCGGTCCACCCCCCCGAATCCGGAAAGCGCCGCCATGCGCTCTAATGCGATGACATGACCGTTCCTGCGGCCCGCATCACCCTTCGCACCTCCGCGCCCGCGCGCCCAGAGCGGGAGTACGTGCTGTATTGGATGACCGCCGCGCGGCGGACGCGGTTCAATTTCGCCCTGGAGCACGCGATCGCGGCCGCGATTCGCCTCGACCGTGGCCTCGTCGTGCTCGAGGCGCTGCGCTGCGACTACCGGTACGCGAGCGATCGGCTTCATCGCTTCGTCCTCGACGGCATGGCCGACAACGCCGCGCGGATGAGGGCCGCGGGCGTCACTTATTACAGTTATGTCGAGCCGCGCGCGGGAGCCGGCAAGGGGTTGCTGCGACGTCTGGCCCGCAATGCCTGCCTGGTCGTCACCGACGACTTCCCGTGCTTCTTCCTCCCGCGAATGACCGACGCTGCGGCCGCCGCGCTCGACGTGCGGCTGGAAGCGGTGGATGGCAACGGGTTGTTGCCGCTTTCCGACGCCGATCACGCGTTTCCCACGGCCTACGCGTTTCGGCGCCACCTGCAGCGGCGCCTGCCGATCCACGTCGAGCAGCTTCCCGAGCCCGATCCCCTCGCCGGCAACACCGTGCGGCCTGTGTCGATACCGCCGGAGATTGCCGCGCGGTGGCCGTCGGCCGCGGGCGGGTTGGCTTCGCTTCCGATCGACCACGACGTCGCTCCGGTCGACGGCCGGCGTGGCGGCGAGCTCGCCGGCGCCGAGTTGATCGCGGAGTTCGTCGGCGGGAAGCTCGCGCGCTATGCGGACGCGCGGAACGAGCCGGATCAGGAATCGACCAGCGGCCTGTCGCCGTACCTCCACTTCGGCCACGTCTCCCCGCACCACGTGTTTCTGGCGGTCGCGGCGAGGGAGAGCTGGTCGCCGCGCGATCTCGCACCGACGTCCGCGGGCCGACGTGAGGGCTGGTGGGGCATGAGCGCACCGGCGGAGGCGTTCCTGGACCAGGTCGTCACGTGGCGCGAGCTCGGATACAACGGCTGCGCGCACGGAAGCAGCTACGACACCCTCGGATGCCTGCCGGAGTGGGCCAAGCGGACGCTGGCCGAGCACGCCGGGGATGCGCGGGCCTTCACCTACGGCCTGTCCGAGCTCGCGGAGGCGCGGACGCACGATCCCCTCTGGAACGCGGCTCAGGTGCAGCTCTTGCGGGAGGGCCGGATTCACAACTACCTGCGCATGCTCTGGGGGAAGAAGATCCTCGAATGGACCCGATCGCCCGAGGACGCGCTCGAGATCATGGTCGCGCTCAACGATCGCTTCGCGCTGGACGGACGGGATCCCAACTCCTATTCGGGAATCACGTGGGTGCTCGGCCGGTATGACCGCGCCTGGGGTCCTGAGCGCCCCGTCTTCGGGACCGTTCGCTACATGTCTTCCGAGAATACCGCTCGAAAGATGCGGCTGGCTGGGTACCTGCGACGATTCGCCCGCCGGGAATAGAGTTACCCGGCGGCGATGTCGCTTCGATCGCCGCGTTGCTCCATCACGGCGCCGATCCGAATGCCCTCAGCCCGAGTACGGGAACGCGCGACCGAGCTTGCGGGCGATCCGGTCGGTCAGCCAATGCGGGTCCCACCATTCGACGGGGCTGACGGGCAGGCCCTGCAGCAGGATCGCGAAGTGCAGGTGATCGCCGCCGGCGAGGCCGGTGTCTCCCGTGCGCCCGAGCGTCTGGCCGCGCGTCACGGTTTGTCCTTCCTTCACGTCGATGGACGACAGGTGGCCGTAAAGCGACATCAAGCCGTAGCCGTGGTCGACGACGACCGCGTTCCCGTAGATCCCGAAAAACTTGGCGAGCACGACCACGCCGTCGTTGGCCGCGGGGATCGCGGCGTGAGAGACGCCCGCCATGTCGAGACCGAGGTGATCTTGCTGATCGACGGCGCTTCCCCGGTAGACGTAGCTTCTCCGATCGGCAAAGTGCGCCATGACCTTCGTCGACCCCATGGCCTGGAAGGGATGAGTCCAGAGGAACTTCGGCTGCGACGATTTCGCCAGCTCGACCAGATGCGCGTTGTTCGTCTTGCGCAGCGCGCGATTGATCTCGAGGTAGTTTTCGAGGAGGTTTCCCTTGTCGGTCAGATCCGGCGTCTGCGACAGGATCGGAGGCACCACCTTCGCGAGAAATGCGTCGTCCAAGGGGATCGTGTCGCGGTGCAGCGGCCTCGGGAAGAACTTGTCGATCATCGAGGCGGTCGAGGAATTTCCGACGTCGTCCTGGGCGATGAGCTTGACCTGAGCGACGTCGCTCACGTCGTAGGGCACGGCAAACAGGGCGAACCGGTCCTGGGGGCCTCCGCCGGGCAGCGGGAAGCCTGGAAAGAACCACGACCCGGCGGCGACGCCGTCTTTCACGGACGTCTCTCCGACGCGATAGACGACCGCTTCGCACCCGCCCTGGCTGACGTAGGTGAACGACGAGACGACGGCGAGCGTCGGCGGTGTCAGGCGCACGGGAAGCGTCAGCTCCCGCACGACCGGATCGGGGTGCCTCAAAAAGCTCGGCGCTCGGGTCGCGGTGACGCGGAGCGTCGCCGGCTGTTGCTTGAGGTTCTTCTGGACCTCGCGGCCCAGCGTCAGCCGCAGCGTCTCGCTTCCCGTCGGGCTACCCGAAAACGCCCACGCGCTGACGGGGGTGTAGCTCTTCTCCACCAGGGTTTCCGTCCGATCGCCCTGCACGAATTCCACCTTCACGCTGGACAGTCCGCGGCTGGGCTCGGTCACACGGACGGTCACGGGCGTGCGGACACCGATGGCCTTCGACGTGGTCTCGATGGCGACGTCGGGCGCGGGACCGGCACGGAACGCGGCGCGGAGTCCGACCACGAGCCCGGCGGTCAAGACGATCGCCAAGAGCACCTTCGGCATCATCCCGCCGCCCGATCGGCGCCGGCCGTAGGACTGACGGCGGCTCATCGTGACGACTCCGCGTCGGCGAGGATGGTTTCCATCATGGGCACGTAGAACCTCCAATAGAAAGCGGTCTCGGAAGGAGCGAGCTTCATTCCTTCCGTCAAGTGGCGAAAGCCGAGGTACCCGGAGAACGGAACCGGACGCGGGTCCATGGGATTGTCCGCGAAGTCACCGGCGAAATACCACGCGATTCCCTTGCCTCCCGACGCGCGGCGCGTGACCGCGGGGAAACGTTCCGGAAGCCCTCGCGCCTTCAGGCGCTCGCGCCCCGCGTCCTTCGCGTGCCATTGGAACGACGCCACACGTGCGGTGTCTTGCGTCTCGACGACGTCGAACCAGTACGGGTACGGGACGTGATCGGCCGCGCCGGTCAGCGCCTCCGCTATCGGGCGCTCGCGCTCGATCGTCAAGCCGATGGTGTCCACCTCGAGCCCGACCCGCAAGACCTCGCACTTGGCGTCGTCTTGTACGAGCACGTATCCGGGGCCCTGGAACTCCCACGGCTTTCGCCACTCGCGCTCGTAGTCGTTCCGCATCCACTGCGGGACTTCTTCGCGGTCCTCGAGACGGGCGAAGTAACGCCCGATCCAACGGGTCCAATGAAGGCCCAGCGCCGCCTCGAGCGTGGTTCGGGCGTCCTCGGGGGTCGGGCTGCCCAGCGTGTTGAACTCGGCGACGAGCACCTTGCCCTCGTCGAGCGCTCCCGAAGCGGCGCGCGCCTCGTCCAAGGTCAGGCCACCGTAGATCCGGGGGCTGCGCTCGAGCGCGGCCTCCATGCGCTCTTTGCTCAGAAGGTCGTCGCGATAGACGCCGTACGTGTCCGCGAGGTAGACGAGCCGGGCGGCCGCAACGTCCGAGGGGGCCAGATCCTGCGTGCGCTCGGGAGGATCGCCGGGTACGGCGGGTGGGTAGGCACCCAGGTAGTCACGCTCCAAGGCGTAC
>Ga0068859_100007453_pt1 | contig 11105 bp, 8 predicted proteins | sample KBSSwiS22_FD_66585 | JGI IMG/M metagenome (GOLD analysis project Ga0068859, IMG submission 66585) | Switchgrass rhizosphere microbial communities from Kellogg Biological Station, Michigan, USA - KBS Switchgrass S2-2 | ecosystem: Host-associated > Plants > Roots > Rhizosphere > Soil ... | reverse complement strand
GTGAGGATCGTTTTTCAAATCTCGATCAATCGAGTCCGGAAAACACGTCGATTCACAATTCAGACGGCGTACTGACCTTCGCGACTGGAGCGTTCGCGCCGGGTGTCACTGTCCAAGAGGCACTCTACAGAATGTGGGCCGTCGACGGAGGTGCGAAGTATCGCGGGTTCGCTGTCAACGGGCAGTACTACTTTCGCTGGTTGAGTGAATTCGAAGCCGACGGTCCGTTGCCGCTGGCGTCTACCTTCGACCACGGATTCGAACTGGTGGCGGGTCAGTTTGTAGTTCCGAAAAAGTTGATGGTGTATGTCCGCGGCTCGGCGGTCTTTGGGCAGTTTGGTGATTCACATGAGTATGCCGGAGGTCTCAAGTGGCACTTTCTTCCCACCGAACGTTTGTGGATGAGCGCCGAGGTTATGCGTGTTATGCGGGCTCCGTACAGCGGAGGTTTTACTCCTTACACGTCGGGCTTAACCGGTTGGGTGCCGATGCTACAAACGATCCTCGCTTTTTGAAGCCGTCGTAAGATCGCCAGCACTTTATGAAGATCTACTTCGTAACGCCCGTTTGAAGCTTCTTGTGCTCCTCGTAAAACTGAAACACGAACTTCTTCTGCGCCGGAGGTCCGCCGAAGGAACCGAAACCCTGATCGAAGTCGTACTTCTTCATCTCCTCAAACGCTTGTTCAGCCGTCCAGCCGTCATGAGTGATTCGGTAAACGCCGGTCAGCGCCCCCGTGCGATGACTCCCGCCTCGGCAATGAACATACACCGGAAAGTTGGCAGGATCGTTTACGAGACTAAGGAAGTATTCCGTCTGCTGCTTCGTGGCCGGCCTGCCTGGCAGAAGCGGAATGTTGAAGTAGTTCAACCCTAGTTCCCTCGCCCACTCGCGAGCGCCCGGAACGAAATCTTTTCGTAAATCGACGATCGTTTTAATGCCCATCGCTTTCAACTGGGCCATTTGCGGATGCGTCGGTTGTGAGCCGCGAAAGTAGTTGTCGTTAACTTTGCCGAAGTTCTTGATCGGCGGCGGCGTGATCGCTTTTTGCGCCGGCGTGATAACGCTCGTCAGAACCAGCAGCAGCACAACGCCCGCCACGGCCTTCACCTTCGAGCTTTGGAAACTCCTGCGAATATCCCTCATGTTTTTTCCAGAGTTAGTTCTACGCTGCAACCGGCGCATTCAACTTGCTCTTATAACGCGGCTTGAAGAGCGACGCAATCGTGCCATCTTTTCGGAGTACTGTCGTAATCGAATTTCGCTAACCATTCGCCGTTGTGAGGCTAGGGTCGCGGGGGTGTTTTTGGTTTGGGTTTCTCGGGCGGTGGAGTGGCGGGTTTGACCTTAACTCCCGGCTGAATCACGGCGATCTCCGCCAGCGATACTGTTTTGTCGACGCCGAAACCGGAGAGGGCGATCAGCTTGAGATAGCGAGCGGTCACGCTCCTCAAGAACTGAATTTTTTGAGGCGCAAAGGTCGACAACAATTCACCGCGCGCTACCTCGCGCCACTCTTCGCCATCGTCGCTGACTTGCAGCAGGTACCCGCGAATCTCGCCTTCATGCTCGCGATGGTTCTGGCGCGACATCAATACGACCCCCGCCATATCAACCGGCGCACTAAAAGTGATCTTCAGATCTGCCTGCTCGCGAATCGCGTCGTCCTGACTGCCGACGAGCACGAAAGTATTCGGATCGCCGTCGACCGTAGAACCTGCGGGAGCGCCGTTTATCTCGGCGACGGCCCCCAGCCGGCGCATCACGCGCGTCTCGAAGAACAAGCTGCGCATCTGCTCGGGCGCGACGTAGACGTACGGCTGAAAGCAATCGCTGCGAGCGTATTTGAGCAACGCGTAACGAAGCTGACGCGCAACGGGATTGTTGTTCGCTGCGCTGGCAACGTCGAAGGCTGACACAAGCAACTTTCCATCGCCGACAGCGGCTTCGAAAAGAACACCGAGCTTGTAGTTACGGTTCCAATCGTCGATCGCCCAAACCACCGGCTCCAGTTCCTCCGGCAGCCGGTCCATGTTCACCGCGCGCACATTCGATATGATCTGGGCCCATTGCCAATCGAAATCCGAACCCGTGGGAAAGCCGTTCAGCATGTTGCTCTTCGAATCGCCGAGTTGTCTCTTAATCCAAAGACCCAGCATGCGGCCCCACGCCGGACTCAACTGACGATTCCCAAAGATCGGTATCATGTCGAGCGGCGGACTGGTCCAATCCAGGTCGCGCGCCACCAGCAACACGCGACCTCCCGCTGCCAATACAGGTTCGGCCTCGTCCCAGGACGTCGTGACCAACACTTGCGGATCGCGCGATCGTGGACAGGGATCAAGGTCCGTTCCGGGAGCAACTTCCCGCAGCGCATACTCTTCGGGATCACCGGCGGGATATACCCAAAACTTCCATTCGTTCTCAAAATAAGTAACGCCGCGGACCGCCTTTGGTCCTACAATGATCGTCCGCGTGACTGGATTGAACAATGACTCCGGCGCCACCGTGACTTGCAGCTTGAATTCTGCGACACCACCAAACTTGAAGAGATCGAGAGTTATTCTTCCCAGCGGAAAATTCTTGCCGATCGGAATCGTGCCCGCGGCAAACTCTCCCTTAAAACTCGTGCCGAGAATCTTCCAGACCGCCACGCCTTTTTCGATCGGTTCGGGTCCGTAGTGTGCCAGTTGCAGTTCGACGTCCAGCGTCTCAGCCAACGTAAAAATGCGCCGCATTCGTGCCAGCGGCACCGTGAAATTCGAAAACTTTCTGAAGTCATCAGGAGACACGTAAGGTTTTGGATCCCAAAACGCGTCGAGCATGCCGACGAAGGAAGTTCCCTGGCCCAGGTAGTCATGCAGATCGAGCATTTGATAGCCACTGAGACCGGGTGTGCGAAGATTCGCTTCGATCTCCTCTTTATATGCGTTGAGTTGAAAATTTCCCGAGTGGAAAACGAAGTCTTTGTTTCGCTCGAGCAGGCCGTGGGCCTTCAACGAATCGCGGAAGATGTCATAGTTAAACGGCTGTAAGTAGCCTTTGAACTTTTTGCCGACTTCCAAATCGGGATACGCGGCCCACTGGCCCACCTCGTGGGCGATCACCGGCAAGCCGATGTCGGTCAGGGCCTCTGAGTAATCGCCACCGAACCAGCCGGACTCACGGCGCAGCGGCTTCGACGCAATTCGGTGGACCACCAGGTACTCCGTGCCCTCGGTAAGATTCGGAATTTCCCTTTCGGTGTGGCCGGTCCCAGTCGTGTACAACCGTCGCGGATCGATTGCATGGTATTGCCGAACCCACTGCGACAACGAATCGTGCCACTTCCCTTTCGGCTCGTTGCTCGCCGATAGCAGCATGAACGAGGGATGGTTTCCGTAGAACTTGATCAACCGGTCAGTCTCATCGTAGAGCATTTTCTCCATCGGCGAACCAAGACTGATCTCGTTCCACATGCCCGGTTCCACTTGCAAGTAGAAACCGATCTGATCGGCGGCTTCGAACGCGGCTTCGGGTGGGGTCCACGAATGAAACCGCATGTGATTCAAACCCCACTTCTTGCACGTCTCGAATATCTTTTTCCACGACGCTACGTCGGTAGGTGGGTAGCCCGTCTGCGGAAAGTCGCCGCTATTAACAGTGCCGCGAAAATAGATTGGCCGGCCATTGAGTTGAAACTCCTTTCCGACTGCTTTCAACTGACGCAGCCCGACCTGCAAGTCGTAGTATTCTTCGACGCCAGTTCCCCGCAACCACAACCTGAGTGGATGTAACTTGGGATTGAACTCGTCCCATGTCTCCTGCTCCAACCGCAGCGGCACTTCGAATTCCACGCTGCCGCCACGTTCATCCCACGTCACGGGCGCTACATTGATGTCGGGCCAGATCGCCGTCAGCGTTCCCGATCCACTTAGTCCTGTTTGATTGCCGATCCGGACTTTAATGAGCATCGACTTCGTCGCCAGGTTCGGAAACACCTGCGCGTTATCGATCCAGACTCTGTTAGTGTCATTTAACTCAATCCGTCCGACGATTCCGTTCCAGCTTGCGCCGACGGAGTCGGAAACGCTGTGGGCGTCGGGACGGTAAGGCATGATCATGCGGTTGTCGACGCGAATCGTAAGCTGGTGACGTCCGGCGGTAAGCATTCCGAGCTCGTATACGTGCGGCGCAACCAGACTTCGATCCGATCCGATCTTCTTCCCATCGACCCAAACAGTCGTTTCCCAGTGCGGCCGCTCGAGCGTCAGCACGAAGCGACGCGCATTCTGGAATTGATAAGTCTCAAAGTCGCGTTGATACCAGGCCACGCCGAGGTAATGGCGCGGTGGCTGAGACAGGAACGGAATCTTTACCTTTCCGGCGTCGACGTAATCCTTGTACTCGTCGCGCAAATACCAGAAGCGATCGTAGAGCGAGAGTACCCAGGGCGTGTCTTTCGCTATGGGCAGCCCGTTGAGAGTTATCGGCAAGCCGTTGAACTGGGATTGAAGAATGCCGGGCAGCTTAATCGGATATGGTAAGCGGGCATTGAACCACTGCTGCTTCTCACCCGAGTCCGTGGGGTCCAGCGCAAACCGCCAGAAACCGTCGAGCGACATCGCTCTACCCGAGCACACCGGGGCGGGAGCGAGTAAAAGAACCATCGCTCCTAAAAGGATCACTCTGAAAGCTGGTCGAATCAGACTGATCATCGTTCTTCGCTACATCATAGACGCTTTCACGTAGATGGCAGGACAGCGTTCCCGATTTTATCTTGTTTTTCGTGGGAAGAAGAGGTGGGCGACGGCGAGACACGCGACGCAGAGACCAAGACAATAGAGCCTGTTGATGAGCATCGGTCGCGTAGTGAGGTCGGGATAGGTCCAGATGCGATAAAGCAAAGGGTTGTAAAGCCAGTTGGTATGGCCCGTGTTGTACAAGTAGACCAGGCCGGCGCCAACGCCGACCGCGACCACATACGCCGCATACTTGTTACGCAGCAGGACATTCAACGCAACCACAAGCGCCGTTATAAACAGGATGCCGGGCACGAGCACAATGCCGTGGACTGCCATGTAAGCCGAGAAATCGAGCGCATGGCCTCGCAGGAGTTGGGCCACGATCGCGATCAGACTAACCACCGCGACCAGCACGAGAATCAACGACACCATCGCGAAGTATTTTGAGAGCAGCAGGACGCTGTTTGAGACCGGCGTAGACCACACAAGCGGTTCGACCTTCAGTTCCCGCTCGCGATGAATTGTCTCGCCGGTGTAGAAAACGATCAGACCTATCACCAGCACTAACACCGTGTTTGCCGTGTTAGTCGCGAACATCACTGAATACGACACCTCCGGAACCATGCTGTGAGGCGGAAGGTTCACGATAGAAAGAAGTATTACCAGCGAAATGAGAACGAGGAGACTTCGTTCCGCCCGGAGCAGTCGGAACTCAGTGCCCAACGCCGCCAGGATCTTAGAAAACGGAGCCGGCCGTCCCCGAGTTGAAGTGACTTTCGGGAGCGTTATTCGATCGCGTTCCAACGACGCTTCGAATGGTAAGTCGAGGAATTCAACTGACGGAGCAGCGTAAGCAATCCGCTCGGTCCCGCTCGAAAGCTTCAGTCCTGTGAAATGGCCCGCTTCATTCAGTGGCGCGATCGAGAACCGCCGGCACACAATCAACAAAAGAACACCAGCGATCAAAACCATCGAAGTGCGGTTGACATAGCTGCTGACGTCGTAAGTTACGACGTACTGATTCAGAAACTCTGCGCTTTGCTGCCACGGATTTATTGCTTGTTCCCGATGCGTGTTGAAACCGAGCGGATCGAGAAGGATGCGAAAGACCACCGGCAGGGGTTTCATCACAAATAGTTCGAACGCGATGTAAACCGGGTAGAAAGCTGCCGCCAGCACGTAAACGACTTTCGCATTGCGAGTGAGTGTTCCCGCCGCAAAGTAAACAGCCGCCAGCATCAGATGCGAGATCACCACAATTAAAAAGAAGTGTTTGGCGAAAGGAACCACACGCACGGGCAGGACCACCATTCCCGAAAACGGAACCCATTGAAGCAGGAACGCGGTGATCGCAAATGCTGATTGACAACAGACAAGGACGAAAAAGTTGCCGAAGAATTTACCGAGTACGTAAGCGGCACGTCCCAGAGGTTTCGAGAAGATCAACGGGTCCACGCCGAGCCGAAAATCCCGGACTATGGGATCGCCCATGATGATCCCGGTGAAGATCGGAAGTCCCAACAGAAAGCAAAAGCCCGTGTAGTCGCGCGTGATATTGAAGTCGCTGTTCGTCGCCCAACCGAGTCCGACGGCCGGGCCTTTGGCCCACCACAAAACTTTATTCGCTGCGAACAGCACGATCAGCACGTACGGCGCAACGCGTTTTGTGCTTAGCAGCACTTCGTTAGTGAAGACGGCGGCGAACGAAGTGTAAAAGGAATGCTTCATCAATTCTGTCGATTGACGAGATCGAAATAGTAGTCTTCCAGGACCGCAGTCGCCTGGGTGAACTCCACGTTTGGCCGCTGCCCCTTCGAGATCACTCGCACGCGCGCGTCGCCATCGAACGTTCTCAAAGAAATCACATTGAATTCAGACTTAAACGCCGGGAGTCGATCGCGAGGCACCGTCCCTTCCCAAACTGACTCTTTGAGTTCCTCGACTGCCTGCCGTGGTGAGCACGCGGCGAGAATCTTTCCCTTGCGAATGATCGCCATGCGACTGCAAAGATTCGAGACGTCGGAGACGATGTGAGTCGAAAGGATCACGACTGTGTTTTCGTTGGCAGTTTCCGAAAGCAAGTTGTGAAAGCGAAGACGCTCTTCCGGATCGAGTCCGGCCGTGGGTTCGTCGACGATGATCAATTGCGGTTCGCCGATCAGCGCCTGCGCGATGCCTAAACGCTGTCGCATGCCTCCCGAAAACTCGCCGAGACGCTGCGAGCGCTCAGATGCGAGATTGACTCGCTCGAGCAATGCGTCGACCAGCGAATGACGTTCTTTCTTGCGGTTGACGCCTTTGAGCTTCGCTAAGTAATCGAGCATCTGCCACGCGGTGAGCGTCGGATACAGACCAAAGTCCTGTGGCAGGTAACCGAGCATTTCGCGCGTGTGATCTTTGCGCTTGATCAAATCAGCGCCGTTCATCTCGATCGTGCCGGAGTCAGGTTCGAGTAACGTGGCGACGATCTTCATTAGCGTCGTCTTGCCTGAACCGTTTGGTCCAAGTAGGCCGAAGACGCCGGGAGACAGTTCGAGGCTGACTCCCCTGAGCGCTTGCACACCGCTGGAGTAAGTCTTGGTCAGGTCCTTGATACTTAGCATCAGGCTTTTGTTAGTTTCGAAGTGTTTTGGCGGGGTCGGTAATCGAGGTCGCTTTGACTCCGGCGAGGTAAGTGAACGGGCCCAAGCCGCGGACGTAAAGTAACAAACGGCCCATGATCGCGATCATAATCAACACGTGGCCGATTCGGTCGACCTTGTAATCCGAGCTGCCAATCGAGATCAAGAGACCCGCCAGGCCCATCAGCATCAACGACGTCTTGAGGACGCGTCGCAGCAGAGTGCTTCTTTTGGTAATCTCGACGCATTGCTGCTTCACTCGCTGGAAGTTTCCAAAGCGTCTCAACGCCGCGGCCTGCGCGTCGGCGGCGCACATTCCCTCTTGCATGTACTTTCGCTCGAGCATCGCGAGGTGAAATTGCAATTCCTCGTCGACTTCCAACGCAGTCTTGTTACGGTTAAGACGGCTGAATAAGTTGGCTAATGCGAGCTTCATCGTTCAGGTCGCCTGTAAAATCCGGGCAACTGCTTTGGAGATGCGGTTCCAGTTGGCGCGCTGCGCTTCGAGCTGTTTTTGTCCCGCCCTCGTGAGTTTGTAAAACTTCGCGCGGCGATTATTCTCGGACACTCCCCATTCGGACTTTATCCAGCCGCGTTCCTCCATGCGGTAAAGCGCCGGATAAAGCGAACCGTCCTCGACTTTGAGCAGATCTTCGGCAGCTTCGTGTATTCGCTGGACTATGCCGTAGCCGTGCATGGACTCACGCGCGAGAGTGTTGAGTATCAACAACTCCAGCGTTCCCTGCATCAAGTCTGTGCGCTCGTTTGGCATCAATGAACTGTTCCCTAGATTATCTGGGGCACACCCTAACCGAGCATCCCTAGATTGTCAAGGGAAGATGGAATGGTAAGTAGCCGGCGACTCTCGAACTCGCGAGATCCTCACGCCGCTCTGGAGATTTTGATCACGAATCGGTGTCCACAATTCCGGCAGACGTATTCGTCGTTTTCTTTCAATCCGACCGCCAACCGCGCTTCCGAACATTGCGGGCACTGCACAAACCAGCGTCGAAGTGTCTCTATCCACCCTCGTGCTCGTTTCTTCCCAAGATCTGCTGCTGGTATAACCACGTATTCCTTGTTTGATACTGCCATGTCTTAACGCGCCCCCTCGCTTGCAAACCTCGCTGAGGTTGATGCCTTTAGACTAGCGGTACACGCCGAACCGGGTTAGCGTATTAACACCTAACGCTGCTGCGTATTTACACCTGTGAAATGAGCCGTGGGAGTTATTGAAAGGACTAATCTGACGAGCGTCGTTCGCGCACGTGAAGTGCCAGCTCAACGCGATTGCTCAGGTTCTTCTTGTCGAGAATGCGGCTGATGTGACCCTCGATCGTTCTCAAACTGAGCTTCAGTTCGGCGGCGATCTCTTTGTTGGAAAGACCACGCGCGACTGCCTCAGCAACACGCCACTCCGCGTCGGTCAGCTCTTCATCACGCACAAGCTCCGCTTCTGCCGCCTCTTCCTGGCCGCCGAACATGCGCGCTAAATCGGAATGTGTACGCTGCACTCGATCGAGAATGCTTTTCACGATCGCCACCAACTCTTCGGGTTCAAACGGCTTGGTGACATACGCGTCAACACCGGTGCGAAATCCGGCAATGCGATCGGTGGTTTCGTCTTTCGCGGTAAGGAAGACGATTGGCACAAGTCGAGTGCGTGGCGCAGCGCGCAGATTACGGACAAGCGCATATCCATCCATTCCGGGCATACGGATGTCGCTGATGATCAAGTCCGGCAGCGATTCGGCGACGCGAATCATCGCCTCCGATCCACGACGCGCCGTCTGCACTTCATAACCTTCGGCCCGTAACGTTTCCGACACTGCCAGCAAGAGACTGGGATCGTCATCGACGACCAACAACTGTTTTGCCATCGTCGCGCTCCTCGCTCTGACGTTTATTGCATGCTCCGTTTTGCCAAACAGGTAAGTGCAACTTGAATGTACTGCCGCGCCCGACTTCGCTCTGTACGGTAATGCGCCCACCCATCTGCTGCATCACATTTCGCGCGATGTAAAGCCCGAGCCCGACGCCGGAAACGTCAGCATCTTCCAGAAACTCCGCGTTCGTCGTCGCGTTGCGCAGGGCCTCTGAGTCGCGGACCGCGCGGCCGCGGTGAAACTTCTCGAACAGATGCGGCATGTCTTCTGCCGGTATACCTCGTCCATTGTCGGCGACGCTAATCGCTATCTCGCCATTCTGTCTCAATGCCGACACAACAATACGCCCGCCGTCCGGCGTGTACTTGATCGCGTTCTCGACCACGTTCGACAAAACACGACGAAGCTCTTTCGGATCAGCACAAACCTGCGGTAGTTCGCTGGCCGGCTCGAATCGCAGCTCGTGAGTTCTCTTCTCCGCCGCGCGTGCTTCAGACTTAACCACGGAGGCGATGACCTCCTGCACGTCGACCCGTTCATGCGTGATGCGCAACACGCCGCCTTCGATACGCGAAAGGTCGAGCAGGTTGAGCACAAAATCGATCTGCCGATCGCATTCGACGGAAATCGTTTCGATGTACTCGCGTCGTTTCGCTTCGTCGAGCCCGTCACGCATCAGCAGTCGCGTAAGCGCCTTGATGGTGGTCAAGGGAGTGCGCAGCTCATGCGAGACGGTCGAAACAAACTCCGATTTCAGTCGATCAAGTTCCGCCAGTCGCTCTTCCCTTTTCTGTAAACTCTCGGCCATGGCATTGAAGTTCATGCCCAGGCGCGACATCTCATCGCCGCCTTCAGCCGGGGCACGCGCGGAGAAGTTGCCGCGGCCAAAATCTTCAGCAGCAAAACTCAGCAGACGCACCGGTCGCGCGATGCTCCGCGCGATCAACAAAGCCCCGGCGACGGTACAAAAAACGATCACTAAACCCACCACCGCGTAGCCCTTCAATTGTCGCCATGCTGAGGCGTAGAGAATGTCGCTTTGCACGCCAACCATGACGACGTAGCCGGTGTTCCCTACACGGCTCAGACCATACACGCGCTCCACACCATCGATCGAACTTCTCGTCACGATCACTGCGGTAGGCCGATCGTTCAGAGCCGACAACTTCTCGACTCCGCTCAGGTCCAGACCCAGGGTCGACTCCTCGGTCTGACTTCGATAAACGATGCGGTAGTTCTGATCGAGCAGCGTGACCAGCGCGCGATCCGGCAACGAGATCCCGTGAAGCGCGTCGCGCAACGCCGCGCCCTCCCGCTCGGCCTGACCGGACTCGAGCCAGCGATCGAAAACCACTGCCAGCAATTCTGACTGTTGTTCCAGCGATTCATTGAGCTGATTTCGCTTCTCACTCCAAACGAACCACAGCGCGGTGAGTCCAACGAGCAGGAGCGGAAGAACTCCTCCGATTGCGAGTGCCAGTAATCGCCCGCGAATACTCATCATCACCTCAGAACTGTTGCGATGACAGCAGTATAGCAACGGTGGAGGGCGCGGAAACAGGAGATAACTCCTGCCATTAACGCGTGAAAACACCCTCGTTCCGGAATCGATTGACCGCTACGATCATGACGTCACAAGAAAGTGAGCGGAGTAAAGATGATGAAAATTTTAGTGGGCTACGATGGATCACAAAGTGCCGACGCGGCGCTGGCCGATTTGCGGCGCGCGGGGTTGCCACCTGAAGCCGAAGCGTTAATCGTTTCAGTGGCTGACGTGATGATGGCGCCCGCAACGCCGCATTACGAGTTGGTGGGCCAGGCGCTCACGTCGCGCAGAGTCACTTCGGGCTTGATGTACGCGGAGCAGCAAAACG
>Ga0068859_100007452_pt1 | contig 11106 bp, 9 predicted proteins | sample KBSSwiS22_FD_66585 | JGI IMG/M metagenome (GOLD analysis project Ga0068859, IMG submission 66585) | Switchgrass rhizosphere microbial communities from Kellogg Biological Station, Michigan, USA - KBS Switchgrass S2-2 | ecosystem: Host-associated > Plants > Roots > Rhizosphere > Soil ... | reverse complement strand
GTTGAAATTGTTTCCAGGAAAAATGAACGTTATATATTTATTATTCCTGTTGTTATTGAAAGCAGCATCCTGTTTGTTACCGGTCTTGGCGGACGGCTCACGAACCTATATCCAGATATCATCGCCTGTTCTTTATTGTTCGCCATGGGTTTACAAAACTCATTGGTGACCCAGGTATCCGGCGCGGTGGTAAGAACAACTCATTTAACAGGCTTGTTTACGGATTTAGGAATAGAACTATCCCAGCTTTTTTTCTATACATCAAAAATGCAAAAAGCCAGGCTTCACTCATCCATCAAATTGCGGGCAGCCATCGTCGGCTCCTTTTTTGCCGGCGGGGTTATCAGCGGCATACTCTATTCAAAAATGCTGCTAAAGGTTTTAATAGTCGGTGCTGTTATTCTAAACATGGGATTGGTATACGATTACGTTAAATTTAAAATCATTCTTCTGAAAAGGAAAATGCATAGGTGATGGAAATATTATCTTTGCCCCGGCGAACAAACAATTATACCATGGCACAAATCATTGATCTCCTTTAACCATAAAACTTTGCAATGGCTAACGATATTGTTAAACCAGTTTTCGCGCCCCAGCTCTTTATACCGCACGGTGTAAAAGATATTGGGTTCTACAGTAAAGCATTCGGCGCGGTGGAGCTCCGGCGTTTCAGCAATGATGACGGCAGCATTCATGTTGCGGAATTTTCCATTGATGGCACCATCTTTCATCTTCATGAAGACTCAGAACGTACCAATACATATAGCCCTGTCAAACATAACAGTACTACAGTCATCATCGGCTTATTTGTATCCGATGTGGATGCCGTTATGAAAACTGCACTGGCAGCAGGGGCACAGGAAGCCTCACCGGCACAGGATTATGACTATGGATACCGCCAGGGAGAAATAAAAGATCCCTTCGGGCATCTATGGCTGATTGAAAAGAAAATTTAATGTATGCCGCACAACAATATGCAACCCATACAGTCTATTAATATAATGGAAAAATTTGCGCTGTTCAACAAACAATGGACGCCGCATATCATTGGCGAACTGAATGGCCAATATGTAAAACTCTGCAAACTCAAAGATGAATTTGTATGGCACAGCCATGAAAACGAAGACGAGCTGTTCATGGTTTTCAGGGGAACGCTTTTAATGGATTTCAGGGACGGCCGAACCGTTGAAGTAAAAGAGGGCGAGATCCTGATTGTGCCCAAAGGCGTTGAACACCGGCCGCATACCAATGGAGAGCTCGTGTTTAACCTGTTGTTTGAACCGAAAGAAACCCTCCATACCGGCAACACGGAGAGCGACATGACGGTAAAAGAACTGGACTGGATATAGAAAACAGCCAAGCATCTGTAAAATGAGATTGATAAGCTGGAATTGCCAGGGTGCCTTCAGGAAAAAAGCAGGTTATATTCTGCGGCAGCAACCGGATATTTTAATTGTGCAGGAATGCGAATGCACAGAAAAACTATTATTCCAGGCAACTGCGCAGAAGCCAACAGACAGCTACTGGTATGGCAGCAACCTGCATAAAGGCATCGGCATATTCTCCTATTCTGCATTCAGGTTTGAACTGCTGAACATTTTTAACCCCGAATTCAGGTATATCCTTCCTTTCCGTGTAACCGGCAACGGCCAAACATTTACCATACTGGCCATCTGGGCAATGGATGATAAAGAAAACAGGAAAGCCAGTTATATCGGCCAAATCTGGCGTGCTATTCATTTTTATGCTGAACTGCTGAACGATACTGCGATTCTTATTGGCGATTTCAATAGCAATACGATATGGGATCGCAAAGACCGGGAAGGAAATCACTCAGACCTGGTGTCCCGGCTGGCCGGAAAAAACATCCATAGCATCTATCATACACACCTGCGGCAGGAGCAGGGAAAAGAAGCCCACCCAACTTTTTTTTTGCAGCGAAATAAGAAAAAACCCTATCACCTCGACTACTGCTTTACCTCAAAAAATTTGTGCGACAAGGTGCAACAGGTTTCAGTTGGAAGTTTCAGAAGCTGGATAAAGCACAGTGATCACCTTCCCCTGGTAATCGATTTTAATTTGTAAACACAGCCTCCAACGCTTGCCGCTACAAAATAAAAGTATAAGTTCACCACTGAAACTAAGCCCGGCGAACGCCGTATCTTATTAAGGAAGCAGTTACAGCTATGCAACAAACCACTAACCTTATTATAGGCGCCAGCATTTCCGGATTGGCCTGCGCGGCATCTTTGCTGAAAAAAAGTATTGACTATATCATTATTGAAAAAGAGGCCCAGGCGGCTATGCCCTGGCGCAGGCATTATGAACGGTTGCACCTGCATACCAACAAAACACTCTCTAACCTGCCCTATAAAAAATTTAACAGTGCCGTTCCCCGGTATCCTTCGCGCCGGCAGGTAGTAGACTACCTTGAGCAATATCAAAAAGAATTTAATATCCAACCGATTTTTAACACGGAAGCCATCTCCGTAAAAAAAGAAAACGGCCATTGGATAACGGAAACCAATAATGGAATTTTTGAATCTGCCTGTGTAATAGTAGCCACCGGTGCATTCGGGAAACCGAAACCTGTTCATTTCACCGGCATGGAAACTTTTCCCGGGAAAATAGTACATAGCTGTGGGTATAAAACCGGGCGGGATTATGCCGGGCAAAAAGTACTGGTTGTTGGCTTTGGAAATTCGGCTTGCGAAATTGCCATTGATTTATTTGAGCAGGGGGCCATGCCTTCTATGTCGGTTCGGTCACCTGTTAACATTGTGCCGAGGGATATCATGGGCATCCCGGTACTGCAATTAAGTCTGGCAATGAAATCCCTTCCGCCAAAAATAGCCGATGCACTCAACGCTCCTTTGATACGATGGCTGGTAGGCGATATCAAAAAAATGGGGCTGAAAAAATTACCGTATGGTCCACTGGTACAAATTCAAAAAGATGGAACTAGTCCCGTATTGGATATCGGTACCGTAAAACTTATCCGGGAAGGGCATGTAAAAATATATGCCGGTATTGATCATATTGATCATGAAACCGTTCATTTTACAGATGGTAGAACGGGGCAATTTGATGCGATTGTTGCGGGCATTGGTTATTACCGCGACTACGCCAACCTCGTCCAGGTTGATAAAAAAAGGTTTGATGATCTAAAGCTGCCCGCCGGAAGACAAAAATATTTCGGCGAAGATGGCCTGTATTTTTGCGGGTTCTGGATAGCGCCCACCGGGCAGGTTCGTGAGATTTCGCTCGATGCGCAAAAGATAGCCAAAGATATTGCAGCCCGGCTTGCCGCTACCGCATAAAGTTTAGATCCATCAGTCTTTATTTGTTTTTATATGCCCGGTCTAAAAATTCGTAACGGGCATCATCCGTTGCACTTATCAGTCTGGTTTCGGTATTAATATTTATAACCGGTGGGTTGGCGTCCGCTTTTTTTGCTGCGGGCCAATCGGGCAATTTACCATCGTTGGGGTTGCCCGTTTTTATAAAATTGGCAAAATAGCTGAACATCGTTTCAGATACTTTGATATCGTCAGGCGTCCAGGCATATTCTTTTATTAAGGGCAGGTTGCCCATGCAAAATTCAATCTCACTGGCATGCGGAGCACCGATGGGTGCTGGTGTTGCCGGTGCATTTGGATCTTTTTTCACCGTTCCTCCTGCCAAACCTTGTGTTGTTGTTTTATCGATCAACGGCGGACGTATCTTGCTGAATAAATACCGGTACACCGGTTGTGTACTGTTTTTTCGCTGCAGGTCGAACCACTTCCAGGTACTATAAGCTATAAACCTGTCTGAAGCCAGTTGTGTGGCCGATATTTCAATCTCTTTTTCCGAACCATGCGGATATAATTTCAGTACTTCTTCCGCATTGTCGGGGTAAGTTCTTTTTACAGCCGCAGTATAATTTTCATCTGTGTATGGCTTTCCATTCATAAATGCCTGCCCGGGAATCTCGGCCGAATTCCAGCCCACCAGCAAGGGCACCTGCGCCTGCCCGCCTGCATCGAAAATTTGAGGAATTGTTTTTGGCAAAAAATAATTATCGATGACTACCGGGAAACCAAAACGTTTGGATTCGTTGTAAATATCATATACATCTTTTGCGCTCAGCGCCCTTAGTTGCGCCAGCGAGGGATAGCCGGCTTTTTTAGCGAAATCTGCACCTGTTTTCTCCGCTTCGTTCAAGGGCATGGGCGAGAGTGTTGGATTGATACCTGCGCCGCTTTCTCCAATAGCACCTGCAATTAAATTTTTCGCCAGTGGTGATGCCATCTGGTAACTCACCGAAATGGAACCTGCAGATTCACCGGCAATGGTCACTTTTTTAGGATCTCCACCAAAGGCAGCAATATTCTTTTGCACCCATTGCAAAGCCGCCACCTGATCCAGCAGGCCATAATTGCCCGATGCTTTGTAAGACGCTTCTGCACTTAATTCAGGGTGTGCAAAAAATCCAAAGATATTCAGCCGGTAATTGCAGGTCACCGCTACAATTCCTCTTTTTGCCATGCTTTCGCCATCGTATCGCGGCTCCGAAGCATCGCCCACCACATTTCCGCCACCATAAAAATACACAAGCACCGGCAGCCCTTTTGTATTGCGGTTAGCGGGTGTCCAAACGTTGAGGTAGAGACAATCTTCACTGATACCGTTTGAGCGGGAAATCATATCGCCAAAAACATTCGCCTGCATCGGCCTGGGGCCAAATTTCTTCGTTTCCTTTATGCCTTTCCAATTGTCGGATGGCTGCGGCGCCTTCCACCTTAGTTCACCCACCGGGGGTTTGGCGAAGGGCACGCCAAAATATTTCTGTATACCGGATCTTGTATCATAATTTCCTTCAATAATTCCATTCTGCGTAATGGCCTGTACGGGGAAAGAGTTGTTATCCTGTGCTATTGCAGCAAATGATATCAGGACAAGAAGGGGCAGGCAGGCAATTCTATTCATTTTTTTTAATTTATTATTTCATCAGTATCACTTGATATCGTTTTACTGTGGAGTACTAAGTTCGGAGAGTTTATTCAGAGTAACACCGTTGGCCCAAAAAACTTTTTGAAATCGATTGCCCTTGTACCCGGGCTACTGTCAACAGCCCCATTACTGAAGCGTGCCCTGCCCACTATTTTAATGTTAAAATCCTTCCGCCCCCTCTTTTTCTGCCCGGCCATCGTTAAATTTAGGAACACTTCTTAAACTAATGCTTATGAATTACAACCGAATCAATACCATTGCCGGCTGGGTGGTTTGTGCCATCGCCTGCACCGTATACCTGCTGACAATGGAAGCATCTGCCAGCTTCTGGGACTGTGGTGAATTTATCTCAGCCTGTTATAAGCTCCAGGTTCCGCACCCACCCGGCGCCCCGCTATTTGTAATGCTGGGAAGGATTTTCATTATTCTTTTCGGCAATGATCCAAAGACGGCAGCTATGGCCGTTAATTCCATGAGCGCTATTGCAAGCGGGCTCACTATCCTGTTCCTTTTCTGGTCGGTAACGCATTTTGCACGAAAGCTGGTACAAAAAAACAATGAAGCGTTAAACAGCCAGCAGGTTTTTACCATTATCAGTTGCGGCGCGGTGGGCGCTCTGGCTTATACCTTTTCCGATTCATTCTGGTATAGTGCGGTGGAGGGAGAAGTATATGCGCTGTCTTCTTTCTTTACAGCGCTGGTTTTTTGGGCCGCACTCAAATGGGAAAGGCAGGCCGATCAGCCAAACAGCGATCGATGGCTTATTTTTATTTTTTACATGATGGGCCTTTCTATCGGTGTGCACCTGCTGAACCTGCTGACCATTCCCGCCATCATTATGGTGTATTACTTTAAAAGATATAAACCAACTGTGTGGGGTGGTATACTGGCCTTCCTGGCAGGTTGCGTTATCACCGGTGTGATACAAAAATTCCTGATTCAATCCAGTATCAAAACCGCCGGCGCCCTGGATGTTTATTTTGTAAACGGCCTGGGCCTGCCTTTTTACAGCGGCTTTGCATTCTTTTTTCTTTTATTGGCTGCAGCAATCGTACTCTCCATGCGCTATGCAGCAAAAAGGAAATTCCAGGTGCTGAAATTGTCTTTGTGGAGCATAAGTTTTTTACTGCTCGGGTATTCAACCTACCTCACTACCATGATCCGGTCTAACGCAAATCCGGCAGTAGATATGTTTAACGTAGACAACCCCGTTAGTCTTGCCGGTTACCTGGGCCGCGATCAGTACAACGACTGGCCAATTGTATACGGTCCGGATTTTACAGACAGGCCGGCTTATGTTGACAACGGCATCCGCTATGCTAAATATGAAAACAAATATGTGAATGCAGGAAAGATACAGCAGGCAGATTGGGTGAATACGCCCTCTTCTCATTTATTTCCGCGCATGTGGGACAATGCTGATGATCGCCAGCAACAGGAATGTTACCGCAGTTTTAGTGGCATAGAAAAAGATGATGCACCCACAATCAAAGACAATATCAGTTATTTCACCCGCTACCAGGCCGGCTGGATGTACCTGCGGTATTTTATGTGGAATTTTGCAGGCAAACAAAATGACCTGCAGGGATTTGGCAATGCAAGAGACAGTAACTGGGTAAGCGGAATTTCTTTTGTTGACAATGCACTGTATGGTAACCAGAAAAAAATGCCCGCGGCAGCAAGAGAAAATAACCAATCGCACAATACCTTATTCATGCTGCCACTGCTGCTGGGTATTGCCGGCCTGGTAATGCAATACAAATACAAACGAAAAGATTTCCTGGTAAACCTGTTGTTATTTTTCTTTACCGGCCTTGCGATTGTTATTTACCTGAATCAATCAGGTTTTCAGCCGAGGGAAAGAGATTATGCGTATGTTGGATCATTTTATGTATTTGCCATTTGGATAGGACTGGGTGTACTCTCCGTTATCGCGCTGTTTCAGCGAATCATACAATCAAGGTTGGCGGGCTATACAGCCGTTGTGCTTTGTACCCTGGCCGTTCCGGCGCTGATGGCATATCAGGAATGGGATGATCACGATCGCAGCAATAAAACACTTGCGGTGGATATGGCCCGTAATTACCTGGAAAGCTGCCCGCCCAACGCCATTTTGTTTACAGCAGAAGACAATGACACCTATTCACTATGGTATTTGCAGGAAGTGGAAGGGGTAAGACCCGATGTGCGGGTGGTGGTCAATACCATTTTTGCCAGCGACTGGTATATCAATGAGCTGCGGTATAAAATAAACAACAGTGATCCTTTTGATGTAATCTTCAGCCCGGAACAAATCCGCGGCAGCAATCGCGATGTGGTTTATTTTGACAGGATAAACGGGTTTGACAGCGATAAATATTATGATTTGTATCATACCCTGAAAAATGTAACGGCCAGCGATGATCCGCAATACACACGATCAACGGAAGAAGGCGACGTATTGCATTTATTACCGGCCTGTAAATTCAGTATACCGGTAGATGCAGACGCAGCAAAAAAAAATGGCATCGCCGAACCTTCAGATAAGATCGTAAATGAACTGCGTTTTGAACTGGCCAACAAAAAATACCTGTTTAAAAATGACCTGGCAATACTGGCTGTAATTGCCGCCAATCATTGGCAACGACCGGTTTGTTTCAGTTCCGAACGCAGCCTGGCCGACCTGGGACTTGAAAAATACGGAAGGCTGCAAGGTATGACCTATGTGCTGACGCCGGTGGAAAACAGCCCTGTAAACAATGATGTAGCATACAAAAACATCATGCAGCAATTCCGGTATGGAAAGCTGGTTGCGGACAAGCCGGTTTATTATGATGAAGAGAACCGTCGCCGCATGAACTATATCCGTTTGGCACATGCGCAGGTAGCTATAAGCCTTGCACAGGCGGGTCGCAAAGAAGATGCCCGCAAAGTGCTGGAACGTTTTGATGCGCAGGTAAGTGAAAAAGAATTTCCTTATGGCATGACCAGCAACCGGGGCAATATGCACAATTCTTTTGCCACGGAATTCCTGCGGGCCTGTTATATGGCCGATGACAAACTACTGGCAAAGAAAGTAACAGCTTCCATTAAAAAAGATTTACAGGAGCAACTCAGTTACTACCAGTCATTGGGAGATGAAAATATAAGCAACGAGCAATTGGCGCTGCTGGCCAATTCAATCCTGCAGGGCAGGGGCGGCGATTTACCGGCCAGGCAGGCTTCTTTTGCTTATGACATTATCAGTTCCTGGCAGCTATTGCAACAATTGGATGGCTGGGAAAAATCAATGTAATTTTGCCGTAATAAGAATCAAACAACGAACGCTTGCTGCTGTAGTATGTCTAAAACAAAAAAACATGCCAGATACACATAACAGCTTCCAGCGTATCAACCCCGAGGGGATGATGAAGAACCCGGCTTTCTCGCAAGCCGTTACCACGCAGGGCTATGGCAAAACGATTTATATTGGCGGGCAAAATGCCGTTAATGCAAACCGCGAAATCGCCGGTAATGATATTGAAGGACAAACGGAGCAGGCCATGCAAAATGTTCAGACCGCACTCAGCGCCTGCAACGCCGGCTTTGAACACCTTGTAAAATTGTCGATTTATATTGTGCAGGGGCAAAATCCGGCAGCTGCCTTTGAGGCTTCGCGAAAATTTTTGGGAACTGCAAATCCTCCTGCCATTACCGTTGTTTTTGTTGCAGGATTGGTCAATCCCAGTTTTTTGATTGAAATAGAAGCCACCGCGTTTATACCCATTTGATACTTATTTTAATTACAATCACCCAAGCCAACCAATCTACAAATGAAAGCAAACACAAAACCGGCCGATGATGTGGATTCCTATATTGCGGGGTTTCCTTCAGCTACCCAAAAGTTGCTGAAGCAACTGCGCGCTACCATACAAAAAGCGGCGCCGCTCGCAGAAGAAGTTATCAGTTATCGAATGCCGGCCTATAAATACCATGGCGTGCTGGTATTCTTTGCAGGCTATGAACATCATATCGGCTTCTACCCTACAGCTTCCGGTATAGAAAATTTTAAAAAGGAAATTGCCGGTTTCAAATATTCAAAAGGTGCTGTTCAGTTTCCGCTCAACAAACCGCTACCGCTTTCCTTAGTAACCGCAATCGTAAAATTCAGGGTTCTGCTAAACCGGGAGAAGGCAAGCCTTCCGCCAAAAAAGAAAAAATAATATCCGCTCACAGCGGGGCGGTGATCGCAGCGTTCTTTGCCCCTTTGCGCTCTTTGCGTGAAACTTCCTGGCCTGCCTGTTTTGCTTTAAGCCTGTTTCGTATATTTGAAATTTACAAGCCGCAAACCCATGGCCATTACTTCACTCGAAGAGTTTTACCGGCAGATTTCATTTTCAGGTGAATATGAAAAAGGATTTGCATTGCCCGACGGCATTAGTCGCGAGATAGGGCATTTCAATGTCTTTGACGTGGCCGAAATGGCGCAAAAAAATAAAAACAATAGCCATCCGGTGATGCCTTATAACCGGCGGGCCTATTACAAAATAAGTTTGATTAGCGGGCGCAACCGTGCCGAGTATGCAGATAAGGTTATTGATATAGAAAAAAACGCATTGTTGTTTGCAACCCCCAAGGTTCCTTATCATTATTTCCCACTTGACGCTAATCAGTCGGGCTTTTTTTGCATTTTTACCGATGCCTTCCTGGTAAAAACGAAAACAGGCATAGCGTTGGACGAACTGCCTATTTTTAAAAGCGGTGGTTATCCTGTTTTTCAGTTAAGCGATAATGATGCAGCTGAAATTAACGCCATTTTTAAAAAGATGTATAGGGAACTATCATCCGACTATGCCTATAAATACGACCTGTTGCGGAATTATGTGCTGGAACTGATTCATTATGGTCAGAAACTGCAGCCGGCATCTTCATTGTATCCGGCCCACAATGCAGCCGCAAGGGTATCGTCTTTGTTTATTGAACTACTGGAAAGACAGTTCCCGATTGAATCAACCCAGCAGAAACTGCAACTGCGAACAGCCAAAGACTATGCTGATCGGTTGGCCGTTCATGTTAATCATCTCAATAAAGTACTCAAAGAAATTACCGGTAAAACCACTACCAGCCTTATCAGCAGCCGCATTATACAGGAAGCAAAAATTTTATTGAAGCAAACCGACTGGAATATCTCCGAAATCGCATACTGCCTCGGATTTGAGGAAGTGGCTCATTTCTCTAATTTCTTCAAAAAACAAACAGCACTGGCCCCGGCAGGATTTCGTTCCTGATCCAGTGATTGAATTTTACAAATATCGGATTGATGTTTGTAAGCAGTGAATTTCATTCCCGCACCATCTTTGTACAAAGAAAAAATATCCCTCACAACATTAAGTAAAAAGTATAAGATGGCACAACAAACTAAAATTGCGCTGGTCACCGGTGGCAGCCGCGGTCTCGGAAAGAATATGGCGCTCAAACTTGCACAAAAAGGTATCGATGTAATACTGACCTATCACAGCAAAGAAGCCGAGGCCCTGTCAGTAGTGGCAGCAATAGAACAAACCGGCCGAAAAGCAGCCGCGCTGCAACTCAATGCAGGCAATACAAAAACTTTCAGCAGTTTTTTTGAACAACTAAAAACGGTACTGAAAGATCATTTCGGCGCCGAACGTTTCAACTTTTTAATAAATAATGCGGGCATTGGCATCCATGCGCCTTTTGCAGAAACAACGGAAGAACAATTTGACGAGCTCATGAACATACAATTCAAAGGTGTTTATTTTCTCACTCAGAAGGCGCTGCCTTTTATCAATGACGGCGGCAGGATAATCAACCTGTCTACCGGTCTGGCCCGGTTCAGCGCAATCGGCTATTCAGCTTATGCATCTATGAAAGGCGCCATTGAAGTATTGACCAGGTACCAGGCAAAAGAATTGGGCGCGCGCGGCATTGCAGTGAACGTGGTAGCGCCCGGTGCAATTGAGACCGATTTTGGCGGCGGAGCGGTAAGAGACAATCCACAATACAATAACTATGTTAAATCGGTAACAGCATTGGGTCGTGCCGGTTTGCCCGACGATATTGGTGGCGTAGTCGCCTTTTTGTGTACCGAAGATGCGCGCTGGATAAATGCGCAGCGCATTGAAGTATCGG
>Ga0068859_100007450_pt1 | contig 11108 bp, 11 predicted proteins | sample KBSSwiS22_FD_66585 | JGI IMG/M metagenome (GOLD analysis project Ga0068859, IMG submission 66585) | Switchgrass rhizosphere microbial communities from Kellogg Biological Station, Michigan, USA - KBS Switchgrass S2-2 | ecosystem: Host-associated > Plants > Roots > Rhizosphere > Soil ... | reverse complement strand
TGCCCTCTGCCCTGACGAGCGTCAGAGGATCAACATCGCGTCTCCGTAGCTATAGAACCGGTATCCCTTCTCGACGGCCTCGCGGTATGCGGACATCACCGCGTCACGGCCGCCAAACGCGCAGACGAGCATCAAGAGCGACGACTGCGGCAGGTGGAAGTTCGTCATCAGCGCGTCCACGACACGGAAGGCATGGCCGGGATAAATGAACATATCGGTCCAGCCGGATTGCGGAGTGATGACGCCGCGGCCGGCGCGACCAGCCGCTTCGAGCGCCCTCGTCGTCGTGGTTCCGACCGCCACGACGCGGCGCCCCTCGGCCTTGGCGCGGTTAATCGAGCCGGCGCTCGCTTCGCTGATCGAAAAAAACTCGGCGTCGACCGTGTGCGCCTCGACCTGTTCGACGCGCACGGGCTGGAACGTGCCGTAACCCACGTGCAGCGTGATCGCGGCGCGTTGCACACCACGGGCATCAAGCGCGCTGAGGATTTCCGGTGTGAAGTGCAGGCCAGCGGTCGGGGCAGCGACAGAGCCGCGCTCACGCGCGTACACCGTCTGATACCGATCCCGGTCGCTCTGCTGGTCGTCGCGCTTGATGTATGGCGGCAGCGGGACATGCCCGATCGAATCCACGAGAGCATCGATCGATCCGCCATCCTCCGACCATAAGCGGATAGTACGGCGGCCGTGATAATGCTGCGCCAGGACTTCGGCGTGCAGCGGACCATCACTGGCGGCACCGGAAAACATCATGCGCGCACCGGGCGGCAGCTTCTGCCCGGGATGCACGAGCGCATCCCATCGGTCGTCATCCAACTTCGAAAGCAGCAGACACTCAGCGGCGCCGCCGCTCGGTACGCGCGTGCCGAGCAGGCGCGCGGGAAACACTTTCGTATCGTTGACAACCAGGACGTCGCCTTCACGGAGCAGATCCGGGAGGCGCGCCACGTTGGTGTGCTCGACCTCGCCGGCGCGTCTGCGCAGCACGAGCAGCTTCGACGTACCTCGCTCGGCCGGAGTCTGCGCAATGAGCCCGGCGGGTAAATCGAAGTCGAACTCCGACACATTCATGACTGGTCTAACAGTATTGCGGGATTAAGTCGATCGCGACAGAGCACGACCGAACGGTGTGCACATGCGGCGCTCGGCGCCGAGCAAACACCGAGAGACGAGGTTAGCGCGAGCGCGAGACGCCGGCACGCGCGCGCGGCGCGCGGCGCGACTGGGCGGCTGCTCGTGAGCCCCAGACGGCTTTCGATCGCACGTTCGATTTGTTCACGCTCGGATGAGGGTTGCGCATGGTCGCACCTTTCATGCTTGTCCTTATTACAGAACTTCCGTCTTGTTAATGAAGCACTGGCCCGGCGACGGGTTGCCCCTGGCGCCAGTCGTCGCGGAGGATCGACCACAACACCTGGTCGTACAACCGGCCATTGCGCTGGAACGAGCGGCGAAGAATGCCTTCCTGCATGGCGCCGACCTTGCGCAGCGCGGCGTTGCCTCGCACGTTCGAGCTAATCGATCGCGCCTCGAGGCGGTGGACCCCCACCACTCCGAATGAAAAATCGATCACGGCGCGGGCACCGTCGAGAAACGCACCCGATCCCCAGAACGGCGAGCCGAGCGCAAAGCCCCACTCTGCGCTGGCGAATCCCGGCTCGAGCTGCCGTACTTGAAACAACCCCATCGCGTCTTCATATCCGTCCGGCACAATGCCGTAACAGAAGCTGTTGCCGAGGAGCCGCTCGTTGTGAACGTCCGCAATGAATCCCTGAAAGCCCTCGACGGTCTTCGGCAACGGCGAGATGAACTCGGAGACCTCGTCGCTCGTCAGCATCGCCATCAGCGCCGACGCATCACTCTCCCGAAGATCGCGAAGCGTCACTTTTCCCACACGAAATGTCGGAAGACCGAATCGCCAATCGAGAGCCTGCGATACGACCTGTGCTCGTTCCTGGTAGGGCATTTTTTCCATACGGCCTGTGTAGGAGCAAGCCGCTTACCAAATGTCGCCAGTGTCATATCAATGTCTATAAGACCAATATATACAATGCTTTAAGTAGTAACGATGGTCACGAGTCGCGAAGGCACGGTTTGGACGTCCGTGTTACTTTAATGAACACTGACACACTGATATCGAACTTAAATATCTGAAAAGGAACGGTTTAGACGAAAAGCGTCAGAACAGAACAGGCGGGACCTTAAAGGGACCACCGCAGGAGGACGGATCCCACAGTAAACCCGGCGCCCACGGATGCGAGCAGGACGAGATTGCCCTTCTTCAGCCGGCCTTCAAGGACAGCGTCATTCAAGGCCAACGGAATCGTGGCTGCGGTGGTGTTGCCGAACCGCTCGATGTTGATGACGACTTTTTCCGGCGCCAGACCGAGGCGCTCGGCCGCCCCCAGGATGATGCGTTGATTCGCCTGGTGCGAGACGAACAGATCGATGTCATTGGCAGTCAGGTTGTTCCGCGCCATCAGGCGAGCGCAGATTTCTTCGGTCTTCCGTACGGCAAATTTGAAGACGGCATGTCCGTCCTGTTTGACGTAGTGCAGCCGCTGATCGACGGTCTCGTGCGTCGCCGGGCGCAGGCTGCCGCCGGCCGGCATGCACAGCGCCGGGCCGCCGCTGCCGTCAATCTCGTGCTCGAAGTCGATGATGCCGAAGCCGTCCTCGGCGGCCGGGCTCACGACGACCGCGCCTGCGCCGTCGCCGAACAACACGCACGTCGAGCGATCCTTGTAGTCGATGATGCTCGACATGACATCGGCCCCCACGGCCAGTGCGTGCGCGTGTGTGCCGGCAGCCACCATATGGACGGCCGTCGTCAGCGCATATGTAAAACCGGAACACGCGGCGCCCAGGTCGAAGCCCCATGCGCGATCGGCGCCAATCTTGGTCTGCAGCAAACACGCGGCGCTCGGGAACACCATGTCGGGCGTCGTTGTCCCGACGACGATGAAATCGATGTCGTGCGGCGTGAGGCCGGCCTGCGCGATCGCCTTCAGCGAGGCCTCCTTGGCGAGGTCGGAGGTCCCGACGCCGGGATCGACGATGTGCCGCTCGCGTATGCCTGTGCGCTGCAGAATCCACTCGTTCGAGGTCTCCACCATCATTTCGAGGTCTTTGTTGGTGAGAAGGCGGGGAGGAACGTATGTTGCGAGTCCGCTGATTCGTGTCTTTCTAAGGCCGGCTCTATTCACCACAAACCTCGTCCAGGCGCCGTTAATCCAAAGTAGTCGTACGCCAGCGCCGTGGCGACGCGGCCGCGCGGCGTGCGATCGAGAAAGCCAATCTGAATCAGGAAGGGCTCGTACATGTCTTCGATGGCATCTTTCTCTTCGCTGATCGCGGCGGCAATGCTGCTGATGCCGACGGGCCCGCCGCCGAACTTGTCGATGATGGTTCTCAGCAGCTTGCGATCAACCTCGTCGAACCCCCGCTCGTCGACCTCCAGCAGCTTCAACCCATCGATCGCGACCTTCTCGGTGATCGTCCCCTCGGCACGCACCTGCGCAAAATCCCGAACGCGGTGCAGCAGGCGATTGGCAATCCTCGGAGTGCCGCGCGATCGCCGCGCGAGCTCCTCGGCAGCGCCTTCGGCGATCGGCACGTTCAAGATCCTCGCCGAGCGCGTGATGATTTCCTTGAGGTCGACGTCGGTGTAAAAGTCCAACCGGTGCACGATGCCGAATCGCGAGCGCAGAGGCGCCGTCAGCAGTCCGGCTCGCGTCGTCGCGCCGATCAGCGTGAACTTCTGCAGTGGAACTTTGATTGACCGGGCGCCGGGCCCTTGTCCAATGATGATATCGAGCTCGTAGTCTTCCATCGCCGGATAGAGCACTTCTTCGATGGCCGGCGACATGCGATGAATCTCGTCGATGAAGAGCACCTCGTGCTCGCCGAGGCTCGTCAGAATCGCCGCAAGATCGCCCGGCCGTTCGAGCACCGGGCCTGCGGTGGCGCGCACCGCCACGCCCAGCTCCTGGCCGATGACATGGGCCAGCGTCGTTTTGCCGAGTCCGGGCGGTCCGTAGAGCAGCACGTGATCGAGCGCCTCGCGCCGCTGTTTCGCCGCCGCGATCGACACCTGCAGGTTGGCACGCACGCGCTCCTGGCCGATGTAGTCGTCGAGCGTCCGCGGGCGCAGCCCCGTTTCGTACTGGACGTCTTCGTCCACTCTGGCGGCGGTAATGATCCTGGGATCGGTCATGGCTATCGTGCTAATTCTCTCAGCGCCAGCTTGAGCGTGTGTTCAAACGAGCCGGTGGGCGTTGATTTCAGTGCCGCATCCGCCGCGCGTTCGGCAAGCGGCCGATGATAACCCAGGTTTATCAGCGCCGAGAGCACATCGGTCCGCATCGATTCGCCGCCCGGGGCACCGGGTGGGGAGGCAGACGTGTCGGCCGGAACGAAGGCGGCGAGCTTGTCTTTCAGCTCGAGACCGATCCGCTCGGCGGTTTTCTTGCCGATGCCGGGAATGCCCGTGAGCCGCGCGATGTCGCTCTGCTTGATGGCCGTCACCAGGTCGTTCGGCTCGATACCCGACAGCACCGCAAGCGCAAGCTTCGGCCCGATGCCGCTCACGCTGATCAATCGCTCGAACAGCTGCAGCTCCAGCAGCGTCGCGAAGCCATAAAGCACCAAGGCATCTTCGCGAACATGCGTGTGAATGCGCAGCGAGAGCTCGCCTCCCGCCTCGGGTAATCCATAAAACGTCGACAGCGGCACGTGCGCTTCGTAGCCGACACCCTGCACGTCGATGGTGACGCGGTTCGGATGCTTTTCGAGCAGCCGTCCTCGCAGGTGCGCGATCATTTCGCTTAACGGGGAAGCCGGAAGGCGCGCCAGCTCGTGGCGGCGCGGCCCGATCGCGGACGCGTCACAGCCGGCATGCCGCGCAGGTTCATCTTGTGAAGATGGCACACCGCAATGGCCAGCGCGTCGGATGCGTCGTATGGCGTCGGCGGCTCGCTCAGGCCGAGCAGAAGCTGAATCATCGACTGCACCTGCCCTTTCTCCGCGCGGCCGTAACCCACGACCGACTGCTTCACCTCGGCCGGTGTGTACTCGACGATCGGCAAACCCGCCTCGACCGCCGCGAGCATCGCGACACCGCGCGCGTGCCCGAGCTTGAGCGCGCTTCGGGCGTTGACGGCATGAAAGAGGTTCTCGATCGCGACGCAATCGGGCCGATGCTCGGCAAGCAGCGCCGCCAGCTCGGCGTGGATGATCTGAAGCTTCTGCGGAAAGGAGTTCGAGACGGGAATGGAAATCGCGCCGCAGGCAATCAATCGATGGCGGGCGCCATCGCTCTGCACGCATCCATAACCCGTGCGCGCCGAGCCGGGATCGATGCCAAAAACTCTCACGCCAGCGAGGCCTCGATCTCCTTTTCCGAAATGTCGAAGTTCGACCACACGTGCTGCACGTCGTCGTGATCTTCGAGCGCTTCCATCAGCCTGACCATCTGCTGAGCGGGCTTCCCTTCGAGTTTGACGTAGTTCTGCGGGATCATCGAAACCTCTGCCGACGCCGGCTCGACGCCAAGCGCCTTGACGGCTTCTTTTACCGCCGGAAAGACCTCAGGAGCTGTCAGCACTTCCCAGTTGTCGTCGTCGTCTCTGAAGTCGTCCGCTCCTGCGTCCAGGACGGCGTTCATGAGCTTTTCTTCATCGGCCTTCGTCTTCTCGACGACGATGTAGCCCTTCTTGGAGAACATCCAGCCGACGGCGCCTGCCGCCGCGAGGTTGCCGGCGTTCTTTTCCAGAAGATGGCGAAGCTCGCCCACGGTGCGGTTTTTGTTGTCGGTGAGCGCGTCGATGATGACGGCGGCCCCACCCGGACCATAGGCCTCATACGTCACTTCTTCGTAGTGAACGCCCGGTTCCTCTCCCGTGCCGCGGCGAATCGCGCGCTTGATGTTTTCGGCCGGCATGTTGGCGGCCTTTGCATCGGCGATGATCGTGCGCAGCCGCGGGTTCATATCCGGATCGCCGCCGCCGCCCCTGGCGGCAACGGTCAGTTCCTTGATGATGCGCGTGAAAATGCGGCCGCGCTTGGCGTCGAGCGCGCCCTTCTTATGCTTGATTGACGCCCATTTTGAATGGCCTGACATGGCAAAACTCCAATTAAAGCAGGAATTCTAGCACTTCTGGGCGAGGATCAGCCACACGTCGGCGCGCGGATCCCACGGTTTTCCGTTGTAATCGCCCAGAATCGCGCTAATCCGGAAGCCGGCGCGTTCGAGCCGCGAGGTCATCTCCGGCACCGACAGTGTGCGGAACACGAGCGAGAATTTACGCGCCCGGCGCTCGGTGCCCCGGCGCTCGATGTACTCCTGATCGAAAATCGTGAGCCGCCGAGCGCGATCCTGCCGGACCGATTCCACGAGCGTGATCCGCGACTCGCCGCCCTTCCGCGAGCCCTGAAACCGGACGCGGTTGCGGTACTCTTTCCACACCGGTAGATCCGGAACCAGATCCAATCCGAAGACGCCGCGAGCCGACAGCACGCGCGACACAGATTCGAGCGTGGCCTTCAAATCGGCTTCGCGAACGAGCGACTGCAGGATGCCGTAAGGCGCCATGACGAGATCGAAGCGCGCCGATTTCCGGAACGGCAGCATCCGGATGTCGCTGCGGACCCACGACGGCCGATTCGCCAGCCGCGCGCGTTTGATCCGCCGTCGTGCGTGCGCCAGCATTTCTTCGGATCGATCGACGCCGACAATATCCGCGCCTGTGCGCGCGACAGGGATGGTCACACGGCCGGTACCGCAGCCCAGCTCCAACACCCGGCCGGTGACGCGCTGCGCCATGCCCTGCCAGAACTTCACATCGCGCCTGTCGAGCGTCTGCGCGTTTTCCCAGTCGTAGAAGTCGGCGTATTCGTCCCAACCTTTCCATCCTTCTTGGTGATCGAAATCGGCTTTGGGCTTTGGGCTCCGGGCTTTGGACATCGCGTGAGTTGTAACACGATCTTGTGGTAAGGTCCTGCGCGGATTGGAGGGAGATGAGGGTATGAATGTGAAAAGGAACGTCCCGTGTGTGCTGAACTTGTGTGTGGTGTGCTTGCTGTTGCTTTGTGCCGGCACCGCGCGCGCGCAAGGCGTGAACAACGCGTCGAGAAGCGGGTGCAAGGACCTTCCGTCGTACGCCGACTTGAAGGCGGCGCTCACCGCCGCGCGCAACATGGACAACGGCGGTCTGAATTTTGATATGTGGGGGACGATTGTCGATCGCGACGGCGTGGTCTGCGCCGTTGCCTTCACCGGCGCCGATCGAGGTCAGCAATGGCCCGGCAGCCGCGTCATCTCAGCGCAGAAAGCGAATACGGCGAATGCATTCAGCCTGCCGAATTTCGCGCTGTCGACGGCGAATCTGTACACGGCAGTTCAGCCCGGCGGCAGCCTCTTTGGACTGCAGGAGAGTAATCCGGTCGCGACCGAGGTCGCCTACAGCGGTAATCCAGCCAACTACGGTCAGCATAACGACCCGATGGTCGGTGGACGAATCGGAGGCGTGAACGTGTTTGGGGGCGGGCTCGGACTCTACAATTCCAGCAGACAGCTTATTGGCGGCATCGGAGTCAGCGGCGACACGTCGTGCGCCGATCACAATATCGCCTACCGGACGCGGAGCGCCCTGAATCTCGACTACGTACCGGCCGGTGTCGGCGACGCGGCCCATAAGGACAACGCGATATACGACATTACGCCGCAGGGCGGAGGCGATGCGGCTCCCGGCCCGGGACAAATGCCTGGTGTGAGCGCGAGCGGATTCGGCCACCCCAGCTGTCACGGATACAACGCCGCCGGGAATGGAATAGACAGCGGACTGGCTCTGGCTCTTCCCGGAACGAAGTAATCCAGGCGATCGATCGAACGGTCAGTCGGAAACCGCGAGCTCACCTGGCACGATCGGCCGAGTTCTTGGAAGTCGCCCCAATCGTGCCAGGTTTCCGACCCAGGCGATGATGCCGAGGAAGATGATCAGCTTGAGCGAATCGCCGGCGCGCGTCTTCGGCAACACGTACCACATGAGCCACAACGCGGGTTGTGCGATGCACATCGCCCACACGGTCCCGTAAAAATATCGCCGCTCGTGCCCTTCGCCTTTGGTCGATGGCATCACGCGCGGCAGCTTGCCGGCAAACCCCAGCAGCCAGATTGTTCCCGCGATTGGAAAGTACGCGTAGCGATAGATCTGTTTCAGGTACCAGTGGCCCGTCACGATGGCAATCACGAGCCCGCTGATGTTGAGCACGGCGAACGTGATCGCCGCGCTCCACGCAAACGTGTAACAGATGCGGCGATACAACGGATTGGGGCGATCCTCGGTAAAGCGAATGATGTAGGGCGCCGGCTCCACGCCCGGCAGCCGGCCGCGGTACCCAGCGATGCCCGTGCCGACGAGAACGGCGCCGAGCCACGCCATCATGCGTGCATCAAATCCCCGTTCGAATAAATCGAACGTGAGCGGACCTGGCGCGATGAAGAACACGAAAATCCAGATCGGCCAGTGATTGAACCGGTAATACAGCTTGTTGCGCGTCCGGATTTTCCGCTGTGATGCGTATTCAACGGGAATGGCGTATGGGGTCGACTCGTTCAAGCTTTCATGCTCCTTTTATTTGTCGCGGGGGCCCCTCGCCCCGCTCCGGTCGCTCCGCTTGCGGGGACCCCTACGCCCCGCGCCGCTTCGCGACCTACTGCTCAGTATCTGCGACAACTGCGATGTCGCGCGTCAGCACAGCGTCGACGACTTCTTTCGCGGTCCGCGCACCTTGCGCGGCGGCCCTGTCTGTCAGGTACGCGCGTAGGCGGCCGACGGCACCAGCATATGGCGCCGGCGATAAGTAATAGGCCGCCGCCGTGTGTTGACCGAATCCCTTCACGATCCGTTCGTAGTTTCCATACAGATGCCGCACGGGAGCCGTTGCCGGAACTCGTCTGAGCACACTCATAAGGTTGCCGCCATCCGCCGAAGTCGAGGTCTCGAGCGGTATGAAACCCGCCTTGCGGCCCAGGGCTTCGAGCGTGTACCGGTTGAAGTTGTAGAAATGCGCGAAATGGAATCGATTATTCGGCGCAATGCAGCTCGCCTCGACATTGGGAACTTCGACGAGCAGCGTCCCGTTCTCGGTGAGCCACGTTCTGATCGTCTCCATGATGCGCGACGGATCTTCCACGTGCTCGAGCGCGTGATACATCGTGATGACGTCGAAGCTGCCCTCCGGAAACGCGATGTCCTGCACAAATCCTGTATCCACGGGCACCGACAACTGCTCACGCGCGTAGCGCGCGTACTGCTCGTCGGGCTCGAGGCCGCGGGCGTCGAAGCCCTTGCTGCGCAGGACGTACACGACTTCTCCGCCGCCCGCGCCGGCGTCGAGAATGCGATCGCCGGTCTTTAGAAACGGGGCCAGGCTTCGATAGCGATTCAGTGCGCCGCGTGCCGAGCGCGCCGTGTGGCGGAGCGAGGGTGTGGCCTGCCCTTTGTACTCAAGCCGGTACTCGCGAGAGTAGTACCGGCGCACCTCCTCTTCGCCCGGCCGGGGGTTCGACCAGACGAGCCCGCACCGCCGGCAGATCGTCGTGCGAAGCGGGCGGCCGTCACGATCGCGGCTGCCCACCTCTTCGACGTCGACATCGCCGCACAGATTGCACGGGATCGGGCATTCACTCACGGTTCGAGACCAGAACGAACTGCGGCAACTCCGAGCCCTCGATGAAGTTGATGGGCTTCAAATCGAACAGCTGCCGGCGCGCGAGCACGTAGGTCTCCACCGGAAGGCGTTCCTTGATGATCGTGTACTCCTTCTCCGGCATCACGAAATACACGTCGCTGCTCGAGTAAAACACGGCGCGCAAATGCTCCGGGATGACGACTTCCATGATCGGCCGGTGGAGGTAATACACCATGCTCGGCAGCGCGAACTTGTAAGAACCGACGATGGCGCCGACGCTCGCCCGCGATCGAATAATCTCGGCGAACGGCCGGACCGGTTTATAACGCTCGAATGCCGGCAGGCAACAGAGCACGATGCACCAGCCAATCACGACGAGCGACGCGGCCATGGTGGCTGCCGCCGCGAACAGCTCGCGCTGCCACGCGGTCACAAGCGCCGCAAGCGCGCCGATAACGGCAACCGCTCCCACGGCATCGGCGCCGTCCAGCGAGTAGCGGCGGGCGACGGCAAAGAACCACAGCGTCGCCGCGCCTGTCACGAGAAGCGCGACCGTGCCGGCGATCGTAAACCACCGGACGGGAACGGCGATTGACGCATCGTCGATGGCCTTCGCGAGCATCGCGCCGATCAGCGCCGCCGCGGCCGGCACAATCGGCAGAATGTACAAATCTTCCTTTGTGCTCGACATCGAGAAAAAGACCACGATGAAGACGATCCAAATCAGCAACAGCCTCGCGACGCGGCTGCTCGATGATTCTCGAAATCCCCACCACACCGCGAGCGGCAGCAACAGCGTCCACGGAAACAAATCGGCCATCATCACGGGCAGATAGAAGAACATGCCGCGCGACTGCTCGCCGACCGTGTCGACGTAACGGCCGAGATTCTCGCCGATCACGAACGATCGGATGTATTCAAAGCCGTGCTCGCGATACAGGAGGTAGTACCACGGCACAACGATGGCAAGGCTGATGATCGCGCCGGCGGGGATCATCATGTGGCGAATATCGCGCAATCGATTCTGCGAGACGAGATAGAGCAGAAAGACCGCAGCGGGAATAAACACCGCGATAGGACCTTTCATCAGCACACCGAACCCTGCAGCCATGTACATCAGGCAGAGATAGACACGACGCCGCGCCGGCCGGGTTTCGGCGAGCGCGAAGAACAGGAGGATGAGCGCGAGAAACGTCGTGATGTGCACGTCGATGATGATGCGGCGCGCAAGGAGCAGCACTCTGGGTGAAGACGCCAGGACGAGCGCCGCGAGAAGACCCGCGGTGTTCCCGCCCATCAGGTACCCCAGCCCGAACGTCGCCGCTATCAGCACGACGCCGCCGATGGCGATCGGCAGGCGCTCGCTCCATTCCGAGACGCCGAAGAGGCGATACGATGCCGCGACTTCCCAATAC
>Ga0068859_100007449_pt1 | contig 11108 bp, 6 predicted proteins | sample KBSSwiS22_FD_66585 | JGI IMG/M metagenome (GOLD analysis project Ga0068859, IMG submission 66585) | Switchgrass rhizosphere microbial communities from Kellogg Biological Station, Michigan, USA - KBS Switchgrass S2-2 | ecosystem: Host-associated > Plants > Roots > Rhizosphere > Soil ... | reverse complement strand
TTGCGCTCGGGCTGCGCAGGCGCAGGATCATCCTGCGGCACCTGATCCCGAACGTGCTCGGCCCGGTTGCCGTCTACACGACGCTGACGATCCCCGCGGTGATGCTGCTGGAAGCGTTCCTGAGCTTCCTCGGCCTGGGCGTGCAGCCGCCGATGAGCTCCTGGGGGCTGCTCATCAAGGAAGGCGCGGAAATGATGGAGGAAGCGCCGTGGCTGCTGCTCTACCCGGCCGCGCTCTTCACGCTGACGCTGTTCTCGCTCAACTTCGTCGGCGACGGCCTGCGCGACGCGCTCGACGTGCGCGCGTCCAGGGACTAGGCATGGCGCTGCTCGAAGTCGAGGGCCTGCGCACCGCGTTCCACACGCGCCACGGCGTGGTGCGCGCGGTGAACGACGTGTCGTTCCGGCTCGAGCGCGGCGAGACACTCGGCATCGTCGGCGAATCCGGGTCGGGCAAGTCGGTCGCGTGCCTGTCGCTGCTCGGCCTGATTCCGCGCCCGCCGGGGCGAATCGAATCCGGCAGCGCGCAATTCGACGGCACGGACCTGCTGCACAGCGCCGAATCGACGCTGCGCGGCATTCGCGGGCGGCGCATCGGGATGATCTTCCAGGACCCGATGACATCGCTGAATCCCTACCTGACCGTGGAGCAGCAACTGGTCGAGCCGCTGCTGATCCATGGCCTCGCCGAAGGCGCCGAGGCGCACCGGCTCGCGCTCGCCGCGCTAAAGGAGGTCGGCGTCCCCGACGCCGAGCGCCGCATCCGCGACTACCCGCACCAATTTTCCGGCGGCATGCGACAGCGCGTGATGATCGCGATGGCGCTGATCGCCAAGCCCGACCTGCTGATCGCCGACGAGCCGACGACTGCGCTCGACGTGACCGTGCAGGCGCAGATCCTCGATCTGATCGAGCGCGAGCAGCGCCAGCGCGGCGTCGCCGCAATCCTGATCTCGCACGACCTCGGCGTGGTCGCAGACGTCTGCGACCGGGTGATGGTGATGTACGCCGGAATCGTCGTCGAGACCGCGCCGTCCGAGGCGCTGTTCCGCGCGCCGCAGCATCCGTACACGCGCGCGTTGCAATTTTCGCGGCCGGCACGACAGGCAAAAGGCACGGAGCTGTATGCGATCCCCGGCCTGCCGCCCGATCCGATGCAGGTCCTTGCCGGCTGTCCGTTCGCCCCGCGCTGCGAATTCGCAATCGACGACTGCGTGCGTGGCCCGATCCACCTCGAGCCGTTGCCGGGCGGCGGCGAATCTGCCTGCCTTCGAATCCAGCGCGGCGAGCTCGAATTCGAGGGTGCTGCGCGGGCGCTCTCTCAATGACGCAGGCCCATCTCGAGCTGCAGGGGGTGAAGGTCCATTTTCCGCTGGAGCGCGGGATTTTCGGCCGCGGCGGCGCAGCCACCGTCAAGGCGGTCGACGGCGTATCGCTCACGGTTGGCAAGGGCGAAGTGCTCGGGCTGGTCGGAGAGTCGGGGTGCGGGAAGTCGACGCTCGCGCGGACGATCCTCAACCTGCTGCCCGCGACCGAAGGCGCCGTGATCCTTTCGGGGCGCAACCTCGCGTCGCTCTCTCGCGAGGAATTGCGCGCGGCGCGCGCCGATGTCCAGATGATCTTCCAGGACCCGTACGCGTCGCTCAACCCGCGCATGACGGTGCACGATACGCTCGCGGAAGCCATCCAGGCGCATCGCCGCGTGCCGGGCGCAGGGCTCGCCGAGGAAGTCGCTGCGCTGCTGCAGCGCGTCGGCCTCGCGCCGCGCTTCAGCCGCAAATACCCGCACGAGTTCTCCGGCGGCCAGCGCCAGCGCATCGCGATCGCGCGCGCGCTCGCGGTGCGTCCCGGCCTGATCGTCGCCGACGAGCCGGTCTCGGCGCTGGATGTCTCGATCCAGGCGCAGATCATCAACCTGCTCGCCCGCCTGACGCGCGATCTCGCACTGACGATGATCTTCATCTCGCACGACCTCGCCGTCGTGCGCCACTTGTCGCACCGGATCGCGGTGATGTACCTCGGCAAGATCGTCGAGCTCGGCCCGGCGACCGATGTTCTCGAGCGGCCGTTGCATCCCTATACGCACGGTCTCGTCAGCGCGGCACGGATCGGCGAGCGCTCGGGGCGCGGCGAAAAACGCATGCTGCTGGCGGGCGATCCGCCTTCACCCGTGAATCCGCCGCCAGGGTGCTCGTTTCATCCTCGCTGCGGCTATGCGATTGACGAATGCCGGCGCGCCGAGCCGGCTCTGGATCGCTTCCGCCCGGCTCACGAAGCCGCCTGTATCCGCCTCAAAGCGATACACGCGAGCGGCTGACCAAGGGGTTGACGCCCCATCGGGCGGGGAAGAAGATTGCGGCGGGAACGTCGGGCCAAGGAGGCTCCGTATGCGGCGAATTCTCGGCATCGCGCTGGCCGGCACGGTACTGCTCGCAGGCTGCGCAACCATTCCGGATAACGTCAGTTACCTCTATGGCGACCGCTATCACCGCGCGAAGCTGTATACGTACCCGACTCGGGTTACGCACATCGACGGCCGCTCGACGATGTTCAACGAAAACCCGGTGCCGATCGAGCCCGGGGAGCACGTGATCACGCTTTCCGCCGCACCCGTGCGCGGATTCGAGCAGCCCGAATCCAGGGATATCAAGCTGCGCATCGAGCCGTGCAAGCGCTACTACCTGGTGGCGGAGCGCGAGCATCCGCTGCAGCGTAACTGGCAGCCACTCGTCGATTACGTCATCGACGACAAGTCTGCCTGCAAAGCCTAGGCTCCTGACTCTCTGCCGCGTCGCCGCATTTTCTGCGGCGACGCGATCGCGCGTTTAACCCCTGTTGTCGGGAAGCAACACGATGCTTCGCGGCAGCCTCGGAACAGCCCGAAAACCTGCTCGGCGGAAAGCTGAGTTTTACGGCGGTGTTACATTTCGGGCGCGTATCTAAAGGCTCGACAAACGGCCGGAAGAACCCGGCTGAAGTCGCTAAATAAAGGGGGAGCTCTAATGATTCGTAAGAAGCAGTTGGCGTGGGCTGTCGCCCACGCCTTCGGCGCAGGCGCGTTCATCGCCTCGCCGGTCCTGGCGCAGCAAACCAGCGGTGAACCCGTCCAGCGTGTCGAAATCACGGGAAGCGCGATCCGGCAGATCCAGACCGAGACCGCCCTGCCGGTGACGATCATCACCGCCGACGAGCTGGCCCGGCAAGGCATCAACTCAATCGAAGCCGCAGTGAGCACGATCGCCCAGAACCAGGCAGCGGTCGGCACATCGCAAGGAATCGGCGCAACGACCGGTGGTCGCGCCTCGATCGACCTGCGAGGGCTTGGCACGCAAAATGCCAACTCGGGCTCGCGCACGCTGGTGCTGCTGAACGGGCGCCGGATCGCGAACCACGCGTACTCCGGTGCTGCAGCCGACGTGAATGCCATCCCGATGGCCGCCGTCGACCGGATCGAAATATTGCGGGACGGCGCATCGGCGCTGTACGGCAGCGATGCGATCGCCGGTGTCGTCAACTTCGTGCTGAAGAAGGACTTCCAGGGCGTCGAGGTTTCCGCGTTCAAGGACATCCTTGACCGGGACAGCGGCGACTCCTCCGGGGTCTCGCTCGTCATGGGCACTGGCTCGCTGACGAACGACGGCTTCAACCTGCTCGCGACGTTCAACTACAGGACGATGCAAGCCATTCCGGCGCTCTCGCGCGAATACGGCAGGACCGGCATCCGGCCGGACCTCGGGTTCACGGGAGACAGCGGCACGCCGTTCCCGGCGAACCTCTCGCAGACGGGCAGCACGCTCGCGGTGCTGAATCCGGCACGGGTCGGCGGCGGCACCTGCCCTCCGCTCGCCTTCAATAACCCGAATCCGGCCACCCTGAACTGCCGGTACGACTTTTCCGGCCTGATCGATCTGTCTCCCGACCAGGAGCAAACGCAGGTCATGGGCCGGGCCGCCTGGAAGTTCGGCGATCACGTCTTCGCAGCCGAGTACGTGCGCGCGGATAACACGGTGACGAACCGCGTCGCCCCGACACCGGTGACCGGGCTTGCAATGCCGCCGACGAGCCCGTTCTTTCCGGGCAACGGCATCACCCCGGCGATTGGCGGGCTGGATCCGACCACCGGAATTACGCTTGCATTCCGGACCGTACCGGCCGGCCAGCGGACGGACAAGGTCGAAGCTTCCGCGCAGCGCGGAACCCTCAGCCTGGACGGCGTGATTGCAGGATGGGACTACAGCACCGCGATATGGCAGTCGATCAGTGACGTCGACAGCTACTTCACCAATGGCTACGTGAGCCGTCCCGCGATCACCGCCGCGATGGCCGCTGGCCTGATAAACCCGTTCGGTGCGCAGACGGCCGCAGGGCTGGCAGCGCTCGAAGGGGCGAAGATCAAGGCTCCGGTCATCGATGCCAAGGGCAAGGTCAGCGGGTTCGACGGCAAGATCTCCAAGGAAGTCTGGGACCTGCCCGCAGGACCGCTCGCCCTGGCAGTCGGATTGGAGGCCCGCTCGGAAAATTTCCAGTTCAACCTGGTAAAGGATCCGGCGACCGGCGTGAGTTTCGCTTCGCAGGCCACCAGCTCGGGACTCGAAGGTACGGTCGACGCCGGCGGAAAGCGCGACATGTACGGGTTCTTCGGCGAAGTGAACATCCCGTTGATCCGCAAGCAGCTCGATGCGCAGGTCAGCGTGCGCTATGACCACTACGACCTGACGGGCGACACCACGAACCCGAAGGTCGGAGTGCGGTGGACGCCGGTGGAGTGGGCGCTGTTCCGCGCTTCCGCGAACACCGGTTTCCGCGCGCCGAGCCTGTACGAGATCTTCAATCCGCAGCAGACCACGTTCACCTCGAATGCGTACAACGATCCGGTGCTGTGCCCGGGCGGCACACCGGCCGCCGGCGCCATCGAAGGTCGCGACTGCGATCAGCAGTTCAACAGCTTGTTCGGCGGACCGGTCGGAGTCGGCCGTACGCCCGAGTCGCTGAAAGCCGAGACGTCGCGCAACTACACGATCGGCACGGTGCTCGAGCCGGTGCGGAACCTGACCATCGGCCTCGACTGGTGGGACATCAAGGTGAAGGACGTGATCGGCCAGTTGCCCGAGCAGGCGATCTTCGCTGACCCGACCAAGTACGCAAGCCGGTTCGTGCGATGCAACGCGGTTTCGCCAGCCAACTTGGCGAACCCGCAGATCGCGTCTACCTGCTTCGACGCTGTCAGCGGAGCGCTTCAGCCCACAGCGCTCGCCTACATCTTCCAGCCGACGGAGAACCTCGGCGAAATCAGGACCAACGGCCTGGACGTGTCGCTGAAATACCGCTACTCGATGGGCACGATGGGTGTCCTGAGCTTCGGGTTGAGCGGTACCTGGGTCAACAAGTACAAGTACCAGCGCGAGAAGGATGGCGTATTCATCGACGCGGCGGGCAAGTACTCCGACTCCGGACCGATCGTGCGCTGGAAGCACGTCGCGACCGCCAACTGGGACTACGGCCCCTGGTCGACGACACTGGCCAACCGCTACATCAACTCGTATACGGATGAGAACAACCCCGACCGCGTAACCGATGCCACGAAGCTCGGCCACAAGGTGGACGCCTACTCGGTGTGGGACCTGTTCGTCGCCTTCAAGGGCGTCAAGAACCTGACCCTGCGCGCCGGAGTGAAGAACATCCTCAACGAAGACCCACCGGCATCGAACCAGGGCGCGACGTTCCAGAATGGCTATGACCCGCGCATCCATGATATTTTGGGCCGGGTGTACTCGATCCAGGCAAGCTACAAGTTCTAACCGCTCAGGGGCTGTACCAAGAAGGCCGCAGGGCTACCCTGCGGCTTTCTTGTTTTTGGGGCGCCGCCGGTCGCCGGCTGCGACCTCTCATAGGCCGATTTCGCCGCTTCGTCGCATGCGGCGCACGGCCCCCCTGCTGGGCGGATAATTGCGCCCGTCTCAGGGAAACGCAGCAACCAAGAAGACAAAATGAACAAGCGGGCAGCGTGGTGGATCATCGTCGGCATCCTCGGCCTGGCGGGCGTGGTGGGCGCCGGCGCCATGACCTGGCAGCGCCGCCAGGCGCAGGAAGAAGCGCAGAAGAAAGGCGCCAAGCCGCCGCTCGAGTTCGCACAGGGCGACATCGCGCGGCTGCAGGAAAAGCGTCTTTCGGTGGACACCGAGCTCCCGGGGTCGGTCATGGCGGTGACGCAGACGACCGTCCGGGCGAAGCTGAACGCCGAAGTGAAGCGCGTGCTGGTGCGCGAGGGCGACACCGTCGCCGCCGGGCAGACGATCGCTGAATTCGACACCGCGCAGCTGCGCGCGCAGCTCGCCGAGCGCACCGCGACCCTCGAGCAGCAACGGGCCCAGCTCGCGACCTCCGAGCGCAATCGGAACGCCCAGGCGCAGCTCGTGAAGCAGAACTTCATCTCGCAGAACGCGTTCGACACCGCCGACGGCGCATTCCAGGCGCAACTCGCGTCGGTCGCGGCCTCGAAGGCGCAGCTCGACCAGATTCAGATCCTGCTTGACGACGCAATCGTCCGTGCACCGATTTCCGGGACGGTGTCCAAGCGCCATGTCCAGCCGGGGGAAAAGCTCGCGTTCGATGCGCCGATGATCTCGATCGTCGATCTGGCCCAGCTCGAGGTGCAGGTGCAATCGCCGATGACGTCGGTCACCTCGATGCGCCCGGGCATGCCGGCGAAGGTCGACATCGAGGGAATCGCCGATCGCAGCTTCGCCGGGCGGCTCGAGCGCATCAACCCGAGCGCCGAGACCGGCACGCGGATGATCCACCTTTACGTCTCGCTGAAAAACGAGGGGTCGCTCCTGAAGACCGGCATGTTCGCGCGCGTCACGCTGAAGACGGGCGCCGAGCGCGCCGCGAGCGCGCTTCCGCTCTCGGCGGTGCGCGGCGAAGGCGCGGCATCCTATGTCTGGGTCGTCTCCGGCGAGCGCCTCACGCGGCGCAGCGTGACGACCGGCCTGCGCGACGAGAAGGCACAACTGCTGGAGATCGTCTCGGGGCTGCAGCCCGCCGAGGTGGTGCTGGCGACCAAGTTCGACAACCTGCAGGACGGCATGGCGGTGAAGATCGTCGGCGGCGGCTCGAAGACCGCCGGGCCGTCGACGCAGAAACCCTCGCCGCCTCCGGGCTAGGACCCGCACGCCATGTGGATGACGCGAGTCGCGATCAGCCATCCGGTGTTCGCCACCATGGTCATGGTGGCCCTCGCCGTGCTGGGGATGTTTTCGTACCAGCGGCTGCGCGTCGAGGCGATGCCGGACGTGCGCCCACCGTGGGTGCAGGTCCGCGTCGACTATCCCGGCGCCTCGCCCGAGCAGGTCGAGAACGACGTCGCCAAGCCAATCGAGAACGCGGTCAACACCGTCGCCGGGATCAAGCGGCTGCTGTCGGCCTCGTACGAAGGCCTGGGCTTCACCTGGATCGAGTTTCGCCTCGACGTCGACCAGGACCGGGTGCTGCAGGAGGTGCGCGACAAGGTCGCGCAGGTCCGCGCCGGCTTTCCCCGCGAGGTAAAAGACCCTGTCGTGCAGCGCGGGGGCGACGAAAACGACGAGCCGGTAGCGTTCTACGGCCTGATCGGCGAAGGGCTTTCGCAGCGCGACCTGACGATGCTCGCCGAGCAGGTCGTGCAGAAGGGCCTCGAGCGCGTCAACGGCGTGGGCCGGGTGACGCTCGGCGGGACCGTGTCGCGGCAGATCCAGGTGCGGGTCGACCCGGTCAAGCTGACCGCGCTGGGGCTCACGATCGACCAGGTCGTGACCGCACTGCGCAACGCGAACGTCGCCGTACCCGTCGGGACGGTGTCGAACCGCACGCACGAGTCGATCGTGCGCGTCGACGGCCGCATCTCCGCGCCGCAGGATTTCGGCAAGATCGTGGTCGCGCGGCGCATGAACGCGCCGATCCTGCTGTCGCAGATCGCCGAGATCGTCGATGGCGAGCGCGAGCGGGTTTCATTCGCTCGCATCAACGGCCAGCCGTCGATCAGCATCGCCGCGTTCAAGGCGCAGGACGCCAACATCGTCGAGGTCGGCAACAACCTGAAGCGCGCCTCCGAAAGCGTGCGCAAGCAATTGCCGCCGGGCATCGAGCTGCGGCTGTTGCGCGCGACCTCCGATTTCGTGGAGCGTTCGGCCGACAACGTCAAGCACACGATCCTCGAGGGCGGCGCGCTCACCGTGCTGATCGTGTTCCTGTTCCTCGGCTCCTGGCGCAGCACGGTGATCACCGGGCTCGCGCTGCCGATCTCGGTGATCGCGACGTTCATCGCGCTCTACGCGCTCGGCTTCACGCTGAACTACATGACGCTGATGGCCTTGTCGCTGTGCATCGGCCTGCTGATCGACGACGCGATCGTGGTGCGCGAGAACATCGTGCGCCACATCCACATGGGCAAGGACCACTACTCGGCCGCGCGCCAGGGCACCGACGAGATCGGCCTGGCGGTGCTGGCGACGACGTTCTCGATCGTCGCGGTGTTCGTGCCGATCGCGTTCATGAGCGGCATCATCGGCAAGTTCTTCTTCTCGTTCGGCCTGACGGTGACCGCGGCGGTGCTGGTGTCGCTGTTCGTCAGCTTCACGCTCGATCCGATGCTGTCGGCGGTGTGGCGCGATCCGCCCGAAGGCGCGCGCAACGTGCCGGTGGTCGGGCCGGTGCTGCGCGGCTTCAGCCGGCTGCTCGACGCCGCGCACGAGGTCTATGACCAGCTGCTGCGCAGGGCGCTTCGCTATCGCAAGACCACGGTCGCGATCGCGGTCGCGACGTTTGCCGCGAGCATTCCGGTCGCCGGCGTGGTCGGCACCGAGATGATGCCGGAGGTCGACGAGAGCTTCATCAGCCTGCGGTTGACGCTGCCCGTCGGCTCGAGCATCGACTACGCCGACGAGCGCGTGCGGCGGGTCGAAGAGGCGCTGCGCGAATTCAAGGAGATCGAGGTCATCGACACGACGGTCGGCACCGACCAGGGCAAGAACACGGCCCGGATCAACCTGCGGCTGGTGCCGCGCAACGGGCGCGAGCGCACGCAGAAGCAGCTCGAGATGGCGATCCGCAAGCGCCTCGCCTCCGTTCCGGGCATCGAGTTGCGTGTCGGCTGGGGCGGGCCGATCTACGTCGCGCTGCTCGGCAACGACGACGCCGCGATGCAGCGGGTGGTCGAGGACTTCCGGCGCCGCCTCGCCGAAATCCGCGGGATCACCGACATCGAGGTGTCGCTCAAGGAAGGCACGCCCGCGCTGTCGGTGCGGCTCAAGCCCGAGCTCGCTTCGGAAGCCGGGATCACTCACGCGCAGCTCGGCACGACACTGCGCGCGCTGATCGGCGGCGAGACTTCCGGCTACTGGCTCGCCCCGGACGGCCAGAACTACGAGGTGATCACGCAGGTGCCGCGCGCGAACCGCACGCAGGTCGATGACATCGCGAATTTGAACATCGCAACCGGGCGCCAACTCGCCGACGGCACCGCGGAGATCGTACCGCTGCACGCGATCGCGACGATCGGGCGCACGGTGAACCCGGAGAACATCCGGCGCCAGGACCTGCAGCGGCGCATCGCGGTGTGGGCCAACGTCCAGGGCCGGCCGAGCGGCGACGCCGGCAAGGACGTGCAGGAACTCGTGAAGTCGTATCCCCTGCCCCCGGGCCTGCGGCTGGAGATCGGCGGCCAGATCCAGGACCAGGAGGAAGTCAATGCGGCGATCGTCGGGGCGCTGGCGCTAGCGGTGATCTTCATCTATATCGTGCTCGCCTCGCAGTTCGGCAGCTTCCTGCAGCCGGTCGCGATCATGGTGTCGCTGCCGCTGTCGATCGTCGGCGTGATGCTCGCGCTGGTGCTGACGGGCACTACGCTCAACATCTTCTCGATGATCGGCCTGGTGTTCCTGATGGGACTGGTCACGAAGAACGCGATCCTGCTGGTCGACTTCGCCAACCAGGGACAGCGCAACGGCTTGAGCCGCGACGAGGCGCTGCTCGCCGCGGGACAGGTGCGGCTGCGCCCGATCCTGATGACGACCGCGGCGATGACGTTCGGCATGCTGCCGCTCGCGCTCGGCCTCGGCGAAGGCGCCGAGCAGCAGGCGCCGATGGGCCGCGCGATCATCGGCGGCGTGATCACCTCGACGCTGCTTACGCTGGTGGTCGTGCCGGTGATCTACACCTATCTCGACGCGCTCGACCGCCGCTTGCGCGGCGCACGACGCGGCGGCGCCGCACTCGATCGCCAGCCGGCCGATCGCGCTAGCGGCTGATCTTCGCCGCCTCGGCTTCCATCCGCGTCACCAGCTCGCCCATCTGGTCGATCACGGCCTGTACGGTCGCGCGCTGCGTGAGGTCGACGCCGGCCTTCTGCAGCTGCTTGATCGGCTCGTCGTTGCCGCCGCTCTTCAATAGCGCCAGGTAGCGCCCGGTAGCGGCCTTGCGCGCCGCCGGCTCGCCGCTCGTCATGTCCTTGAAAAGCCTTGCCGACGAGGCGAAGCACGTCGCGTACTGGTAGACGTAGTACGGGCTGTTGTAGAAGTGCGGGATGCGCGTCCAGGTGTACTTGTACGCATCGTCGACCGTCACCGCGTCGCCATAGTAGTCGCGCAGCAGCTTCATGTAGATGTCGCTGAGCACTTCGGAGGTCACCGGCTCGCCCTTCTCGGCGAGCTTGTGCGCCTGCAGCTCGAAATCGGCGAAGAGCACCTGCGTGTAGAACGTGCCGACGATCTCATCGACCGCGTGCTGCAGCAGCAGGAACCGCTCCTTCGGATCGGTCGTCTTCGCCAGCAGCTGCTCGAGCAGGAACCGCTCGTTGGTGGTCGACGCCACCTCGGCGACGAAGATCGTGTATTGCGACGTCGCGAACGGCTGCGCTTCGCTCGAGAGCACCGAGTGCATCGCGTGGCCGGCCTCGTGCGCGAACGTGAACAGCGCGTCCATCGTGTCGTTGTAGTTCATCAGCACGTATGGCCCGACGCCGTAGACGTCGGCGCTGTAGGCCCCCGAGCGCTTGCCCTCGTTCTCGTAGACGTCGAGCTTGCCGCCGGACATCCACTTGCGGTAGCGGCCGACATACTCTTCGCCGAGCGGCGC
>Ga0068859_100007448_pt1 | contig 11109 bp, 4 predicted proteins | sample KBSSwiS22_FD_66585 | JGI IMG/M metagenome (GOLD analysis project Ga0068859, IMG submission 66585) | Switchgrass rhizosphere microbial communities from Kellogg Biological Station, Michigan, USA - KBS Switchgrass S2-2 | ecosystem: Host-associated > Plants > Roots > Rhizosphere > Soil ... | reverse complement strand
GTCGACGAGCTGGGACTCGGTGAGCAGCTCGGGGCGGGCAACCCGGCTGGCCTTGACGTAGTAGAACGCGGCGTCGACCGCCTCGGCCGGGATGCCGCGCAGCCGGGCCCAGGCGAGGCGGTACAGCGCGAGCTGGACCGGGTCGGCGGGGGTAGTGCCGGTCTTCCAGTCGACGACCTCGAATCGGCCGCCGGCGAGCTCGTAGACCGCGTCGATCCGGCCGCGGACGACCCGGCCGCCGAGCGGGAGCTCGAACGGCGCCTCGACGGCGAACGGGCGCCGGCCGCCGTACGGGCCGGCGAGGAACGCGTCCTTCAGGTCGCGCAGCTCGGCGTCGTCAAGGTAGTCGTCCTCGGCGCCCGGCAGGTCCTCGTAGTCGAGCAGCGGGCGGCGCTCGAAGATCTCCTCGACCCAGGTGTGGAAGCGGACGCCCCGGTTCGCGGCCGGGATGGGCCGGCGGGGCATCGGTCGGACCAGCTCACGGGCCAGCCCGTCCGGGTCGGCGCGCAGCCTCATGACCTGGGTCGCCGTCAGGCCCGTCGGCAACGCCACCCGGCGGGACGGCGCGCGGGCGGCGAGCTGCTCGTCGATGAGCAGGCGGGTCTCGTGGTCCAGCTCGGTGAGCAGCGCCCGTTCGGCCGGCGTCATCCCGGCCCAGTCGTCCCGAGCCTGGCCGATCGCCGGGCCGCGCGCCGTCTGGCGGGCGGGCGCCAGCAGGGCCGCGACGGCATCGGCCGCCGCGCGCCGGGCCGCGTGCGCCGCCGGGTCCATCCGCGCGGGCCAGGCGTGGGCCGGCGGTGTGGCCAGCGCCGGGTTGGTCTTCTCCAGCGGGATGTCGGCCCAGTGGTCCACCCGGCCGTTGCCCGCGCCGTTCGCGTGCTCGGCCAGCTCCAGCAGGAACGACGACGGGCCACGCGGCTTCTTCTGGCTCGGCCCCCACCAGTGGCCGCTGGCGATCAGCGTCGTGCGTGCCCGGGTGACGGCGACGTAGGCCAGCCGGCGCTCCTCCTGCTCGGCCTGCTCCCGGCACGCTTCGGCGAACCGGTCGAAGACGGCCCGGTCGTCCTCGACGGTGAAGGCCGGCAGGTCCGCGGCGTCCCCGCGCAGCGGCGTCGGGAGCACGTCGGGCGAGGTGGTCCAGCGGTCGCCCGGCTGGGTGTCGGGGAACACCCCGAGGCTCATGTTCGGGACGGCGACGACGTCCCACTCCAGGCCCTTCGAGCCGTGCATGGTGAGTACCTGGACGGCCCGGCCGGTGCCAGGGGCGTCGGCGTCCAGGCCGCGTTCGTAGCGCTCGCCGGCGTTCAGGAAGCCGAGGAACGAGGTGAGCGACGCACGGCCGCTCGCGTCGTCGTAGCCGGCGGCGGACCGCTCGAACTCGGCCGCGACCCGCAGGAACGCCGCGAGGTTCTCGCGGGCCCGGGGATTGCGAGCGGCGCGGGTCGCCGCGAGCTCCAGCTCGACATCGAGGCCGGTCGCCTCGACCACCCGGTGGATCAGCTCGACGAGCCCCGCGCCGGCCTGCGCGCGCAGCGCGGCGAGCTCAGCGGCGAGCTCGCGCAGCCGGCGGGCGGCCTCCGCCGAGACTTCCTCGCCGGGATCTGCCAGCGCGTCGGCGAGCGAGACCACGTCACTCGGGTCGACGTCGGCCACCGCCTCGGCCAGCGGCGAGGCTCCCCCCGCCGGGACCGGGCCGGTCGAGCGCAGCAGCGCGACCGCGCGGCGGCCGAGGGCGGCGAGGTCGCGCGCGCCGACGCGCAGCCGGGGTCCGGTCAGCAGCCGGGTCAGCGCCGGGTTCGCCGTGGGGTCGTCGACGACCTCCAGGGTGGACCGGATGTCGACGATCTCGGGCTTGGCCAGCAGGCCGCCGAGGCCGAGCACCTCGACCGGCAGCCCAGCGGCGCCCAGGGCGTCCACCAGCGCGGGCACGTCACCCCAGGACCTGGCGAGCACGGCGCAGGTCGGTCCGGCCTCCCACGGGTCGCCCGGCCCGCCGCGCAGCGTCGCCGCGAGCTGGCCGGCGACCCAGCTGGTCTCCTCGGCCCAGCTGGTGTGCAACGCGACAGTCGCCCGCCCGGCGAGGGCCACCTGGGGTCGCGGGCGCAGCGTCACACTGCGGGCGTCGGCCGGCAGTCCCTTGGCGACGGCGTTGGCGAGCGTCAGCAGCCGCCCGCCGCTGCGCTGGTTGACCGTCAGCTGGTAGATCCATGCCGGGTCACCGCCGGCCCGGCGGAAGTGCTCGGGGAACAGCCGGAGGTTGCCCACGGAGGCACCCCGCCAGCCGTAGATCGCCTGGGCCGGGTCACCGACGGCCGTGACCGGGTGGCCGCCGCCGAACAGGCCCGCGAGCAGCCTGCGCTGGGCCACCGAGGTGTCCTGGTACTCGTCGAGCAGCACCACGGAGAACTGGCCGCGCAGCAGCGACCCCACCTCCGGCACCCGCTCGGCCAGCTCGGCGGCGAGCCGGATCTGGTCGCCATAGTCGAGCAGCTCGCGGCGGCGCCTGGCCGCGCGGTACTCGACGACCAGGGCCGCCAGCTCGATCCGGCGGCGGGCGGTGCGGGCCAGCCGGCGCAGGTCCGCGGTGAGCGTCGCGGTCCGCGGCCGGGCCATCGCAGTGTCCAGCGCGGCCAGCACGTCGGCCAGCCAGCGCCGGTCGAAGGCGATCAGCTCCGCCGGGTCGACCAGATGCTCGCCGCATTGGCCGTCGAGCGCCACGACGGCCGACACCAGCGCCGCCATCGAGCCGGTGAAGGCCTCGATCCGGCCCGCGTACTGGCGGGCGACGTGGGCCGCGAGCTGGTAGCGGGCGGCGGCCGGCAGCAGCGCACAGTCCGGCTCCAGGCCGAGGCGCAGCGCGTGGTCGGCGACCAGCCGGCTGGCGAACGCGTTGTACGTCGACACCGTCGGCGCGCCCACACCGTCGGGCCAGCCCGGCCCCACACGGCGCAGCCTGGCCAGGGCCGCGCCGATCCGGTCGTTCAGCTCGCCGGCGGCCTTGCGCGTGAAGGTCAGGCCGAGAATCTGCTCCGCCGGGGTGTTCTCGTGCCCGACGAGCCACACGACGCGAGCCGCCATCACCGAGGTCTTGCCGGAGCCGGCCCCGGCGACGATGACGCCGGGCTCCACCGGCGCGCAGATCGCGGCCAGCTGCTCCTCGGTGTACGGAACGCCGAGCAACTCCCGCAGCCCGTCCCGGGTCAGCCGCGGCGGCGCGGCGGGCGGCGTGCCGGCCAGGCCGTGGCCTTCGCTGTCGCCGTCTCCGGACGCGTCGAGAAATCCCGGCTCGACGGGCGCCGTGTCGCCGGACAGCGCGAGCTGGACGGGCACGTCGGCCCTGGCCGGCCGAGCCGATCGCCCGACGAATGCCAGCGGGACCGCCCGAGCAGGCAGGCCTGGCCGCCTGTCCGCCAAGCCGGACTCTTCCGCGAGCCCGGGCTCCCCAGCCAGCCCGGACTCCCCAGCCACCCGAGGCTCCCCGGCGGCGTCGGCTGCCACGAGGCCCTGCCGCTCGGTCACGTGACCACCTGCCGGCCCTCGACCAGCGCCGGGCAGGCCCGCCGGAACGAGCAGTAATCGCAACCCGGGCCGGGCGTTGGGACGAACGCCTCGGTGGCGATCGTGCGCACCGCGTCGCCGATCAGCTCGTCGATCCAGGACCGCCCGGCCGGCAGCGCCTCCTGCCGCTGTACCTGGGGGCGCCCCGTCGGCGCGCCGGGCGCGCGCGGGCCGGCTCTGTCCTCGGCCTCCTCCCGGCGCAGGAACACCAGCTCGGCGCCGCCGGGCTGGGCCGCCGCGGCGACCCGGTCGTCGAGGGCGCCCTCCCGGACAGCGAGCTGATACGTGCCGAGCTGGACGTGCTCGGCGATCTCCCGCGAGCTGACCGCCGACCGGCCGGTCTTGAAGTCGACGACGTGGACCCGCCCGGCGTCGTCAAGCTCGATCCGGTCCATCGAGCCCCGCAGCCGCACCGGCCGGCCGTCGACGGTGAGCTCGACGCTGAACCGCGCCTCGGAGCCGACGACGGCGCGGCCACGCTCGGCGGCGTGCCAGGCGAGAAACCGGGCGAGCGCCTCGCGGGCGGCGGTCCGCTCCTGGTCCGAACGCCACTCGGCCTCGAAGGCGAGTTGCCGCCAGACCAGGTCGAGCCGCGCGTCGAGCGCGGCGAGGTCGGCGGGGGTACGCCCGGCGGTGACCTCGTCGGCCAGGGCGTGCACGACCCGCCCGAAGCTTTGCGCGGTGGTCGCCGGCTGGCCAGCGTGCGCCTCGTGCTCCAGAAACCAGCGCAGCGAGCAGTCCCGAAGGCTCGACAGCGACGACCCGGACAGCCTGATCGGCTCGGCCGGCGGGGCGACCGGCACGTCGGAGGCCGTCTGCTCGCGCACCCCCCACCAGCGGTCGGGGTGCGCGGCGGCGATCAGCGGCCGGCCGGCGTGGTCGGTCACGGCCGCGAGCGCCGCGAGCCGGCGGTGCGCCGCCTGGCGCAGTGCGGGGCTCGACGCCGGGTCGACGGCGACGCGGCGCAGCGTGCCGACCAGACTGGGCAGCGTCAACGGCCGGGGCGTCCACGAGGCCCCGTTCGCGACCGGAACGCCCAGCTCGGCCAGGAACTCGCCACGCCGCGCGCCGTCCTCACCGGGAGCGTCGACGGCGGTGACGACCAGCCGACGCCGCGCGCGGGTCACCGCGACATAGAACAGCCGGCGTTCCTGCGCCCAGCGGTCCCGCGCGGTCTCCGGCGGGCGCAGGCCGCCATGCCGAGGCTCGTCGAGCTGCTCGGTACCGAGCAGGGAGTGCTGGGAGCGCAGGTCCGGCCAGGTGCCGTCCTGCACGCCACGAATGATCACGACGTCCCACTCGAGACCCTTGGCGCGGTGCGCGGTCAGCAGCCGGACGGCGTCCGGGCGGACCTCGGCGCCGGCCCGGTCGTCGGCGGCGAAGTCCTGGCTGGTGAGGTCGGCGATCAACCCCCGCGCGCCGCCGCCCGGGCCGCGCCGCTCGCCGAGCCGGCCAGCCGCGTCGAACAGCGCGACGACGGCGTCCAGGTCGGCCTCCGCGGCCCGGCGGGCAGCCCCGTGGCCGCCGGCCGCCGTGCGCCGCAGCCGCGCGGGCCAGCCTGTGCCCTCCCACAGCGCCCAGAGCGCGTCCTGCGGGGACGCGCCGGCCCGCAGGCGACGGCCGACCTCGCCCAGCAGGCTCCCGACCCCGACCGCCGGGGCGGCCAGCTCCGCGGGCACCGTGCCGGGCAGGGAGTGCGGAGCCGCGACGAGATCCCGGATCAGTTCCGCCGAGGACGCCAGCCCAGCCGGCCAGCCGTCCTGCTCGTCGCCGCTGGTGCCCGGCTCCCCCGGATCGGCGGCCGGCCCGCCACGGGCGTGGTCGCGAAGGGCTCGGCCGAGAGCGCGCAGGCCGGCCGGTTCGGCGCCACCGAGCGGGGACAGCAGCAGGGAGCGGGCGTCCGCGGCGGTCAGCGACGCGGGATCGTCGGCGCACCGCAGCGCGGTGAGCAGCAGCGCGGCGGCCGGCCGCTCGGCCAGCCCCGGCTCGTCGCCGGCGACGTCCACCGGCACGCCGGCCGCCGTCAGCGCCCGGGCCACCGCCGGCAACGCCTCGGCCGAGCGGGTGAGCACGGCCATCTCGTGCCAGGGCACCGAGCGGGTGAGGTGCTCGCGGCGCAGCACGTCGGCGATCGCCTCCGTCTCGGCGCCCTCGGACGGGAAGGAGAGCGCTTCGACCTGGCCGGCGCGGTCCTCGTCCGCGTCATCGGCGGCGAGCAGGCGGTGCGCACGCAGTGCCGACACCGGCAGCCCGGACACGGGCAGCCGGCCGGCAACCTCCCGGCTCGCTGCCAGCACCGGCGCGGACATCCGCCGCGTCACCCGCAACGCCAGCACGTCGGCCGCCGACCCGTCGGCCGCCCGGAACCGGCTCGGGAAGTCGAGCAGGCCACGCACCCGGGCGCCGCGGAACGCATAGATCGACTGGTCCGGATCGCCGAAGGCGACCAGGTCGCGGCCGCCGGCGGTCAGCGCGGCCAGCAGCCGCTCCTGCGCCGGGTCGGTGTCCTGGTACTCGTCGACGAAGACCGCGCGGTAGCGGTCCCGGATCGGCCGGCCGCGCTCCGGGTCCTCGACCAGCGCGGCGGCGCGGTGGCCGAGCTCCGGGTAGTCCAGCGCGCCGTCATAGCCGAGGTTGTCCAGATAGTCGGTGTAGAATAGCGCGAGCGCCGCCCAGTCGGGCCGGTGCGCGCGGGCGGCCAGCTCCGCGAGGCCCGCCGGGTCGAGCCCGACCGCGCGGACCCGGGCCAGCAGCGCCTCGACCTCCTCGGCGAACCCGCGCGTGCGCAGGCAGACGTCCAGCTCGGCCGGCCAGTCGGGCCGGCCGAGCTCGCGGGAGCCCTCGATCAGTTCGCGCAGCCGGGTGAACCGCTCGGGCCCGGTCAGCAGCCGCGGCGGCGGGTCCTCGGGCGCCGCGAACACCCGCAACTGCGCGTAGCACCAGGCATGGAACGTCCACGCGACGGTCCCGCCCACCGCGCGGCCGACCCGGGCGGTGATCCGCTCGGACAGCTCACGCGCCGCCCGCCGGCTGAACGTGAGGACCAGGACCGACTCCAGGCTCAGACCGGCCTCGACCCGGCGCGCGACAGCCTCCACCAGCGTCGTCGTCTTGCCCGTGCCCGGGCCGGCGAGTACCAGCAGCGGGCCGCCCGGATGCTCCACGACCGCCCGCTGCCCGTCGTCCAGCCGGAGTGGCCGGGCGGGCCGGCCGGCCACCGCCGACCGGTCCAGCCGGTAGCGCGCCGGCCGCGCGCCGGCGCTCGGCCGCGTCAGGACGACGGGCCGGGCAGACGCGGCCGCGGCGGGCGAAGTGCTCACGGACAAAGGAGACCACGCCCCACCGACAGTTTTCCGGCGAGGTGTGTGTGGGAGCCTGCAAGGCATGGACGAGTGCGCGGAGAAGGTCGTTCTGGTGACGGGAGCCGGCGGTGGCATCGGTGCCGCCTGCGCCCGACGGCTGGCGGCCGCCGGCGCCCGGGTGGTTGCCACCGACGTCGACGAGGCCGCGGCCAAGGGCGTCGCGGACGCGATCGAGGCGGCCGGTACGCCTGCTCTGGCGCTCGGGCTCGACGTCACCCACCCGGCGGCGGTCGCCGAGGCCGTCGAGACCGCGGTCCGGACGTTCGGCAAGCTCGACCTGGCCGTGAACAACGCCGGGATCTCGCTGCCGCGCACGTCGGTCGACAAGACTTCCGTCGACGACTGGTGCCGGGTGGTCGACACCAACCTCAACGGTGTCTTCTACTGCATGCGCGCCGAGATCCCGGCTATGGTCGCGGCTGGCGGCGGGTCGATCGTGAACATGGCGTCGGTGCTCGGCCTCGTCGGTTTCGCCGACACGGCCGCCTATGCCGCGGCCAAGCACGGTGTCATCGGCCTGACCAAGTCAGCCGCGCTGGAGTACGCGACGCGCGGCATCCGGATCAACGCGGTCGCGCCCAGCTTCGTGGACACCCCGATGCTGAGCCAGGGTGAGGGCCGCAAGATGCGGGGCGCCGCGCTGCTCGCTCCGATGGCCCGGTTCGCCACCGTCGACGAGGTCGCCGAGGTCGTGCAGTTCCTGCTGTCCGACCGTTCCTCGGTCGTCACCGGCAGCGTCTACCTCGCGGACGCGGGCTACACGGCCCGCTGAACGACGCGAACCCCCGCGGCCGCCGGTGGGGAGACCGGGACGACCTACGACTCACCATGATCGCCGTTATGGCGCTCCAGTGGTCACGAATCGGCTCGATCTAACCAGTAGCGGGCCTGAACGGCGATCAACGCCCGAAGGTGCCGACCGCCGACGCGGCACTCCGCGGCTTCGTTCGTCAGGGGATTTCGTGCGTCAGGAGTCTGATGTCGCGGAGTCCGCCAGGGCGGTGGAGTCCAGCGGGGTCGCGCCGTCCCAGCGGGCCCGCGCGAGGTCCACGCGCTCGCCGCCCGGGCGCAGCGGGGTGCAGTCCGCGATGAGGCGGGCGATCGCCTCGACGGGCGCGGTCGGGTTCGGCTCGCCGGTGGACCGGATGACCCGGTGCCAGGGGACGTCCTCCTCAAGGGCGAACCGTGCCAGCACCGCCCCGACGTGCCGGCCGGTGCCGGCGCCGACGTACTCGGCGACGTCACCGTAGGTCATCACCCGGCCGGGCGGGATCCGCGCGACCGCGTCCAGCACCGCCGTCGCATACTCCCCCGGCCGCCCGCCCACATGTACCCGCACCCGCGTGCCCAGCCCGGCGGACACACTCGCCGCCGCCCGCCCGCCCTGTCGAGGCCCACTCATGAAGGCCAGCATGGCAGCGAGCTCCGACAAAGCATGTAACGGTGAGCCCGCCCGGCCGCCCGCGGTCTGATCAAGCAGCCAGGCCACCGCGCGCTCAGCCTGGTCGAAAATCCAACCATTCGCCGATGACGGCGGTGTGCCGCCGAACCCGCAAGGAGTTCCTACAAAAGCAGAGGGGCTCCGGCAGCCGGCGGAGCCCCTCTGACCTTGTCTGTCAGTAGACGGGGAGCGTCTTGTCGACCTGGGTCGCCCAGGCGGTCACGCCGCCCTGGACGTGCACCGCCGACGCGAAGCCCGCGTTCTTCAGCGTGGCCAGCGCGTCGGCCGAGCGGACGCCCGACTTGCAGTAGACGACCACCCGCTTGTCCTGCGGCAGCTCGGCCAGGTGGGCCGGCAGGTCGCCCTTCGGGATGAGCCGGGCGCCCGGAATCCGGACGATCTCCCACTCGGCCGGCTCGCGGACGTCGATCAGCTCGATCGCGGCGCCCTCGTCGATCCACTCCTTGAGCTCACCGGCCGTGATGGTCGACCCGGCGGCGGCCAGCTGCGCCTCCTCGGAGACCACGCCGCAGAACGCCTCGTAGTCCTCGAGCAGCGAGGTGATCGACGGGTTCTTGCCGCACAGCGGGCACTCCGGGTCCTTGCGGACCTTGATCGCCCGATACTCCATCTCCAGGGCGTCGTAGACCATCAGCCGGCCGACCAGCGGCTCACCGATCCCGGTCAGCAGCTTGATGGCCTCGTTCACCTGGATCGAGCCGATCGACGCGCAGAGCACGCCGAGCACGCCGCCCTCCGCGCAGGACGGGACCATGCCGGGCGGGGGCGGCTCCGGGTAGAGGCAGCGGTAGCACGGACCGTGCTCGGCCCAGAAGACGCTGGCCTGGCCGTCGAACCGGTAGATCGAGCCCCAGACGTAGGGCTTGCCGAGCAGCACCGCGGCGTCGTTCACCAGGTAGCGGGTGGCGAAGTTGTCGGTGCCGTCGACGATCAGGTCGTACTGGCTGAAGATCTCCATGACGTTGTCGATGTCGAGGCGGGTCTCGTGCAGCACGACGTTGACGTACGGGTTGATCTCGCGGACGCTGTCGCGCGCCGACTCGGCCTTGGAGCGGCCGACGTCGGACTGGCCGTGGATGATCTGGCGCTGCAGGTTCGACTCGTCGACGGTGTCGAACTCGACGATGCCGAGCGTGCCGACGCCGGCGGCGGCCAGGTACATGAGCGTCGGCGATCCGAGGCCACCCGCGCCGACCGCCAGCACCTTGGCGTTCTTCAGGCGCTTCTGCCCGTCCATCGCGACATCCGGAATGATCAGGTGTCGGGAATAACGGCGGACCTCATCGACGGAGAGCCCGTCGGCAGGCTCCACCAGGGGTGGAAGGGACACACGTGCTCCTTGCGGTTCGGCATCGCCGTCTGGGGCGCCCACGCGACCTGGGCGTCCCACCGACGATGCCATACGTCTGACGGCCGCTGACCCGTCTTCAGCTCACAGATCAGCGAAACCGCTGGGCAGGCAGGCCGTACCTGCGGGGCGCGGCGAGCCACTACGGTGCAGCGCCCGGCGCCGGCCGCATGTTCCCGGAACCCGCCCGCCCCAACGTCGAGCAACACCCCGGATCACGCAGGGGCGGGCGCTCCGCGCCCGAACCAGGCGGAGCCGGGGTCCCTGCCGGATCGGCGACAGGGTTACCGTCGGAGCGGTGAAGCCGATCTGGGAGGTCGGCGATCTGAGAGGTCCGCGAAGGGCGCTCCGCGCCCGGTTCCGGCCGACCGCCTCAGGCGGACCGCCGCTCCGGGGTCTTGCGGGCCGTCGGCTTGGGCGCCGCCTTCTTGGCCCCGTTCGCGGCCGCCTTCGGCGCGGCCTTGGCGGGAGCCGTCTTGGTGTGCGCGGCCTTCCTGGCGGCGGTCCGCCCCCGGCCGCCGGCCGCCGGCGCAGCCTCGGCCTCGTCGGCTTCCGCGGGCTCCTCCGGCTGCTTCGCCGGCGCGGCGCCGTCAGGCCGGCCGGCCCGGGCCGCCTCGATGCTGGCGCGCAGCGCGGCCATCAGGTCGCCCGCGGGCTCCACCTTCTCGGCTGCCGGGGCGGTCACGACTTCCTTACCGGCGATCTTGGCATCGATCATCTGGGTCAGCGCCTCGCGGTACTCGTCGGTGAACCGCGTGGGGTCGAAGTCGCCGGCCAGCGTCTCGATCAGCGACCCGGCCATCGCGAGCTCCTGTGGCCGGACCTTGATCTCCTCGTCGAGAAACCCGAAGTCGGGCGCGCGCACTTCGTCAGGCCAAAGCATCGTCTCCAGCACGAAGACGTTGTCCCGCACCCGCAGCGTCGCCAGCTGCTCGCGCTGCCGCAGCGCGATCTTCACCAGCGCGACCCGGCCGGACGACTCCAGCGCGTCGCGCAGCAGCACGTACGGCTTCGCACCGGTCCTGTCCGGCTCCAGGTAGTAGCTCTTCGCGAAGTAGATCGGGTCGACCTGCTCCAGCGGCACGAACTCCAGCACGTCGATCGCCCGGGACGTCGACAGCGGCAGGTTCGCGAAGTCCTCGTCGGTCAGCACCACCGTCTCGCCATCCGGCAGTTCGTAGCCCTTGGCGATCTCGGAGTACGGCACCTCCTCGCCGTCAGCCGCGGCGACCCGCTTGTACCGGATCCGCGACCCGTCGGAACGTCGGACCTGGTGAAACGCGACATCCCGCTCCTCGGTGGCGGAGTACAGCTTCACCGGGATCGAGACGAGACCGAAACTGATCACGCCCTTCCAGATCGAACGCATGTTCGCCCCT
>Ga0068859_100007445_pt1 | contig 11111 bp, 10 predicted proteins | sample KBSSwiS22_FD_66585 | JGI IMG/M metagenome (GOLD analysis project Ga0068859, IMG submission 66585) | Switchgrass rhizosphere microbial communities from Kellogg Biological Station, Michigan, USA - KBS Switchgrass S2-2 | ecosystem: Host-associated > Plants > Roots > Rhizosphere > Soil ... | reverse complement strand
TCATCGGGCGTGGAGGATGGGAACAGCGCAATGTTGCTGCCGCGAAGAGCGGGGTTTTCGTCTTCAAATGTGGCCCCATCGCGTGACGCGGTCCACTTGCCATTCACAAAATTCTTGAACGTCTCGATCTTTTCAGTCTGAGACACCGACATTAATAAGCCTCCTCGAGAATCCCGATCAGCGCTTCCTTGTCGAAACTCACCGGACTGTTATCCAGCAGCCGCTTTACGCTGGTCGCCAGCTCCGCCATCTCTCCGATTTGCTCGCGCTTCATGCCGATGTTGCCGAGTCCTCGGGGAATCATGACCTTGTCACCCAGTTTCGCAACCAGCTCCGGCGCCTGCTCCGCAGCCTCCTGATCGCTGACCTTCGTCAGGTTCGAATCGAAGGCTCGTGCAATGAAGGCCATCTCCGGAATTCGCGACTTCAGGATCGCTTTCATCACGGACGGCATCAGGACAGCATTACCGAGCCCGTGCGACGTGTGTGTGGCTTCGCCGACCGGATACTGAAGCGCATGAACTGTCGCCGTCCCGGCAGCAGAGAAGGCCATACCGGCCAGCAGGCTCGCCAGCGCCATGCCTTCTCTTCCCTCTCGATTTGACGGGTCGTGAACCGCTGTCGGCAGCGATTTTGCGATCAGAGTGATCGCTTCTTTCGCGAAGCCGTCCGACGCGGGATTCTTTCCCACAAAAATCGCATGCGGGGAACGGCCTTCAGGAACCTTGGCGCAGAACGATTCGATTGCGTGACTGAGAGCATCCATACCGGAGTGAGAGGTAACGTGCGGCGGGCAGGAAATCGTGAGCGACGGATCGACCAGCGCCCACTTGGGAATAATGCGCCGCGTCGCGATACCAACCTTCATAAAGCGATCAGGATCAGCAACAACAGCTACGGGGCTGACTTCCGATCCCGTGCCGGATGTCGTCGGAATGCAGACGATATCCATTAGGGGACCAGGAACCGCATGCTCACCGTAGTACTTCGTGAGCGGTCCGCCAAACTTGAGCAGGATCGCGGTACATTTTCCGAGGTCCATGTTGCTGCCGCCACCGACACCGATCATGACATCGGGATTGAACTCGCGCGCCGCCTTCGCGGACGCCTCGATCGTCGCGAGATCGACCTCGGGCCGGCCTTCGGGAAATACAAGGACTTCGGCGCCGCCTTCCTTCAGCAGGGCTTCGACTCTATCGACGATGCCGCTCTTCACCATGTTCTTGTCGGTGCAGATCATGGCGCGCTTGCCGAGTTCCTTGCTGATGGTGCGAAGTTCTTCCGCAACGCCCCAACCGAAAAACACCCGACCCGCTGTAGAAAATCCCCAGTGACGATTACTTGCCGACTGTGGCGCGGAGCTGTTCTGCGGCATGCCAAACCTCCTCGGGATGTGGAATCCCCTTTACCAATCGTTCTTCTCGAAGCTTGAATTCCGGATCGCCCGGAACCATGACCTGCTTGAAGCCAACCGCCGGACGCGACGCTCGCAGATCATCGAGGTAGCCCTTTACTCCTTCGGCAATTGTATCTGCTCCGGGAAACGCTTTCGGTTCAATCACGATGAACAGGTCCCCGACCGTGCACCGGTAGTCCGTATCCAGTGTACCAAGAACCTTGCGGCCAATCTCGGTACCGGGCAGCAGCCCGCCAAGCATTGCGATCGCGATGCCGAGGCCATAGCCCTTCGGACCTCCCGCAGGACTCAGCGAACCGTGGATCGCTTCTTCCGGATCCGTCGTTGGTCTGCCGTCTTTATCGACTGCCCACCCCTCAGGAATCTTTTCGCCGCGATGTTTCATGGCAATGATCTTGCCCATCGCGCTGACGGATGTTGCCATGTCGAGGACGAACGGTCGCGGGTTCGCGGGGATGCCGATCGCTATAGGATTTGTCCCGACGAGCGCTTCCGCTCCGCCAAACGGATGAACAAGGACTTCGGTAGTGGTAAACGCAAGGCTGCACAGGCCTTCCAACGCGCGCTTCTCCGCGTAGTAGCCGACCATACCAATGTGCGCGGCATTGCGCACGGTCAGCACGCCAACGCCATGCTTTCGAACTGCCGGCACTAATTCCCGAAGACCGAGTTCGCAGATTGCGGTCCCGAATCCGTCCTTTCCATCGATATTGAGAACGGAGCCCGTGGACCAGGTCTTTTCGGGCTTCGCGTCAACCTTCAGCAGTCCTTTTTGGATGCGGGTGACCATGACGGGCAGCCGCTGCACACCATGGGAGTGAATACCGCGGAGATCGGCCTCGGTCCAGACATCCGCCTGGATGAAAGCATCCTCTTCATTCGCGCCCAATCCGCGAAGAACCGAGACGATGGTGTCCATTTGTTGTTTGTGAGTGACTGTGATCGGCATGGCGTCTTCCCCGAAAAATTGTTAAGGGGAGTAGAAGCTTCCAAAACTATGGATCCCTCATCCCGCCCTTCGGGCCACCTTCTCGGAGGGAGAAGGAAAGTCCGGAGGTCACTCCCTCTCCCGCTAGAAGAGGGCGGCCCGAAGGGCCGGGTGAGGGATCGGCAGTTCCCGAAACTTCTGCTCCCCTCTTGTAAAACTAGAATAGAGCTGTCGGCCTGCGAGCCCAGGGGCTCTTGCTCTTTTCCTTCGAAATCGATTCCAGCTGTCCGACGTAGGCGCCAGCCTGGGTCAGCACGTGATGGAGATCGTTTCCGATGCTCTGGAAGGTGAAGCCCTTCTCGAGGAACTCGCCAACGCGGGCGGTTCCGAAAAGGAACAAGCCGAGGATCACGTTGTTCTTGCGAGCTGCGTTGACCAGCTTGTTGGTGGCATCCATCAGCTCAGGAGACGTGTACATCTCGGGGAACTTGTACTTTTCGTACAGGCCCATCGACATGCAGAGGTCGTTCTGGCCAAGGAAAAGAATATCGACGCCCTTAACTGCCGCGATCTCATCAATGTTCTTGATGCAATCGGCCGTTTCGACCTGCAGCGCGCAGATGGCATTGTCGTTCCAGGCACCCGCGTATCCGAGAAGTCCCTTTTCATTCATCGAACGCTGGGGGAAATACACGGACCGTGTTCCCGCTGTGGGATAACGGACGCAGCTGACGGCCTGACGAGCCTCTTCAGCGTTGTTGATATAAGGAACGAGAACGCCGTCCGAGCCCATATCCAGCGCCTGCTGGATGCCGGGACGATCGTTGTACCCGCCGACGCGCACCAGCGACTTGGCGCCGCCGTTCGCGACACCCGCCAGCATTCCCGAAAGGGTTTCATTACCCATCGGGCCGTGCTGGGTGTCAACCAGCAACCAGTCATAGCCGCTGAAGGCCAGCTGTTCTACAACGGTCGGGCTGTGGGAATTGATAAACAAGCCAAACTTCGGCTTACCTTCACGCAGTTGTTTCTTGAACTCCGCTCCACTCAAACTATCGCTCATTTGTGTTTCTCTCCTGTCCTGATTGCTGATTGATTTGCCTGAGAACGCTCTTCAAGCGCCGGTACTTTGGATGGCGTGAAATATAACGGTAATTTCCCTCGCCGTCGCAGGATTCCTAGGCCCAGTTTTTTGTCCGAGGCGTCGAAAATTATACACCGATCAAAGAGCATTGCAAGGCTCCCCAGGTGAGCCAAAATGCGCTCTTACATCGATAAAAGAGGAAGACAAACCGACAGAAATCGATTCGCGTTTCGTGATATCGTGCTGGGTTTCATATGCAAGCAGAGAACGATCTAATGGATTTCTTTTTTGCCTTTCCCGATGGAGTTTTTCACCACGTCTGCGCCGAATGCACCGCGCTTTGCTGTCGCGGGCAGGGGTTTGCCGGCAGCCTTAAGCGAGAGATGAACTTTGTCTTTCGCAACTACCCTCCACTGGCCAGTTTGGTCACAGAGCGGGAAGGCGACATTGTGACGGTGGCAACACCGACTGGCCGATGCTTCTTTCTGCGGAATGACAACCTCTGCCAGATCGAACTCGACCACGGACGTGCGCGGAAGCCCGGCATCTGTCTCCTGTTCCCCTTCAACGATTTCTCAAGAATTGGCAACACGCTCGTCGTCGCGCCTCACTTCATGTGCCCGCTGAGATTGAATCTGCCGGCAGCGCCCGGCAAAGTTGAAGGAACTCACGCGAACGTGGCAAAGGCCATCAAGGAAACGAACCTCGGAGAACCGGACTACGTCCGTGGCTTCGTCGGCACCGCGAAACTCCCGTCGGGCAAGACCGCCTCGCAAGTCCTGGAGCGGGAACGCGAGTTCTGCAACCGCTGCACGGAGTCTCTTGGCAAATCACGATTCCGCGACGTGCTCGCGGCCAGCTCCGAAGATCCGTCGGCCTTGTGGTCGTTCCGGAAGCGCGTTGCAAAGCTTCTGGGATGGAGCGTGCCGGCGCAACCGGAGACCCGCGATGCCCTCGACGATATCCTTATCGCTAGCGCTCCAGCGTATCGGGTGGAATCTCTTTACCTTTCCGATGAAGCGCTGCTTCGGTTCCTGACCCTTTCGGAACTCCTTGTCCGTCGGGTGTTTTCGATGTCGATCGGCGCGCCGACCCTGCAGGGCGTTTATGGCATCATTGAAGACATGCGGCCGGCCCTGCGACTGCTCGCCTGGGGAGATGCAAAGCCACCTCTCAAGAAGGTCTCCTTGAAGAGTCCCGAATTTGGCGACACCAGTCTCGTGGATTCCGCTCAGAAATTCCTGAACTGGCTGCCAGTCAAAGGCGTATTGCCTGCTCTCGAAAAGGCGCTGCCGCCAAAGTTTTCCACGGCAGACCGCATTGTAGTCATCCGTCAGAGCGCGGATACCGTGGATCCCGCGATTCGCAGGAGTGCATAGGCCCCCGGCTGCACCGCGGAGCCGTGCTGGGAGATTGGGAGGGGTGAGCGACCGATACCCCTGGTTGGCGAATATGCATCTTTGTCTTCGCACCCCGCCTGGATCGCGGTGCATCGATCGGACTCCGTAGACTCTGGACAATTCGTCGCGAACGGCGTTCAATCATTGGGCAAACAAGAGGTGCCCCATGTCCACTGTCGCCAGCGAACTTCGCGGATTCGAGATCGGGACTTCATGCCCCGGCGCTACCCGACCAGTGTCGAACGCATTCTGGAAGTGGCTCGCCGCCTTCGGCGTCCTGCTTTCGGACATGTCGTTCCTTGAACACCTCGAAGAACTGCGAAGCCGCCTGATCAAGTCTGTGATCGCAATTGGAGTCTGCGTTTTCGTGTGCACCGCGTACACGCCTGCAATCGTTCGATTCCTCAAAGCCCCTGCAGCGAAGTATGGTGTCGAGTTGGTGGGATATGGCGGGTGGGAGATGTTCTCCCTCTACTTCGATGTGGCATTTGCCGCCGGACTCAGCCTCGCAGCACCGCTTGTGCTGTTTCAAATCTGGAAATTCATTGAACCCGCGCTTTATCCACACGAGAGAAGGTACGCGCGCCCATTCCTTATCTCGACGACGCTCTTCTTTGTTCTCGGCGCCGCCTTCGGTTATTTCTTTGCGACACCGTACATCATCGAACTCAGCCGAGATCTCGCCGCAATGATGGAAATCACCTGGCGTCCGGGTGCGCTGGAATATGTGAGTCTGTTGACCTGGACCGTGGTCGCCATGGGTATTGTGTTTGAAATGCCGCCGATCGTCTTCATCCTCAGCCGTATCGGATTAGTCAACGCAGGCTTCCTGATTCGGAACTTTAAGTATGCGTTTTTATCTCTCGCGATTCTGTCCGGAGTTCTCACGCCTTCGGGAGACCTTGGGCCGATGATCGCATTCCTGGGTGTGATGACCGCGCTCTACTTCCTCAGCGTTCTTGTCGCGTTGGTCTTTTCAAGGAAGCGGACGACGCATTGAGCAAGACCAAACCGAAAAGTGACATTCGCGACAGGAGCATTACAGCAATGGCAATAACCCTCCAGGAGACACTCGCACAGCTGGAGTCTCTCAGCGACGAGAAGGTCCGGGCGCATAACACGAAGAATGGCGCTGGAAAGAATCAGTTCGGAGTCAAACACGGTGACATCCGAAAAATTGCCGCGAAGATCAAGACCAACGACGCGTTGGCCGAAGCGCTCTGGAACACCGGGAACCTCGATGCCCAACTGCTGGCAATCCTTTTGATCACGCCCAAGAAGCTATCTCGTAAAGAGATGGATCGGATGGTCCGATCCGCCAAATTCGTGCACGTTGCAGACTGGCTGAATTCGTATGTCGTCAAAAATCACCCCGACAAGGAGTCTCTCCGCCAATCATGGATGGATGATGATGACCCATGGGCCGCACGCGCCGGATGGAGCCTGACTTCAGGGCGAGTTGCCAGGAATCCGGATGGGCTCGATCTGCCCGGACTTTTGGATAGGATCGAGTCTGAATTGGGGAATGCTTCTCCCGCGGTGCAATGGACGATGAACTCCTGTCTTGCAGGAATTGGAATTCACTTCCCGAAGCATCGGAGGCGCGCCATCGCGATCGGAGAAAAGGCCGGAGTCTATCGAGACTATCCGGTTTCCAAGGGTTGCACATCTCCGTTTGCCCCGATCTGGATCAACGAGATGGTGCGCCGGCAAAAGTGAACATATGGGATGCCAGGTTGGTGTTATTTCAGATACTCACGGAGTACTTCGCCCCGAAGCTACGGCCGCGCTACGTGGCGTTGACTTCATCGTACACGCCGGCGATGTTGGCTCTCCCGAGGTTCTGTTCTTGCTTGCCGAGCTCGCACCCGTAACGGCAGTCCGCGGAAACAATGACCGCGATCCCTGGGCGGACAAGCTACCGTTGACCGCCGTTCTCAAGGTCGAGTCTTCCTCCCTCTACGTCGTTCATGACATAGGTTCCCTAAATCTCGACCCGCGAGCCGAAGGATTCCAGGCCGTCATCACCGGTCATTCACATAAGCCATTGGCGGAAGTCCGGCGCGGTGTTCTGTTCTTGAACCCTGGCAGCGCGGGTCCTCGACGGTTTAGCCTCCCGGTAGCCGTCGCTCGAATCGAAGTTCAGGGCTCGAGCGTAAGCCACAAACTGATCAATCTCGCCGTCTAACAGGCTTTGCACATAAAGTCGGAAGGAGCGCCAAACTCCCCTCCTCAGACGAGGTGGGGTGGCGCGAAGCGCCGGGGTGGTGGTGATCAAGAGGTCGATTTTCTCGAACCAACCGCCCCGCCGCCCCATCTCTTGATGGTGCACCCCGCCCGAACCAAGGCGGGGAGTTCGTTCGCTCCGACTTTATGTGCAAGCCACGCTCATGGCGCGGCGAGGTATCGCAACACCGCAATCTCTCGACCTTCAGCGCGCTTCGGCGCGGCGCTTGATGAAGCCCAGCTTCGCAACGACTCCGCAAACGAATTCCAGCCGGACTGATTCTCCAGCGGAATTGGGTCGATAGACGTAACACCGATCAGCGTGTTTACTCCAAAGGCATTGTTGGACCTTATCGTGGGATCCACGAATTGAATCGTTTGATTCGCGGAGATTCGCGACGGCGGTCTCACCTGACGAAGGTCTCCGCGGCTATCGATCGAAAACAAACCAAAGAAGCAATCGGCTGATGCATTCACAGAAATCACGACGTCATCTCCGGCGTGGTGGATCAGGTCCGGCCCCAGATTTGTTTTCAATGTTATCGTCGGGGTCTCATGTCGCGCGTGCTCCGTGATGTCGCCTTCCATTTCGCGTAGCAGGATCTTGAATCCTTGCTCCCAAGTGTCGCGCTTGATTCCCCCTCCAGGACCCAATAACTGATCGAATCCCTGGGACTGAAGGTCCGAGCTACTCGAAATGACACGCTGAAGCTTATTACTGTCCACGAACAGCTCCGTCGCGGCCTGGGCTGTCGTCAGCGACGTTTCGTGACGACGGGCGAGCGAGTTGATCAGTTCCGCACCATTGCCGTGCACGGGATCGTTGCCGACGCGGAGGAGCGCCTCGCTGAATACGCGGCCGTCGTCGCGCACGAGCCGATCGAGTTCCTGCTGCCCCCTGTATAAATCCATGGCAAGAAAACGATCGAAGCTGGTGTCAACGCGCGAAACCAGCGTCTTTCTCATTTCGTCCTGGAACCCATTGATGCCCTGAATGTGACAGCCGATACAGGAACGCCCATTCCGCACCACGGGATCCTCCGCATTGGCGCGGTCACGAACGATCGAGACGGGGGCCTCATCGATGCGTCGCCCGTTCCTGTCCACGATGAGATATCCCTGCAGCCCGTTTGGCAGCGTGAAAATGACCTCGCCGCCGTCGGGATGCAGATCGATCGGATCCACGAAAATGTTCTGGCCGATTCGGCTGCTCGCGAAATCAAAGCTCTTCCAGAATGCTCCGAATGCCGTGGGACTTCGCTCGACTGCACGGTTGTTACGAGACACAGCGGAATTCCGCACGCCGAAGCGTCGCGCGCGGCCGAGTTGGACGTCAGCCGCGCTGTCGATCCTCAACAGACTCTCAAGTCCTTTCAGTGTGTCCGGAAGCCGCAGTATCGCGTGATAGAGAGGCGCGACGCTGGCATTGGCCAGGAACCAATCCACGCGTATGTAGGCAACGGTGGCTTCCGACAGGTCGTGAACGAGATTCACATCCCGCAGCAGGCTCGAATCGGCGAGATCGTAGGGATAAGCAGCCTCGATTTGATGCCAAGTCTGGTTCGTCCATCCATAGTCGCGGACGTCAATCCGAAGCACAGTGTTTTCCGGCCCAAGCGGTCTGGGTTGCGTGATGTTTCGTTCCCACGACAAATGATGGACCATCTTGCTCAGCGCCACCGGATAAGCCGTCAAGTCGCTTCGAAGAATATCCGAGCGGTTCCAGACATTGGCGAAGCTGAAGTACCGCACGAATGGACGCTCCCTTTCCGGCGTCGCCTGCAGGTCCCGAAGAATCGCCGTCAGGACCTGCCGTTCCGAGACGAAGGGCCGCGCTTCCGCGAGGGGAGGCGATGCAGCAGGCGCGCCGGAATCGATCCATCGCCGCAGCACGGCGATGTCTTCCGCAGGCAACCTGGCTCCGAGTTGTTTCTTGTAACCTCCCAATGGCATCGCTCCGGATTCCACACGACGAATGATTTCCGATTCGCCGGCGTTGCCCAAAGTGATCACCCTTGCATCCTGCAGCGTCGTGGCATTCCTCACGTCGAAGCGGTAGAAACCCGCACCGCCATGGCATCCCGAACTCGCGCAGTTCGATTCCAGGATCGCGAATGCCTGGGAAGCAAGATCGTCTGCAGGTTGAGCGAGCGGTGAGCCGCGAGTCTCAGTCAGGACTGCTGCGGCCAACGCGATGCCGGTGCCAAGCACAATCCATCTAATCGAGAACATGGTTCCGCCTGTTGAGTTTCTCGAGCGTTGAAAGATAGTTCTGCGCGACTTCAAACTGGGCACGAATGTCGGCGTCTTCGATTTCCGGATAGCGATCCAGGGTTTGCTGGACTGCGGCGCGGATCGCGCGTTCAGCAGACGGCAGATCGTTGCGCTTCCAGGATTGCTGCATCGTACTGAGTGCCTGCGCGATACCGGCGATGGTAAAGTTCTTGAAGACTTCAGGATCCTGCGGTGTGTTGCCTTTGAACCCACGTTTCAATGCGACTCTTTGCGTTTCCTCAACCTCGCGTTGCGAAGCCAGATCGAAGTAAAGCAACCGCACGCTGACCCGCCCGGCACTCTCCGGGCTATATTCCAAAAGGATGACCTGAGTTGCGGCACTATTGAGGTCGTCGAGTTCCAGCGTCACGCGATTGCCTTCCATCCTCGGGGAATACCCATAGAGCCGATCAAGATGGAGTGAACCGTCCTGCGTAATCTCCACTCTCACGTTGCGCGCGACGGCAGACACCAGGCTTTGAACTTCGTTCACGAAGATTTTCGCGATGTCATTGGGATCGGCAACGAAGTGATACAGGCCGCGGCCGCTTTTGGACAGAGCTCGCAGCAAGTCGTTGTCGAGGTCCTGGCCGACGCCGATCGTTGTAAGGTCGATGCCCTGTTCATTGAATTCCGCGGAGTTGGCCGCGATGCGTCGCGAGTCGGTGACACCTGCATTGGCCCGCCCGTCGGTGAGCAGAATGACGCGGCTTGCCAACCCGGGGCGAATGTTCCGTGCTACTTCGCGATACCCGAGCATGAGTCCCGCATCGATGTTCGTCGATCCGGCCGGCTGAATGCTCTCAACCGCCCGGCGATAGGCGTTTCCGTTGCCGAGAGGGCTTGCCGGGAGCACGACGCTGGCGGCGCCATCAAAGACAACGATGGAAACGATGTCCGAGGGACGAAGATTGCTCGCCAGACTCTGCAACGCCGCCTTGACCAGCGTCATCTTGTTCGCAGACGCCATTGAACCGCTTCGATCGATAACGAGCCCCAGATTTACGGGGCCGAGGTCGCTGGAACCCGCCATGTCGCCTGTCGCGAGGCCGATTTGAAGAAGGGACGGCTTGCCGGGTGCTGTTGTTTCATTGCCCCACCGGACGTCCATCCGGACTCCCTGCCCGGATTTCGGCAAAGGCAACCGGTGGCGGTGATAGTTAACGATCTCTTCCACCGCGATGGCATCGGGCGCCGGCGGTGTCGCCATCGATAAACCGACCGGCCGGTTCGCCTCCGCTCTCGCGCGTGATACCGATGCCGAGGAAACGCCATTCTGCCCATAGGCGTTCCAAACTCCCGCCCAACTCGCCACGAATAGTCCCAACCCCATCAAGAACCCGAGTCTCCCGTATCTCATTTTCTCCTCCTTAATTCTGGCGGCCCACAAGCGGACCACCACAGATGGGAGCAAGAGCGAGACCGTACGAAATGGAGAACGATGTTGTTGATTGCAGTTGATTTAACGGATCGTACGAGCGGTCGAAGAGGCGGAGGGTTCGTACAGGGCGGTCCTTCGGAGAACCATCCCCACCCGGAGGGGTTAGCCCGAGCGTTAGCGAGTCCTGGCACCCCTGCTGGGGCTTTGCACCAAAACGGAATTTTGAGGGAACGCGATTGCCCTCCTGAGTCAGGGCAGGAATATAGATGCCTGACAACAGGGAGTGGGATTTTGAAAAAGGGACGATCTGGAATGCGCCCCGCAGACTGGAGAGTTTCACTCACAGATTTAGTACAGGCCGATCCGCGGGTTTAAGTTTGGAAACGTTGGCTTCAAACTCG
>Ga0068859_100007442_pt1 | contig 11113 bp, 10 predicted proteins | sample KBSSwiS22_FD_66585 | JGI IMG/M metagenome (GOLD analysis project Ga0068859, IMG submission 66585) | Switchgrass rhizosphere microbial communities from Kellogg Biological Station, Michigan, USA - KBS Switchgrass S2-2 | ecosystem: Host-associated > Plants > Roots > Rhizosphere > Soil ... | reverse complement strand
GACCAGGAAGCGCGTCGCCGGCAGGCTTTCGCCCACGCCCCGCAGGACGGCCAGGCCACCGCCGTCTGGCATGTGCACATCCAGCAGCACGACCTGCGGCCTGGTCGCGAGGATGCCCGCGACGGCCTCGGCGGGCGTCGCGGCTTCGCCGACGACCTCGACGCGCGCGCCGAGCTCGGCGCGGACGCCGGCCCGGAACATGCCGTGGTCGTCGACCAGGTAGACCGTCGTCATCGCCGCATCCTGATGGCCACCTCCGTGCCGCCTCCGGGACTGCTCCGGATCGAGACCGTACCGCCGCCGCGCTCGACGCGGCCGATGATCGAGCCGCGCACGCCCTGGCGGTCCGCGGCGACCGCGGCCGGCTCGAAGCCGACGCCGCGGTCCCGGACGAAGACGCTGACCGTGTCGGCCTCCACCTCGGCGTAGAGGGAGACGTCCGTGGCCCCGGAATGCCGCGCGGCATTGACCATGGCCTCCCGGGCCGCCGCGCAGGCCGCCGCGAGCGCGTCGTCGAGCGCCACGTCCCCCACCACGACGACGTCGACCGTGACCGCGTACGCGTCCTCGACCTCGGCGGCCGCGGCCCGCAGCTCCTCACCGAGCTGGCCGCCGGCCGAGCGCGTCCCGTAGAGCAGGCGGCGCAGCTCGCGTTCCTGGCCGCGCGCGAGGCGGGTGACCTCGCGCGGCGAGTCCACGTTGCGCTGGATGAGGGCGAGGGTCTGCAGGACCGAGTCGTGCAGCCGGGCGGCGATCTCGGCCCGTTCCTCGCCTCGAATCCGCTCGGCGCGCTCCGCCCCGAGCTGGGACGTCAGCCGAATCCACCAGGGGCCACCGAGCAGGGCCAGTCCGACCGTGGTCACGCCCATCGCCCACAGCCCGTCGCGCAGCGTGTTGACGTCCGCCCGATGCAGGACGAGGACCGCTCCGGCCACCACGAGCCCGGCGCCTCCGACGAGGCGCAGCTGTCCCATCCGGTCGGCGCCAGGCGCGCCGAGTGTGCTGCGCGACGCCCGCAGCCAGCGCTCACGGTCCGGACCTGCCGCCTGGCGCCAGATGGTCGCCCCGCCGAGGCAGGCCAGCAGAGTCGGCACGAACAGCGTGCCACCAGCGACCCTGGTGGCGAGCAGCCCCGTGGCCACGACGACGACCACCGCGAGCAGCGCGACCTCGACGGGACGCGGCAGCCGCGACCGCCGAGCGCCCTCGGGCGTCGGCAGCACGATCCAGTACGTCGCGTAGAGCGCGACCCCCAGCCCACCGCCAATCGTGAGCACCAGGAACAACAAGGCGACGACCCGGCGCCGCAGACCGGTGTGCAGCGCGATCCCGGCGACGACGCCACCGGCCCAGCCCACGTCCGGGCGTCGGTACAGAACGCGGCTCGTGGGCACGGCGCTGATCACAGCACCATGATTGCGCTTCGTGGGGCCGCCTGGGTATCAGGAGTTCCCCCCAGGCACAGGATCAGGGTCGAGATCAGGGGTTCGCCGGATGCGCAGTGGCCGCGTGGGCAGCAGGGTATTGCGACTATGACGACTGATTCAGAACCGACCGCCGATCCAGCAGCCCTCGCGGCCCCGGCAGCGGCCCCCCGGCGGCGGCTCCGCCGCAGCGCGACCGATCGCGTCGGTGCCGGCGTCGCCGGCGGCCTCGGCGAGTACGCGAGCGTCGATCCGGTGCTGTTCCGCGTCCTGTTCGCCGTGTCCGCGTTCTTTGGCGGCGCCGGGGTGCTCGCCTACGCGGTCGCCTGGGCCGTCATCCCCGTCGAGGGCACGCGGCACGCGCCCGTCGACGGCTGGATCGACGGCCTGCGCCGGCACCGCGTGCCGGTGTGGCTGGTCGCCGGCGTCGCCGGGCTCCTGCTGTGGGCCGTCGCCTTCAGCTGGTGGTCGCCCCGCCCACTCTGGCCGCTGCTGGCGCTGGCCGTCGTGCCGCTGCTGCTGCTCGGGACGCGGGACGGCGGCTGGCGGCGCCCGCCGCCGGCGACGTCGTGGCTGGCGGAGTCCGTCGCCCCGGCCGAGGCGGTCCACCTGGACAAGGCCGCGACCGACGCGCCGCCCGCCTGGCCGACCGCGGCCCGAGCCTGGGTGGGCGAGGCCAGAGAGGCGTCCCGCACCCGGCGGCGACGGTCCTGGCCGCTGCGGGTGGCCGCGCTCACGACGCTCGTGGGGGCGCTGACCGTCCTCGGCGTGATCGACGCTCTCGTCGGGATCTGGCTGCCGGTCTACTTCTGGGTCATCGGCGGGATCGCCCTGGTCACGCTGCTGGCCGGAGTCGTCCTGCGCCGCACCCCGTGGTCCTTGCTCCCGCTGCTGCTCCTCGGCGCGCTCGGGACCGCCGCGTTCGGCGGCACCCACGCCAGCCTGCACGACGGGATCGGCCAGAAGGTCTGGACGCCGGCCACCGCCGCCGACCTGCGGGGCGACTACCGGCTCGCCTTCGGCCAGGGCGTGCTCGACCTGCGCCAGGTCACGCCACGGTCGGCCCAGGACCTCCACGTCGTCCTGGGCGCCGGGCAGGTCCGGCTGCTCCTCCCCGACGCGATGAACGCGACCGTCGTCACCGACGTCCGCCTCGGCGACGTCACAGTCGACGGCGACTCCTTCGCGGGCGGCGGGAGCGGCCCTGACGAGCTGCGGCGAGGCGTCGGGACCAATCAGACGATCCGGCCGCCCGTCGGCGCCACCGGCCCGGCGGTGACGATCCACGTCAGCGTGGCCGACGGCAACGTCTCCGTCACCCACGGCTGAACGCGCGCCATCTCTGCCAGCGGAACGGCGACGCTGGTGTCGGCCGTCGACCCGGGCCTGGTTCCGCTGCACCAGTGGCGTCCGGACGCCGTCACCGCCCACCTGCCGGGAGCGGCGGAAGGCGGGCGCCTCGCCTACGCCGGGGTGGCCCGCAAACCGTAAGATCCAGCCAGATCAGAACACGGGTTTCCGGCCGTCACCCGTCGGCGGCACGCGGCTTGACGATGGGAGCGAGGACCCTCACCAGGGCGTGCGGCTTGCCTTTTTTCATGTAGCGCTCGCAGGCACGGGCGTTGGCGAAGCGGCCGAGGGAGCTCCAGTCGACCGTCCAGCCCGCGTTGGCGGCCAGCTGGCGCAGGAACGCGCGCTGGGTCCGCCCGTTGCCCTCGCGGAACGGATGGATCGCATTCAGGTCGCCGTAGAGCACGGCGAAACTGCCGATGAACTGCTCCCAGTCCATCCCGACGAAGAGCCTGCGGGCCGCGACCCGGGCGAAAAGCCGGTCAAGCCGGTCCGCGAGCTCGCCCGCGGGGCAGAACGGCTGGCCGTCCTTGGAGATGTCACCCTCGCGGAACCGGCCGGCCCAGTCGTACACGTCCTGGAACAGGAACTGGTGGAACGCCCGCAGGTGCGCCGTGTCGTAGTCGCCGGGCAGGAACTCCTGGTCGAGCTGCAGCCTGCGGGCACGGACGACCTCGTGCTCGGCCGTGTGGAATTCCTCGCGGTCGCGGATGCCAAGCAGGTTGCGCAGGCAGTCCGTGCCAGGCCAGAGGTACGGGTCGTCATCGAGCCCGCTGCGCGCGCCATCGAGCTTCACCCGTCACCTCCGGTGCCGTGGGCGTCCCCCACGACCTTCCTATTGATACCCGTCGGACGGGGACGGACCACCCGGAAGTGACGTGCGGCTCGGCCCCTCCCCGGCGGGCCGGTCAGGTGCGGGCGACTCCGCAGTAGCTGCCGACGGCGGTGGGCGTGGTGCCCGGCGCGGGCCGCCACAGGGAGGTGGAGACGACGCCCGGTTCCACCAGGGACAGGCCGTCGAAGAAGTGGGCGATCTCCTCTGGGGTGCGCGGGTAGTACGGGTCGCCGGCCTCCTCACGGAGGCGGCCCGCCTCGCGCGCGGCGCCGGCGGCCTGGTCGGTGCGGATGATGACGCCGTCGTTGATGATCAGGTAGCTGCCGGCCGGCACCGCGGCGACCAGGTGCTTGACGATGTTGCGCGCCTCGCCGGTGTCCGCGACGTTGCCGAGAACGCCCAACATCATCAATGCGATCGGCGTGGTGAAGTCAAGGGTCGCCGTCACCTTGACGACAATGAACTCGGGGTCGTGGACGTCGGCGTCGACATAGGCCGTCTTGCCCTCCGGAGTGCTCGTCAGCAGGGCACGGGCGTGCAGGAGGACCAGCGGGTCCTTGTCGACGTAGACGATGCGGGCGTCCGGGGCGATCCGCTGCGCGACCTCGTGCGTGTTGTCCGCGGTCGGCAGGCCGGTGCCGATATCGAGGAACTGGCGGATACCCGCCTCACCGGCGAGAAAGCGCACGACGCGGCCGAGGAACGCCCGCGACTCGCGGGCGATGTTGATGATCTCCGGATAGATCTGGCTGATCTGCTCCCCGACGGCCCGGTCGACGGGGTAGTTGTCCTTCCCGCCCAGCCAGTAGTTCCACACCCGAGCCGAGTGCGGAACCGACGCGTCGATCGTGGGCCGCGGATCGCTGTCCGGGTCGGGGGCGTTCGACGTCACCATCGCCTCTTCCAACGTGTCGTTTCTGGTTATCCTAGTCGCCCTCGTCGCATCGGTCGCGACGCATTGTCAAACGACCAGAGGTCGCAACGTGGGCACACCTACGTGCGATGACAGGCAGGGAGCGGATAACACCGAAGGCTATGATGTGAACCCGGCGCCACTTCTGACACACCCGGAGCGCCGGGGCAGCGGCGCGCCGATCAGGTCCCAATAGCCGAGTGGAGTCGGGGGAAGCCGCGTGGCTGTTCCAGCGGGCAGCGGGCCGACCGTCCGTCGGATCCTGCTCGGTTCCCAGCTACGACGGCTGCGGGAGCGCCGCGGGATCAGCCGGGACGACGCCGGCTACAGCATCCGCGCGTCCGGCTCGAAGATCAGCCGGCTGGAGCTGGGGCGGGTCAGCTTCAAGAACCGCGACGTCGAGGACCTGCTCACGCTTTATGGCGTCGTCGACCCCGCCGAGCGGGCCGCGATGCTAGCCCGCGTGGAGGACGCCAACAAACAGGGCTGGTGGCAGCCCTACGCAGAGATTCTCCCCTCCTGGTTCCAGCGGTACATCGACCTGGAGGAATCGGCGTCGCTCATCCGGGGCTACGAGGTGCAGTTCGTCCCCGGGCTGCTGCAGACCGAGGAATACGCCCGCGCGGTCATCTCCCGCCGGCAGGGCATCTCGAAGGACGTCGTCGACGGGCGAGTCCACGTGCGGATGACCCGGCAGAAGGTGCTCGGCCGGTCCGACAGCGCGCGACTGTGGATGGTGCTCGACGAGGCGGCCGTGCGCCGGCGGATCGGCGGCCGGCGCGTCGCCCGGGCGCAGATCGCCCGTCTTCTCGAACTCACCGACCATCCAGCGCTGACCCTGCAGGTGACGCCGTTCTCGGCCGGGAGCCACGCGGCCGACGGCGGGGCGTTCACCATCCTGCGGTTCCCCGATCCCGACCTGGCCGATCTCGTCTATATCGAACGGCTCACCAGCGCGTCCTACCTGGACAAACGCGAGGAGGTCGACGAGTACTTCATGGCGATGGACCAGCTCGGCCTCGACAGCGCCACCCCCGACAACACCATCGAACTCCTCCGCGGAATCGCCCAGGACCTCTAGCGGCGAGGCCGGTTCCGGCCGGTGATCCCAGGCATCGGGCAGCAACCGAACAGCGAGACCCCACGCCTGGCCTGCAGCCCTGGGCTCGCCAGCCCTAGTTGACCGTCGGGATGTCCTCGCAAATGTCCACCGCGATGATGTCGGCACCCTCGCTGGCCAGCTTCACGGCGTGGCTACGGCCCTGACCCCGACCAGCTCCGGTGATGAAGGCGACCTTGCCGTCGAGCTTGCCCACAGAGTCCTCCCGACCCGCATGTCCACGAAATCCCGCATGTCCGCGGGACGCCGAACGACATCGGAGTTCTCCTGAGGAGAGACTCGCGTTCTTTACCGGCCCGCGCGGGCCCGGCCGACCAGCGGGGACGCGCGGGCCGGGCGCTCAGGAGTGCTTGCCCCGCCGGCGTTTCTCGCGACTGACGAGGAGATCCACGCTGGACTCATCGGTAGGGGCTGGCGGCGGGAAGGTGTCGGCCAGCGCCGCCCGGCGGCGGGGCGGCGGCGCGGCGCGGTAGCTCTGGCGCCTGATCGGCGTGGTGACCGGGTCGGCGGGCCGGGCGGTGTCAGTGCCCGGCCGCGTGCCGGCGGCCCGCCTGCCGGCACGCGGCCGGGGGGCGGTGTCGGCGGCCGGGGCCGGGGTGTCGCCGGGGCGGGGTCGCTGGCCAAACCAGTCGAAGGACGTGTTGCGGCCGCGCAGCGACGTGTTCTCCGCCTGCACGATGACCAGCAGCGCGGTGGCGAAGGAGGCGCGGTTCCTGGCCTCCTCCAGCTGACGTTCCAGCTCGGCGACGTAGGCCGGATCGACCGGTGGTGTCTCCGGCTCCGGGGAGGGAGCGCCGTCGGGCTCGACGGTGGACCCGAACGCCTGGCCGTGCAGGTCACGGAGAAGCTCCAGCTCCGTCGCCAGCTCCGAGTCCGCCTCGCCGAGAAGCAGCTTGACGTAGATCTCGACGACCCGCCACTCGATGGCCTTCTCACCGCGGAACTGGCGGCTGAGATCCCGCGTCCGGGACCGGTGGATTCCGGGTGGCCCCTGGTCGGGCCAGCGCTGCCGCGCCACCATTTCGTAGCTGACGCGATAAGGATTGTTGAGTTCGTTCAGGCGGGTCAGGAGTGTCTTCTGAGGACCGTCCTTCAGATCTGGGCGTGGCCCTTTGGGGCGCGCTCCCACGAGGCTCACCCACACACCGTCCGAGCCGGGGCCGAGAATCTTGCCGAGGGACGGGTCACTGCGCAGATCCTTTCTGTGGTCTCCTCGTGTCCGCGCGGCGGCCACGTCGACGAGGTCGGGCCCAGCGGCGGGTCTCCCAATCCCCAGACCCGGTAGCTGCGAATGATACGGCCGAACCGTCGCGGAGCGCGACATGTCGGGCACCCGCGGGCCAGCATCGTTGCGCCGGCAACGATCAGAACTCTGGTCGATCACGTGGCTCAGCGGGCTCGGACCGACTGGTACGTCCGGCTCGACCCACTCCGGACCGCCGACTTTCGGCCGCCCACAGCTCCACACGCGATTGCTCGTCATCTTCCCCCTTTGCCTGCCAGGCGCCCGCCCAGGAAGGACCGCGGAACGCCGCACCGCAAGGAAACTGGGCGGTCTGATGCGCGGCAAGGACGCACGGCCGGGACGCCGAGACAAATTCAGGGGCCCGTCGCGCGGGTTTCCCCATCCGACGGTCGCACGATGTCGCCACAATTCGCTCAAAATACTGAACCAGTTGGTGTAATTACGTCGCCCAGTGGCGGCCTCGCGCCGGGCCGCGGCACCGGTCGCGACGGATCTCCGCGCCACCCGGAGTTGCGACGGGCCCACCTGGAGGGTGTCGCAACGGTCGCGGGACGGGGCGCTCAGACTGGCCAGCTGGACCGCCAGTCTCCAGTACCCGGAGGATTTTTTGGTAGGAGGGAGGTGGAACTGGTGGGCCCGCGACAGTGATCCCCTGGCTCGCTGGCTGGGGGCCAGCTACCTGATCCGCCGCGGCGGTCCATGACCGGTGGGTACCGGCTTCTCGCCGACCCCATCCGGTGGGGCGTTCGGCGGGCCCGTCAGTCCCAGGCGAGCCAGGATTCGGCGCCGTCGTTCGCGAGCACCAGTGCGCGGGCCGATGGCGCGGCCGGCGGCTTGCGCGCCGTCCGCTCGGTGACCAGGGCACGGGCGAGACCGGCCTGTCCGGACCTCCCGGCGCCGGCGATCAGCGTCAGGTCGATGACGTCGCGCTGCGCATGGCTCCCGCCGACGGCGTGGGCCTGGGGGCGGATGTCGATCAGCAGGTCCACCGCCCGCGCGGGCTCGCCGGCCGCGAACGCCGCGAATCCCTCGAGCAGCGCGTGCCCGGCGCGCTCGGCCGCCCGCCTGTTGGTCGGGGCGACCAGCTCGCGGTTTGCCGCGATCACCCGGGCCACCCGGGCGTGGTCACCGGCGAGGCCGAAGGCCATGACCGCGTGCCAGTCGTTGAAGATGTACGCCGGCGCGCCCACCAGAGGGTCGATGTCCGCCGCGAGCGCCGCCGCGCGATCCCGGACGTCCGTGCCGTAGAGCGCGAGGCGCCACAGCAGCGCCGCGGCGTCGACGACGTCCAGCCACTCGGTCGACCTGGCCGCGCGGACCCGCTCGTCGTACAGCACGAGCGCCTCGTCCAGGCGGCCCAGCTCCAGCAGGTACAGCCCGAGATGCCACCAGTTGTGCACCGCGAAGTAGCTATCCTGCCAGTCCGGCGCCGAGGACGTCAGGAACGCCACGCCGGGCGCCAGACCGCCCTCCATCTCGAACACATGGGCCAGCGCGTGCACGGCCCACACGTCCTTCGCGTCGCGGTCCAGGGCACACTGGGCCGCGTCCCGCGCGCCCTCGTAGTCGGCGTTCTCCTCCAGGCCGAACGCGTACATGCCCTGCACGTACCCCCAGGCCGGGTCAGCCCGCGGCCAGGCGGGCAGCACCCGGGCCACGACGTCGCGCAGCCCGTGCCGGTCGCCGACGAAGAAGTACAGGTCCTGCGCCACCTTCAGCGCCAGCAGGTCGCGGGGGTTGGCCAGCAGCGCACGTTCCAGCGCGCGGGTCGCCGCCTGCCAGTCACCGGCCGCCCAGGCCGTCGCCGCGGCCAGGTGATGCGCCTCGCGCGCCGCGGTCGGCCGCCCGTCAGCCGCTGGCGCCGCCAGCGGATCGAGCAACTCGGCGGCCGCCACGCCGCCCTCGGCGGTCGTCGCGTACAGCGACAGGTAGGCGAGGAAGATCCGGGCGAGTGCCAGCTCGCCGTCCTTGGCGAGCGCGGCCTGGGCCCGGCCGGAGGGGTCGCCGGCCAGCGCGACGAGATCCTCGATCGCCTGGTCAAGCAGCGCGACGGCGGTCCCGTCGCCGGCCCGCACCGGCACTCCCCAGCGATCCGTGAAGATCTCGCTCATGGGCCGATTATCCAGCCCGGGAGGCTCCCGTCCGCGAAACGGCGCTGCAGGCCCGGGCTCGCCGCCCCGGACCGGCACCGCCCGCCTTCTAGTGCTGCGCGAACTGGACGTTGGTTGTCTGGACCGCGCCCGGCGTGAGGTTCACCGTGCAGACAAGCTGCTGCCCGTAGATATCGGTGATCCGGACCGTGAACGGCCCGGCCCCGAAGCCCTCCTGCTCGAAGTAGTTGTACATCTGGCGCTGCACGGCGATCCACGAGCCGTTCGACATGACCTCAAGCGACACGACCGGGTTGCGGTGGTTACGCACCTGCAGCGACACCCACCACTGCGACGACTCCTTTTTGACGGAGAACTGGATCGGGCCGATGTTGGCCGGGCTCAGCAGCCGCCAGCTCACCGTGTCGAGGCCGCCCTGGGCGCCACTCGAGATCCGGGCGAACGCCTGCTGGCTGAGGTCGAGCGCTCCGACCGGGCACTCCGGGCAGCGGTCGACGACCTTCACGACGGTGCTGCCGCCCGGCCCAGTCACCTCCAGGAAGGCGCCGCAGGACCGGGCGTTGTCGTAGTCCACCTCGTTCATCGCGACGACGAGCATGTCGTCCGACGGCCCGAGCAGGCAGTTGCCGTCGCCGGCGCCTGCGTCGTGCTCAGTCGCTCGCCCCGAGTAGACGACGCCGGGCCGGATCCGCCCGGCCGCCACCGCCACCCGTGCCGGCGGCGCCGCGGGTTTGGTGGTCGGGGCCAGTGGCGTGGTGGCCACGGGAGTCGTCGGCGCGACCGACGTCGCCGGCGGGGTCGTCGGCGACGGCGCGCTGGTCGGCAACGCCGCGGCCAGGAGCGCGTCCACGACCGGGAACCGAGTCGGGGTGCCGGCCGCGGGCGACGCCCCGATGACCTGGGCCGGCTGGGCCGGCCCGACCGCCGTGTCGGCCGCGGATCCGCAGCCCGCGAGACCGAAGACGACCGCCGCCACCGAGGCCATGACGACCGGGCGCCAGCTGGGCGTGCGAGGGCCGCGGACCAGGGACACCAGAGCACCCTCCTGGTGGGTAAAGCGCGGCACTTTTGCTTGGGACAGCACTTCGGGACGACAGGTCTACTCGTTAGCAGACGCTAGCGGCTGGCACACCACGGCAACCCCGCGGGCAGGGCTGCCCCTGGGCCGTGGCGAGACCATTGTGTGAACGTGGGCCGATACGTGTCCTTGCGTGCTCGGGTTCGGGCCTTCGTTGATCGGGTTCGCCGCCCGGCGGCACGGGTAGCAGCGTCCCGTGACAACCGCTGCGCCGACGGGTCCGATCGCGTTCGTGCTGGGCGGCGGCGGGGTGCTCGGCGCCGCGGAGGTCGGCATGCTCGCCGCGCTGCTGGAGGCGGGCATCCGACCCGACCTGGTCGTCGGCACGTCGGTCGGGGCCATCAACGGCGCCGCGCTCGCGGCCGACCCCACGGTCACCGCGATCGGGCAGCTCACCGACCTGTGGTCCGACCTGGGCAGCTCCGACGTGTTCGCCGGCGGCCCCGCGAAACGGCTGGCAACGGTCGTCCAACACGGCTACCTGCACTCGAACACGCCGCTGCGCCGGATGCTGCACAACCAGCTGGCCTCGACGTTCGAGGACCTGGTGGTGCCCTTCCAGTGCGTGGCGGCCAGCATCGAACGCGCCGCCGCGCGCTGGTTCGACGAGGGCCCGCTGGTGGACGCCGTGCTCGCGTCCTGCGCCGTCCCCGCCTTGCTGCCACCGGTGAAGATCGGTGACGAGCACTATGTCGACGGCGGCCTGATCGAGAGCACCCCCGTCGGCCGGGCGGTGGCCCTGGGCGCGCGCACCGTCTACGTCCTGCACGTCGGCCGGATCGAGCGCCCGCTGCGCCCCGGCCGCTGGCCCTGGGAGGCCGGCCTGGTCGCCTTCGAGATCGCGAGGCGCCGCGGCTTCGCCGACGCGATAGCGAACCTGCCCGAAGGCGTGAGGGTGCACGTCCTCCCGGTCGGTGAGGGGAACGAGGTCCCGTGGCTCGGCCTGCGCTACCGGTCCGCCTCCGGGGTACGCCGCCGCATCGACCGGTCCCACCAGGCCACCGCCGATTACCTTGGCGGCGCCAGATGACGGTGC
>Ga0068859_100007437_pt1 | contig 11114 bp, 10 predicted proteins | sample KBSSwiS22_FD_66585 | JGI IMG/M metagenome (GOLD analysis project Ga0068859, IMG submission 66585) | Switchgrass rhizosphere microbial communities from Kellogg Biological Station, Michigan, USA - KBS Switchgrass S2-2 | ecosystem: Host-associated > Plants > Roots > Rhizosphere > Soil ... | reverse complement strand
TGAGCTTTGAGCTTTGTGCTTTGTACTTTGTACTTTGTACTTTGTACTTTGTACTTTGAGCTTTGTACTTTGTACTTTGTGCTTTGTGTTTTGTGTTTTGTGTTTTGAAGTTTGAGCTTTGAGGTTTGAACTTCGTGTTTGTAGTTACGTTTTGGAAGTAAGCCTACAGCTAACGAACCAAGAACAAAGCTCAAAGAACTAAGCTCAATTCAATCGGCACTGCATTCGTCGCAGCGCAACAGCCGCTTCTCTAAACTGCGGCTTCTGCTTCAACGCGAGGCCATAGTGCTTCGCCGCATCCATGAAGCGCTTGCGGTTTTCGTAAACGCGTCCGAGGTTGAAATGCGGAAACGCGTACGACTCATAACGCGGCGCCAGCAATGCACGCTTGAACCAACGGACCGAGCCGTACGAATCTCCTTGCGCGAGCAGGTAACTACCAATGTCGTTGTAAGGATTGCCTAAGGTTTCGTCCACTCGAATCGCCTCCAGACACTCCTCGATCGCCTCGTCGTACCGGTCCTGAAAACTGTAGACCCACCCGAGAAACGTGTGCGCCTCCGCCGTAGGAAACGTTTCGATCGAACGTTTGTAGAGCTCGATCGCGCGGTCGTAGTCGCTCGCCTGCTGCGCTTCGTACGCTTCGTGGAAGAGCTGGTTTGCTTCATACCGTTTAAGGTCTGAAACGTCTTCGTGGGTCTTCATAACCATTTACTTGCAGTCCGAAGCAGCTTTCTGCGCGGTGTCCAATCGTTTGATGCGGCCTTCGAGCTTCGGCGCGATCGCTTTGCCGCTCACAAACATCCGTTTCAGCGCGTCCGAGTCAATCGGCGCCCGGTCAGGCGGAAGAAGGACCGGCGAGCCTTTGAACATCGCGTACCCGTCACCGCCGTCGAGCGCAATAAACGTCGAAGTCGCGAGAGTGTATTTCCGAGTCTCGCTCAGCGGCTGACCGTTGACGGTAATGTCGACCACCCTTGAACCCGGGCTTTTCGATGCATCAAACGAGAACTGAACGCCCGAAACCTGCGGAAATCCACCGGGTTCCGCGCCTGGCGCAGTGCGGCTGACGCCCTGCTCCAACGCTGCCCGCAACGTTGCGCCGGTAATCTCAATCTTAACCAACTTATTCTTAAAAGGCAGAATAGACAGCACATCCCGAACAGAGATCCGCCCGGCCGGAATCAATGCGTCCGCGCGGATCGACCCGCCGTTCATAAACCCGATGTCGGCCGCGAGTGCTTTGCGAAAGGAATCCGCGACAAGATTCCCGACGTTCGTCTCTCGCGTTCGGTTCTCCGCGCTGCGAGCGTCCAGGGCGACGCTCGAACGTCCGACGGGCTTTGAGAGTTCGGCAATCAGGTTTGCGTACTTGCGATTGATGGCCGTGAACTCCGGTGCGTCTTTCGTCTTGCCGTCGACCTCGATGACTCTCCAGTCGATACTCTCGACTTCGCCGGTTGTTTGAGAGATGTTCAGATCGATCTGGCCGAGTTCACGCGCGTCAGACGTCATCTTGAAGATCGGCGCGTGCCCGGCGTGAGATTCGAGCAGCGTGTGTTCGTGACCGCCGATGATCACGTCGACGTCGGAGCAACGCGCTACTTCCTTATCTTCGCGCATCGATAAGTGGGTTAAGGCAACGACGACTTTCACGCCCTGCGCGTGCAGCTCGGAAACCATCTGCTTCGCGGTGTCGCACGGGTTGCGAAACTCGACGTCGGCGCCAGGCCGCGACGTGATCTTCGTTTCCGGCAACACCAGTCCAAACAACCCGACCTTCACGCCACCAAACTCGCGAATCACGTACGGCGGCACGTCCCCAAAAGGCTTGCCGGTCTTAAGATCGATTACATTCGCGGCGATCCAGCCAAACTTCGATTCCTTGATGCGCTCGCGCAGCACATCTGGCCCAAAGTCAAACTCGTGATTGCCGAATGTCGCATAGTCGAGACCTGCAACATTCCAGGCATCGATCATCTGCGAGCCCTTCAAAGTGATCGACTCAACCGACGGCGAGATCGTGTCGCCAGCCATCAGGAAGAGGGTGTTTGGGTTCTGCTGCCGTATCGATTTCGTCAACGTCAGCACACGCGCCAGACCGCCCGCCGTGCCCTGATCGACCGGGGCGAACTGGTAGACGTCGTTAACTTGCAGAAGCGTCACCTTGACGTTGCATTGCTTCTCCTGGGCCGTGATCGAAAAGATCGCGGCGAGTAAAAGAACGAGGGCGAGCGCTGTTCGGCGCAGTAACCTGGGGTTCATCGTGTTTGGACCTTTCATGAGTCGTGCCTGGAGTTGAGGTGTGAATTATACTCAGCGAAGTTGATGTCGAATAGAGAAACACTCTTCATAACCGGCTTTCCGGGTTTTATCGCGAATAGATTACTGGAACGCCTCGCCGCGAACGATTGCCGTTTCATCCTGCTGGTCCAGCCATCACTGGCAACGCGAGCCAGGGACGAAGTCGCGCGCCTGGCGCAAGTCACCGCAAAACCAGTCAGCGATTTTCAGTTAGTTGAAGGTGACATCAGTCAACCGGGTCTGGGATTAAGCGCTGAAAATGCTCAACTGGCCCGCGAACAAACCACCCGTGCGTTTCACCTCGCGGCTGTCTACGATCTCGCCGTCGAACGCGAACTCGCGATGCGCGTGAACGTTGGCGGCACGCGCAACATCCTCGACTTCGCGCGCTCGATGCCGTACCTGCGCCACTTCCATCACGTCTCGACTTGTTACGTCGCGGGCAAACGTGAAGGAGTCATTCTCGAAACCGAACTCCGTCATGACGCCGGCTATCGCAACTTCTACGAAGAGTCCAAATACCTCGCGGAGATGGAAGTCGATTCAGTAAAGAATGTGTTGCCGATCACGATTCACCGCCCGGCAGTCGTCTGCGGGGATTCGCAGACCGGCGAAACAGCGAAGTATGACGGCGTCTACTACCTGATCCACTATCTGCTGAAGTGGCCTGGCGTGCTGTCGCTGATCAACATCGGCAATCATAAAGTTAGTTTGAATTTGGTGCCGGTGGATTTCGTCGTGGACGCAATGGCAGCGCTCGCTTTCGACCAGCGGGCGATTGGCAAGACCGTGCAACTCGCGGATCCGGCGCCGTTGACGACGAATCAGTTGTTCAACGCGATTACGAGGTCGATCAACGGCGGCCACTCACGCATCACCGCGCCAACCTCGTGGGTTAGCTTCTTTCTTATGCTGCCACCGTCACCGCGGATTACCGGCCTCCCACACCATGCCGTCCCTTATTTCTTTGTGAGACAGATCTACGACACCAGCGAGTCGCAACAGCTACTCGCCGGGCACGGTATCGAGTGCCCACCCTTCGAAAGCTACGTCGATCGCATCGTCGACTTCGCCCGCAAACACCCGAGCCTTTAGCCTGCTTGACAAAGTATTAGATTTAGATTTATTCTAAGTCCATCTTGAAAGAGCCAAAACTAACACCACAGCGCGAAGCAGTCTACGAGGTGATCCGCGAACGACACGATCACCCGACCGCCGGCGAAATTTTCGAGGCGGCCCGCAAGCGCTTGCCCGGTATCAGCTACGCAACTGTCTATAACTCTTTGCGCTACCTGAAAGACGCCGGGCTCGTTCACGAAATCAGTTTTGGCGATAGCTCCAGCCGTTACGACGGCGTGATGGAACGCCACGACCACGCGATCTGCAATCAGTGCGGGAAGTTGGTCGACTTGGATATGCCGGAAGCCGCGAAGCTGATGCCGGCGGCAGCGCGTAAGTCGCGCTTCAAGCCGCAATCGGTTCATTTTACGCTGAGGGGAGTTTGTCCGGATTGTTGCGGGCCCCAGTAAACACTGCGGCTGCCCGCCAGGGTCTTAATAAGGAAACATTCAACTTTTTTGGAGGATACATGACAGCAGCAACAGCAGCGGCAGTAGATAAGGCAATGGTCGGCCAGCCGGCGCCTGATTTTGAAATGGCCTCAACTAAGAACATCGAGAAGCTGAACGAGCCCGTGCGCCTTTCGGATTACAGAGGCAAGTGGCTGGTGATGGTCTTCTATCCACTCGACTTCACTTTCGTTTGTCCGACGGAATTGACGACCTTCAGCGATCGTTACCAGGACTTCGTCGATATCGGCGCCGACATCATCGGCATCTCGACCGATTCGGTTTACTCGCATCGCGCGTGGATCAACACCCCGCGTGACAAGGGTGGTGTCGCAGATCTGAAGTACCCGCTCGCCGCCGACGCGACGAAGCGTGTCGCCAACGATTACGGCGTTCTGATCGAAAGCCGTGGCATCGCGTTGCGCGGATTGTTCGTGATCGATCCCGAAGGCGTCCTGCGCTACAAAGTCGTTCACGACTTGAACGTGGGACGTTCGGCCGAAGAGACGCTGAGAGTGATCCAGGCTTTGCAGACTGGTGGTCTATGCCAGGCTGAGTGGAAACCCGGTCAGAAGACATTGAGCTAACGAACATCGCCGGATTGTCCGATTGCCGATTTCCGACTGCTTGTACCGAAGCGTCGAATTGGCAATCGGCAATTGGCACCTGGCAATGGAACGAAGAACATGGCAATGAAAATCGGAACACAGATGCCCGCGTTAGATGGCGCGACAGAGTGGTTTGGCGGGACACAGGCGTTTGCGGAGGCGGAGTCGAAGGGGCGTCCAACGCTCGTTCATTTCTGGTCCGCGAGCTGCAGTATTTGCAAAGACAACTTGCCGCGCGTTGCGCAGTGGCGCGATGAGAAGAAGGACCAGGGGTTGCGCGTCATCGGCATTCACATGCCGCGTTACGAGAGCGATACGGACGTCGAACAGGTGCGCGACTTAATCGCTAAGTTTGGCATGACTGAACCGGTTGCCGTCGATAACGAGCACGCGCTAAAGGAAGCGTTTCACAACGATCAGGGGTTCGTGCCTGCTTATTACCTTTTCGACAGTGAAGGAAAACTGCGAAGCTTTGCGGCGGGGGAACGCGGACTGGACATGCTCAAGTCGGCGTTGGAACGCGTGCTGGCAACGGAAGTGACAGCGGCCTAGCGCTGAGGACCGCTCAACACTTCCATGAGACGGAACAGCAGATACAAGCTAACGAACGCGCAGGCCACTGCCAAAACAATCAACCCAACGATAATTCCTCCTACAAACAACCAGTCGCCGGCGCGTCCAGCGCGCGCTTCGTCGGGTGACACTGTTGCCCGTCGTCGCAACAGATCAAGGTTCATGTGATTCGACTTCCACATTCCATCGAGGAAGTCGCCCACCACCGGTACTGAGCCGACGACGTAGTCGATCGCGATATTCAATCCCATTCGCAGCAGAGTAATCTTCGGCACGCGATAGCGAACCGCGTTGGCGAGGATGTAGAACGAGACGAGCGACGTGGCAGTGTCGCCGAAACCGGGGATGAGACCGATAATCGCGTCGAGTCCGAAGCGCCAGCCGAGGACCGGCACGCGGAACAGGTCGTCCATCAACCAGCTCAGGCGATCGAGGCTTTTGTCAGTGACGTCCGCCTTCCAACCAGTTACCGAATACGCGTCATTTGTTGCCAAAAGAATTTCCCAACCTTGGCTAACGCTCCGAAAGCGTTCTTGTCACCTGACTTTGGTGGGGCTTGTTTGGAGGGGATACCCAAAGTTGCCGCCAATTCCGCGTCGGGTGGCGCAATGTCTTCATCGCCCCGTTTCGCGGTTAACCAGCGGGTCATTGTACGTCCGATCATCCGCCTTTGTTCGACTGGCGCTTCGGCAACGAGCGAGATGCGCAGATCTTCCATCTGGGCGATCTCGTAGAGATTGGCCTGGTAGTAGTTGCGGAGGGCGGCAAAGATCTTCTCATCGCCAAGCGAACGCTGCAGATCGACGAACATCAGCGCGCCCTTGGCCGTGACAATCGCGGCGTACTGAAACGTGTTGCGATAATCGCGCGACGGGCGGTTCGCGTCCATGTCGTCACCACCGAACGTGCGGTACAAACGATAGACGCCGCGTACTTGATCGTCGAGCACCGCCTCTGCTTTTTCTGCGCCGTAAGTGCTCTCGTAGTAGAGCAGTGAAGACCAGCACGACAGTGCTTCGTCGAGAATTGGTTCACGCGCCGGGTCGTTTCCGACTGCCGCGCCCCACCACTGGTGCGCGACCAGATGGGCCACCGCCCATTCCAGACTCTCCTCGACTGACTGCCGCTGCTCCAGGATTATCTGCGGCAGATTACGCATGGACGGAGAATCGAAGTCAACGTAGAAGGCGCTGGCAATAACGTTGAAACCGGAGAACTCACAACTTCCGAGCCCGGCGACGAGCGGCGCCTCCGCGATACTGACGCTTTTGAACGGCAACTCACCGAACGTCGACGTAAACACGCGCACGGCATTCGCTGCTACCTGCAAAGCGCGTTTCCCAACACGTTCATGTTCCGCGAGATAGATCGACCGAACGGTGATCCCCTGCACTTCCGTGTGTTCGCTGCGCAAACCGCGTCCCGCGAGAATCGCGAAGTCGCGCAACGCCTGCGCCGCGAACACCTGGCCATTCTTGTCTGACTTTCCTGTTTCGGTTCCCGAGGTGAACACCTCGACGCCTGAAGGCGCGGAGACCGTCACTTCGTAATCTGCTGTCTCGTTGAATACAAAGTCACCGACGGAAGGCTCGAGCTTGCGGCGCCAATCATCGCCTTCGTGTACGGCGAGAACGGGGTAACCGGCGCCAAGCAACATCACCCCACGGCAATGAAAGTTAATGTCGCGCGGGCGTCGCATCTCGCGATCGCTGCGCAACGCGGCGCTGACTTGTTTCACAACGTGCGTCGTCAGACTTGTTTCGTCGCGATCGATCTCGGGAACAGTGCCTTTGAATTTGATAACGACCTCGGTCGTGCTGCCGGGCGCTACTTGTTCGCGAAGAGTGATTCGCAGAGTTGTGCCTTGATCGTCAAACGAGGTAACGAGCAGCAAGTCGTCGACACCGGAGCGGGCTTCGACGATGTCCAACTGAGGCTCGTCAGTGTCAGTCTCGATCGAATTGTTTGAATTAATCGGCTCGCCGGTGCGGAGGTTGGGATACAGATGAAAGTAGAGCACCGAGGTCGGCTTTTCCCCCCGATTTACCCAGGTAACACGCTCGGTGCCGGTGTAAGCGAGCTTGTCGAAGTCGAGCCTGAGATCAATTTTGTAGGAATGACGCGGCGCGGGCTTCGTCTCGGGCGTTTGCGCGTTCAGGTTCTGAACGGCAACGAAGACCATCACGAATAACAACAACCTGATATTAACTTGCTGGTTCACTTGATTACGATTGACTTAATAACGTCTCCGCGAATGATGCTGTCGACAACGTTCATGCCGGCAACAACGCGACCGAAGACTGTATAACCGCCGTCGAGATGCGGCTGCGGGGAATGGGTCACAAACCACTGCGAACCGCCGGTGTCTTTGCCTGAAAGCGCCATCCCAACCGCGGCGCGGTCGTAGGGCACTTCGTTAATCTCGCAACGGATCTGGTGGTTAGGCGGGCCGCCATTGCCGTCGCCGCGTGGATCGCCATCCTGAATCACAAAGTTGGGCACTACTCGGTGAATAGTTATGCCGTTGAAAAAAGATCGCCGGGCAAGCTGAACAAAATTATCTACGGTCAGGGGGGCGGCCTCGGGGAGCAACTCAATAGTAAACGAACCCTTCGTGGTAGTCACTACGGCACGCGGCCTGGTGCCGAAGCGTCCCAGGGCGCGCTGGTAATCGGCGGCGGTGTTTTTCGTTTGCACCGTTCCGATCCGCGACGAGAAGTCGCCCACGCCGTTGGCCTTCAGAATTGCGACGGCGCGGCGGCGGACCAGATGGTCACGCGAGTCGAGCGCCGATTTGATCGCTTCATTTGCGCCAGTCGACTTCTGTTTGCCGAGTGCGTCGAGGGTTGAAAGGGCCGCGTCATTCAAAGGATCGCTGACGGTGCGCGAAAAAGCCGCAATCAGTGCAGCCGCGTGTTGTTCCGACGGCGGCAGGTCACCGAGCAGATCCGCGGCCGTTCCGCGCACGATGACGTCCGGATCGTTGAGGTGTTTGAGCAGGACCTCCGATAGATCTTTCGGCTTGAAAGCAGCGAAGGCGCGGAGCACGTCCGGGATGGCGTATTCAACATGGAGGTCAGCGCGTACTTTCGCATTATTGCGATAGTCGAGCATCGTGCGCAGCAACGACTCCGCGGATGCTGTCACAGCAGCCTTGTTTTTCACTGAATCCGGAAGCGTTGCCAACTCGCGCAAACCGGCCGCGATGGCCGACACGGAACGCCAGTTTGTCTTGTCGATCTCTCCCAGGACAGGCGTTTTGGATGGTTCGAATTGACGGACATACTCAGCCGGATTCATTCGCGCGGCTGCAACCTCAATTTCCGGCGCCGTGAGATCGAGATCGTCGCGTAACGCCGCAAGCCAGCTAAGTGCCCGCTCATGATCCTTTAACGCCAGGAGACGGCCCAGGGTCGTGGCGATCTCGAGCACTTCATTAATCTCGGCAGCTTTCGGGGATTTTCCCTCCACGAAGAGTCCAAATCCCCGAATAATCAGCTTGTCCGCGGCGCGATCGTCCTTGAGCAGCGCGAGCGAACGGATGGCACTGACGCGGACCCGTGAATCGAGATCCTCGAGCGCGTGTTTCAAGATTGAATCGTATGACGCCTTGTCTTCAGTTATCCCAAGCACCCGCGCGGCGTTCGCGCGTACGATCGGGTCCGCGTCGGAATCGAGAAGTTTACGTAACTGATCGTTGCCGGCGTTGAGTCGGAGGCGGGCCAACGTGTTGCCGGCGTCAGCGCGAACGCGCGCATCAGAGTGGGCCAGGAACTTCGCGATAGTTGGGCCGGCATTTGCCGGTCGTGATCGAAGCGCGGCAGTCAAACCGAGCATCGCCGTGAGACGATCCGAAGTAGCTGTAGGATGATTTAGTGCGTCAAGAATCGCGGCGCCTAGTTCAAGCCGGCGGGCTTCCTGTTCGCGTGACAATGCACCGGCGATCTTGCCTAGAGCTTCAATAGCGCGCGCGCGAACGATCAACGGTTCGCTCGTGTTCTTCAGCACGACGAGCAACGGATCCGCGCCAGTCGCAGCCTCAACTTCACCGATCGCAAACGCCGCCATGGCGCGGACGTCCGTATCTTTGTCCTGTTGCAGCAGGTCGGCGAGCGCGCTTACCGAGTCTTCGTTGCCGATGCGTCCGGTCGCCAACGCCGCTCGTTTGCGAATCGCAGGATTTGAATCCGCTAAGAGTCCTTTTAGATCCGCGTCCCAGCGTCGCTCATCTTCGGCTTTGAGGATCCGCAACTGCACAGCGTTTTGCGCGAGTACTGTCACAGAGACGACCACGACAACGATCCATAACGTTATGAATCGACCGACTGAATTTGGTTTCGGCATTAGCGGTCTTATGTATCAGGGACTGACCTGCGTAATCAAGTCTTTAATTGACATAGGTAGGCCATCGCTGGCTTTCCCTGTCACACCACCGTGCATACGGGTCCGTACACGGCGGTTCGGCGAGTTCAGCGTCTAGTTGACAACTAACGGCGTCAGTCCCAGCGACGCAAAGTAGGCTTTGGGCAGTGCAATGTGGAGAGCAGGCGACTCACTGAGTCGCCACGGACCATGAGCACTGCCCGCCGTTCGCGCGGCGAGGTCTTTACTCACGCCTCGTTTGCGTAACTCAGCAAAGCGCACCTTCCCTCGTTTCCACTGCTTCCAGACAACAGACCTCAGTCGCCGTCTGAGCCACTTGTCAAGACTACCCAACACTGTGGGCGTTTGACAGAAGCCGAAGTAGCCGCGCCAGCCCGTCAAATAACGACTGAGTTGTGCAACCATCGTTTCCACCTTAACGCCACGCGTCCGCCGCGTCAGTTCCCGCACTCGTTGCTTGAACCGCGCTATCGCTTTTGGCGCTATGCGCCGTCTCGGTTCTCGCTGCCAAGTGAAACTAAAGCCCAGGAACTTTCGCTTACTTGGTCGCGACACTGCACTCTTCTGTTCATTGACCTTGAGTTTCAGCTTCCTCGTGATGAACTCCGAAACACTTTTCATCACTCGCTCCCCGGCCCGCTGGCTGCGCACGTAGATGTTACAATCGTCCGCATACCGCACGAACCGATGACCGCGGTGCTCCAACTCCTGGTCCAGCTCATCAAGCACAATGTTCGACAACAAGGGTGACAAGGGTCCACCTTGCGGCGTGCCTTCATCCACCGGACTCACCAATCCACCCTCCATCACTCCGGCACGGAGAAAAGCTCGAATCAGTTTTAGCAACCGCTTGTCACTGATTCGTCGTGCCAGCTTCGCCATCAGTTTGTCGTGATTGACTCGGTCAAAGAACTTCTCCATATCCAAGTCCACCACCCAGCCGTAACCATCAGCAATGTATTGCTGTGCTTTGGCCACTGCCTGATGCGCTGAGCGTCCGGGTCGGAACCCGTAGCTATGTGCTGAGAAAGTTTGGTCCCAACTGCGTTGCAGCACCTGCATTACCGCTTGCTGGATGAAACGGTCCAGCACTGTTGGAATACCCAATTGCCGTATTCCACCATCTGGCTTTGGTATTTCTACTCGCTTCACCGGCTGTGGTTTGTAAGTGCCACTCAACAATTGTTCGCGAATGGTCGGCCAATGTTTCTTCAGATAAGCTGGCAACTGCTCGACAGTCATCCCGTCGATACCAGCGCTACCCTTATTACTCTTGACTCGTGCCAATGCCTGCTCGCAATTCCTTCGCTCGCAGACCTGTTCCATCAGTTGTTCACTATCTGCCTTGCTTTCGGCTTCTCGCTTCGCCATCAGCGCTTCGGTCCCTTTCCCAGAGTCCCTCGGAGCTTCACTCCTACTCATCTCTGTAAAGGCCAACTCTAGTTGGTTCTTCTGCCGCTTATCGCTCATGAGTTGCGCTGCTTACTTGCTCGCTCTTTAATCCCAACGCTTGTTGGGAACCGTTCGGGCCTTCATCACTTGCGTGATTACTATGCCCTCTGCTGACTTCTGGGGCGCGCTCAATTGCTTCGCAGCAATCTCAGTCGTGACTTCACGACACGCCACAGATCTCCCGAGGTAAGTTCGACCGCCTTCAGTGCACAACCGCCGGATTTAC
>Ga0068859_100007436_pt1 | contig 11115 bp, 8 predicted proteins | sample KBSSwiS22_FD_66585 | JGI IMG/M metagenome (GOLD analysis project Ga0068859, IMG submission 66585) | Switchgrass rhizosphere microbial communities from Kellogg Biological Station, Michigan, USA - KBS Switchgrass S2-2 | ecosystem: Host-associated > Plants > Roots > Rhizosphere > Soil ... | reverse complement strand
GCGAAGCAGTTTCCGTGGCGGTCAGCGCCGCGGCATCCCTCGATGAATATCTGCAGCGGCTCGACGCCATGGCGTCGGTGCTCGTCCGCAATCCCGCCGTGATGGCGTTCGATCGCGCGGCCGTCGATGGCTTGTTCGCCGATCTTCTTCACGATCAGCCGCTTCTCGCCAATGTCGTGCTGGCCTCGAGCGACGGCACCATTCGAGGATCGGCTCTGAGCGAGACGCTGACGAACGGCCAGATCGTCGGGTCATGGCCGGGGCAAGTCGTCCAGACCCGCCAGCCCCAGGTTGGCGAGTTCGGCCTGGTCCGGACTGGAAAGCCGATCGTCACGTTCGCGTACCCGGTTGTCGGGGATGCTTCCAACGTCGTCGGGGCGATCGGACTCCTGATCGATCTCACGCAGCTGCAGGCGGCGTTTGCGAACATCCCGCTGCCGGCTGATTCGGTGGTGACGGTGGTCGATCGCTCGAACCGAATCCTCGTCCGAAGTCGCGATGCCAGCAGGTTCGTGGGCACGACAGTTCCTCCGATCAGCCTGTCGGGGTTGCCGCGGGCGAGTGACCGGATCGATGTCGACGGAACCGATCGCATCAGCGGCGACATGAGCGTAAAACGAGCGCCGTGGGTGCTGACCGTCGGTATTCCACAGACCATCGTGGCGGAACGGCTGCTGGCGCTGTGGCAACGCAATGTCGCCATCGCCGTGGCCGCGCTCGGCAGCTTCCTCCTGTTGTCGCTGTGGCTGGCCAGACAGACGGCGGTCTACATCGAGCAGTTGCGATCGGCGGTCCGGCGCATCGCCGATGGCGATCTGTCGCCACCGCCGGCGAGCGAGATGCCCAACCTCGAATTTGCGCAGCTGCAGGACGCCTTCGTCAAGATGGCCGCGAACCTTCGCGAAACGCAAAGCGCGCTGGACCATCAGGTGGCGCAGGAACGGAAGCTGAATGAGACGCTGCAGTCATTGCAGCGACAGGTTGTCCGTCAGGAGCGACTCGCCGCCGTGGGGCTTCTGGCGGCGGGGGTCGCGCACGAGGTGAACAATCCGCTCCAGGCCATCGTCGGTGCCATCGAGCTGCTCGAACGTCAGAAGGGGCTGACTCCCGAGGCGCTCGACGACATTCACTCCGTCAAGCTGCAGACGACCCGGGCCCGCGAAGTCGTGCGCAGCCTGTCACGTTTCAGCAGCCAGCAAATCGGGCCGCCGTCGCCGCTCAACCTCGAGGACGTCGTCTCCGACGTGTTGCGACTGCGCACTCGCGAACTGGACATTTCCAGGATTACCGTCGATGTCCATATTTCCACCAGCCGGCGTGTCTACGCGAACATCACTGAGCTCGAACAGGTGACGTCGCATCTCTTGATGAATGCCATCCAGGCCGTCGAGGGGAAACATCTCGGACTGGGTGGCGGCCGCATCGAAATACGGGCCTTCGACAGCGACGCCAACGTGCGTCTCGAAGTGCACGACAACGGCATCGGCGTCGAGCTCGCCGACGAACCGAAATTGTTCCAGCCCTTTTTCACCACCAAGAAAGTCGGCACCGGCAGCGGCCTGAGTCTGTCGGTCAGCTACGGGATCATCGAGTCATACGGCGGTGACATCGGCTATTTCAAGAATCCATGGGGCGGAGCAACTTTCTTCTACGAGCTTCCGGCCCTCGACCAAGCCAACGATCGGACGCCTGCGCCGGCGCGCCTCGATCACAAAGCATCCACTGATGACCGACCGCCTGTATTACGACGACCCGTATAAACGCGAATTCGACGCGACCGTCGCCAGCGTTCAGCCGCTCACCGAAGTGGAAGGTTCGCGGCACGCCATCCGCGTCGATCGAACCGCCTTCTATCCGACCACCGGCGGTCAACCATTCGACACCGGCACGCTCGGCCCTTCTCGCGTCGTCGACGTCGTGGACGATGAGAGCGGTGACGTCGTGCACGTGGTCGAGGGCCCGGCGCCTCGCGTTGGCGACGCCGTGCACGGGGTCATCGACTGGGCCCGGCGATTCGACCACATGCAGCAGCACACGGGGCAGCACGTGCTGTCGGCAGCGTTGGTGCGGCTCTTCGGCGTCAAAACGGTGAGCTTTCACCTGGGCTCCGAGATGTCAACGATCGACGTCACTCGCGAGCTGACCTCCAGGGAAATCGCCGCCGGGGAGGATGAGGCGAACAGGATTGTCTGGGAAGATCATCAGGTTTCAATCCGCTACGCCAGCGCCGAGGAAGCCGCCGCGATGCCGCTCCGGAAGGAGTCGGCTCGCAAGGGGACGCTGCGGCTGATTGACGTGGAAGGCTTCGATCTTTCCGCGTGTGGCGGCACGCATGTCAGCCGGACCGGCGCCATCGGCATCGTTGCGGTCACGGCATGGGAGCGATTCAAGGGCGGACAGCGGCTCGAATTCGCGTGCGGCGGTCGCGTCCTGGCACGTTTTCGGTCGCTCCGGGATCTCACCGCGGCGGCGGTTCGCAGTTTGTCGGTCCTTCCGGCCGAGGTGCCGGGAGCAATCGAGCGGCTTCAGGGTGAGGTGAAGGATCACAAGCGGGCGTTGTCAGACCTTCAAGGCGCGCTGGCGAACTATGAGGGTCGCGAGCTCGCCGACTCCGCCGAACCGTTTTCCGGCGGAGGGCTCGTCCTTCGGGCGCTCGATGCCGACGCGGCGCGGCTGAAGGCGCTGGCGTCTGCGATTACGTCGAAGCCAGGGCTCCTCGCGGTGCTTCTCTCCACATCGTTGCCGTCACTCATCGTTGCCGCGCGTTCCAGTGACGTGAGCATGTCCTGCAACGAGATCGTGAGCGCGCTGGCTAAACGCTTTGGCGGCCGCGGCGGCGGGAAACCCGATCTCGCGCAGGGCGGTGGATTGAATGCGCCGGTGGAGGAATTGCTCGGCGAGGCCAGACGGTTGGTCAAATAAAGGACGCCCTGAAGGGCGTCCCCTACCTGGTGATGCACTGAATGTAGGCGACGGCCTTCAGGCCGTCCCGTGATGACCTCTGCGTCCCCTACTTGCGTGTGAAGTTCGCCAAGGCAATGAGAATCGCATCGGTCGCGTCGTCGATGACTCGGGCCGGCGCACCGTAGTGGTTGGCCATGACGACGAATTCCAACATTTCGTCGTCTGCCGTCCGCACATACCCTGCAACCGATCGAGCATTCGTAAAGGAGCCGGTTTTCGCCTGAACGTTGTCGGCGGCTGCCGTGCCTTTCATCCGCTCGCCAAGCGTGCCGTCAACGCCGGCGCGCGGCAGCGTGCTCACGAACGATGCGCGGAGCCGCTGATCCTCGTACACGTGGCGGAGAACCGTGGCCAGCGCGTCGGGCGTCGCGAGGTTATAGCGTGATAGCCCCGACCCATCCACTTCCTGGACCTCGCCGGCAGCGACGCCCCAGTCACCCAGCGCGGCGTCGAGCGCCGCGCGACCCGCAGCCGTCGATCCGACTCCAGACGCGTGCGCTCCAATCGTTTTCAACAGCGTTTCGGCGTAGAGGTTCTGGCTCATCTTCATCATCGTCGTGGCGATGGCGGTGAGATTCTTGGACTCGAGTTCCGTCGTCAACATCGCCTTCGTACGATCAATCGGCGCCTCGAGTTCGTCGATGTCGACCGCCGGGCCAGCCACGTCGATCCCGTTGCGAATCAAACCGATGCGCACGGCATTTGCGTAGTAGAGGGTTGCGTTCGGAACGGCCACGTTCCGCAGAGTGCGCTGTGATGTCGGAGCCACTGCCCCGTCCAGCTCGATCGTGGACGTATGAGGGATTGGCCGGACAGAGAGGGAGGGGCCCGCACCGGTGGTTGTTCTGTTGCGAATCGTTAACTGGGCGGCATCTGGCGTGACCTGAACGTGCGCCGGCTCTCCGAGAGCCGCTGGCATCACGACGAGTTGGGCAGTGTTCTGATTGAATTGCAGCGCGCCGACGCCGGTCGCAAAACTCGCCGCAAGATCGTCCCAGCCCCATCCCGGCCCGAGGGTCTCATCGTCGAATGCATTGTCGTCGCCGATGATTCGGCCGTCGATCTTCTGTATACCTTTGGCTTTGAGAGCCGTCGCCCACTCCGCAAAGCGGCCGCTGGCGAATCCGTCCCAGTCGTCAAAGGTCGGATCACCGGAACCGACGATGACGAGGTCGCCTTTGAGGACGCCGTCTTCTACCGGACCGACGGTGAGGACGTTCGTGCGGAATGTGTAGTCCCAGCCGAGCTGATCCGCGGCGACAGCAAGCGTGAACACCTTCTGCGTTGACGCCGGCATCATCAGCTTGTGGACGTTTACCGCGTAGAGCGTGTCGCCCCTCGCGAGTGATCTGACAACGACACCCCAGCTGCCGCGCGACAACGCCGGCGCAGCCAGAATCGCATCGATGTTGCGTTGAAGACCGCCGACTTTAGCGCTGACAGGCGGCGGAGGGACGATCCGTGGAGGGTGGGTATGACACGCTGAAACCGCCAGCGCGAAAAGCCCAATCGCGGCTTGGATACGAGGGGCCAGGGTGCGGCCCCCGGCACCCATCATTTTGAAAGCTCGTCGAGCGCTTTGATCGCTTCGTCGAGTTTTTCCGCTTCGATCTTGCCGGCGCCAGGATCATCAGGCCGCGACCCGTAGGCGTCGGCGCCGTTCTTGCCGAAGGTGACCTTCTCCTGCTTCTTGCCGTCGTCAAACTTCGCGTCCACCACCAGCGCCGGCGTCTGCAGTCCGGTCTTCGCGGTCGAATCGACGAAGGAGGTGGCGCGGATGTCGGCCAGACCCGCGAGTAGTGACTCAACTTTCGAGCGATCCGGATCGCCGGGATTGGGGCTCACGCGGTGCCACGTGTCGGGCGATTTGTCGTCCTTCGCCTTGACCCGTTCGAACACAGTCGTTTGTCCGCCTTTGGTCAGCTCGACGCGGGTGGCATTGAAGGCGCGGAAGTCGAACAATTCCTTTTTTCGATAATCTTCGGCCGGCTTTTTGAAATCGTCTGCCGAACTGTTGTCTACGGTGTAGATTTCGGGCCGGGACTTGTCGCGAACGTAGGTCGTGGTGTCGTCGGCCTTGCCGCCGACCTCGAGCGTCGCCTGAGCGCTCCCCAGGTGCAGGTTGACGACCGCTTGCGGCTTGTCGAAACCGTAGGTCTTCAAGTCGGCCGGAGAAGGCGCACTGCTGACGATCTTCTTCATCTGCGCGCTCTGAACCCGGCCGATCAGCCCATCAGCCGCCGAAAAGTCGGCCCGCGCCGCCACCGGCTTGGTCATCTTCCAATCGGTGCCGGCCTTCGCGAGCTCAAAGGCCTTGCCGCCGACGTTGACGTCGATGCCATCGACCTTGTCGTGATCGACCTTCATGATCGTTTTGTCGCGAAGATCGAACGTCGACTTGTTGAGCGAGCTCTCGTGGTACTGCGCAATCAGGACGACGCGCTTTTGATCCTCGCGGCGAGCATACAGATTGCCGCCGGCTGCCGCTTTGGCCCCAATGAGGAGATGGCCGGCGGTCTTGGCTTCCGAGGATTTGTACTCGACGTCGATTCTCGGCGAGTCGAGGCCGTACGGCTTGAGGTCGGTCGCGTTGTCCTCGACGACGCGGACGATCTCGATGTCGCCGAGCGCATTGGCGAGGCTGGTGGCATCGGAATCCGCCGCATTCACCTGGATCGGCGACACGATCTTCCAGGTGCCATTCTCCTTTTTCAGCGTCGTCACGTCGCCCGACTCCGATTTGACCTTCACGTCGTCGATCTTCGACGCCTCGAGCGCGGGGAACAGCTTTTCCTGCTTCGTCGCCGTCGTGTCGGGCTTCTTCGCCAGCACGAAGAAGATGTAGGCGCCGAGGCCGACGAGGACGACCAGCAGCGCCAGCGTGGACTTCAAGCCGCGCATCGCTACCGCCTCCTCCACCAGCTATAGACACCCGTCAGGAACACCAGCCCGGGGACGACGAAGACCGATAGCAAGGTGAGTCCGTTCTGCTGTCTGGCGGTCAGCGTCAGGCGCCGGTCGTCGGGCTCTTTCGCGCGCACCGAGATCAGGTTCTCCTGTTGCGACAACCAGCCGACCGCGTTCATGAAGATGTCGCGGTTGCCCTCCACGCCGAGCACGCTGTTCGACGCGAAGTCGGAGTCGCCAAACACGACGAGGCGTGTTTCAGGCTTGGGCGCGTCGTTCTTGTCGGGCGGTTTCGCGGGATCGAGCGGCGCGGCACCGGTGACTGCTGACGCCAGCGTAATCGGTCCGGGTTTGTCTTTCCCTGGATCGAGAGCGATCTTCTTCGCCGTCAGCAGCCCTTGCACATCGGTTTCCGCCCAGGCGCGGTCGGTGGTGGTGGCGAGCGGCACCGCCGTGTGGCCATTCACACCGCCCTCGATCGGGGAGGCCGAACGCGCCAATGGATATGCGGTCATCACGCGGAAGCGGTCGGTAATCGGATGCGACGGATAGTTGACGACGACCGGCACTGCTTCCGACGCGCCAAAGAGCTGTCCCATCCCGCTGACGTCCACGACGACGTCGTTGCCGACGTTGATCCCCCAGTCGTGGGCGAGCGCGATGAGGTTCGTGAGCGGCGGGCTGTCCGGGCGCGACGGCGGGTCGAGCAGCAGCAGCAGCTTGCCGTTCTTGGCGAGGAACGCTTTCAGGGCCTCGATTTCCGGCGGGAAGAAATCGCTTTTCGGACCCGCTATGACGACGACCGTCGCATCGTCCGGCACGGCGTTCTTCTGGGCCAGCACGAGCTTGTCGGTCGAGTAATTTTCGCGGCCGAGTGCCTGGACGATCGTGTTATAGCCGTCGCGCTCCGACGAGCCGGTGTCCTTCTCGCCGTGTCCATCGGTGAAGTAGACCTTCTTCTGCTGGCCGGACACCACCTTGATGATGGCGTTGGTAATGTCCTGCTCGCTGTCCTGCGTGATGCGCTCGCTGCGACCCTTGTAGTCGAACACGACCGTGCCGTATTGCTCGACCTTGTATTGCTGCGCCGCCGCGGGATTTCTGTCGGGATCGGTGTACTCCGCCTTCACCTGCTTGGACGTGTATTCGTATTCCTTGAGGCGATCGCGATAGGTCTGAAAGTTGATGTCCTTGTCGAAGACGTGCACGTTCAGCGGCGCATCGAGCTTGGCGACGATGTTGCGGCTCTGATCCGACAGGCTGAACTGCTTGGTGGCGGTGAGATCCCAGCGCTTGTTCTCGCGCTTGCCGATGTAGTTGATCGCGATCAGGATGCCGAGCGCGATGAAGATGCTGAAGGCGGCGAGCGTGCCGTACCGGGCCTGCCGGGTTTTGAAGTAACCGGCGATCTCGCGCCACTGGCTGGCGATGTAGAGCGCCATGCAGACCAGCCCCGCCCACGCGAGATAGGTCGCATACTGATCGCGCGCCGGCAGGAAGTAGCGAATTCCGACGGCGCCCAGCACCAGCGCCGTGCCCAGCCATCCGATGAAACTGAAGATCCGAGTCACCATTAGCCCCGCCACCGTTCTGTGTCGACCGACCTGGCGGTCAGAAATAATCCAAAGGTAATCAGGCTCAAGTAATAGATGACGTGCGTGGTATCGATGACACCCTTCGTGAAGTCGTCGAAGTGCTCGATGATCGAGAGATACGCAGTCACGTCAGTGAACATGCCGGTCGAGAAACTGCCGATCCAGCTGATCACCCACAACAGCAGGAAGGTCGAAAACGTCGAAATGTAAGCGACGATTTGATTCGTCGTCATCGTCGAGATGAAGAGTCCGACGGAGAGGAAGCTTCCGCCGAGCAGCAGCAGCCCGACGTAGGAGGTGAGAATCGGCTTCCACTCCGGATGCCCGAAGAAGTAGAGCACGCCGTTGTGGACCAAGGTGACCGACATCATCACGGCATACAGTCCCAGCGCTCCCAGGAACTTGCCCAGGACGATCTCGATGTCGCTGACCGGCGAGGTCAGCAGCAGCTCGATCGTGCCGGAGCGCCGCTCCTCGGCATAGCTGCGCATGGTGATCGCCGGCAGCACGAACAGCAGCAGGACCGTCACGTTTTGCAGCACCGGCCGGAGCATCTGCTGATTGACGTTCATGGCCTGAGGGCTCGCGCCCATCTGGCTCATGCTCATGCTGTCACGCAGGAACACCTGCAAGTAGACCGCGTAGAAGTAGCCGTAAAACAACGCGAACAACCCGATCACGATGTACGCAATCGGGGATGCGAAGTACGACTTGAGTTCCTTGTTCGCGATCGCCAGTACATTACGCATTGGCGGTCTCCTCTGCAGCCTGCCCCTGGGCCGCGTCTTCGGTCGTCAACGACAGGAAGATGTCCTCGAGGCTCATGCGCATCGGCCGCAATTCGAGCAACCCCCAACCATTGGTGACGACGGCACGCGCCAGTTCGCGGCGGATATCGCGGCCCTGCTCGCTCTCGATTTCGTAGCCGACCACCGCGTTGTGGCGGTCCGATTCGACCACGCGCGTGACTCCGGCCACGCGTTCCAGCGACGCCACGGCATTCGACCCCGCCGCGTCGATCTGCACGTACATCGTTTCCGTGCCTCGCAGCCGCGCCGTCAGGTTGTCTGGCGTGTCGACGGCGACGACGCGACCCTTGCTGATGATCACGATCCGCTGACAGGTCTGCGATACCTCGGGCAGGATGTGGGTGCTGAGGATGATGGTGTGATCGCCGGCGAGGTCCTTGATCAGCTGCCTGGTTTCGATGATTTGCTTCGGATCCAGGCCGGCCGTGGGTTCGTCGAGGATGAGGACGTCGGGGTTGTGAATGAGCGCCTGCGCGAGCCCGACGCGCTGCTTGTAGCCTTTCGACAGCCGCGCGCACAGCTTTGAGCCGACGTCGTCGATCCGGGTCTTGGCCATAATCGACTTGATCCGCGAGCTGCGCTCGTTAGTCGGGACGCCTTTGATCTTCGCGACAAACGTCAGGTAATCCTGCACCGTCATGTCGTGATAGAGCGGCGGCGTTTCCGGGAGGTATCCGGTCCGGCGTTTGGCTTCGATCGGCTGATCGAAGACGTCGAATCCAGCGACGATGGCCTTGCCTTCGGTGGCCGGCATGTAACCGGTCAGGATGCGCATCGTCGTCGTCTTCCCGGCGCCGTTGGGGCCGAGGAAGCCGAGGATTTCGCCGCGCTCCACCCGAAAGCTGACATCGTCGACGGCCGTGAACCGGCCGTAACGTTTCGTGAGGTGCTGAACCTCGATCAAGAGTATCTCCTAAATAATTGATATAGAAGGGCCCAGAGCGGTGCCCAGCCAACCGAAAATCCTAACCGAAGCGTGTGAAAATGTGTAGCCGGAGATGTTCATGAGTGTAGACGTTGGATCGAAAGCGCCGGACTTTACCTTGATGAGCCACGACCGGCAACCTATTACTCTAAGCGCTCAGCACGGACATCCCGTGGTGCTGGCGTTCTTTCCAGCGGCGTTCAGCTCGGTCTGCCAGAAGGAACTGTGCACCTTTCGCGACCACCTTGCCCGTCTGAATCACGCTCATGCTCAGGTCTACGGCATCAGCGTCGATACGTTTTTCGCGCTGAAGGCGTTTCACGACGCCCAGGCCTTGACGTTTCCCTTACTCAGCGACTTCAACAAGCAGGTGATTCGGGACTACGGGGTCTATAACGAGGACATGATCGGCCTGCACGGGATCGCGAAACGGGCCGTATTTGTCCTCGACAAGGACGGGATTGTGCGACACCGGGAGGTTCTCCACGACGCCCGCAACGAGCCCGACTACGAGAAGGTTTACACCACGCTCGAGTCCCTCTAACTGAGGCTCAAGGGTCTGACGGCCCGCCAAAGGTGCTATACTTTCGAATATATGAGCACTTGCTCAGATACTCAGGAAACCAAGGCCGCGCTCCTTTCGGATAGCTCAGCCTTATCTCTCGCCGAGACGTTCAAGGTCCTGGGCGACGTGACCCGAGTCCGCATCCTGGACGCCATTTCGCGGACGGAGCTGTGCGTCGGGGACATCGCGCAACTGGTCGGTCTCAGCGAATCAGCCGTCTCGCACCAGCTGCGCCTGCTCAGGGATCAGCGACTGGTGCGGCCGCGCCGTGCGGGTCAGATGATCTTCTACGCCCTGGACGACCATCACATCGTGAAGCTCTTCGCCCAGGGCCTCGAGCACGTGCAGGAGCGCGCTCTCGCCGGCCGTGGATAAACAGGTGAGCCTCCAGGACGCCGCGAGTCACTCGAACGTGCCGAGCCGGTCGAACACGGTCTGCACCGTGTGCGAATTGCACGCGGAATCCACGTTCAAGATTGAAGGCATGGACTGCCGCGAAGAGGTCGCTCTCATCGAGCGGCGGTTCAAGCATCTCGCCGGCGTCGAGGACTTTTCCGCGGACCTCGTCGGACAACGTCTGCACGTGAAATATGACGCCGCCAAGTTGACCGCCAACGGAATTGCCGGAGCCGTCGCCGACGCGGGAATGCGGGCCTGGCTCGAACACGAGGAGCCCATTGCCTCTGGCAAATCAGGGAAGCGAACGAGAACGTGGTTATTGGTGTCGGCGGGAGCACTCTTCGCCGCCGGACTCGCGGCAAACGCGCTCGCCGGTCCTGCGACCCTTGCGCCGATCCTGTTCTCGCTCTCAGTCGCCACGGGTGTGCCGCTGACGGCGCGGAAAGCCTGGCAGGCGCTCCGGCTGCGTTCGCTCGACATCAACGTCCTCATGCTGATCGCCGCGGCTGGCGCCGTGGTCCTCGGTCAGTGGAACGAAGCTGCCGCAGTGGTGTTCCTCTTTGCCGTCGCGGAAACGCTCGAAGCACGCACGCTCGAGCGCGCGCGCCTCGCGGTGCGGGCCCTCATGGATCTGACGCCGTCCGAAGCGCTCGTCCGCGACAGCCACGGCGAGCACAAGGTCGCGGTCGATTCGCTGATGCCGGGCGTTGTGATGATCGTCAAGCCCGGCGAAAAAGTGCCGCTCGACGGGACGATCGTCGCGGGTATCAGCGCGGTCAATCAGGCGCCGATCACCGGCGAGTCGCTGCCAATCGACAAGGCGCCCGGTGACGAGGTCTTCGCCGGCAGCATCAACGGCCGGGGCGCGCTCGAAGTACGTGTCACCCGTTTCCGTCGCGATACGACGCTGGCGCGGATCATCCATCTCGTCGAACAGGCACAGGCCCAGCG
>Ga0068859_100007435_pt1 | contig 11116 bp, 8 predicted proteins | sample KBSSwiS22_FD_66585 | JGI IMG/M metagenome (GOLD analysis project Ga0068859, IMG submission 66585) | Switchgrass rhizosphere microbial communities from Kellogg Biological Station, Michigan, USA - KBS Switchgrass S2-2 | ecosystem: Host-associated > Plants > Roots > Rhizosphere > Soil ... | reverse complement strand
GTCTGGACGAGCAGGTCGGCGCCGAGGGTTCTGACCAGCGGCGCGGGAGGCTCGTCCCAGGCGCCGGGCATCACGGGCAGGTCCAGTCGCCCCGGACCGGCGGCCAGAATAGGGACCGGCGACGGGACGGACCCGGCAGTGGAACTGCCCTCCCCGCCCGCGACCAGGCCGGAGCCGACGGGTGCGGCGGCCGCCCTGGCGACCTCGGCGGCGACAGCCGCGGCGGCGGCTTCCAGTGCGGCGGCGGTCCGCTCGTACCAGGCCGATCGCCAGGTCAGCGCGGTGGCGCCGGCCGCCAACGCCTGTCGCCACCCGTCCAGTCGCGCCGTCGAGCACCGTTGCCAGGGCGAGTACCAGGTGTCGGCCGTGTCGAGGGCCGTCACCGGATCCAGCAGCGCGGACGCCGCCATGGCCGACCGGCGCAAGGCGGCCGCGGCGTCCCGCAGCCGCGCGGCGACCCCGCCGATGTGCGCAGGCAGCAGGGCCGCGTCGCCTTCGGCCTGGTCCCGATCCCGCATCGCCCCTGCTCCTTGCGCCCGTGACTGTCGCCTCCGCGGCTGTTACCCGGGACCGCCTCGACCCCGGGACCGCGTCCGTGCCGGCCGCCATGGCCGTCGTTCGCAGTGACGTTAGATCCGGGCGCGAGCGGCGTCACGCGTCATCAAGATCGCCAGAAACCGGAAGGGAGGCCCGGATGCGCGAGTTGCGCTAGCTTGGGCGGGGTGGCTGCCGCGCGCCCACGTCTCCAAAGCCCATCGTCGCCGCGACCCGCTCCCCCATCGGCCGCGCGAACAAGGGATCACTGAAGGACCTGCACCCCGACGAGCTGGCCGCGACCATCGTCCGCGCGGTCCTGGACCAGGTCCCCGCGCTCGACCCGACGACCATCGACGACCTGATGCTGGGGTGCGCGCAGCCGGCCGGCGAGCAGGGCTTCAACATGGCCCGGGCGGTCGCCGTCCAGCTCGGCCCAGGGACAAGACCATCGGCCTGGAGACCAGGTGCGTCGGCGCCGGCCAGGGCATGGCCATGCTGATCGAGCGCCTGAGCTGAGCTGACGGAGCCGTTCCGGCACCCGCTCGCCGGTTCCGGACGAAGTTCCGGAGTTACCGGGCGGCTGGCGGGGACATTGGCGTTAGCCGAGAGGTGCGCTGTCGCTGACGACGAGCGACGACGGGAGGGGGCAGCGATGCATGCGACCGTAGGAGACCGGGTCTGTGTCCACAGCCGGACGGTCGGCCAGGCCGAGCGTCACGGCGTCGTGGTGGAGGTACGCGGCGAGCCGGACGGCCCGCCCTACCTGATCCGCTGGGACGACGGCCACGAGGCCCTCTGCTTCCCCAGCGCCGACTCCGTCCTGGAGGTCTTCACCCCCCAACACACCTGACGCGCGCACGCCGAGGGGACGCTCCCGGGCGCGGGAGCGTCCCCGTCCGCGTCAGTCCGCGTTCCGCGGAACGCGAGACCAGCACCCGACGCCCGAACGCTCACCCGCCTGGCCGTGAGTTCTTCGCGGATCTCCGAGTTCCATCCCGAGGCGAACGCCTGAGCGCCGCGGCTGGCCGGCGGCCGATGTCCCGCCGAGCTGGAACCACGTGGTCAGGCTGAGCGGGAGCTATGCGCGCGCCCAGGCACAACTCGTGCCGGGCCGTTCGCGGCGGACCGGACCGACCGGAGCGCCAGCGGAGGTCGGGGCCGTGGGTTTGCGCCCGGACGGCGCGAACAAAGCAACTCAGTAGCGGTAGTGGTCGGACTTGTAGGGGCCGTCGACGTCGACGCCGATGTACTCGGCCTGGGCCTTGGAGAGCTTGGTGAGCTTCACGCCCAGGGCGTCCAGGTGCAGCCGGGCGACCTTCTCGTCGAGGTGCTTGGGCAGCGTGTAGACGCCAACCGGGTACTCGTCGGTCTTCGTGAACAACTCGATCTGGGCGATCACCTGGTTGGTGAAGCTGTTCGACATCACGAAGCTCGGGTGGCCGGTGGCGCAGCCGAGGTTCATCAGCCGGCCCTCGGCCAGCACGATGATGGAGTGGCCGTCCGGGAAGACCCACTCGTCCACCTGCGGCTTGATGTTGATCTTCTCGACGCCCGGGAGCCTGTTCAGCCCGGCCATGTCGATCTCGTTGTCGAAGTGCCCGATGTTGGACACGATCGCCTGATGCTTCATCGACGCCATGTGGTCGGCGGTGATGATGTTGAAGTTGCCGGTGGTCGTGACGAAGATGTCGGCGATCCCGACGACGTCCTCCAGCGTGGTGACCTGGAAGCCGTCCATCGCGGCCTGCAGCGCGCAGATCGGGTCGATCTCGGTGACGATCACGCGGGCGCCCTGGCCGCGCAGCGCGTCCGCGCAGCCCTTGCCGACGTCGCCGTAGCCGCAGACGACGGCGACCTTGCCGCCGATCAGCACGTCGGTAGCCCGGTTGAGACCGTCGATGACGGAGTGGCGGCAGCCGTACTTGTTGTCGAACTTGCTCTTGGTGACCGAGTCGTTGACGTTGATCGCCGGGAAGAGCAGGTTGCCGGTCTTGTGCATCTCGTAGAGCCGGTGCACGCCGGTGGTGGTCTCCTCGGTGACGCCCTTGATCGACTCGGCGGCCGCGGTCCAGCGGCCGGGCTTGGCGGCGATCGTGGTGCGCAGCGTCTCCAGGACGATCGCGTACTCCTCGGAGTCCGACGGGTCGGTCGCCGGAACGGCGCCCGCCTTCTCGAACTCGGCGCCCTTGTGGACGAGCAGGGTCGCGTCACCGCCGTCGTCGAGGATCATGTTCGGGCCGCCGCCGTCCGGCCAGGCCAGCGCCTGGTCGGTGCACCACCAGTACTCCTCGAGCGTCTCGCCCTTCCAGGCGAACACCGGCACGCCGGCCGGGTCGTCCTTGGTGCCGTTCGGGCCGACGACGACCGCGGCGGCGGCGTGGTCCTGCGTCGAAAAGATGTTGCAGGAGACCCAGCGGACGTCGGCGCCGAGCGCGACGAGGGTCTCGATGAGCACCGCGGTCTGGATCGTCATGTGCAGCGAGCCCATGATCCGCGCGCCCCGCAGCGGCTGGCTCGCGGCGTACTCGGCACGGGTCGCCATCAGGCCCGGCATCTCGTGCTCGGCCAGCCGGATCTCCTTGCGACCGAACTCGGCCAGCGCGAGGTCGGCGACCTTGAAGTCGAAGCTCATCTCTCTCCTCCGTTGCACAGCCCGTGCCGTACGGCGTCACGGTACGGCACCCGGCCGCGCCCGCAGGAGAGCGGCCCCGAAGCACCCGGCCGTCACCGACCGTGATTTTCGCCGCGCCAGCAGGGCTTTCGCGGGTGGCGGCGGGCCGAAACTTGACGCGAACTGGTCAAGAGGAGCGCCGAAAGGCTGACAGTCCTCTGTCCGGTTCCGCCGGCCGGCCCGCCGGTCAGGCCACGGAGCTGCCCGTCGGCGTGTCCGCCGGGGAGCCCGGGGAGCCCGGCCCCTCGACCAGCGGCGTGGCGGCGACGCCGCCCTTCGGGCGGTGCACCCAGCCGCGCTCGTCCGTCCACACCAGCAGCGGCGGGAGCACGACCAGCGCTGACAACAGGGCGACGGCGACGTTGAGCGCGACGATGAGGCCGAAGTCGCGCAGCAGCGGCAGCGGGCTGAACGCGAGCACCAGGACGCCGACGACGGCCGCCGCCGCCGACACCAGGAACGCCCGCCCGGTACGCGCGGCCGCCTCGTTGACGGCCGCCCGCGGCGACAGGCCGCCCGCCCGTTCCTCCAGGTGGCGCTGCACGATCAGCGTGGTGAACTCGGTGCACAACGCGATGACCAGCGGACCGCTGACGGCCGTGAGCGGGGACAGCTGCAGGCCCGATCCGCGCGCGATCAGCGCGGTCAGCCCGACCGCGATCAGCACCGGCACCGCCGACAGCAGGGCCTTGGCGAGGTTCAGGTACCGGATCAGCAGCACGAGGAACACGCCGATCAGGGCGTAGTAGGTGAGCAGGGCCCGGTTGTGGCTCAGGTTGTCCAGCAGGCTCGTGCCGACGACGGCGAGGCCGGCCGGCGTCGCGCGGACCCCGGCCGGCGGCGCCACCGTCGCGCGGATGTCCTTCACCACTGTGGCGCGCTGCTCCAGCGAGCTCGGGCCGGTCTGGAAGAGCAGGTTCATCGCCCCGCCGGTGCCGCCCGGCGAGCTGAGGTTGACCGTGCTGCGCCGGATCGCGTCGGGAGCGACCTCGTAGGTGGCCCGCACGTCGTCGCCCGTCGGCGGCACCATCTTCGCGCCGGGGACGTCGAGCAGGTAGCCGGCCGTCGTGACCAGGCTGGAGGCGTTGGCCAGCACGTCCGGGTGCTTGGCGGTCTGCTCCCGGGCGAGCGAGTTGATGAACGCGGCGTTCTGGTCGCTGAACAGGTTGGCCGACTGGATGTAGACGCCCAGCTCGCTGGTCGCGCCGGAGTGGTCGCCCAGGTAGTCGAGGTCCTTGACGACCTGGCTGTTCTGGTTGACCCACTTCTGCGGGTCCGTCTGGATCTTCTGGCCGTGCTCAGCGAACGCGCCGCCGACGAAGACCGCGATCGCCACGACGACCAGCGGCAGCGCCGCCGCCCGCGGCAGCGAGCCGAGCGTGGTGGTCGCGCGGCCGAGCGGCCCGTGCCGGTAGTCCTTCGGCTCGCCCTCGGCCGCGCCGCCGGGCCTGGCGGCGTGGTTCTCCCGCCACGCCAGCGCGGCGGACGTCAACAGCACCGTCGCGATCACGATGATCGGCAGGCCGATCGCGAGTAGCACGCCGAAGTCACGGATCATCGGCGTCGCGTTGAACTCCAGCGCGAGGAACGCGACGACGGCCCCGACGGTGGCCAGCGCCAAGGCCGGCAGCAACTGGCGCAGCGTCACGGCGACCGGATGGCGCGCGTGGTCGAGCTGGGCCTCCTCCTCCACTCTGCTGTGCAGCTGGACGGCGAAGTCGATGCCGACGCCGAGCAGTACCGGGAGCCCGGCGATCGTGACGACGTTCAGATCGATGCCCAGATATCCGGCGACCCCGAACGCCCAGATCTGCCCGACCACGACGACGGCGAGCGGCAGCAGCCGCCACCGCACCGTGAACGCCACCAGCAGCAGGACGATCATGAGGGCCACGGCGATGGCCCCGAGCGTCAGGAAGCCGCCGCGCAGGTAGTCGTTGATCTTCTTCAGCAGCACCGAGGAGCCCGTGGTGACGACGTGCGCGTTCTCGAAGTGCTGCGCTGCCAGCGTCTTCTGGACCAGGCTCGCCGCCGCGCCCTCGTCCTTGATCGAGGCGTTGCCCTCCAGCCGGACGACGATCTGCGCGTTGGTGCTGTTCGGGAAGAACGGCAGCAGCGCCTCGCGGACCTTCCCGGTGTTGTCGTAGAGCAGGAAGCTGTCCCAGGCCGCGTCGCCGATGGTCTGCTGCGCCGGCGGCACCGCGTTAACCCGGCCTAGCGTCCTGATCGCGTCCTGCAACCGCGCCGCCTGTGACGCCGGGTCAGCGTCCCGCTGCTGGGCCGACAGCAGCATCTTGGCGGCCGGGCTGTTGACCGGGTTGCCGTCCGGGCTGGTCACCAGGTTGTCGGTGAACTGCAGGGCCGTCACCGGCGTGATCACCGCGACGATCCGCCTGTCGTTCCGCAGCGCCTTGGTGACCGCGTCGAAGGCCTTGAGGTTGTTCGGGGTGAACAGGTCGGTGAGCTTCTTGCCCGGGTCGACGGTCAGGTCCGTGACCATCGCCTCGCCGCCGAACAGCGCCTGATAGGCGTGGTTGTCCTTGGCCACCTGGGAGCTGGAGTTCAGGTAGTTGGTCTGGTCCGTGCTGAACCGCAGCTGGCTGATCCCGAAGCCCAGCCCCACGGTGACCAGGAGCGCGATGATCGCGACGAGGCCGCCGCGCTGGCCCGCCAGCCGCGCCGCCGATGTCCAGCGGTCTCCTGACCCGCCGCCGTCCGAAGGCTGGCGAGGCACGGCGGGACCTGGCTTTTCGGAGGGACCTTGCTGTGTGGTCACGAGCGCGCTCCCGGCGGGTCGAGTCGGGGCAGCGGTGGGCCGCCTCGGTGTTACTGGTGAGTTAGCTAACATTTTCCAAGCTGTATAGCCCAGTACCGCTCGCTTGTGCAGCCCTCAGGGACCAACGGACGCAACAAACTACCAAGACGCAGGAAAAACTACGGACAGCCACCGGTCGGCGTCAGCTGGAAACTCCCGCAGGTAGCGGAACCCTGTGGTGTTCGACAGATCGCCGAGTTCCCTGGTCTCGCCGGTGCGCCGGTAGCCCAGCCGCTCCTACAGCCGGTGCGCGTCGGTGAACCGCGTGTCGGACCACAGCTCGACCGTCCCGGCCCAGAAGCGACCCGGACGACCCGCGACCGTGCCCGGCACACCGGGTCGGCAGCCGCCGCGCGGCGCCGTGGACCCTGCCGCGTCGGCGCTTCGCGGCGGGTCACGCGCCGTCCGCAACCGGCGCGCGACGGTCCCGCCAGGGGCGACGTGACGCAGGACACAGGCTATGACGGGCGCGAGACGCGATTTTCTAGGCAGAGCCGGCGACGACAACGTCGTCGGTCCGGTCGGCACAAGGCCGGAAAAAGGGGTATCCGCCGGAGCTTCGGGCCGGGCGCACACAGCCGCGGAAGCCGGGGCGGGACGACAAGGGCCAAAGACAAACAGGGGTTCAGATATGGACACAATGCGTAGATCGGTCGCGTTCTCGGGCGGCGCCGGCCCGGCGGGACTGACCGCCCCGTCCTGGTCTCGAGGACAGTGACCGTGGCGGCAACCCGATATCCGCAGGCCGTGTGGCGCCCGGTCGTCAACACCTCCGGCACGATGGTCCAGCCCACCCGTGGCCTGATCCCGCATGTCCAGCAGGGAAACGGCTCGCTCTACGGCATGTTCAACACCCCGAGCACCCAGGTATCCAGCCATCTGTGGCTGTCCAAGGGCGGCGGCTGGGAGCAGTACGTCGACTTCGCGGACAAGGCCTGGGCCGAGGCCGCCGGCAACCCTTACTGGCTCTCGGTCGAGTGCGAGGGTTTCGACACCGAGGACTACACGGCGCTCCAGGTGCAGCGGCTGGCCGAGTTCTACGCCTGGGGAATGACCGAGTTCGGCTGGAAAGCCGCGGTGACCGACAGCGTCGACGGCTACGGGATCGGAACCCACAGAATGGGCGGCACGGCTTGGGGCGGCCACTCGTGCCCCGGCGACATCCGCGCGGGCCGGCGGGCGGACATCCTCTCGGCGGCGCTTGCCCTGAACGGCACACCACCACCTTCGGGTCCCTCCCAGGCCCAGTTGCGCTATGTCAACATGCCGACGCTGCGCCGCGGCAGCACCGGGTCGGCCGTCGTCACGCTGCAGAACTCACTCAACATCATCTTCGGTCATGAGGCGACGACGGGCGACCCGAACCGCCTCGTCCCCGACGGCAGCTTCGGCCCGGCGACGCAGGCCCGCGTCGGGTCGCTGCAGCGGCTCAACTCGCCGTACTACGGCCCGATCACCGTCGACGGCATCGTCGGCCGGCAGAGCTGGCTGAAGATCGGCTACATCCTCACCGGCATGAACCGATAGCGCGCGGCCCGGCTGGCGCGCCCCGAACCGGGGACCGCCAGCCGGGCGCGAAAGCCGGCCCTCTCAGCGCTCGGCCGGCTCGCCCGGGTGCCGCGCAAGTCGCCCACCGGCTGAGTGCAGGTCCGGCTCAGGAGTTCAGGTACGCGAGTACCGCAAGGACGCGCCGGTTGTCGTCCGCGGACGGCGGCAGGCCCAGCTTGGCGAAGATGTTGTTGGTGTGCTTGCCGACGGCCTTCTCGGTGACGAACAGCCGGCCGGCGATGGCCGCGTTCGACCGTCCCTCGGCCATCAGCCCGAGCACCTCCCGCTCCCGGGGCGTCAGTGCTCGCAGCGGCTCGTCCCTGGACCGCCGGGTGAGCAGCTCGGCCACCACCTCCGGGTCCATCGCCGAGCCCCCGGCGGCGACCCGGCGCACCGCGTCGACGAACTGGCCGACGTCGCTCACCCGGTCCTTGAGCAGGTAGCCGACCCCGCCGCCCGGGCTCGACAGCAGCTCCCGGGCGTAGACCGGCTGGACGTCCTGGGAGAGCACCAGCACCGGCAGCCCGGGAACCTGGCGGCGGGCCTCGATCGCGGCGAGCAGGCCCTCGTCGCTGAACGTCGGCGGCAGCCGGACGTCGACGACGGCGACGTCCGGGCGGTGGCCGATGAGCGCCCGCAGCAGCGCCGGCCCGTTGTCGACCGCCTCGACGACCTCGAGGTCGAACGCGGTCAGCAGCCTGACCATCCCATCCCGCAGCAGGGCCAGGTCCTCGGCCAGCACGATGCGCACCCGCCCAACCCTGCCACCCGGATTTCCCTGCCACCCCGACGGCCCCTGCGCCGACGTTCAGGCGGCGGAAGCCTTCTGGGTGCTGACGACCTTGCGGAGGGCGGCGGCGGCGGGGCCGAGCGCCGCGGCGAGCTCGCGGCCACGGCCGCGGTACGCCCTCCGCTCGCGGCCGGGGAACAGGACGCGCATCTCGGCGAGGACGCCGAGCGCCGCGAGCTGGCGGGCCCGCTCGTCGACGCGGTCCACCGGCGCCGAGCCGACCAGCGCCCGGCGCACGTCGCCGACCAGCGCCCGGGCCAGCGGGCTGTCCCGGACCGTGACGGTGGTGCGCGGGACGATCCCGATCACCCGGTCCCGGTGGACTCGGATCCAGCGGCCGGACTCCAGATAGTCGCGGGCAGCGCGGGTAGTTCCCCTGCCGTCCCGGCCGATCCAGTGCGCCCAGGAGCGCCGCCGCCCGGCTCCCTCGATCTGCTCGAGTACCCGCAGCAGGATCGGGTCGTCCGGGAGCACGGCCGCCGCGCCCGGCCCGCCCCGGGCCGGTTCCGACCGGCTGTGCTCCTGGCGCCAGCCGGGAACAGGCACGATCTTCCCGTTGTCCTCGGCTATTCGGCCGCGCCGACGCAGCTCCAGCAGCGCGGCGGCGCGCAGCGCCGGGCCCAGGTAGCCGGAGCGGGACCTTCCGGCCATCCGTTCGGCCTCGGGGTCATAGGTCAGGAGGTAAAGCTGGGCCGGCAGCGAGTCGGGTAGCTCCACGGCGTACTCCTTTCGAGGGTCAGGACGGGGTTCGGCGGACTATCCGCCGTCGGCGGGGGTGGCGGCCGGGCCGGCACTCGCCCCTGGATTGACGACGCCGCCCCCGTCGGCCGCGCTCCTGTCGTCAGCGTCCTCGTCGGGCAGGTCGCCGCCGTCCGTGGTCGCCGCTTCGGTCTCCGATCTGGGGGGACGGCCGCGGCGCGGCATCCGGCCGACAGCGCTGGGAAGACGGCCGGCCGAGGCCAGCGCCCCACGCAGCAGGAACTCGATCTGGGCGTTCGTGCTGCGCAGCTCGTCGCCGGCCCACCTGGCCAGGGCGTCGTGCACGGCCGGGTCCAGCCGGAGCAGGATCTTCTTCCGCTCCGTCACGGTCAGTGGTAGAGCGAGCCGGTGTTCACCACCGGCTGCGTCGACTGCTCGCTGCAGAGCACCACCAGCAGGTTGCTGACCATCGTCGCCTTCCGTTCCTCGTCCAGCTCGACGACCTCCTGGCTCTCCAGCCGGGCGAGGGCCGCCTCGACCATGCCGACGGCGCCCTCCACGATCCTGGCCCGGGCGGCGACGACCGCGTTCGCCTGCTGGCGGCGCAGCATGGCCTGGGCGATCTCGGGCGCGTAGGCGAGCCGGGTGATCCGCGACTCGATGACCCTGACCCCGGCGGACGCGACCCGCGCGCCGATCTCCGCGGACAGCCGGCCGGTGATCTCGTCGGCGTTCTCCCGCAGCGACATCTGCCCGGGCTCGTGCGCGTCGTACGGGTAGCGAGTGGCGACGTGGCGGACGGCGGTCTCGGTCTGGATCGCGACGAACTCGGTGAAGTCGTCGACCTCGAAGACGGCCTGCGCGGTGTCGGCGACCTGCCAGACGACGACCGCGGAGATCTCGACCGGGTTGCCGTCGGCGTCGTTGACCTTCGCGATGCCGGTCTCATGGTTGCGAATCCGGGTCGAGATGCTGCGGCGGCTGGTAAGCGGGTTCACCCAGCACAGACCGGTCTGGCGGATCGTCCCCACATAGCGGCCGAAGAACGTCACCACCCGCGCCTGGCCGGGAGCGACCGCCGTCAGGCCGCCGAAACAGATGAGGCTGGCGATGAACAGCAGGATGCCGCCCACCAGGGCCGCCGCGCCACCCCCGGCCACGCCGTTCGCGAACAGCACGCCGGCGAGCACGATCAGCGCGACGGAGCCGAGGAGCACGCCGAACGTCGCAAAGAAGCCGACGCCCCCCGGAATCCCGGTGATCACCTTCTCCCCGACCCGCGGCCGGGGCATGTCGACCTCGTCCCACGGGTCCGGCTCCTGACGGGCGTCGACCGGTTCCCGTGACGCGTCACCGCTGCTCATGGCGGCCATCTCCTTCGATCCGCGCGGCGAGCAGCCCGCCCTCCCGGTGGGCTCCACCTCGCCACTATCAAAGTGATATCACTTTTCTTCTACCGCCGCCAGCCCGGGGCCGGGGCGCCTCGTGTGACGCGTCCGTAAACACCTCCGGACGATCTTCAGGGCCGCCGACTTCGTCCGTACCGTTCAGTGATGGCGATGCGTGACCTGCGTGCGCTGCCCAAGGGGCATCTGCACCTGCACTTCGAGCTCGGGATGCGGCCGTCGACGTTGGCCGATCTCGCCGCGCGTAACGGGGTGCCGACACCCCCGACGACCGGGTTCAGTGAGTTCGGCGGCTTCGGCGAGGTGATCGGCGGCATCCTGCCGATGTTCCGGGAGGTCGCCGACTTCGAGCGGCTCGTCGACGAGGTCGTCGAGGACGCGGCGAACGAGGGCGTCACGTACCTCGAGCCGAGCTTCTACCCCTACCCGTACCTGGAGATCTTCGGTACGGCCGAGGCCGCCTGGGACACCGTCCTCGCGCGCTCCGGCGAGGCCGCCGAGCGCCACGGCGTGACCGTCCGATGGATGGCCGCCGTCGACCGGGTCTTCGACACCCCGGCACAGGGCGTCGAGGTCGCGAAGCTCGCCGCCCGCTACCGCGACGCCGGCATCGTCGCGCTCGGCCTGCACAACGACGAGAACGGCTACCC